>Ga0180009_10000517_pt1 | contig 53305 bp, 43 predicted proteins | sample OS_PC_MetaG_FD_123537 | JGI IMG/M metagenome (GOLD analysis project Ga0180009, IMG submission 123537) | Groundwater microbial communities from the Aspo Hard Rock Laboratory (HRL) deep subsurface site, Sweden - OS_PC_MetaG | ecosystem: Environmental > Aquatic > Deep subsurface > Groundwater... | reverse complement strand
GCCTGCCCCGGGATCGGAAGGAACTGCTCGAACTGCCCGGTATCGGCGATTATATCGCCGGCGCGGTGTTGAGCATCGCTTATGGCCAGGCCGTTCCCGCGGTGGACGGCAACGTGCGGCGGGTCATCTGCCGGTTGTTCGCGATCCAGGAACCGCCCGAACAGACGCGGACCCGGCGAGTGATACGGGAACGGACCGAGGCATTGGTCCCGCAAGACCGTCCGGGCGATTTCAACCAGGGCCTGATGGAACTGGGGGCCACCATATGCCGGGCCGGGCATCCGAACTGCCCGGACTGTCCGGTCCGACGCCATTGCTCGGCCCGCCGATCAGGACTTCAAGATCGTCTGCCGCTCAGGACCAAACGGAAACCGCTGCCTGTCAGACGAGCCGTGGCCGGAGTCGTCCGGGACGACCGGGGGCGGTTTCTGGTGGTCCGCCGGCCCGACCATGGCCTGCTGGGGGGGCTGTGGAAATGGCCCGGTGGCGAGATCGGCCCCGATGAGGAAGCCCGGAGCGGACTTGAGAGGACCATGGTCGAGGAGGTCGGTCTGAACGTACGGGTGGGGCCGATGATCGCAACTGTCCATCATCAGTACACCCACTTTCGGGTGTCCATCGACGTCTTCGAATGCCTTGAAGCCAAGGGTGATCCGCGGCCCATTACATGCTCGGCCTGGCGGCGGGAAGCCCCGGAGCGGTTCTCCCGCCTGAGCTTTTCCAAGGCGGACCGGGACATATGCGAGGCGGTCCTGGCGAGGGCCGAGTCCGAACCGGATCGGGCAGGCGGACCCTGAGCCGTCAGGCAGAGCACTATATCGTTCAATCACGACGGCCGGGGTGCAAGCGGCCGGTGGGCGCCAGATCAGGCGCCCTTTTTATTTGACCGCCTCGTTTTGAGACAACGGCCGAGACGGCCGGGAACCCGTCAAACCGGCGGGCTCGGATTCGCGTCCGTTCGAGAGCCTACAAGCCAACTGAAGACCAAGGCGCCCATCAGGCCGATCAAAGCGGCCAGATCGAAGGCGTATTCGAGACCGAAATGGTCCACGGCCAGTCCGGCCAGAATCGGCCCGGTTCCCAGGCCGACGCTCATGCCCAGATTGAAGAAGCCGGTCACCGAACCCTGGCCGTAGGTCCGGCCTTCCTGGATGACGATGGCCATGGCGGCCGGCATGGACAAGGCCGCCGCCGCCCCGATCAGGATGCAGACGAACAGTATGGATGAAAACTGGTGGCATCCCGCCAACAGGGCCATCATCCCGGCCGAAGCCGCGCTGCCCAGGGCGACCAGCGCGCTGCGCCGCCAGCGATCCGCCAGCCGGCCGAAGGGGCCCTGCAAGGCGGCCACGATCAGGACATTGCTGGAGACGGCCAGTCCGATCTGACCCGGAGTCATACCGGCCTGTGCGGTAGCGATCAAGGGAAGGAAGGTGAACAGAATCCCCCGGGCCACGGCGCCGGTAAACCGGAAAATAAACAGTCCCCAAATCTGAGGACGTTTCAGCATGGCTGAGTATTTCTGCGGAACCGGGCCGGCGGCGGACGTCCGGGAATCATCGGCAGGCAGGAACATGGCCACCAGGATGAAGGCGGCCAGGCAGAGCAGGCTCATGAACACGAAATTGGCCTGGATTCCGGCCATGTCCATCAGCAGGCCGCCTGAAAGAGGGCCCAGACCGAAGCCGAGGAAGAGGGCCGAGGAGAAAAATCCCACGAACTTGCCTTCATGCTCGCGGGGGGCGATGTCCCCGACATAGGCAAAGGCCACGGGCATGACAAAGGCGGCTGCCGCACCCTGTACGAAGCGCACGGCGGCCAGATCGACCAGGCTGTCGGCGACCAGGTAGCCCAAGGAGACCAGCCAGAACATGAACAGGCCGATGGTCAGGAAACGCTTGCGGCCCCAGGAATCGGAAAGGCGGCCGGCTATGGGACTGAAGACGGATCGGGTCAAGGAAAAGACCGCGAAGATCAGGCCCAGCCAGACCCCGGTCGCACCCAGGGTTTCCGCGTACAGAGGAAGCAGGGGAACGATGTTGCCCACCCCGAGCATGGTCGTGAATATGGCCAGGTAGAGAACCCAGAATATCCGCCGGTTCGTAGCCCGGTCGCCGGACAAATCGCTGGCTTCGACCTTCAAGATCCGCGCCCCAGGACTTCCCGATAAAGCCGCTCCGTTCCGACGTCGAACATCAAACGGCCCGCTTCGACAAGCCCGGGTTCCATTTCGAAAAAGTCGATCATTTTCTCTCTCACGATCTCGATCACGTCCTTCCGGGCCAGGCCTTGCCCGACCAGATTTTCGGTCAGCAGATAGAGGCGAACAAAGTATTCGGTCATCCGCTCGATTTCGTCCTTGCCGCACAGGTCGCCGTGACCGGGTACGACGGATGCGACATCTATGTCGCCCATCAGGCGCAGGGCGCGAATCCATTGGGAGAAGTCGGCCTGGCCCTTGAAGGGATGTCGGCCCGCGGTGACGTTGTCTCCGGTCAGCAGGACCCGGTCTTCCTCAACGTAGACGGCGATACTGCCGGGGGTGTGGCCGCCGGTATGAAAAATCCGGATGGTCAGCCCTCCCAGAACCAGGCGCATCCGGTCGGGGAAGACGATCTCCGGCTGAACTAGCGGTTGACCGAGTATGAACGCCGCGTCCTCCTCCCCCAGACCCGGGTAGACCGGGACCATGGACTCCCGCAGGGTCCCGCCCGGCTCCATCATCTCATCCCGGGCCGTTTCGTGCATGATGGCCGGCCCGCCCAAGCGGTCCAGACCGGTGATGTGGTCGAAGTGATGATGGGTCAAGATGACGTAGCGCGGCCCGTCCGGGTCCAGGTCCTCGATAAAGGCATGCCAGTGGTCGATTTCCCGGCGGATCATCGGTGTGTCGATCAGCACCAGACCGGCTTCGGTCCTGATGCAGGCCACGTTGGCCCCGGTGTAATCGACGGAGGCGAATATCCGGTTCGTGACTTGCCGTATGGCCATGTCTTCCTCCGGCGGATTCCCCTCGGACGTCATTCGTCCCATGCTCCCCGCGTCATCGTCCGGTTGCGGGGCATGGATACCGAGCCACCATGAATCTGGCGATACGCCCGGAGGTCCGATCCTCAGGGCAAGGACTTAGGGGTGATGCGCTTTTCGATAAGGCCGAGTTTCCTTCATAGGACAAGGCCGAGGGCCTGTCAAGGACTATGGCTGGCGCCCAGTGACCTTTCAACGGTTGGTGGCCTTGAAGAACCGCCCTTTCACGGCCTTCGGCATCGGGGCTCCGGCTGCCGTCTTCCCCATGTCAGAGTGAAAGGACCAGGGCGGCAGTGTCGACCTTCGGCCGAAGGCCGTTCGGGCGGCAAGAATACTCTAGGCACTGATTCACTGAGTATTTACGGCGTCGATTGTTTTTCGCGACCCTTCCGGCTCGGACTGGCCGTCACTCGGAAATTGGATATAATCTGGTTAGGTCGCGGTCAAGCCCGGATTTCTCACCCGCTTCCAGCCGCGGCCGGGAAATCCTTGCTGCAACGCTCGTTTCGAAGATTTTGGTCCTCGACATACCGCCCTGATATGCCCGCGGCCAAAATCTTCTCCAACTTCGCGTTTCGCTAATGATTTCTCGACCTCGCCACGGAACCCGGTGAGAAATCCGGGATAGCGGGAAAATCCGGGTTAAAAATCAGGAAACGAAAAAGGAGCGCCAGCTATGGAGAACGACAGCCTTTCGCCCTCGGCGGCGGACCGGTTTTTTGCCAGGGACGTCCAGGATCAACTGGAAAAAGTTTTCGAGGCTATTCCCAACGAGGTCAAGGTATATCTCTTTGCCGACCCGGAGGACAAGTCGCGCGAGATCGAACTGGGGCGAGACCTGTTGGCCGCCTTTCAGGAGGTGACCGACAAGATTCAGATCAGGGAGTACGACCTCTCCCATAAAATCGCCCGGAAGCTGAAAATCGATCGGTCGCCCACGATCGCCTTCGCCCCGGACAGCTATTCGATTCGCTACCTGGGCATCCCTTTAGGTGAGGAAGGCCGGACCCTGGTCGAGACGATCGTCCTGGTCGGGCTGAAGACGGCCAACTTGAACGAGCAGACTCAAAAGGTCCTCGGTCGAATTGGGGAGCCCCGAAAACTGAGGGTATTCGTCAGCCCGACCTGCCCCTACTGCCCCCAGCAGGCGGTCAACGCGATCAAGGCGGCCATCGAACGGCCGGACATGATCTCGGTCGAGATCGTGGACACCAGCTTCAACACGGACCTGGCCGAACGGTACCAGGCCTTCAGCGTTCCCCAGACCTTTGCCGACGACGTCCTGATCGCCAAGGGCGCCCAGCCCCAGGAACTGTTCGCCGCCTCGTTGGAAAAAATGGAGGAACAGTCCTACTTCATTCCCGAAACAGACGCCGAACGCGTGGAGACGGACGTGGTTATCATCGGCGGCGGCCCGGCCGGGCTGACCGCGGGTATCTACGCCGCCCGGAGCGGTTTGAAGGCCGTGATCATCGAGCGGGACACCCTGGGCGGGCAGGTGGCCACGACGCCGGTGGTCGAGAACTACCCCGGGCTGGCCCACACGGGGGGCAAAAACCTGGTCGACATCATGGTCCAACATGCCCTCGAGTACGTGCGGATTTTTCCCCGGGAGACGGTCCTTGAAATCCAGGCCGGTCAACCCATGGAAATCACCACCTCCCTGCGTCGGTTCGCGACACGGGCTATTCTGTTCGCCACGGGCGCGACCCACAAAAGGCTGGGGGTCCCTGGCGAGTCCCGCTATGCGGGCCGGGGCGTCAGTTATTGCAGCACCTGCGACGGCCCGCTGTTCAAGGAGCGGAACGTGGTCATGGTCGGCGGAGGCAACAGCGCCGTGACCGAGGCGCTGCACCTGCACCACATCGGGGCCAAAGTGTCCTTGGCCCATCGCCGGGACCACCTGAGGGCCCAGGAACAACTGGTCAAGGACCTCGATGAAAAAGGCATCCCCGTGCTTTGGAACACGGAGATCAAGGAGATTCGGGGGGAGGGGACCGTTCGCGAACTGGTTTTGTACAACAATCGGACCGGTGGGACCGAGACCATGGAAGCGGACGGTCTGTTCGTATCCATCGGGTACGAACCCGAAGTCGAACTGGCCCGGAAAATCGGTGTCGAACTGACCGGGGATGGGTACATCAAGCACGATGGGCAACATCGGACCAACGTGCCGGGCATTTACAGCGCCGGCGACGTGGAGGGCGGTTACAAGCAGATCGTCACCGCGGCCGGAGCGGGGGCCGGGGCGGCCATGACCATCTTCGAGGACCTGACCCATCCATACTGGAAGGAAGAGAGCCGGAATCGCATGGCCTGAAGCAGGTCCGGGATTGTGGGAACAGGCCGGGTCTGTTCCCGGCCTATCCCCCCTGCCGGGACCGCTCCCAATCCGCGTGGACCAGTTCGACGATCCGGCGGCCCCGGTCGAAACAGGTCCGGATGCCGTCCCAGTTCGGCTCGACGAATATTTTATGCATCAACAGCCCGTCGCCATCGAACCAGCGGGGCAGAAGCCCGCCCAGAAAGTAGCCGCGCTCCCGGAGCCGTTCCGCGGCCCACCCGACCCGGGGCTGGGCCAGTTGCAGCCAGACCTGAATGACCAGAACCCCCTGCCCGGTCAACCCGGCCTCCTCCTGATCGAGCACCTGCCCCAGATCGGGGCCGGTCTCGATTACGGCCAGCCGGGCCACCTGGGCGAAATCGAAAACCCGGGTCTGGATTCGGGTGGTCCGGCCCGGCTCCGGTTCCCCTTCGGCCAGCCGGGCATCCCTGGGGTCATCCAGCGCTTCGTACATGAATTTCAAGGAGTTCTCGTAAACGGCCGGCAGATACACGGTATGGGGCTTGGAACGGAACTTCATGAAATCGAACAGGGAGGCCACCCGCCCGGTCGCGCTTTGCTCCTTGGTATAGGCCGAGCCGGGCATGAGGTCCACCTCGAGGGCGAAACTCTCCCAGCCCAGTCCGTGAGTCATTTTTTGGGAAAAAACGTGGTTGCAGACCGATTCGCCGTAGATGCCCCCGAGGCCGAAATCCCGGGCGCCAAAGTCCTGTCCGTGTTGGACCATCCGACTGAATATGCCGTGACCGCCCCGGTAGCCCCGCGAGACCACGCCGGCCCCGGACTCGTATATGCCTGGATACGGCCCGCTCTGGAATATCGCGTTGTGGCCGACGATGTCTCCCTTGGGCGTTCGGGCCACGCTGGAAATTGTCCGGCGGGCCGCATTCTCCTCGATCAGGCGCTCCGGATCGATAAAGGTTGAGATGGGATAGTTGGCGCCGTACACGGTCCGGAAAAGGCGGCACACGCCCGGAGCGTCTTCGGGCCGAAACAGGTCCACATCCCAGGGCTGCCCCGATTCGATTTCATGACCGTCATCCATGATTTCCGTCATTTGACTCTCCTTGTCCCCCCGTCCATCCTGGCGGGGCGCCGGCGGAAGCAGTCCCGGGTCACCTACGCGGGCCGGACCGGGGTGGCCCCGCCTTTAGGACCCAGCCACAAGGCCAGAACGGCCGAGACCAGACTGAAGGCGGCGCAGGTGTAAAACAACGTCCGATAACCCCAGTGGGCCACGATCGGACCGCCCAACAGCGGTCCAAGGAAAAACCCGCCCTGAAACATCTGCATGCCCAGATTGGTGTTGAAGGCCCTGAATTCGGGAGGGGACAGATCGAACATCAAGGCGTTCAACAGGGGCATGGACACACCCCAGCACAGTCCCAGGACCGCGCCCAGGACGAAAAACAACGCCGCATTGGGCGTGTGGGCCAGGACCAGGTAGCCCGCGGCCAGGAAGAAGATGGAGATCGATGCCAGCCTGGCCTTGTTTGTCTTGTCGAGGAACGATCCGGCGGCGGCCCGAACGCCGATCTCACCGATAGTCGAGATGGTCAGAAAGAATCCGGCCCCAACCACTCCGATCGACTGGCCGAATCCGGCCAGGTAGTAAAAGACCAGCGCATAGGCGGCGTAAAAAAGCAGCATGGTCAGCAGGGCCGCCGGAACGCGGGGATTCCGGATGTCTTCCTTCAATTCAGCCAGGGTCAGACTCCTGCGGAGCACATCCGGCCCGCCGGCCGAATCGACCGGGCCCGCCGCCAGAACCAGAGGAAAGATCAGAATCATGATCACGGAAAACAGGGTCAGGATGTGGGGGAACCCGCCCAGCCATTCCGTCAAAAAAGGCAGGACCGGCGGTATGATCGCGTTGGGCAGGATGGCCACGATGGCCAGGATGCCGAAGGCCTGGGCGCTCCGTTCCCTTGGGATGAACCCGACCAGGGCCGTCATGAGCGACGTGGCCAGAACGACGTTGGCCAGGCCATGAAGAACGCGGATCGCCAGCACGCTCCAGAAGCCGCTGCCCAGCCAGTAGGCGGCCAGGACAATGATGACCCCGCCGGCCCCGATGAATATCCAGCGGCGGGCGTTGCCGGCGTGGAGAAACGGGCTGATGATGGGCCGCATGATCAGGGCCATGGCGGAAAACACGCCCATGAGCAGGCCGAAGGACTTGGGATCGATGGGCAGGGTCTGAAGATAGTCGTAAAAGCGGAAAAAGATGGACAGATTGGCGAAGGCCAGGAACACCGCTGAATTGAGCAGGACAAACTCGCGGGTCCAGATGAAGACGGGCTCGTGTTTCGCCTGTCCTTGGGAAGCGGCGGCGGCGTTCATCGGGAAGTCCCCGGGCTTCCGGCCGGCCGGGCGTATTCGATCAGGCGCAGGATCAGATTGCCGGCGAGAAGGCGACGGTAGTCCGCGCCGGCCCGGATGTCGTCAATCGGCCGGACCGCCCGGCGGGCCAGGACCGCCGCCCCTTCAAGCGTATGCATGGTCAGCGCGCGGCCGATCAGGGCCGCCTCCACTTCGTCGGAAATGACCACCGTAGGGCCCACGCTGCCCCAGGCCAGCCGGGCCGATTCGATCCGGTTCTCATCCGAAACCCTGAGCAGGGCGGCCAGACTGACCACGGCAATGGCCAGGGCCATGCGCGGCCCGACCTTTTCGAAGTGATGGATGCAGCCGGGGGCGGCCTTATCCAGACGGATTCCGGTCACAATCTCCCCGGAGTTCAGGGCCGTCCGTCCGGGCCCCAGGATGAAATCCCGCATGGGCAGACTTCTGTTCCCGCCGACCGATTGGATCTCCACTTCGGCCCCGAGAAGGTACAGCGGAGGCAGGGTGTCGCCCGCCGGAGAGGCCGTGCAGACGTTTCCGCCGATGGTGCCCATGTGTCGGATGGGCGGCGATCCCAGAACGGCCAGGGCGCGGGCCAAAATCGGCGCATGTTCGAGGATCAGCGGATCGTCGAGGAGTTCGGCATGGGTCGTGCCGGCCCCAATGACCAGGGAACCGCCTTCGTCCCGGACCCCTTTCAGTTCAGAGACCGATTCCAGGCAGATGAAGGCATCGGGGGCGGGACGCCCGTGACGCATGGACGGGAAAAGGTCCGTGCCGCCGGCGTAAAGCACGGCCTCCGGCCTCCGTTCCCATATCGGCCAGACCTCTTCGATCCGGCGCGGCATGAAGACCGGCTTCATGACTCCTCCCGACCGGGACGGTCCGAGGCCTCTTCCACGGCATCCACGATTTTTTGATACCCGGTACAACGGCAGAGATTGCCGCTCAGACCGGCCCGGATTTCCTCCCGGCAGGGAGAGGGATTGCGCCGCAGCAGGTCCTCGGCGGCCAGGACCATACCCGGCGTGCAGTACCCGCACTGGACGGCGCCGGCCCGGACAAAGGCCTCCTGGATCGGGTGCGGACCGTCCGCTCCGGACAGGCCTTCGATGGTCGTCACCTCACGACCTTCGAGTTGGGCCGCCAGCATCAGGCAGGACAGCCGGGTCGTGCCGTCCACGAAAATCGTGCAGGCCCCGCATTCCCCCGATCCGCAGCTTTCCTTGGTTCCGGTCAGGCCGAGGTCCTCCCGGATGAGGTCCACGACCCGGCGGTCGGCGTCCGTTTTCACGGTCGTTTCCTGGCCGTTTAGAACAAAATGCAGTTCCATCTACTCATCTCCCGATGTGGACTGGGACAAGGCCATGAGGACCTTTTCAGGGGTCAGGGGCGGATCGGGAATCCGGACGCCGCAGGCGTCGAACAGGGCGTTGGCCACGGCCGGCAGGGGGCCGTTGATCGGAATTTCCCCCAGTCCCTTTAACCCGTAGGGGCCGGTGGGTTCGAACAGCTCGACCGCCTCGGAGTCCATGTCCGGTACGTCTACAGCGGTCGGGATGACGTAGGTGGCCAGGTCCGGGGTCAGTCCCCGTCCCTGTTTAACCATGTAATCCTCGTACAGGGCGTAGCCGAGCCCCTGGACGATGCCGCCCTGAACCTGCTGCTCGTAAAGTTGAGGATTGACGGTTCGCCCGGCTTCGGTCACCGCCAGATAATCCTGAACGTCCACCCGTCCCGTCAGTTCATCCACCTCGACCCGGGCCAGATGGGCGGCGTATGAAAACACGAGATGGGGCAGGCCGTAAACGGAGCGGAGCCGGGCCCGAATCGTATCCCTGGCCGTCGGGGCCCGCCAGTGATGGACCGCGGTCCGTTCGGCGGCGGACATGGCCCGGGCCAGGTCGGCCAGGCTGATCTCGCGGCCCGTGGCCAGGTGTCGAACCCGGCCCGGCAACAAGGCGCAGGATTCGGCGGCGTCGGCCATGAGCAGGTCGGCGGCCCGGCGCAGAATCCGGTCCTTGAGACCGTGGGCCGCGCCGATCAAGGCGTTGGCATAGGTGTAGGTCGTCCGGCTGGCGGCCGAGGTGCCGGATGGCAGGGTGGCGTCGGTGTCCGGCAGGCGGAGTTCAAGGCCTTCCGGGTCCTGGTTGAACACCTCGCCGGCGACCTGCAGGCAGGTGCTGGCATTGCCCTGGCCCATGTCCGGTACGCCCGAGTCGATCAGAAACCGGCCCTCCGGGGTGAGTTCGACCTTGGCGTTGGCAAAGTCCGGGACCACGGGGCCATAACCGGAGCCGTGACTCAGACAGACAAGGCCGAGACCGCGGCGCTTGAAGATCGGGGCTTCGGCCTTCCAGACCTTCCTGTTTTTGTACCATGGATGTTCGGACAGTCTGGCCAGGCATTCAGCCGCACCGGTGGATTGGAGCAGGGTGACCCCCACGGGATTGGCGTCGCCCTGCCGGACCACGTTCATCAGACGGAAGCTCAACGGGTCCAGGCCCGATTCAAAGGCCAGCCGGTCCACCATCTGCTCGAGGGCCGCCGTGACCTGGGGAACGCCGAAGCCCCGGAACGGGCCGCTGGACGGGTTGTTGGTGTAGGCGCAGGTCCCCCGGATGCACACGTGAGGTATGCGGTAGGCCCCGCCGGCGTGTTCAACGGCCAGGGCCAGGACTTCACCGCACAGGTGATCGTAGGCTCCGCCATCCATGATAATCCGGCAGTCGAGAGCCCGGAGGCGTCCGTCCCGCGCGGCCCCCAGGCGGTAGTGCAGCCGCGCGGGCAGACGCTTGACCCCGGCCAGAAAGCTTTCTTCCCGATCCCAACACATCCGGACCGGACGGCCCCGGCCCGCCAGCGCGGCCAGGGCCAGCAGGCATTGAACGTGAACGCCGTCCTTGCCGCCGAATCCGCCGCCCAGGTAAGGCGCAACGACCCGGACCCGGTCCGGGGTCCAGCCCAGGACCCGGGCGATTTCGGAGCGGTCGCGGAAGGGCGACTGGGTCGAGGCGACCACAAGCAGGCGGCCGTTTTCCTCGAGACGGGCCCATCCCGCCTCGGTCTCCAGGTAGGCGTGCTCCTGGCGCGGCAGTTCGAAACGCCCCTCGACCAGGACGTCGCAGCCTTCCAGACCCAGGACGCCTTCACCTTTTTCGACCGTCACCTCGGCCATGACATTGTCCGGGGACTCGTCATGGATAACCGGCGAGCCTTCGGCCAGGGCCTCTTCGGGATCGAAGACCGGCGGCCGGGGCGCCAGGGAGACCTCGATGGCCGCCAGGGCCTTGTCAAGCGCCAACCGGCTTTCGGCCACGACCAGGGCCAGAGCATCGCCTATTCTACGGACCTTTTCATCCACCAGCACCGGCTGGTCCAGCCGCACGATGCCCTGGCGATTTTCACCCGGCACGTCCCGGTGAGTCAGGACGGCTAGAACGCCGGGCAGCTCACGGGCCGCCCGAACGTCGATCTCTACCAGATCGGCATGGGCCTCGCCGGATCGCCTGACGCCGCACCAGAGCATGTCCGGGGCGTAAAAATCGGCCGCGTATTTTTCAGCGCCCGTGACCTTGCCCATGGCGTCGGCCCGAGGCATGGACAGACCGACCCGGGGGCTGCTTCCGATGGGTTTCAATTGGCCGCAAACCTCCTTGCGTTCAGCGCCGGGTCGAATCGTCTGTTTGCGACCCGGCCGTTCAACTCGCATCCCTCAAGACGTGGTGCAGGGCCTCGATCAGAGCCGACATGGCCTCCGGCTGATGAAGGCTCACCCGAATCCAGTTAGGAAAACGAAAACCGGTCATGCTCCGAACCATGACGCCCCGGCTCATCAGCTTCCGATAGGCCATGGTATCGCTCATGGGCAGCCGGACCATGACGAAGTTGCCTTCCCCGATGACCGATTCCAGGCCCAGGGCGGCTAGTTCCCGACGCAGAAAATCCTTGCCCTCCCGCACCAGTTCCCGTGTCCGGAGCATGTGCTCATCGTCGCCCAGGGCGGCCTGGGCCGCGGCCTGGGCCAAGGCATTGACCGAATAGACCACGCAGGTCCTGCGGACGACATTCACCACCTCCAGGGAACCGGCCAGATAACCGATCCGCAGGCCGGCCAGACCGTGCATCTTGGAAAAGGTCCGGAAGACGACCAGGTTCGGATACTCCGGGATCAGGCTGATGCCGTTCGGATAGTCCGGGCGTTCGACAAACTCGAAATAGGCCTCGTCCACCACGACGATCTGGCGGCCGTCGATCCGGTCGAGAAAATGTCTGAGCTTCCCTTCGGACCAGTAGGTGCCGGTCGGGTTGTTGGGATTGCAGACAAAGAGAATCTTGGTCCGTTCGTCGATCCGTTCCAGCATGCCCTCGTCGTCAAAACAGAAATCCTTGAGCGGAACCAGCCGGGCCTCATATCCGGAAAATTCGGCGACCCATTCGTAAACCGCAAAGGTCTTGTCCGCGGTGATGATGTTGTCGCCCTCCTGGCAGAAGGCTTTGATCACGAAGGCGATGACTTCATTAGCTCCGTTGCCCACCAGAATCTGGTCCGGTTCCAGATCGAACTTGTCGGCCAGGCCGTGGCGAAGATAGTGGCAGTCGCCGCTGGGATAGAGAGAGGCCTTGAGGGGTGGCGTATTTCGGAGGATGTCCCTTGCCTCCGGCGGCGGCCCCAGCGGGTTCTCGTTGTTGTTGAGCCGGTAGAGGTGATCGACGCCGTAGAGCCGCATCAGTTCGGCGTCCGGCTTGGACGGGATGTAGGCCTCGAAATGCTTGACGTATTCCGGGATGAGCGGGTCCAGGTTGAAACGATGCATGGTCATTTACCTTGACTGGTGCTGGAAGATGACCATATCGGCCCGCCCGCCGTACGGGATGACCAGTCGGGGCGTGAAACCCTGGTCGAGCAGGACGGGCGTCCAGTCGGCCTGCCAGGCCAGGCCCGTGTCGAGAAGGAAAAACAGGTTGTCGATGTGTTCCGACCGGAGCAGACTGAGATGCCGGCTGATATTGGCGGCCCGGTCTTCGCCGTTCCACATGGGGCGGAGCGTGGCCTGGTCGAGCCCTCGTTCGATGGTCGTACTCAACACGGAGTGGGGCGAAATCCGTTCTCCTTCGTGCCGGGTCTTTCGTACATCACGCGGCAGGACCAGCCGGCCGTATTGTTCCGCCAGAAAATCCGCCAGCCCGGGATGGGCCCAGACCGAGACGCCGCTGTCTTCGGACAGTTGGCGATAGAAGAACGGAACCGGGCGGCGGTCGCTCCCGCCAAAGGATACGTCCAGCGCGCCGAGGGTGTCGAAGTAACCGGCCGGAGGAGACGACGGGGTATAGCTGCAGATGATGCCCAAGGCATCGGTCCGGGCCACCCCGTTGATGCAGGCCTCGATCAGGTCGGCGGCCATGTTCGAATCCGGGGGCTGGTTGAAGGGATAGGGGCCGTAAAACTCGACGATTCGCGAGCCTTGCCGCCAGATCATGCCGCCGCCGATACGGTTTCGCTCTCCCTGGGCCACGACCAGACCGAACTTTCCTCCTCCGATCATGTCCGCCAGCCGGCCCGGTTTCTCGAAACCGGCGGGGTAAAGACGATTGGCGGGATAATGGAGGGCCAGGAGTCGACTGAATTCCTTGACCTGTTCCCGGTCGGCTGTCTGAACTCGATACGATTTCAGGGGTCTGGCCTCTGGTGGTTCAATATCATCGGTCGCTGGGTAGCTCTTGGCTTTGATCAGCACCAGGCCGATGCCCTGATGGAGCTCCTCGAAGAGAGAGAAATCGTCCACGGATCTGGAGGCCAGCAGCAGCCCCAGATCGCCCAGGTCCTTTTCGTCATCCAGGGAAACGCCCGCGGCCAGGTTGAACAGGCGCAGATCGAGATCGCGGCCGGTAAAGACGAACTTGGCCTGAACGTAGTAACCGTAATTGGTTATTTCCAGACTCAGAGTGTGTCCTTGAGCGGATATCCGGATCAGGTAGGCGAAAATCTCCTCCACGGCCAGGGTCAGCTTGATGGCCTCGACCGCGCCCAGCCCCATTCCAATGGCCGTGTTCTCGGCCAGGCCGGTCACGGCGGACATGAAGCGCTCGGTCAGGGGTACTATCAGGGAGAGTGATTCTTGATTGGATGTCATGGTCTTTTCCTCGCCGGTCGTCGGGCCGCGATGCCGCCCCTTTCATATTCTGGCCGAAACCGGGGAAAAAGCCAAGCGGTAATCGGCCGATCGGATGGGGGTGCACCATCTGGAACGGGCAAAAAAATCCCCCCGTGCGGGGGGATTCAGGGGGTCAGCCTTCGATAAAGGCCTTCAACCGCTTGCTCCGACTGGGGTGACGCAGCTTGCGCAAAGCCTTGGCTTCAATCTGTCGAATGCGCTCCCGGGTGACCTCGAAGTCCCTTCCGACCTCCTCGAGGGTGTGATCGGCCTTTTCGCCGATGCCGAAACGCATGCGCAGCACCTTTTCCTCGCGGGGGGTCAGGGTGGCCAGCACCTTGCGCGTCTGTTCGGACAAATTCAGGCCGATGACCGCGTCCGAGGGAGACATGATCTTCTTGTCTTCGATGAAATCTCCCAGGTAGCTGTCTTCTTCTTCACCGATGGGGGTTTCGAGGGAGATGGGTTCCTTGGCGATCTTCAGGACCTTGCGCACCTTGTCCAGGGGCAGTTCCATTTTTTCCGCGATCTCTTCCGGCATGGGTTCGCGGCCCAGTTCCTGGACGAGGTAGCGGGAGGTCCGGATGAGCTTGTTGATGGTTTCGATCATGTGGACCGGTATGCGAATGGTCCGGGCCTGGTCGGCGATGGCCCGGGTAATGGCCTGGCGTATCCACCAGGTGGCATAAGTGGAGAACTTGTAACCCCGCTGGTATTCGAACTTGTCAACCGCCTTCATCAGGCCGATGTTGCCTTCCTGGATCAGATCGAGAAACTGGAGTCCGCGGTTGGTGTATTTTTTGGCGATGCTGACCACGAGGCGCAGATTGGCTTCGATCAATTCCTGCTTGGCCACACGGGCCTTGGCTTCACCCCGTTGGACCTGCTTGAGGATTTTTTTGATCATGGCCGTGGACATCTGGGCCTCGGCTTCCAGCTTCCGGATTTTCTGGTTGTGCAGCCGGATGGTCTTTTCCAGGTTCAGAATTTCTTCCGGGACCATTTTGAACTTCCGGACCAGTTTGGGGCTGTTTTTGAAATCCTTGCGAATCTGTTTGCACAGCTCCCGCAGTTCGGCCTGGTTCTTGCCGCAACGGCAAAGACAGCGCTCGATGACCCGACAACAGTCTTCAATGGCTTCGTCGGAAGCCTTGAGTTGATGGACGATCCGGTCGGTCTGCCGTTTGTCCAGGCGCAACTCCCTGAAAAGGGACGCGATCTGCTCTTTGTTCTTCTTGATTTTATCGCGATGTTTCTTCCGGGTGGCCTGGGTCGTGGCCGACTTGATGCGTTTGGTCAGACTTTTACTTTCCTGGTCCAGGGTCCGCACCTGTTCGATGATGGCCAGGACTTTTTCATGACGCTGTTCCATCTCCATGGGCGTTTCGTCTTCATCCGCGTCCTTGACTACTTCCCGCACCCGAAGTTCGCCGGACTGCAGTTTGTCGCCCAGGGCCAGGATTTCGATCATGCCCAGAGGTGTCTCCAATATGGCCTCGATCAGTTCCTGTTCCCCGGCCTCGATGCGTTTGGCGATCTCGACTTCGCCTTCCCGAGTCAACAGGGAGACCAGGCCCATTTCCCGCAGGTACATCTTGACCGGATCGGTCACCCGCGTTTCCGGCTCGGCCTCGGAGACCACCTCGGTTTCGCGCTCGTCCCCGGCCTTGATTTCGTCCGGCTTTTTCGAGCTTTTGACCATGTGGATGCCTTCGACGATCTGGATGTCCATCTCGTCGAAGATCATCATCATGTCGTCGATCTGCTCGGATGAAATCAGGTCCGGCGGCAGTGCGCTGTTTAACTCATCGTAGGTCAGAAATCCTTTTTCTTTTCCAACCAGGATCAAACGTTTCAGTTCGTCTAGTTCGTTACCGTTCGCCATTTTTAAGACTCCCCCAACATGCTCATATTGCATTATTTTTCAGCAGGCGGTTCTTCTCCTGTATCAGAAGGACCAGCCCCGCATTATCCCCCGCTTGCTGGGCCGCTTTAATCTGCCCGGACAGACGGACCTCCCGCCTCCGTCGGTCACGTTCCTCGAAGCGGCCCAAAAAATCCGACACGGCCTGATTCAGATTTTCATCCTCCAGTCCGTCTTCGCCCAGGGCCAGACCCGATACCAGGTCGGCCTGGGCCGGTTCGAGCTGTTCGATAAGGCGGTCCGGGTCGACGGTCCGCGTCTTTCGGTACTGGCCGGCCATGGCTTCATATATCCGCCGGGCCGCCGGGCTGTCGAGCCTGGGGCCGAGGTCGGTCGAAAAAAAATGGTTTCCGACTTCCGGGTGCAGCAGGATCGTCCGCAACATTTCCATTTCAAAATCGGCGGCCAGTTCCCTGACCAGACCATCGGGTTCTTCCTCCTGCTCCGGTCGCCGTCGGGCGGAAAGCTCGAGGGCCTCCTCGGATACCTCGATCCGTTGGGCCAGAGCCCGGCGCAACAGGTCCTGGCGAGTCCGGCCCTCGACCCGGCCGATGACCCCCAATACCTCCTGGGCCGCCCTGGACTTGCCAGCCAGCGAGTCCGGGTATCGGGCCAGGGTCTGGTCCAGGTAGAAATCCAGCAGGTCCACGGCGCCGGACAGCGCCTCTTCGAGGGCCTCCGGGCCGAATTCCCGGACAAAGGTATCCGGGTCATGGCCCTCCGGCAGCTTCAGGACCCGCCCGTCCAAATCGGCCGACATGAAGAGCGGCAGGGCCCGGGCCGCCGCGTTCCGGCCGGCCTCGTCCGCGTCGAATAGTAGAACGGCCTGGTCAACGTAGCCCTTGAGCAACCGGAGGTGGTCCGGTGTCAGGGCGGTGCCCAGGGTGGCCGCGACGTGGCGGACGCCATGGGCGGCCAGGGACAGGAGGTCGAAATACCCCTCGACGATCAGAACCGTACGCCGCTCCCGCAGCCGGGGCCGGTTCTTGTCCAGTCCGTAAAGTATCCGGCCCTTGTGGTAAACCGGTGTTTCCGGGGAGTTGAGGTATTTGGGTTGATTTTCCTCCTCCACCAGCAGACGCCCGCCGAAGGCGACCGTCTTGCCGTCCAGTCCGGAGATGGGACAGACGACCCGGGAGCGGAAGGTGTCGTAATACTTGCGCCCGTCCCGGGCCTGCTTGACCAGGCCGGCCCTTTCCACGACTTCGGTCGGGATTTTTCGGGATTCGAGAAACAAACGCAGGTTGTCCCAACCGGCCGGAGCCCAGCCCAGGTGGAACTCCTCGATCAGATTGCGCCCCAGCCCTCTCCGGGCCAGGTAGTCCCGGGCCGGCCGGCCGCCGGGGCCTTCCAACTCGTCTTCAAAGAACTTCTGGGCCAGGGCCACGGCTTCGATCAAGGCGGTCTTGGTCCCTCTGTGGGCCTGATCCCCCCGGGCATCGACCCGGGGCAGATCGATGCCGTAACGCTCGGCCAGTTCGGTGACGGCTTCGGGAAAGGTGATGCCTTTATGCATCATCAGGAAACGGAAGACGTTGCCCCCGGCGCCGCAACCGAAACAATGGAATATCCGTCTTTCCGGATTGACCGTGAAAGAAGCCGTTTTTTCGCCATGGAAAGGGCACAGGCCTTTCAAGAGGCGGCCGGCGCGGGAAAGCGGGACGTAGCTCGAAATCACCTCGACGATATCCGCCGCGCTGCGGACTTCGTCGATCTTGTGTTCCGGAATCATGCCCGCCATGGCGCCTCAGTCCCGAATTTCGACCACGGTTACGCCTTCGCCGCCCAGGCGTCGCTCGCCCGGACGAAAGCTCAGCACGCGGTGGTCGTCGTGCAAATAGCCCCGAACAGCCTGCTTCAGCCGACCCGTGCCGATACCGTGGATGATGTTGAATGTTTTCAGACCGCCCAAAAGGGCCTGGTCCAGGGACTTGTCTATCCGGGGCAGGGCCTCGTCCACGGTCATCCCCAGAAGGTTGAGTTCGTTAGGTGGCGGACTGAAGTCCGAATGGGAGACCATGGGGTGTGCCTCGGCTTTCCGGACCGGTCCCCGGGACGGGGCCAGATCGTCCTGCCGGGTGAGTACCTTCATGCCTCCAACCTCGACTTCTACCAGATTTTTGACCGGGTGGGCCTTTTCGATCCGGCCTTCACGCCCCAGGCTGACGACCAGGACCGTGTCCCCGACCCGTACCTGTTTGATTCGACCCACGGACCGGGGCGGAAACTTGACCGCTTCCCGCAGACGCTCCCGGACCTTCCGAAACTCGCCGACCGGCTTTCCCCTGGGGCGTGCCTGCCGGGACAGCCTGCGTCCAACCTCCTTGAATTCCATGTCCGCCCGGGCCAGGGCCTGGCTGACCCGGTCTTTGAGGGACTCGATCTCGACGACAAAGGCGGCCTCACGGTCCTTTTCACGATTCCGGAGCCGGGCCAGGGCCTGGGCCAGTTCCTCTCGCAGGGCCTCGTTTTCGGCCCGGGACGCCTCCCAGGCCGCCCGTTCCTCCTCCAGACGCTGCATTAAATCCAGGGTCTTTTTGTGCCCTTCGTCCAGATAGGTTTCGGCCCGGTCCACGACCGCCGGGTCCAGGCCCAGGCCTCGGGCCATGGCCAGGCCGGCCGAGAGCCCGGGCGCGCCGTACTCCAGGCCGAACAAGGGCCGTCCGTCCGGGGCCGTCCGAACCGCCGCGTTGAAGGAGCCCGGCGTCAGATGAGCCCAGGCCTTGAGCAGGTGGTAGTGGGTCGCGGTTACGACCCAGGCGCCCGCTTCCTTGAGCTGGTCCAGCACGGCCAGGGCCAGGGCCGCGCCTTCGGCCGGGTCCGTCCCGGTGCCCAATTCGTCGAGCAGGACCAGGGCGGTTTCATGGGCCTGATCGAGGACGGAGCTCAAACGGGCCACGTGGCCGGAAAAGGTCGAAAGGTCCGACTCCAGGTCCTGATCGTCGCCGATCACGGCCATGACCCGGTCGAAAAAGCCCAGCCGGCTGCCCTCGGCCACGGGCAGGTGCAGCCCGCTCCGGGCCATCAGGACCAGAAGGCCCAGGGTCTTCAGAGCCACGGTCTTGCCGCCGGCGTTGATCCCGGACAGGACCAGAACCCGATTTTCGGCGCTTAGCCGCAGATCCACCGGGATCGTTGTTCGACCCGCCTCGGCCAGTCGGACCATCATCAGCGGATGCCGGGCCTCACGCAGTTCCAGACCGCCCCGGTCATCGTAGTCGGGCGTCCTGGCCCGAAGCCGGCGACTCAAGTCGGCCGAAGCAAAAAGAAAGTCGATCTCGGCCAGGCGTTCCTCAGCCCCAGCCAGGTCCTCGGCCACGGCCGCGGCCATCTTGGACAGGCGCATCAGAATTCGGTCGATCTCCTGCTTCTCCCGGCGGCGCAGCAGGTTCAAACGGCTGTTGTCCTCGACCACCTCCAGCGGCTCGACATAGGCCGTCGCGCCACTGGCCGAAAAATCGTGGACCAGCCCCGGGACCTGACGCCGGTTCGAGGAACGAACCGGGATCACGTAGCGCCCGCCCCGGCGGGTGACGATCTGGTCCTGAACAACCGGTTGAAAATCATTCGTTCGCATCAGACCGGTCAGCCGGTTCTGAATCGCACCCCGCAACCCCGAAAGTTCCCGGCGGATCGCGCCCAATTCCGGACTGGCCGTGTCCAGAACCTCGCCATCCGGACCCAGACAGCGTTCGAAGGTCTGCTCGAGTTCGACGAAGACCGGCAGGTCGCCGGCCATTTCAAATATCAGAGGGGCCGGCTGGGCGTCGTGGCGCAGGGCGGACCGGACCAGCCGGCTGGCCCGGGCGGCCCGAAGGACCAATAACAGTTCCCTGGTCCTTAGCACAAGGCCGTCCACATGCAGGCGGTCCAGCACATCGGCCAGGAAGGGCAGTTCCTCGAGCGGCGGGGGACTGGACCGGTCGCAAAACGCCTTGGCTTCGTCAATCAAACGCCACCTTAGCCGCATACCTTCCGGATCGAGGTCGGGCCGGACCGACCGGCAGCAACTCTCCCCCGGCTCCGAGCGGGCGTGCCCGGCCAGCAGCTCAAGGAGGCGTTCATATTCGAGTACCGCTAGAGTATGTTCATCCATAAACAAAAAAACGCCAGTCCGAATGCCGCCCCATCTCAGCAGCCGCCATCCGGCTGACTCAGCCCGCCATGTAGAACGCATCGTTTCAAATCGGCGGTCCGGTTCGTTATGTTAAAGCCAGGCGGGTCAATGCCCCGAGAGCATTCGCCTGATGACTTCACTGGCGGCCTTGCCATCGGCCTGGCCGCCATGCCGGCCCATGAATTCCTTCATGACCCGGCCCGTGTCCTTGGCCGATGAAGCGCCCAGTTCCCCGATGACCTCGGCCGCGGCCCGTTCCAACTCCTCCTGGCCAAGCTGCCGCGGCAGATAGCCTTCGAGGATCGCCAGTTCGGCCTGCTCCCGCCGAACCAGATCGTCACGGCCGCCCTTCTCGAAATGGAAAATGGAATCACCACGTTGTTTGGCCTGACTCTTGACCAGAGCCACCAACTCCGGTTCGTCCAGTTTCCGTCGAAGTTCGACCTCTTTGTTCTTGATCACGGTCTTCAGCATCCGCAGGACGGAGGTCCAGACCTCGTCTCGGGCCTTGAGCGCCTTCTTGAAGTCCTGGTCAAATATCTCATAGAGCGACACATCGCACCCCAAAGCATAAACCTCGTGGACCGTATTCGCCAGTCAGAACCCGAAGGATAAGGTTGAGTTTTTGTCAGCCCAGGATGAAAACCGGATTAACCCGGATTAATGTGTTGGCTTGACCGACCCCAGATGTACTCAAATTAATTTCTTTTATGTATAAGTAACACTATATAACTTATACTTATTAAGGAAGTGTACTCACACGCCCGGGTTCTGTCAATAGCCGATCTGATAATTAGTTCACATGCCCGGCGCCGCTTTCGAACCAGTCGCCGAAGCGCAGGGGCCGGGTCAATGCTGAGGAGCGGCCACCCGGCGGGCTTCCTGGTAGTCCAGACTGCCTTCGTACAGGGCCTTGCCTGAGATGACGCCGATGACCCCGTCCTTTTCAAGGGGGAGCAGGGCCTGGATGTCCTGGATGTCTTTAACGCCGCCGGAAGCGATGACCGGCAGGTTGACCGCCCGGGCCAGGTTGCGGGTCCGCTCGATGTTGGGCCCGGTCCGCATGCCGTCCCGATCCACGTCGGTGTAGATGAGAGCGGCCACACCGAATGATTCAAAAGTCCGGGCCGTTTCGATGTAGTCCCGGCCGGTGCCTTCGGTCCAGCCCTCGACGACGACTTCCGCGCCTTTGGCGTCGAGTCCGACCACAATCCGGTTCGGCCAGCGTTGGGCGGCCTGGCGGACCAGTTCGGGCTGGCGCAGGGCGACCGTGCCCAGGATAACCCGGTCGAGGCCGTGGTCCAGGTAAAAGCCGATGGTCTCGATGTCCCGTATTCCGCCGCCGAGTTCCAGGTTGACGGCCACGGCCTTGCGGATGGACAGTATGGCCTCCTGATTGATCGGTTTTTGGCCGACGGAACCATCCAGGTCCACGATATGAATCCATTCCGCCCCTGCTTCGGCCCATCGGCGGGCCATGGCCGCCGGATCGTTTCCGTATACGGTTTCCTGGTCGAACCGGCCCTGGAGCAGGCGGACGCACCGTGCTTCTTTCAGGTCGATGGCTGGAATGACGATCATGAATCTTCTCCGGAGATTACGGTCGGCCGAGGGATCAAAGGACGCCCTTGGTCGAGGTGACCCCGAGGGCCCGGGATTCCGGCCGGGTGGCCTGGTCCAGGGCCCGCCCGGCCGCCTTGAACACGGCTTCCAGGATATGGTGCATGTTTCTTCCCCGGACCACGTCCACATGGAGATTGGCCCCGAGGTGAATGGTGAAGGCCTGCCAGAACTCGGCGGCCAGTTGGCTGTCGAAACTCCCGACTTTCGGAGCGGTGATCGGCACTTCGAAGACCAGGTAGGGACGCCGGGACAGGTCCACCACGGCCCGGGCCAGGGCCTCGTCCATGGGGACGGAGGCCTCCCCGTAACGGCGGATTCCGGCAAAGTCGGCCAGGGCCTGGCGAAAGGCCTGGCCCAGGACAATGCCCGAGTCCTCGACCGTGTGATGGTCGTCCACGTGGGTATCGCCTTCAGCCCTCAGAGTCAGATCGAAATAGCCGTGGACCATGGCCGCGCCGAGCATGTGGTCGAAGAAGCCCACGCCGGTTTCGACGAGCACGCGTCCGGAACCGTCCAGGTTGAGTTCGGCGGTGATGTGGGTCTCCCGGGTCTGGCGGGTGACCGATGCGGTTCTGGACTCCATGATCCCTCCCTTCGCGGGCCGGCCTGGACCGCCGCCGGCTCCGACAAAAACCCAACCGGTTTTACCATTTAACGGACAAGTTTGCAACCGGGTTCCGACCCGGCGGGTAACCCCGGACTGATTGCGGGCGTTTGGAATCCAATATGCTTCTGTCCGTTGTCTTGATGGCCCCGGAATCATCACCCGCCGTTCAACCCGTTTTCCCGGCCCCCGGCGTAAGCATTCAGTAAACCGGGGCATATTATGTCCCGGTCGCCCGCGTGGCCTCTGGTCGAAGGACGATTCTGCCGCCGAGTCCCAGTATCTATCATGGCCAGGGCGGCAGTCGGAGTCCTGAGACCAGAGGCCGCGACAGGGCGGTTTACCATCGCCCCCATAAATTGAATGGTTACCCCGCGGCCGTCCCGACGCTCGAAGCGGGACCCGGATGGTGTTATAATAAATTATGACCAGGTTGTTGCTCCATCCGGCCGGACGATGCCGCCATGAAAAGTATGGCCGCTGCACCAACGAGTTCTGGGAGATCATGAAGACTGAAGGCAAACCCGGGCTGAGGGACTATCTCTGCCTGCACTGGCGGGCCAAACTCGAGGTCATGCAGGCCTACCAGGAGGCGGGCTGGCAGGCGGATCGTCTGGGCCTGACTGGGGAGGATCGGCGTCGGGCCATCGACCGGTTTTTGGCCGGCACGCCGGCGCCAGCGCCGATCTGTCCGGATTTCCGCCCCCGAGCGGATGGGCCCTTGAACGAGTGCCGTTATTTTTTTCTCGAAGCCTGCGTTCTTCGGTTCCAATCCTGCCCCGGCGACTGCCCGAACTACCTCCCTCCAGGCGATCAGCGCGGCTGATTTGATACAGGGGCTTGCCTTCGGCGGAGACTTCCTCTATATTTCGGGCGCAATACACGGCCCGTCCCGGGCCGCGGACCGACGGGAATGGAACATGTCCAAAATCGCCATAGTCAATTACGAGGCCGGAAACCTGACCAGCGTGCTTCGCGCGGTGAACGCCTTGGGTTTCGATGCGGAAATCACCCAGGATGCCCGGACTATTCTTCAAGCGCCCCGGGTCATTTTTCCCGGCGTGGGAGCGGCCGGGGCGGCCATGGGCAACCTCGGACGCCTGGGACTGGACGGCGTGCTCAAAGAAGTGGCCGACCGGGGCACTCCCCTGTTGGGCATATGCGTGGGTACCCAGATCATCTTCGATTTCAGCGAGGAAGACGGCGGCACGGAATGCCTGGGGCTGTTGCCCGGCCGGGTCCGGCGCTTCGACGCGGATTTGCGGGAAGACGGGGATCGGCTCAAAGTGCCGCACATGGGCTGGAACGGCGTGCGCCCCCTCCGCTCCCATCCGATGCTCCAAGGTCTGTCCCCGGACCAGGAGTTCTACTTCGTGCATTCCTACTATCCGGAACCCGCCGATGAAACCCACGTGCTGGCCCGGACCGGCTATGGCCCGGACTTCGCCTCCATCGTCGGGCGGGGCAGTCTGGTGGCGCTTCAGTTTCACACGGAAAAGAGCGGCCGACCCGGATTGAACCTGTTGAAAAACTTCTGCCAATGGGATGGCCGTCATGCTTAGCCGTCGGATAATTCCCTGCCTGGACGTCAGGGACGGTAAACTGACCAAGGGCGTAAAGTTCAAGGGCAACGTGGACATCGGCGACCCGGTCGAGATGGCTCGTTTCTATTACGAGGAAGGGGCGGACGAGATCGTCTTTTACGACATCACCGCCTCTTCCGACCGGCGGGACATCATGATCGACGTGGTCCGCCGCACGGCGGAAAAGGTCTTTATACCCTTTTCCGTGGGCGGCGGCATCCGGACCGTCGAGGACATGCGGCTGGCGCTTCTGGCCGGGGCGGAGAAGGTCAGCGTCAACTCGGCCGCGGTTCGCAATCCCGGCATCATCCGGGAAGGCGCCCTGGCCTTCGGTTCCCAGTGCGTGGTCCTGGGCATGGACGTACTCAAGGTCGATGTCACCGAGCGGATTCCGTCGGGTTACGAGATCGTGATCGAAGGCGGACGCCGGCCCACCGGCATAGACGCCTTGTGGTGGGCCCAGGAAGGGGAACGCCTGGGAGCAGGAGAGTTGTGCGTCAATTCCATCGACGCGGACGGGACCAAGGCGGGTTACGAGATGAACCTGACCCGCATGATCTCGACCGGGGTGGGCATTCCGGTCATCGCCTCGGGCGGCGCGGGAAATCCGGAACACATGCGGGCCGTGCTGGCCGAAGGGCGCGCCGACGCGGCCCTGATCGCTTCGATCACCCATTACGGCGAATATACGATTCGGGAAATCAAGGACTACCTCAATGAGCAAGGGGTCAAGACGCGGATGACCTGGTAGTCTTCGGGCGGCCGCATGGCCGCGGGAGAAAATCGGACGCGGCGGGCTCGATGTTTGAGGGGCCCGCCTTTTTTTCATGTTTCTACCGAAATGACGCCGGCCGGGAGGGAGCAGGCAAATGGGCATATACGAGTTTGAAGGCAAGCGGCCCCGAATCGACGAGGCAGCCTATGTTCATCCCGAGGCCGTGGTCCTCGGTTCGGTCACGATCGGCAAGAAGTGCTATATCGGTCCCGGGGCCGTGCTGCGCGCCGATTTCGGTGACATTTTCGTGGGGGACGGCTCCAACATCCAGGAGAACTGCGTTCTGCACGCCAGCCACGTCCAGCCGATCGTCATCGAGGAAAACGTGATCGTGGCCCATGGTGTGCTGCTGCACGACAACATCGTCAAGCGAGGCGCCTTCATCGGGATGGGCGCCGTGCTTCTGCACGGCGCGGTCGTCGAGGAGGAGGCGGTGGTGGCCGCCGGGTCCATGGTGGCCCACAATTACGTCGTGCCTCGAAGGAAGATCGTGGCCGGCAATCCGGCCCGGGTGGTCAAGGCGGTTTCCGAGGAAATGGTGGAAGCGACCCGGTTGGGGCTGGCCGCCTACCAGGAGCTGCCGGAGCGATACCGGAAGGGCTGTATCCGGATCGACGTCTGAAGCACCAGGCCCGGCTTCAGGGCAGGACCTTGAGCACCTTGGGCTCGTTTCTGGACGGCACGCCGGGAATGAAGGCCGGGTGGCCGATAATGATCGGGGCGACGATGCGATGGTCCGGCGGCAGCCCGATCTCCTCGATGAGCGCGGGTTCCTGGATGCGGGCCCCCAGGTCCACCCAGCAGGTCCCCAGACCCCGGGCCGCGGCGGAAAACATGAAGTACGCGGCGGCCAGGGCGCAGTCCACGACCACCGACCGTGAACTCAAGGGACCGCAGATGATGACCAGACAGGGGGCGTTGTAGAAAACATTGAAATTCGGATTGCGCAAGGCCGTTTCATAGGGTCTGGCCGATGATTCGGGATTCCGGTCCAGGTCGGCGATCAGGTTGGCCTTGCTGTCGTCGGAGACGCGCCGGATCAGGTCCTGGTCGTGAATCACGATGAAACGCCAGCTCTGGCGATTGCCGCCGCTGGGCGCCAGGCAGCTGTCGCGAATGATCTCCATGACCAGATCATGGTCGACGGGCTCGTCCTTAAATTTGCGCACCGCACGGCGGGTCTTCAGCAGGTCGAAAAAATCGGCCATTCCTTGCTTCTCCATGGTCAGGCGTCCAAACGGTATAGGGCTTCGAGAACGTCCCGCCGGCGGTCCTTGAGGGTCGTGGCCGCGCCGTGTTCCCGGATTTCATGAAGCAGGGCCGTGTCCACTTCAGCGGTGATTACGGCCTCCTGGTTGAGCGGCCCTTCGGCCAGGACCCCGTTCGGGGGCAGGCCCGCATCGCAGGGGCAGAGGATCGAGGCCCGTCCCCACATCAGCAGGCCGGGGTCCCCCATTTCACCCACCAGGCCGGCGTGGACCGTGTAAACCTGGTCCTCGACGCAGCGGGCCTGGGCGCAGTGGCGCACTCGCCAGTACCCGGCCTCGCCCAGTGTGGCCGACGGTGAAAACAGGATTTCCGCGCCCTGGAGAGCGGCCAGACGGGCGGCCTCCGGGAATTCGAGATCGTAACAGGTCAGAATGGCCACCTTGCCCCGTCCGGTTTCAAACACTTCAAACCCGTCGCCGGGCGTGGTCCACAACGTTTCCAAGGGGAAGAGATGGACCTTGCGCTGGCGGTCCACCCGGCCGTCCGGGTGGAACAGATAGCCGGTGTTGTAATACCGGCCGCCGGCCTCGGTCAGATGCGAACCGGCCACGATGTGAAGCCCGCGGGTCCGGGACAGCCGGCCGAAGAGGGCCAGGTAGTCGTCCGTGAACCGGGCCGTGCCCCGAAAGCGCTCGACCAGGTCGGGTTCGTCCATCAGCCCCATCAGCTCGGCCGTGAACAGCTCGGGAAAGACCACGAAGTCGGCCCCGGCCGCGACCGCGGGAGCGATCAGGGAACCGACATGCTCGGCAAAATCGTTGAAAGAGCGGACCGGGCCGGGCCGGAAACTGACGGCTGAAATGCGAATTCCGGACATGGCGGTATATCCTATTTATAGTCGCTGTAGTCCACGCCCCGTCGGCGGGCCCGTTCCTCGTTCCAGGCGGCCTCGTCCCGAGGGGGGACGCGGATCGACTCGGGCGGTTTGGGACGCAGGGTGATGGCTTCCGTGGGACAGGTCGTGGTGCACAGGCCGCAGCCGATGCACCGTTCGGCCAGGACCCGGTAGGCGTCCTCACCCTCCTCGATGGCCCGGACCGGACAGCGCTCATCCCGGCAGACTCCGCAGGCCGCGCAGAGGTCGGGATCGATTTCGGCCAGGAAATGCGTGTTGACCGCCTCGGTCAGGCCCAGGTAGCGGACGGCCTGAAGAGCGCCGCAGCAACAGCCGCAGCAGTTGCAGATGAACCAGTTGTCGGTCCGGGTGTTCGAGGTCAGGTGCACCAGGCCGGCCTTTTCGGCCCGGTCGAGCACCCCGTAGGCCTCCTCCTTGGTGATGCGGCGGCCGGACTGGAAGCTCATCCCCGAGCCGTCCGGGTCGGAAGCCACGGTCAGACAGACCTCGGTGGGATGAGAACACGGACGGCCGATCAAGCCCATTTCCTTCTTGCATATGCATTCGTTGAGCCAGAATTCCCGGCCGTTTTCGATGATCGACGAGACCTGGTGATAGGGCAGGGGCTCGTGAGCCGCGGGAATCTTTTTTTCGATGGGCACGACCTGGAGCATTTGCGGGCCATGCTTGAACATCTCGGGCCCGAAGTGCGTGGTAAACTCCTTGTTGAGTCGGGCGAACTCCTCGTCCATGCGATGAAGCTGGAACTCGTAGAGTCCCACGACCCAGGGGGCGATCTTGAAGGTCTTGACCCCGTCGCGTTCACCCCGCATGACCTCGCCCCGCTCCCACATGTTGTCGAGGAAGGCTTCCAGGCCCTCCAGAGGGCGGCCGGTCCGCCCGGCGATCTCATCGGCCGTCTCCAGGGTCAGTCGCAGGTCGCAGAACAGTGCCGCCTCCTCCGGTGAAAATATCTTCTCTAAAATCCTGATCTCGACGCCGCTGGCCGTGGACGGATATCCAACGGGCAGGGTATCGAGGAGCCTTGCCAATTTGTGGTAGACCGAATCACTCATACTCGACCGCCTCCAAAAAGGGATATCTGCCAGGATAACATGGATGCCCGGAAATGCAATAGGCCGTTCGGGGGAGGACGAGCCGGTCCCGAAGGAGGCCGGAATCAATGGAGCTGCAATATGATTCCCCAGAATTTACGAAAGGCTATCGCAACCCTCGATAATGGTTATTGCTTGACCCTATTTCTGCCGATAGTATAAAGTATAGACTCAAATGGGGTATCGTTTTGTTCGGCGGTAGACGAGAAAACATATGGGATAAACACGGGGCTTTGTTCTGTTGACTCTCCGCTGGGTCGCACCTCAGGGTCTCGAACAAAGGACGCAAACAACAGGAACTGAGAATGCGTCGGCAATCCGGATTAAGAAGCCTGACATCACCGATCATTCTGGTTTCCAGCGGCCTCGTTGCCCTGGCTTTCGGGACGGCCCTCTATCTTTCATCTGGCGCCGGTGAAACGTATCTGCGGTCCGTCACTCCGGCCTGGATCGGCCTGTCATTCGACCTGGCCGGCCTCCTGGGGCCGCTGAGAGGTCCGCTGCCGGCCTTCATTCATCCCTTCGCCTTTTCCCTGATCGGCATGGGCCTTTTCGCGCGAACGCGACGGTCCCGTATCGCAATCTGCGCGGCCTTTGCCATCATGAACCTGTGCTTCGAGCTGGGCCAAGGCTATGCTGAAATCGCCTGCCGCATGATCCCCGATTGGTTCCAGTCGGTGTTTATTCTTGAGAACGCCAAGCCCTTCTTCATTCAGGGCCGATTTTCATTTTCAGACCTGGCGGCCGTCACCATTGGCAGTGCGGCCGCTCTAATGTTCGCCGAAAAGATCAAGCAGGAAAGGGGATACGACAATGAATGTCCACCACAAATGGGTTAGGTATATCGGCCTGTTGTTTCTCGGACTTTTAGGCCTCGGTTCCATTCTGGCCACCGGAGGCGGTGGTGGAGGCGGATACAGCGGCGAGGGCGGCGGGGGGCAGGCCGGCGTGACCGTAACCCTCAACGCGGCGGGTAACGTGGCCGACGTGACCAAAGGGACCAAGCAGTACCAGATAGACGTTTCGTCCCATGCCACGGCCAAACTCGACGCCGATTCGATCAATGTCCTGGGGACGGCCGCGGTCAACCCGACCAACCTCCCCTCCGGGTACACATTTCCCGACGAACTCCTGGCCTTCAAGGTCACCGGCCTGAATCCGGCCGGCGGTGAGACCATCACGGTCACCTTGACCTTTTCCACGACCTTTGACGCCGCGGCCCGGTACTTCAAAGTGGCCAACGCCTTCGCGGTTTACCCCCTGGCGGTGTTCAACGGCAAGACCGTCACCCTGACCCTGACCGACAATGGTACCGGCGATTCGGACACCGTGGCCGGCCAGATCACCGATCCGGGCGGGCCGGCCCAGCCGTCCACGGGGATATACACCGACCGGTCCCAACTGGTTTTCGGCGCCAAGGACGGCCTGGACTACGCGGCCGGTCATTACGTCATGGTCAACACCACGTCCGGGAACTACTCGACGAGATGGGAGGCGATCTGCAACGGTCCGTTCCAGGCCTGGCCCACGACGGGTCAGGGCCGGGGCTGGGTGATCGTCACGCCAAAGCCAGGGGATGCGGCTGTCGGCACGAACAGCGGCACCCTGACCATTCAGCCGGAGGGGAGCGGTTCGCCGCAGAGCATCGGGCTGACTCTGAACAAATACGCTTCCGGAACGACGGCCAAACCTTTTGGCTCGTTCGATACGCCGGTCTGCGGATCGACAGTCAGCGGCAGCGTGCCGGTGACCGGCTGGGTCCTGGACGACGTGGGCGTGGATAGCGTGAGGATATACCGTCAAAGCGGCTCGACCAACGTGTACCTGGGGGATGCCAACTTGAGCGAGGGCGCCCGTCCGGACGTGGCCGCCCAATATCCGTCATACCCCGGCAATCAACAGGCCGGGTGGGGGTACATGATGCTGACCAACTTCCTGCCCAATGGTGGCAACGGGACCTACACGATCGAGGCCATTGCCACGGACGCGGAAGGCCAGCAGACCAGCCTCGGTACGAAGACCATCACCTGCGACAACGCCCACGCGGTCAAGCCCTTCGGGGCCATCGACACCCCGGCCCAGGGCGGCAACGCCACCGGGTCCGCTTATCGCAACTGGGGCTGGGCCCTGACGCCCCAGCCCAACTCGATCCCGACCAATGGCTCGACAATCGGCGTGTTCGTGGATGGAGCCAAGGTGGGTGACGCAACTTACAACATCAATCGCCCGGACCTGGCCGCCCAACTGCCCGACTACCAAAACAGCGCCAACGAGGCCGGTTGGTTCAATCTGGATACCACCCAGTACGACAACGGCATCCACACCATTGAATGGCGGGCCACGGACAGCGGCGGGAATACGAGCGTCATCGGCAACCGGTACTTCCGGGTGGCCAATACGGGCGCACCCTCCAATCCGGTCAACCTGAGCCAATGGCACCTGGACATTGGAGCGACCGACACCGGGAAAATGACCAACTCCCAGAACGTGTATGTCAACACGGGCGCCGGACCCCTGGGCTGGACGCTGGACTGCCCGACCGGGATCAACTGTTCTCCCACCAGCGGGACGGGACGAGGCACTTTCGTGGTCTATGCCGATCCCAACCAGGTACCTGCAGGTACGACGAATTACACCGGCACCATTCGGGACGACAACGGATATTATCCGCCGCAGACCTTTACCGTCCAGACGAAGAAGTATGCCTCGGGTTCGACCCATCCGCCCTTTGGCTCGTTCGATACGCCGGTCAGCGGGTCCACGGTCAGGGGCAGCGTGCCGGTGACCGGCTGGGTCCTGGATGACGTGGGCGTGGAAAACGTGAAGATTTACAACTCATCCACATACGTGGGCGACGCGGCCTTTGTCGAGGGGGCCCGGCCTGACCTCCAGTATGCCTATCCGGGCTACGCCGCATCGCAAAAGGCCGGATGGTCGTATCTGCTACAGACCAACCTTCTGCCCGGCGGCGGCAACGGTACGTACACACTCGAGGCCATTGCCACGGATAAGGAAGGCCAGATGAACTCCCTGGGGACGAAGACCATTGCCTGTGACAATGCCCACGCGGTCAAGCCCTTCGGGGCCATCGACACGCCCGCCCAAGGCTGCGTCGCCTCAGGTTCGAATTACCAGGTTGCCGGATGGGCCCTGACGCCCCAGCCCAATACGATTCCCCCGGACGGTTCGACCGTCGGGGTGTACGTGGACGGCGTCAAGGTCGGCAACGCCACGTACAACCAGTACCGTTCCGACATCGCCACCCTGTTTCCGGGATACGAGAACACCAACGGCGCGGGCGCCTACTTCTATCTGGATACGACCGCGTACGACAACGGCGTCCACTCGATCCAATGGGCGGCCTCCGACAGCGGAAGCAATAGCGACGGCATCGGCAGCCGGTATTTTACCATCCAGAACACGAACTGATTGAATGCCTGGCCGCGGCCCCAACCGGGGCCGCGGCCAGGCCAAACAAACCCTAATCCGTGCCGCCGGGCTTGACCGCCTCGATACGGGCCGAGGCGATGTAACGGCCCAGGTCCCGGCCCGGGGCCCACTGGCCAACCAGGTCTCGGCTCCCCGAGTCCACAATCACCCGGACCTGTTCGAAACCGGCCTTGCCCAGAATCCGTTCCAGGTCCTCCACCAGGACCGCCCCGGCCGCGCAGCAGGTCCACAGGGCAAGGTCCTGTTTCATCTCCTCGGGCATGGCCGAAATGGCCACCGTGTCCGAAATGGCCAGGCGCCCTCCCGGACGAAGAACCCGGAAGGCCTCCCGGTAAACAGCCAGCTTGTCCGGGGCCAGGTTGATGACGCAGTTCGAGATGACCACGTCCACGCTGGCATCGGCCACGGGCAAATGCTCGATCTCTCCCAGCCGGAACTCGACATTGTCGAAACCGCCCTCCAGTGCGTTCTTCCGAGCCCGGGCCAGCATGTCCGGGGTCATGTCCACACCGATGACCCGCCCCTCGGGACCCACCTGGCGGGCGGCCAGAAAACAGTCGAAGCCTCCGCCCGCGCCCAGGTCCAAAAGGACCTCTCCCGGTTGTAGGGCCGCGATGGCCTGGGGGTTGCCGCAGCCCAGGCCCAGGTTGGCCGCCTCGGGCGCCTGCTCCAGGTCGGATTCGGAATAGCCCAGCCGGGCGGAATAGGCCGGGTCCGCCGGCTCCGACCCGCCGCAACAGCCGCCGCCCAGCATGGGCAGGGGCTGAGGCGTTCCTTGGGCCGCCCGGGCGTACCGATCCAGTACGGCCTGTCTGATGTCCTGATCGTTATGGTCCGTCATATTGCCTCCTTCAAATCGGGTAGCCGGACCGCACAGTCCGGTGAAATAGTCGGCCAGTTCTCGCAACGTCTCGGGGTCCAGGCAACAGGCGATCCGCTGTCCCTGGCGGGTTGTACGGACCAGTCCGGCCCGGGCCAGTTCCTTGAGGTGATGGGAGAGGGTGGATGGGGCGATGTCCAGGCCCTGCCCCAGGCGGCCGACGAAGGCCACGGCCTGATCGGCGGTGCATTCGGTGCCCAGGGGACAGCAGGCCGCGAGTTTTTCCAGGATGGCGAGCCGGTGGGGGTGTCCGAGGGCCTTGAGCTGTCCGGCTTTGGTTTCGGAATCTATATTTCGATAATTCGACATAATTCGAAATATACCGGAAAACCAGAAAACGTCAAGACCCAAAAAAGAAAATAAACCCGAATTTTGCAGTTGACTTCGTAGCGCGGCTACGAACTCAACTGCAAAATTCGGGTTAAAAGGAGATTCAATGACCCGGGGTATCGGGTTCCAGCCGCCCGGGCGGCCGGTTCCGACGGGGCGGTCCGGCCACGTCGCCAACCATTACTAACAGTTACAAAAAATCGTCTATTGCCGGATCATGTCCTGAAGGCTGCGCATCTTCTGACGGGCGTCTTCCAACAGGGACTGCAGTATCAGCGAGTGGTTGGCCAGGATCGAACCGCGGCTGCCGTTGAGCACAAAGAGCGGTTCGAACTGGGACTGGTCCAGGACGTGAATGATGCGGTCGGCCAGCTCTTCGGCCTTCTTGACTTCCAGGATGTTCTTGAAGTCGTATTTTACGGCGAGCATCATGTGGCGGATGCCGTAAGCCACGCCTCGGGCGTAGTAGAAGTTGTCGTCGACTTGGGTCCAGGGGACTTGGGCATCGACGAATTTTTCACCCTTGGTGTACTGGTCCCCGGCCGTCTCTTCGGTCAGGATAGGTGATTTGGACCTCGGCGCGTTGGACAGACGAGTGTTGACCCCGCCGAGCAGGGAGATATACTGATCGAGCAGTTCGTTGAGGTTGTCGGCCCGGGGATAGAAGTCGGCCTTACCGGCGGCCAGCCTGGATTCATACCGTTTCAGGCTGCCAACCCCTTTCTTGAACTTGCTTTCCGCCGAAGGCAGTATCCACTTGAACGGGTCGTTGGAGAAGTAGACAAAGGCGGCTTCCGCGTCCAGGTCGATCTTGTCCGTGGTTCGCAGGCGGCTCAACTTGTCCCTGAGCACCCGGGTGGAGTAGCGGATGGTCTCGAGGAGGCCCAGTTGGAAGTTCTGAGGATTGTCCAGGAAGATGGTCGGATAGAGGGTGTCGTTGGGCAGCCATTTGTTGGCCGCAACTTCGGACATGGTGATCAGGGTCTGGGTGAAGAGGGTCCCGGGCCGGCCCTGATTGGGTTTGACCGGAAAAAAGTCCGGGAAGGAGTAATTGGCGACCATGAGGGCCAGGGTCAGGACCAGGAGGAGGGCGACCAGACCGATCACGACCCGAATAGTGGACCCGCCGGCCTTGGGTTCGTCCTCGGCCGTGCCCCGTTTAAGTGAATCTAACCATTTCATGGGTGGACTCCCTGGGTTTTTGAAGCCATAATACCAGAATAATGAACGATTTCCAAGTCCATCCCTTGGGGGCGGGTCCATTGAGGGGCCGGCCGTCGATTTGGTTGGGGGGAGGGCAAGGCCACATCGTTGGCAGGCGCCCCGATATGTATGGGTTTTTACTTTTTTAAGTAATTTATGGTTGACAAGCCGTTTTGGCCCCTGTATTTTTTCCGTGAATAATTCCTCAATGCAAGGAGCGATGTTCAATGGCTGATCCTGTAAAATTGAACGACCGTCACAGCGAGTTCAAGAAGAAGGCCATGGAACTCATTCCGGAGGGTGGCAACCTGGACCTCTGCTTTACTTGCGGAACCTGTGCCAGTGGATGCCCGGCCACCGGTCTTGAGAACATGGACCCGAGAAAATTTTTACGCATGGTACTGCTGGGCATGGACGAAGAGGTCGCCAGCACGCCGTGGGTCTGGATGTGCACCATGTGCCAGCGGTGCATCAAGGCATGTCCCATGAGCGTGGACATTCCGCAGCTGGTTTACTGGGTTCGGGATGCCTGGCCCAGGGACAAGCGGCCCACGGGTATCCTCAAGTCCTGCGACGTGGCCATGAACACGGAAACGTGCAGCGCCATGGGGGCCAGTGTGGAAGACTGGACCTTTGTCGTCGAGGACGTCCTGGAAGAGGTTCGGGAGTCCCAGCCGGGCTGGGAGGACCTCCAGGCGCCCATGGACAAGGCCGGCGCCGAGTTCTGCCTCAATCAGAACTCCCGCGAACCGGTCACCGAACCCGACGAGATGGTGCCCCTGTGGAAGATTTTACACACGGTGGGCGCCGACTGGACCTATCCCTCCAAGGGCTGGGGCGGCGAGAACTACTGCATGTTTCTCGCGGATTCCGAGGCCTGGGAGAAGATGGTTCGCTTCAAGGCCAAGGTGGTCGATGACCTGGGCTGCAAGTACTGGCTGAACACGGAGTGAGGCCACGAATTTTTCGCAGTCCGGTCCGGACTGAAAAGGTTCAACATCGAGCACAAGTTTGAAATCAAAAGCATCATCGAAATGTATGCCCAGTGGATTCGCGAGGGCAAACTTCCCACCAACTCCGACTGGAACAAAGACCTGAAGATCAAATTCACCGTTCAGGACCCCTGCCAGCTCGTCCGCAAATCCCTGGGCGATCCGGTGGCCGAAGACCTGCGCTTCGTGGTCAAGTCCTTCGTCGGTGAAGAGAACTTCGTCGACATGTATCCCAACCGGTCCAACAACTTCTGTTGCGGCGGCGGCGGCGGGTTCCTCCAGTCCGGGTTTCAGGATGCCAGGCGCCATTACGGCCGCAAGAAGAACCAACAGATCATCGACACCGGGGCCGCCTACTGCATCGCTCCATGCCACAACTGCCACTCCCAGATTCACGATCTGTCCGAGCACTTCGGCGGCAATTATCCGGTCGTTCATCTCTGGACCATCATCTGCCTGGCCAACGGATGGCTGGGGGAAAACGAGCGGGAATACCTGGGACCCGACTTGGCCGAGTTAGGACTCTAACCAAAGCCCGAGACCTGGTTGGTCTCGACCCATATTGCGCGAGGACCCGGAGCATGTCTCCGGGTCCCTTTTTTTCCGGGACGGGCTCTCGTCGAGCGATCGACCTTGAGTTGGCCTCCGCGTTCTGCTAATGTGACCCTCCGATGTCGTTACTCAACATACAGGACGTGACCAAGTTCTACGGCCGCCAGGACGTCCTTAAAAAGGCCGGCTTTTTCATCAACCCCGGAGACCGTGTCGGCCTGGTCGGCGCCAACGGGGCGGGCAAGACCACTTTGATTCGGATCATCCTGAACCAGGAGTCGCCGGACGAGGGCCATGTCCACCGGGCCAAGGGCCTGCGCCTGGGCTATCTGCCCCAGGACCTGATGACCTTCAGTGGTCGGAACCTGCTGTCCCTGGTCATGGACACGGCTGAGGACCTTCGGGCCATCGAGGCCGAACTGGCCCAGGTAGCTACCGAACTGGAAGACCTGGTCGCCGCCCCCGACGCGGACCCCAAGACCCTCCACGAATTGACGTCCAGGCAGGGGCACCTCCTCGAGCTGTTCGACGGCCTGGGGGGATACACCCTGGAGGCCCAGGCCCAGAAGATTCTCATGGGACTCGGATTCCGCGAATCCGACTTTGAACGTCCCGTCGAGGTCTTTTCCGGGGGCTGGATCATGCGCGCCGTTCTGGCCAGGCTGCTGCTGGCCGAACCGGACCTGCTGCTCCTCGACGAGCCGACCAACCATCTGGACATGGATTCTCTGCTTTGGCTGGAGACCTACCTCCAGTCCTGCCCGTCGTCCCTGTTGCTGGTCTCCCACGACCGGGTCTTTCTCAACAACGTCGTCACGCGGATCGTCGAGATCGATAGGGGCGAAATTATAAGTTATTCAGGTGGTTACAGTCGATATCTGATGGAAAAGGAAAAGCGGCTGGCCACCCAGGCCGCCAACTATGCCAGCCAGCAGGAAAGGATCAAGCAGGTCGAACGCTTCATCGAGCGGAACCGGGTGCGCAAGGACCGATCCAAGCAGGTCCAGAGCCGTATCAAGATGCTGGAAAAGATGGACAAGGTCGAGTCCCCCCTGGAGGCCCGCCAGCTCAAGTTTTCCCTGCCCCAGGTCAGCCGGGCCCCGGAAATTCTGGTCCAGCTCGACGGCGTGGACAAATTGTACGGCCGCCAGGCGGTTTACCGGCAACTGGAAATGACGGTCCGGCGGGGCGACCGGATCGCCTTTCTGGGGCCCAACGGCGTTGGCAAATCGACGCTGCTCAAACTCCTGGCCGGGACCACGGACTTCCAGGCCGGTTCCCGAAGGGTGGCCGAGGGCGTGGTCATGTCCTACTTCGCCCAGTTCCAGCTCGAGGAACTCAACCCGGACCGGACCGTGCTCGAGGAGTTGGACGCCGTGGCCGGCAGCCTCACTCCCGGACGACTCCGTTCGATCCTGGGCAGTTTCCTTTTTCGGGGGGATGACGTCTTCAAAAAGGTGGCCGTTCTGTCCGGTGGTGAAAAGACCCGCCTCATCCTGGCCAAGATCATGGTCACCGGGCCCAATCTGCTGCTTCTGGACGAGCCTTCCAACCACCTGGACATTCCGGGGCGGGAGATGCTCGAGAAGGCCCTCAAGCAGTATAAGGGCACTATCTGCCTGATCTCCCACGACCGCCACCTGATCAATGCGATCGCCACCAGCGTCCTGGTGATCCGGGATGGGCGGGTCGAGATATTTCCCGGCAATTTCGATGACTTTCAGCGGGTATGGCTGGGCCGTCTCCAGTCGTCCGGGTGGCAGGGAGGCGCTCCGGCCGCGGTCCAGGCCATGCCTAAAAAGCTGACGCGAGCGGAAAAGGAAGCCAAGAAAAAGGCGGAAGCCCAGGCACGGCAGGTCTTATACCGCCAGAAAGCGCCGCTGGTCGAGGAACTGGAACGTCTCGAGGCCCAACAGGAAGAGCTGGCCGGGCGCTTGGACAAGGTCTCGGCCGCCTTGGCCGAGCCCGAGACCTACCAGGATTCCGAGAGGGCCCGCCGCCTGAACATGGAATACGCAGGATTAAAGGCAGACCTGGATAAAACGGCCCGATCCTGGGAGGCGGCCGCCTTGAAGCTGGAGGAGATCGAGGCCCGGATGGACGAAGCGGGACCGGCTTCCGACGAGTAGGCCGACGGCCCGGAATTCGGTCCGGAGCCTATCGTCCGATCGGGCAGGCAGCCAGGCAGCAATCACACCAGGAAATCAGACCGCGGACCGGCTCGTCCGGAACATCGGCCCGACAGCGCCGGCGGTCGGGGAGTCGGTACGATTCGAGGCAACCGGTCGGGCAGGCCTCGATGCAGGCCCGGCAGTCCCGGCAGGCGGGATGCTCGGACCGGTCATATCGGCCGGGGCCGGTCGAGCGCAACGGGGCTTCGGTCCGGATGGCGGCCAGCCGCCACCAGGGACCGAACCGGGGATGAAGGACCAGGGTGTTTCTGCCCTGCCGGCCGAGACCGGCCGTGACGGCCAGGCCTTTGAGATGCATGAGCTCGGTCCCCGGTTCGATGTCCAGGCTCATGGGATAGCCCCACCAGCCCGCGGCGGACGCTTCGAGGCCCCGATCGGCCATGGCCGCCAGAACGGCCTCGATCCTCGGTTTGACATGCGTCCGCCAGCCGTTGAAGCGCATCCGGCTCCCGTCGAAATAGACTTCGTCCAGGTCCTGGCCCGGTTTCGTGGCCAGGCCCAGGACCAGGACCGCTCCCGGTTCCTGCACCGGCGAGGCGATTCCGGCCTCGTCAAAATGCTTGAGAGCTTCTCCCAGAATTTCGTCGGTGACATCCATACGATATCCGTTCAGGCCGGCCTGCGTCCGAAGACACGGGTCAGGGACCCGGGGATGAAATCGGTGACCATGGTGTCTACGGCCCCGGCCTGACGCATGTACGATTCGACCTCGGCCCCGGTCTTGACCCAGCCGCGGGACGAATACGCCGCGGATTCCAGGTGGCGGAGGGCCGGTTCCAGGGGACCGGTCTTGTCCTCGTTAAGCATGTAGTCAATGATGAGAAGACCGCCTCCGGGTGATACGGCCTGGAAGGCCCGATCCACGACCCGGGCCGTCTCGTCGGGCGCGTACGCATGCAGATTGCCGATCACGCCAACCAGATCGGCCCCCTGGGGGAGGTCGTCCCGGGTGAAATCGCCGGGCCGGGTCGAGATGCGATCAGTCAGCCCGGCCTGTTCGATAAACTCGCGGGTGACCTGGATGACGTTGGGGAAGTCGAAAACGACCGCCTCGAGTCCGGGGTTGCTTTCGCAGGCCGGAATGGAGTAACAGCCCGAGCCGCCTCCCAGGTCCAGGAAAAGCCGGTAGGGGGAAAAATCGAACTCACGGGTCAGTTTGCGGCCGGCGGCGATGGATGAGTTGTAACCGGCCACGGTAATGCCCCGGGCGATCTCCGGATCGCTCATCATCTGATGATACATGCCGCTGGGCAAGACCGGCTTGCGCAGAGCGGGCGTCAGGTCCTTCCAGACGTCGTACTCGCTTCGGGCCTGGTAAAGAAGATAGTCGCCATAGTATTTGGGCCTGCCCCGGACCAGGTAACGATCCGTGTCCAGGGCGTTGAAACAGCGTCCATCCCGCCGGATCAAGAGCCCCAGGGCCGCGCAGGCCGTGACGAGCTTGTCCGTCGAGGTCAGGGACAGCCCCATCTCTTCCGCCAGTTCCTCGGTCGTGGACCCTCCTGTCCCGCATTTGGAAAACAGGTCCAGTTCGATGGCGCCGAGCAGGGCGCCGGACTGTTTGAAGGCAAAGGCCATGTTGGTCAAGCGCTCCGTTGTCAGTTTCTTTTCCCCGGTCTCGGTCATGATTCGTCCTCCTTCCGTAGCGGGGCCTTCCCGTGCCTTGGACTCGGAATTATTACGGGGCGCCCCGGGACCGGCCCTGCCTGGCGGAAGGCGATCCCCGGACGTCGACTGGCGGAACATGGGACATGGATCGGTTCCATCACTAGCACATGGGCCCAAGGTTTGCAACGGCTATGTGAAAACGCCGGGAACGCCTCCAGGGACCCGTCCCGTCCCATTCGTCTCTCCACCGGACGGCCGGAAGATTCCAGGCCGGTCAGATTGGCCGGGGACGGACCGGAAAAACGTGATATAATGGCACCCAGAAAAAACCGGCAAAGGATTCGGGCAGCCATGGGCAATGTCGACGCCAAAAACGAGCTTCGGGACGACTACACGGAAAAAATCATCCTGGCCTTGAGATATCTGGCCCAGATATCGTCCATGTACTCGAAATACCTGGAAAAGGAAGTGAGTGTCACAACGGGCCAGCTTTTATGCCTCCGCGCCCTGTCCAAAGAGGACAGCCTGTCCCTGGGGGAGATCGCCCGGAGGATTTTTCTGAAGCCGGGCACCTTGACCGGCCTCGTGGACCGGCTTGAAGCAAAGGGCATGGTTCAGCGGACCCGGATCGAATCGGACCGGCGCTCGATTCGTCTGAAAATAACTGAAAAAGGCCGGCAACTCGTCGAGGAGGCGCCGATCCCTATTCAGAGCCTGATTGCCATGCAGTTAAAGCGGATGCCCGTGAAAGAGGTGGAAACGATTTCCAATGGAATGATGCGCTTGTTGGAGATTATACAACAGGCAGAAATCATTCCAGAAGACCAGGCCATGGGCATCGACGCACCCGCCTATTGACGGTTCGATAACTCCATTGACGCTTGAGGCCGGGCCGCCCGGTCGACCAAGGCCGACTGCCGGGTTCAAGACCCTGAAAAGCGATCCTCGGTAATACGACCTCAGCTTCGTTATCGGCTGAAACCGAGACGGAGACGTTCGAGCAGGGCCTTGCGTTCGAGCAGGGGCAGGGAGAAATACAGGGGGGAAAGGATCAGTCCGCTCAGGAGCATGCGTTTGACCGAAGTCGGATCGTGGTCCCGGCCGGTCGGTTTGGGCGCTTGGTTGTCAAGCATGGTATTCATGGCTTTTCAAAAGAAGCAAAACCAGGGCCAAGAAGCCCTTTGGGCGACCATTAAATTATATTAAGTAAAACCAGGATGTTGAAAAAAACGATCCGACCGGGGGGCGGGCATTCCGGCCCCGGTCGTCAAATCCGACTGGACCGGGTCTAAAATGGGGAGCCTTCTGCCCGGTGAGGGCCGTATGCTTGACAAGCCAGTTGTCATGGCATAGGTATTACGCTTACACGCCTATGAACATCGAGGGGCCCTGGCGCCCCGAAGAAAGCGAGCCAGATATTGAGTCGGCATACTTTGGACGTCTTCATGAATCCCGGGTCCGTGGCCGTAATCGGCGCCAGCCGCCGGACAGGCAAGGGCAGTTTCAATCTTATCGAGAACATGCGGGAGTTCGGTTTCACGGGCCGCATTTTTCCGGTCAATCCCCTGGCCGAGGAGATCATGGGCCTTGAGGTCTTCAAGTCGGTCGGGGAGATCGGGGAGGCGGTGGACCTGGCCGTCATTGCGGCGCCGCGGCAGGAAATTCCCCGGCTTCTGGAAGAATGCGCCGACCAGGGGATCAAGGGGGCCATACTCGTGCCTCAGGGATTTGCCGACGCGGACGAGACGGGCCGGGCCCTCCAGGAAAGCCTGACCCGCATCGCCCGGGAACGGGGCATCCGCGCCCTCGGGCCCAACACCCTCGGCGTGGTCGACGCCTTCTCGGGTTTCAGTTCCTCTTTCATGCCCTTGCCCCGGGACCGGTCGCCGGTGGGGCTCATCTGCCAGTCCGGCCTGTTTTTCGTCGGCGCCCCGATCTTTACCGGTCTGATAGGCAAAGCCATCGACGTGGGTAATGGTTGCGATGTCGGATTTTGCGATGCCCTCGAGTATTTCGAACACGACGACGATATCCGCCTGGTTTTTATTCACATGGAGGGGGTCGGGCCAGGGCGGCGTTTCATGGAAGCGGCCCGCCGTGTGGCTCGCCGCAAGCCCATCGTCGCCCTCAAGGCCGCCAGAAGTCCCTCCGGGGCCAAGGCGGCGGCCTCCCATACCGGCTCCCTGGTCGGTGACGCCCTGGTCTATGATGCCGCCTTTCAGCGGGCCGGGATCATACCGGTTCGCGGCCAGGAAGAGATTCACGACTCGGTCAAGGCCCTGCTCAGCGCGCCTCTGATGCAGGGCCGGCGGGTGGCGGTTATCACCTTTACGGGGGCCGGCGGCATCATGCTCATCGACGCTCTCGACGCCCGCGGACTCGAACTGGCCCGCCTCTCGCCGGAAACCATTCGCAGGGTCCAGGACGTATCGCCCCCCTGGATGCCGATTGGCAATCCCCTGGACATCTGGCCGGCCCTGATGAAGCAAGGCATGGGCCATGTCTACCGGCTGACCCTCGAGGCCGTGCTCCAGGACGAGGCCGTGGACGGCGTGGTCTGTATCGCCATCGCCCCGGACCTGCCCGAAAACGAGCACCTGGACGCCACGGGCGTTATCGGGGAGACGGCGGCCCTGTACCCGGGCAAGCCCGTGACGGCCTGGCTTTACGGACCCAACCAGGCCGAGGTCTCCCGGCGGCTGGAAGCGGGGGGCCGGGTCGTGGTCCTGCCCAGTCTCGAACGGGCCGCCCGGACCCTGGCCGTGCTCCACCACCGTTTCAAAATTCTGCGGGACCTGGACCGGGTTTAGAGGGCGGCCCGGAAGCCGGCTTGACAGTATCCCGAGATTGGGGTAGCACGTCCTGAATACCAGGGCAGAGGGAGACCATGCACGCCACCCGCATTACCATTCTCAGTGAGAGCTTTCCGACACAAGAACTTTACCCGTTCAAGCTCGAGGTCATGAGCCAGACCCGACACCTGGATTTGACCACCCCGGTCACCTTTTTCGTAGGTGAAAACGGCAGCGGCAAATCCACGCTTCTCGAAGCCGTGGCCCGGCGGAGCGGCATCCACATCTGGTGGCCCGAACAGCGGAGCCGGGTCGTTTACAACCCGGTCGAACAGGACCTTTATCAATACATCAAGGTGGACTGGGTCGACGGGCCGGCCGCGGGTTCATTTTTCGCCGCGGAAATATTCAAGAACTTCGCCCAGAACCTGGACGAATGGGCCTCGACCGATCCGGGACAGCTCAAGTATTTCGGCGGCCAGTCCCTGCTGACCCAGTCCCACGGCCAGTCGCTGATGTCGTTTTTCCGGTCCCGGTACCGGATCGAAGGACTCTACCTCCTGGACGAACCCGAGACCGCCCTGTCGCCACGCACCCAGTTGGACCTGCTTCGTCTGCTCTACGACATGGGCCGGGCCGGCCACGCCCAGTTCATCGTGGCCACGCATTCCCCCATCCTTCTCTCATGCCCCGGCGCGCTCATCTACGACTTCAACCAGGTCCCGGTCCGCCGGGTCGAGTACGAGGCCACGGAACACTATCAGGTTTACAAGGATTTCATGGAAAACCCGGCCCGGTTTTTTCAGGACCCTTTGGACTGATTTTAGCCCGAATTTTGCGGTTGAGTTCGTAGCGCGGCGCCGAACATGCGGAGCGGGCCATTCTCGCGGCTTGCCGCGAAGTGGGCCCGCCAACCAACCAATTGGATTTCTTCCTTGCATGTCGAAAGCTCCCTGCGGCAAGGCCGCGGGGAGTTTCAATGGATTTCAGGCCGTTTCCTTGACCGGTTTCCGTTCCTGGGACAGGATCGAGACCGAGACCAGGGACAGGAGGCAGGAAATCATGAAGGTGATGAATACGTTCCGGTAGGCTTGAAGGGGATAAACGCCCGAGGAGGTCGGTCCGACCATGTCGAGAAGCCAGCCGGTGAAAGGCTGGTACAGGGCGGTGGCAAGAAACGCGGCCGGATTCATGAGGCCCACCGCGGTTCCGGTCAGCCAGGGCGGAAAGAGTTCCTTGGTGATGGTCATGTACAACGGCAGGGAGCCGCCGCTGAGCATGCCCATGGAAAAGTAAAGGAATGGGATGAGAAGGAGAGGGGGCTTGCCGCCCGAAACCAGAAAGATGCCCCAGATGGCGGAAGCCAGGGTGAGGGCGACGACGAGAACCATCTTCCGATTCAGGCCCAGCCGGTCGGATAAAAAGCCAACCGTGGGTGCGGCCACACCGAAGCCCAAGGGAATGAGCATCAGCATGCCGCCGGCTTTGACCCGGCTCATGCCGTACACGTCGGTCAGGAAGGGAACGGCCCATAGCCCCTGGAAGGACAGGCTGGCGCCGCCGGAAAAAAAAGTGGCGCCGCAGACCATCCAGAAATTTCGGTTTTGAAAGACCATGCCGAGCCGCTTCAAGGGTCCGATTCCGTCAGGCGCCTCGCCCGCGCCCTGCGAATCCACGGAAAACGTCCCGGGTACTGGCGCCCAGCCTTTGTCCGTCGGACGGTCCCGGAGAATGAGCCAGCTCAGAAGGGCCATGAGCAGGGTGACGCCGCCAACCGCCATGAAGGACGCCCGCCATCCGGTAAGCACGACCAGGTAGGTCAGCGGGAGGGCCCCGGTCAGGCTGCCCATGCAGCCCACGGTCAGGAGCAGTCCGGTCAGGCCGGCAAATTCGTCGGGACGGAACCATCTGGAAAACAGCTTGATCGCGGGAACGAAAACGCCGCCGACACCGGCCCCGATCAGGGCCCGGCCGATGGTGGCCATCCAGGCGTCGGTCGCGCTGGCGAAGATGACGCAGCCGACCGCGGCCACGGCCGTGAACAGGGTGACCACCTTTTTGGGGCCCAGGGTGTCGGCCAGAAGGCCGACCGGCGGCTGCACGGCCGAGTAGAGATAATAATACGCGGAAGCGATGACGCCCAGCATGGTGGCGTCGGCGTTGAAGGCCACGGCGAGGTCCCGGGCCACGACGGTCGGGGCCACCCGGTGCAGCCAGGCCAGGAAGTAGACGAACCCGGTCACGCCGAATATCAGCCAGCGGTATTTCAGGGGATCGCCCCACGGGGAGGTTCGCACTTCTTGATCGTTCGAATTCATCAGCCTCAACGCGCGTTTTTGTAGAGATTCATTATCTACATCAGGCCCGACCGGATTGTCAAACCCGAATCCGGCCGGGGCAGGCCCTGGAAGACCGCCTATTCCACGATGATGATGCCGGCCAGGGTACCCTTGGGCACTTCGTCAGGGCGGCAGTCGCTGCCGATGGGGTAGATGTCCCATCCAACCGAGGCCGTCAGGCGATAAACGTCGATGCCCACCGCTTCCATGGACGGCCGGGCCCGGAGGGAGTGGCGGCACCGGCCGTTCGTCATGGCCTGGCAGGTTTCCAACTGGCCGCAGAACGTGTGACGGCAGGAACCGGCGGCAAAGCCGAAGGCCAGGTAATGTCCGTCATAAAAGGCCGCCGACTCGACCTGGTTGACGATGTGGTACACATTCTGATAGGCCTCGACCCGTTCCTTGATCGTGGCCTTGTCCCGGACGATTACGTCGGAAGGCACGTCTTTGATAAAAAAGACCGCCCAGTTGTATTTTTTCAGTATCTCTTTCAGTTCGGCCGGCTTGAGCGTGTTGGGCGGACAGTGGGCGCCGGTGCCGTACCCGAAACAGCGGGGAATCTGGCACTTCAGGGGCACCCGCTCGTCAACGGGCACGGATTCGACCCGGACCACGGTGGCCTGGGAGGCCCCCAGATCGAGGGCCTGAAGCCGGTATTTTTCCAGATCGCTCTCGATCTGGGTCTCGGGGCAATCCAGGCTGATTTTTCTGATCTGTCTGGCCATGCTTCCTCCTTGAGGGGGGGCGGGTGGTTCGACCCGATCCGGGAGCCACGGACGGCCCCGGGCCGGGGTGTGGTTTAGGGGCCGACGTCTTCGACGACGCGTCCCTCGGAAAGGAATGAAATGCCCTGGGTGGACTCGGTCCCGATCATCACCGCCTGGATGACCGGGGGAACGACCGCTGCTTCCGACCGCCACTTGACCAGGAAACCCGCCCCGGACCCGCCGGCCGGATCGGATTCGTGGACCACGTAGTTGACCGCTGCCAGCGGGTTCAAACGGACCGGGCTGTTCTGATAGACCTTTTCCCGTTTTCCTTCAGGACCGTAGTAGTCCACGGCGGTGATCGTGATGGCCTGGTCCGGACTGGCGTTGCGGATGCTCAACGTGACGGCCAGGTTGATTTTGGCCTGCCGGTTGCCGTGGTATATCCAGGAATAGGCGGTCGCGTAAACCGTCTGCCCCCGGCTTTTGGCGACCGTTTCGGCCCCAGCGGGGCCGTACAAGAGTGCGATGAGGATCGTGGACAGAAGCAGCGGCGGAAAAACGCGTAACGGCGTGGGTTTCATAAGGTCTCCCTGATCTGATCCATTCGGGAGATTATAGGGGCCGGGCCCGGTAGTGTCAATCCGGGCCGGGGGGTCATCGTCCGCAGCATTTTTTGTATTTCAGACCGCTGCCGCAGAAACAGGGATCGTTTCGGCCGATTTTAAGGCCCGGCGGAAGCTCGGCCGGGGACGGGGCAGGCTGCGCCAGGTCCTGACGGGCTTTCCATTCCCGGGCCAGCCGGCGCAGGAACGGGTCGGCATGTTGGAAAAACATGTGGTAGGCCGCGCAAAAATGACTGACCCCTTTATCCCGGGAATCCCTCTGGCGATCCTTGGGGCAGCCCCCCCGGCACAGGGGCAGCCAACGGCAGTCCCGGCATCTGCCCGGCAGACGGGACTTGATCCGTCCGAATTCGACCTGTCGATTCGAATTCAATAGATCGACCAGGCGGCTTTCCAGCAGACTGCCCAGCCGCCATTGGTCCTCGACGAAGAAATCGCAGGCAAAGACGTCGCCATTGTGCTCGACGACCAGGTAGGTCCCGCACTCCGGCCGCAGGGTGCATTCCGGGGCCGTCAGCCCGGCGTAGAGGTAGAAGACGGAGTCGAAAAAACGGATCGAAGTCGTGGGCCGGCCGTCGACGAAGTCGGCCCGCCACAGATCGAAGACGCGGCAGAGAAAGGCGCCGTAATGTTCGGCCGAAACCGAAAACGGGGCCGCTCGTCCCGGATTCAGAGGATCGGTTTCCACGCAGGGAATGAACTGCATGTAGCTCAGGCCCGTCTCTTTGAGGAAGGCATATATTTCATCCGGAAAACAGGCTGAATGGTCGTTGACCACACTCAGGGCGTTGACTTCCACCCGTTCATCCAATAGTAGTCTGGCCGCTCCGACAGCCCGTTCCCAACTTCCCTGGCCGGAAAGCGACCGCCGGTAATGATCGTGCACGTGTTCGGGGCCGTCGAGGGACAGGCCGATCAGGAAGCGGTATCTGCGGAAAAAAGCGGCCCATTTCCGGTCCAGTAAAAGCCCGTTGGTCTGAAGGCCGTTGCCGACCACCTGGCCCCGGCCGTAGCGTTCCTCGAAAGCCACGGCCCGCTGGAAGAAATCCAGGCCCATCAGGGTCGGCTCCCCGCCCTGCCAGCCGACGGATATCTCGGGGCCGGCCTGTTCCATGGCCTGGCGGATCGTGTTTTCGAGGACGTCGTGACTCATCCGGTGGCCGCCGGGGAATCGTTCGGCCTTGTCTTTGTAAAAACAGTAGCCGCAAGCCAGATTGCAGTCCGGACCCGCCGGCTTGACCAGGAGGCTGTCCAGCGGCCTGAAGGTCTGGCTCCCGTTCGGGGTCGGCGATGACGGACGTTTAGCCATGATCAGGCTCGAAGGACGGACGCAGGATCGTCATTGCCCGGTCCAGCCCCTGGGATTCCGCTTCATGGCCGACTCCCAGGCCCGGATGCGGTCCTGAAGGCGTTCGGCCACCCCGGGGTGCCGGTCGATGAGATTGTAGCTCTCGCTGGGGTCCTGGTCCAGGTCGTGCAGGAGCGGCATGCGGTACTTGACCCGTTTTCTGACCAGTCGGCCGAAAAATGTGTCGTCCTTGCTGATCGGGCTCGGCCAGACGTAATGGTTGATACGGCGGATGAACTTCCAACGGCCCATCCGTACGGCTTCCAGGTCGTTCATATGATAGAAATAGAAGGCCTCGTGGGGCGTTTGACGGTCCCGGCCCGAAAGAAGGCCGACGATGTTCTTGCCGTCAATGATCCGGTCCCGGGGGAGTTCCAGACCGGCCAGGGCCAGACAGGTGGGGAAGAAGTCGATGTTCATGGCCGGTTGATCCTGGACCGTGCCCGGAGGGATGATTCCGGGGTATCGGGCGATCATGGGCACGCGGAACCCGCCTTCGTAGCTCTGGGCCTTCCGGCCCCGCTGGTGGCCGGGATTCCCTTCAAACCAGGGGCCGTTGTCGCTGGTGAAAAAAACAAGCGTCTCCCGATCCAGACCCTTCCGGGCCAGGGCTTCCATGACCCGGCCCAGACTCCAGTCGATTTCCTCGACCGTGTCCCCATACAGGCCTCCCCGGGAGCGCCCCCGGAACTCGGCCGAGGCGTGGAGGGGTTGATGGGGAAACGTATGAGCGAAGTACAAAAAGAACGGCCTTGCCTCGGTATTCTCGATAAACGAGACGGCCTCCCGGGTATAGAGTCCGGTCAGTTTGCCCTGGTCTTCGACGTGGGCCTCCAGTTCCCGTTCGTTCCGGTAGAGGGGATACGGGACCATGTCGTTGCTGTGCGGCACCCCGAAGAAGAAGTCGAAACCGTTTCGGCATGGATTGAAGTCCGGGTCTCCGCCGAAATCGCCCAGGTGCCACTTTCCGACCATGCCCGTGCGATATCCGGCCGACTTCAAGGCCTCGGCCAAGGTGATCTCACTGACCGAAAGCCCGGTCGTTTCCGCATTCGGCCCGGAGTCGAACAGGCCAAGAGAGCCCATCATCAGTCCGATATTTTTCAATACCCGCGGTACCAGCGGCTCGTTCTCGGGCAGTAATATCCAGCCCAGGCCGGAACGCTGAGCGTAGCGGCCCGTCAGCAGACCGGCCCGGGAAGGCGTACACAGGGAGTTGGAAGCGTAAAAACTGGTAAAGCGGACGCCCTCCGCGGCCAGGCGGTCGATATTCGGCGTCCTGATGATCTGGTTGCCGAAACAGCCAAGATCGCCATACCCCAGGTCGTCGCAGTTGACAATGACAATGTTCGGTCTGGGCGCCCTAGGGGCGACCACCCGTAAAGGGCCCGGCCGGTGGTTCGGCGGATATTCGTCGAACAAGGGATTGCGCTTCGGACTTTCGAGCAGTTTGTAAGTCGCTCCGCCGGCTAGGGCCGTGACGGCCAGGGCCGCGCCGGCCAGGGCGGTCCTTTTGAGAAAACGCCTGCGTGTCAGCTTGGATCGCTCGGCCATGCTTGTTCCTCCCGCCCGAAATCCGGGTTTATAACAGGGACCCGGGATCACCTATCTTCGGCTCATGGAACCACCTTACCCGTTTATAACCCAATTGTTAACATCCGGGCCATTTTTTTGAAGGTCGCGATGGGGGATCGTGGACAGGAACCGGGGAGCGATACACGAGCACTCGCGATGTGCAACCACGAGAGGGCGTGGATCGCATCCTGAACAATCAGTACCCCAAATTCCCGATCACATGTGATTGTTTACCGGATTGACATGTGCCTTTAATAAACAACTCAGATTTGTAAACAGGGATTCAGGGCAGGGCAGGAACGAAAAAGGCTGAAATAAATCGTTCCGGTCATAGCATGGTTGTTCAGTGGGACATTGGATCGAAGTGAAAGATTCAGGAAGTAAATCGGTAACGTCGTGTGGCGGTGGATTCTGTAACATAACCTGGGTAATTCCCTGTGTCAGAGGAGTTTATTTTGGGGATGTCATAGGCAGTATGCCGAACACTGAAGGACAGGGAAATTGGAAAAACCAAAACGTTTTGTTTTTTATCGATGCGATCTGGTTATCAATGGCCTTGGATTGCCGCTCGAAACGGGCTGAAACCATATGTTGGAGCCCCTGGTGAAAAGCATCTTGATCCGGCCGGGTTTTGATTCGAGATGTGCGATCTGAAGGAGGTCAACGGTGTCGTGCGTGAGGGTGCGAAGTGGCGGAGAGGGGACCCATTGCATGCCTGACAAAGACCTTACGGAAATAGCAGCCGGACAAGCAGCGTCGGTTCCCGTACTGATCGAAGGAGAACGGGCCTACCTGCGATGCTTCGAACAGGCGCCGGTCGGAGCGGCCATGGTGACGCTGGATTACCATTGGCTGAGGGTGAACGAAGAACTGTGCCGTTTGACAGGCTATTCCCGGGACGATCTATTATCCTTGAACTACAAAGACATCACCCACCCCGATGAAGGACCGGAGGACCTGGAACGTCTGGAAGCCATGAAGCGAGGGGAAATCGATAACTTCCGGCGTCAGGCCCGATTCGTCCGCAAGGATGGAGGGGTCGTCTGGGTTCGGGTCGTCGTTCGGATGGTACGGGGCGACGCCGACAGCCCGCTGTATTTCCTGGCCTTTGTCGAAGACATAAACGAGTTGAAACAGGCCCTGGATTACATCAAGGAAAGCGAAAAGCGATATCGGCGGATTACCACGAACAATCCCGGTATCCTTTTCCAATATCTCCAGTCCATCGACGGCGCGGTGATGATTACATTTATAAGCGAAGGGATTTCAGACCTCTTGGGGCTGGAGTCCCGGGAGGCCATGGACAGTCCGGGCCGGCTGCTTCGCATGGTCCACCCCGAGGATCGGGAACGGGTCCGGCGTTTGATGCAGAAGACCCTGGAGGGTAAGGACGAATATGTCGAGGAGTGTCGGGTAAGAACGGAGGACGGACGGGTCAGGTGGCTGCGTGTCGAGGGGCGGCCGTATGCCGAAGACGGCGGGGCCGTCCTCTGGCACGGAGTGGCTGTAGACGTCACGGATCGGAAGATCGCGGAAGAAGGTCGAGCCCGGGAGGCGGAAATTAATTCGGCCATGGCCGAGCTGTCCAGGGAGTTGCTGCGGGTGGAGTCCATCCAGCATATTTCCGAGAGGGTCCTGGCCCAGGCCCTGAAGCTGACCGGCAGCCCGATCGGTTTCGTCGGCCTTGTAGAACCGGACCGGGAGGGCATGACCTTTGCGGCCGTATCCGAACCGGACTCCGGAACGGAGCGTCCGGCCTGGAGGGCCCTGGACGATCAGTTTCAGGAGTCGGGGGCCTGGCGTGCCGAACCTCCCGAACCGATAATAGACAACAAGCCTGTCGCCCTTACGGCCAAAGTGTTCCAGGCCAGGAATTCAAGAGTGGTCGAGAGATTCATATCCACGCCCGCTTTGATCGACCAGGATCTTGTCGGCCAGATCGCCGTGGCCAACGCCGATCATAACTATACCGAACGGGATTTGACCTTGGTTGAAAAACTCGCCGACTATTTCGCCCTGGCCGTCAGGCATCACCGAGCGGTTTCCGAGTTGAGCCTGGCCAGGGAAAAGGCGGAGAAGGTTGCCCGGAACAGGGGGCTGTTTCTGGCCAACATGAGCCATGAAATCCGAACCCCCATGAATGCGATCATCGGTCTGACCGAGATTGTATTGGACTCAAAGCTCGATCCGGAACAGCGAGATCATCTCAATATCGTGAAGCTTTCGGCGGAATCCCTGTTGAGCCTGCTCAACGACATTCTGGATTTCTCCAAGATCGAGGCCGGCAAGCTGGAGTTCGAGACCCTGGCTTTCAGCCTGCGCGACAGCATGGGGGACACCATGAAAACCCTGGCCCTGCGCGCTCATGAAAAGGGGCTGGAACTTGCCTGTCAGGTCGGCCAGGACGTACCCGACGGACTGATAGGCGATCCCGGACGACTCAGACAGATCGTCCTGAATCTCGTGGGCAATGCCATCAAGTTTACGCACCGGGGGGAAGTGGTCGTCCGCATCCTGAACGATGAGTGCACTCGGGACTTGGTCAGGCTGCATCTGTCCATCCAGGATACCGGCATCGGAATACCACGGGAACTTCAAGAAATATTGTTTTCACCCTTTACGCAGGCTGTCGCGGCCGATGAGGGCCGGCCTGGAACCGGCCTCGGACTGTCGATTTCGTCACAACTGGTCAAAATGATGAACGGCCGTATCTGGCTGGAATCGGAAGTCGGACGGGGTACGACCTTTCATTTGATCGTGCCGTTCCAACGGCACCACGGCCCCCTGTCCCGTCCCGTCCCGATTTCGCTCGACAGACTGCAGCGGCTGCCCGTTCTGGTCGTGGACGACAACCGGACCAACCGACGAATCCTGGAAGAAATGCTTCTGAACAACCGGATGAGGCCGACCGCGGTGGAAAGCGCTCAATCGGCCATGATGCATATGGCCGGGGCCATGGCTCGAGGCGAGTCATTTCCGTTGGTCCTGATCGATGCCAACATGCCGGATACGGACGGGTTTGAACTGGCGGCCCGGATTCGGACAAACCATGACTTCAGGGACACGGCCCTGATCATGCTGACCTCGACGGGACAACGGGGTGACGCGGGTCGGTGCCGGGAATTCGGGATCGACGTCTATTTAAACAAGCCGATCGAGGAGTCAGATCTGATTCGGGCCATCCAGGTCGTGCTTGGAACGAAGGGCGTGGAAACGGACACGGCGCCCCTGATTACCCGGCACAGTTTGAGGCAGTCCAATATCCCGCTCAAGGTCCTGGTCGCCGACGACGATCTGATCAGCCAGAAGGTGGCGGCCCGGCTGCTCGAAAAGGGCGGCTGCCACGTGACCGTGGTCGGTGACGGTGAGGCCGTGGTGGAGACCGTGAAGCGAGAGTCCTTCGATCTGATTCTTATGGACATTCAGATGCCCAGGATGAACGGACTGGAAGCGACAGGTTGCATCCGGGAAATGGAGAAAGGGTCCGGACGGCGGGTTCCCATCCTGGCCATGACGGCCAATGCCATGAAAGGGGACCGGGAACGTTGTCTCGCGCTGGGAATGGACGGCTATATTTCGAAGCCGATCCGGACCCGCGAGTTGTACGACGCCATCGAATGGATCGTGGCAGTCGATCCATAAAAGACCGGCAGCCGCCAGGCGGGTTGTAGGTGGAGGAAGTGAAAGTCTCGGCTCAGGGGGCAAGCCGGACCGTGGAAGTGAAAAGAAAATACCAGATTCAATTCCGGCAGGGAGGGAAATCGATGGAAGCGGCAGTGAAACGGATCGTGGAACGTGACTTGAGATGGCAGACTCGGGACGGCAAGTACCTGACGTTTTCCCTGGGCGGAGAAGATTACGGCATCGCGATCATGAAGATCAAGGAAATTATCGGCATGCTGCCCGTTACGTCGGTGCCGCGGACCCCGCCATTTGTCAAGGGCGTGATCAATCTGAGGGGCCAGGTTATTCCCGTGATTTCGCTGAGGCTGAAGTTCGACCTGAGAGAGGTGGACTACAACGAGCGGACCAGCATCATCGTCGTGGAAAAAGTCGGTGAGGAAAGCACTGCGTTGATCGGGGTCGTGGTCGATTCGGTCTGCGAAGTGATCAACATCCGCGGGGATGACATCGAGGACAGCCCCGCGTTCGGCGGGAGCATGGATGCCCAGTATGTCCTGGGCATGGCCAAAATCGGCGGTCGAGTCAAGATTCTGGTCGATATCGACCGCGTTCTCACGGGAGATGAACTTACCCTGCTCGATAACGTGGCTTGAACATGGGGGGCGAGCGCATTCCTCGCGGCTTGCCGCAGGGAATCTTCAACGCCGAGATGGTACTGGACGGCCAGGCAACCGATCCGACCCGGATCGACAGGCAGCGGCGCGCCTTTGTTTTCCCGCCTCCGAGATATTGAAGGGGCGGACGACACCGGTCGGGCCGTCCGCCCGGGGCGACTATTCGACTACATTCAGGATTTTCGGTTCCTTGCGCGGAGGCATGGCTGGAATGCTCTTGGGCCAGCCTAGCGCGATCGGCGCTATGATACGGTAGTTCTCGGGCACGCCCAACTCGGCCCGCAGGTCCGGGTCCTTGATCTCGGCGCCCTGGGCCACCCAGCAGGTGCCCAGTCCCCGATCCGCGGCGGCGAGCATGAAGTAACCAGCCAGGGCGGAACAGTCCAGAGGCGTGGTCGCGGACTTGGACGTGCCGACCACATAGACCACGGCCGGCGCGTTATAGAACACGTTGTAGTCCTCTTTCTTGAACATGTTCTGGTAAACGGCCCAGGGCGAGTTCGCGTTGGCTTCGATATCGGCCAGAAAATGTTTCTTGTTGGAATCGGAAATCCGCTTCATGAAGTCTTTGTTGATCACGACAACGAAACGCCAGAGCTGCATGTTTCCGGCGTTGGGAGCCTTGATCGCGTCGTTGATAATTTCCTTGATCAAATCCAGTGGCACCGGTTTGTCCTCGTAGTCCCGGATGCTTCG
>Ga0180009_10000516_pt1 | contig 53318 bp, 50 predicted proteins | sample OS_PC_MetaG_FD_123537 | JGI IMG/M metagenome (GOLD analysis project Ga0180009, IMG submission 123537) | Groundwater microbial communities from the Aspo Hard Rock Laboratory (HRL) deep subsurface site, Sweden - OS_PC_MetaG | ecosystem: Environmental > Aquatic > Deep subsurface > Groundwater... | reverse complement strand
ACTCAACAACAGGCCAAGGAAGTGCCTGGGTTTTAAGACGCCTTACGAGGTGTTCCGGGAACTATCCGGCATGGACGCTGAAATATTGGTGGGTTATGCACTTATTACTTGAATTCACGTTATGAAACGAGTGAGTATTTGCTTTTTAGCATTTTTGACTTTTTGGATGTCCACCTGGATGGTGACCGATATCCATGATTGGTCGCTAGCTGATGCTAATCAGCCTCATCCTGTTTTCTCTGTGCAGCACTCTCACCCTGACTCTGATATTCAAACAGTTACAACAGACGACAATCCGCACTGTGGAGTTTGTAGTTACGACCATGGCGGACACATGGGGCAGACACTGGCTGCACACTCCTTAGTAGCAAAAAGCTTTCCAGCACAAGACACACATCAATTCTCCCTTCAATCCGAATTCTGGTATTCCAGAAAGATATCGCCTAAACTCCGTCCTCCCATTGTCTGAGCGCTTTGGCGTTTGATGGATAACCTTTTTCAGGAGACACGAGCTGTAGCGATTGCTCATATGCAGCGCTAACAAGCTATTCCTGTCATAACGTGTTAGCAAAGCGCTCATTCCGGTCGATGTGCGGAACCCAAGTGAAGCGCATCGTTCACGGTTGATGGTCTCCTTGCCAAATCCTGCCGAGCGGATAGCGCCTGAATAGTAACGCCGCCTTGTCATAGGTGTCTTTAGGTTATTGATACATAAAGTAAAAATAACCCTATGCACGACAATGACAAAATGGGGTGAATTTCTGCCAAGCAACAAAGTTATCCAAACTATCTAACGCCTCCTCTCTTCCATATCGCAGATTTTTATCTGGGATGATCGATGTATTAAAGATTCGGAGGTTCAATGGACCCACACACAAGTAATCGTTGTTTTAAGCAATGCGTGCAAATATTGGCCGGTTTGGCATGCTGTTTAATGCTTTTTCAAACGCGTGCCGCCGCCATCCAGGACACTGGATTAGCTGCGGAAGTCAAACGACGGCCTAACCATCCGCTTGAATTGCGGAATCGCGGAAATTCAGCCGATGAACCGAGTCGACTCCCGGCTGATGCAAGCACACTCCAAGAACCTGTCGGCGTTATGGTTCTGTCGCAAGCACTGGCGCTGGCGCTCACTCGCAACCCACAATTGGCGGCCTTTTCTAATGAAATTCGCGCACGAGAAGCGGCAACCTTGCAGGCCAGCCTGATTCCTAACCCGGTTTTGGGTGTTCAAGCATCCAATTTTGCCAACAATACCTTTTCAGGAGCCGATGCGGATGTGGTGACCTTGCAACTCAGTCAGCTTATTGAATTAGGGGGTAAAAGGGCTGCCCGGACTGAAGCGGCGGCCTTGAATAAGGAATTGGCGGACTGGGATTATGAAACCCAGCGGATTGCCGTTCTGACTCAGGTAACCAAAGATTTTATCGAGGTTTTGGCGGCGCAGCGCCGTTTACAACTAGCACAACAACTGATCGATCTGGCCGACCAAGTGGTTAAATCAGCCACAGCCAGGGTGCAAGCAGGTAGCGTGACGCCATTGGAAGAAACCAAGGCAAAAGTCATGCGTGCTTCAACCAAAATTGAATGGAACCGCGCACAAAGAGAGCTGCAAGCGAAACGTAAACGCCTGGCCGCCAGTTGGGGCAGTACCGAAGCGCGTTTTGATTCCGTCCAGGGGGAATTGACTTCCGTTCGACAACCCCCGTCCCTGCAACAATTGTTGCAACGTATAAAACTGAATCCGAATTTAGCGCGTTGGGCCACTGAAATCAGTCAACGGCAAGCTTTGGTTCGTGTAGAGGAATCTAAAGTGATTCCAAATATTACCGTGAGTTTAGGCACCAATAAGTATCTCGACGGCGACAACTACAACCTGAATGCCGGAATTTCCATGCCTTTACCCCTGTTTAATCGCAATCAGGGCAATGTTATGGCGGCCGAACGACAGCTGAATAAAGCAAAAGATGAACGCCGGCATGTTGAAGTTCAAATGACTACCGAGCTGAATACCGTTTATCAACAACTTCATGCCGCTTATGCCGAAATTGTCGCATTACAAGAAACCGTCATACCCGGCGCGGAAACGGCTTTTAAGGTCGCCGATCGTGGCTATCGGCTGGGCGAATTCGGTATTCTCGACGTATTGGATGCGCAACGAACATTATTTGGCGTAAAAATACAATATTTACAGTCACTTGCGGATTATCATCTGAATGTTGCCGACATTGAACGATTACTCGGTGGTTCACTGAATCCATCGACCGAAACGAGTAGCGAGTCATTACCATGAAACAAACGATTAAGCGAAACCTGCGGACACAGGTCAAATTGAAAACCCCTCTCTTACCAGCGGTGTTATGGCTATGTTTTTCATTTCAACCGGCTTCTTTTGCTGGCGATCATGAGCATGAAGGCCATGAGGAAACCGCATTAGAATTTTCGGCGGAAGAACTGCAAGAATTTGACATCAAGCTGGCTCAGGCGAAATCCGGAAAAATCAGCAAATCACTGGAATTGACCGGCGAAGTGATTGTCGCGCCGGAGCGTTTGTATCATGTCGTTCCCTGGGTATCCGGCGTGGTGCGCCAGGTTTATAAACATCTCGGTGAACAGGTAAAAAACGGCGATCTTTTGGCCATTTTGTCAAGCCGTGAACTTGCCGCCGCTAAAGCGCAGTACGTTACCGCTGACAGTTTATTACGATTGGCGGACACCAATCTACAACGGGAAACAAAGCTGTATAAAGAAAATATCACCGCGAAACGAAATTATCTTAAAGCCAAACAAGAACAGGCGGAAATGTCGATCAAGCGGAAGGCGGCAAAACAACAACTGCTGGCGTTAGGCTTGTCTGAAACGTCAATCAGCGCTGTTTTACAGGATGTGAATAAAGATCTAACCCGCTATGAATTACGCGCGCCCGCGGACGGCGTCATCATCGACAAACATGCTGTTTACGGTGAATTGATTACAACCGATACCCGTAGTTTTACCATTGCCGATTTATCTGAAATTTGGGTCAATCTGACCGTCTATCAAAAGGATTTGGCTTTGATTCATTTGGGCCAACCGGTACGGGTCGGCAGTCGTTTTGGAGGGGCTGAAACAGAAGCGGCCGCAGTCGGCACCCTAAGCTGGATGAGTCCGACCCTTGATGAAAAAACCCGGAGCGCAACAGCCCGCGTGGTGTTGGAAAATGCGGACGGACGCTGGCGTCCGGGCATGTTTGTCAGCGGCAATGTCGTTATAGCAGAGCACGATGCCGCGCTGGTTATCCCTTTATCGGCCTTACAAACCCTGGAAGGAAAAACAGTGGTTTTTGTCCGGCATGAAGACGGGGATTTTGAACCCCAGCCGGTTCAGACCGGGCGTAGAGATTTTAAAAATGTGGAAATTCTCCAAGGTTTAAAGCCTGGCCAAACTTACGTCAGCCAGAATGCCTTTTCCTTGAAAGCACAGTTGCAAAAAGGAGAGTTTGGCGAAGGACATCATCATTGATTTCGAGTGTACAAACAAATGTAGGATGCGCTGAGGCACGAAGCGCATCAGATAGAAGCACATCACAGGTGCGCTTCCTATCGTCAGCTCATCCTATTATGGAGAATTTATGATCAATCAAATAATTAATTTATCTTTACGCAGCCGCCTGTTGATGCTTGTGCTTGGCATTCTGGTCATCGCAGCGGGCTATCGCAGTTACCAAAAGTTGCCGGTCGATGCTTTTCCGGATGTCTCACCCAATCTGGTGCAAGTATTCACCATAACTGAAGGACTGGCGCCTGAAGAAATTGAAATGTACGTGACCTATCCGGTTGAAGCGGCGATGACCGGATTACCCGGTATAGAAAAGATTCGTTCAGTGTCCAATTTTGGCTTGTCGGTGGTCAATATTTATTTTCTGGACGATATAGACATTTATTTTGCCCGGCAAGTGGTCGGCGAACGCTTGCAGGAAGCGCGTGACCAGATTCCGGCCAGTTTTGGCGAACCGGCGATGGGACCGATCTCAACCGGTATGGGATTGGTGCTTTTTTATTATCTCAAGGATGAGTCGCACAAGTATTCACTGGAGGAATTGCGCACCATGCAGGACTGGATCGTTAAATTCAATCTGCAAACGGTACGGGGCGTGACCGAGGTTCTGGGTATCGGCGGTTTTGAAAAACAATTCCATGTCGCGGTTCAGCAGAATGCTTTGCTGCGCTACAACATTTCAATGGATGAATTGATTGGACGTGTTCGCGCCAATAATCTTAATGTCGGCGCGCAATACCTGGAAAAAAACAATGAACAGTTCATTATTCGTTCCGTGGGCTTGGCTAAAGGCATTACGGATATTGAAAATATTGTGGTTAAAACCGTGGATGGCCGTCCCGTCTATTTATCGGAACTGGCTGAAATAAAAATTGGCGGCGCGATCCGGCGCGGACTACAGACCCGAAATGGCGAGGGTGAAGTGGTTGCCGGCATGGTCATTAAATTGTTTGGCACCAATGCCTCTACGGTGATTGAACGGGTTGAACAAAAAATTCAGGACATCAATAAAACCTTGCCGGAAGGCGTCAGTATTGTGCCTTATTATCAGCAGAAAGATATTGTTGAAGCGGCCGTCAACACGGTCAGCAGTGCGTTGGTGCAAGGCATTATTCTGGTGACTCTGGTATTACTGGTGTTTATGGGCGGTTTTCGCCCCAGCCTGGTGGTGGCGCTTTCGATACCTTTTTCGGTGATGTTTGCTTTTATCGCCATGGGCTTACTGGGTATGTCGGCTAATTTAATGTCGTTAGGCGGGTTGGCGATTGCCATCGGTATGATGGTCGATGGCACCATCGTGATGGTCGAAAATGTAGACCGTATGTTAAGAGAATCCAATCACGATGAGTCACGTTTACATGTTGTCGGTAGAGCCTGCCGCGAAGTGGGAAAGCCGATTTTGTTTGCCATTGCCATTATTATTATCGTGTTTTTACCACTATTTACCTTAGAAGGGGTGGAAGGCAAAACCTTTAGGCCGTTAGCCTATACCGTGGCATTGGCGATGTTGGGTTCATTGGTGTATGCGCTTTTTATTGCACCGGTTTTATCCGATGTACTCATGAGACGCGCATCCGTACAGGCTGATGGCAAAATCAGCCTGGATGAGCGCATCCTCAATGCCTTGCTGAAACCTTATCGACCTTTGGTTGAATACTTCGTCAACCATCGTAAGGTTGCGATTTTCCTGTCTGGCGGACTTTTGTTGCTGGGGATGGCGGTATTTCCTTTTCTGGGTTCTGAATTCACGCCAAAGTTGCAGGAAGGCACCATCGTTGTGCGCTTGACCATGGCGCCGTCAATCTCCATTAATGAAAGTAAACGAAATGCATTGATTGTGGAAAGACGCTTATTGAAAATTCCTGAGGTGATTGAAGTCACCAGCCGAATTGGGCGGGGCGAAGTCGGCGCCCATGCCGACCCGATCAATTCAGCGGAAATGTATATCATCCTTAAAGATAAGAATGAATGGAGAGAGCCAGGGGATCAGGCGCTTATCGAAAAGGAAATCCGTCAAACGGTTGCCGACTTGCCCGGCATTACCGCAAACCTGACCCAACCCATTGAAATGACCGTTGATGAACTATTAGAAGGTGTTAGGGCGGAGCTGGCCGTTAAACTCTTTGGCGATGACTTACAGCAACTAAAAAGCAAAGCGGATGAAATCGCTGCCGTTATCAAAAAAGTTGAGGGTGCCGCCGATGTGCAGGTGGACCAGGTCTCCGGCACACCTCAATTAGTGATTACGCCGGATCGCCAAGCCATTGCCCGCTATGGTCTTAATTTAATTGATGTTCAAGACGTCATTAAAAGTGCAATTGGTGGCACGACGGCAGGACAAGTATTTGAGGGTATTCGACGCTTTGATATTCTGGTGCGTTACCAAAAGCAGGATAGGGATAATATCGAAGCGATTCGTAATTTACTGATCAGTGGGCCGGATGGAATCAAAGTCCCATTAGCTCAAATTGCAAGTATTGAAGAAATTGTAGGGCCGAGACAAATCACCCGGGAAAACAACCAGCGTTTTATCAGCATTCAAGCGAATGTCATTGATCGGGATATTGTGTCTTTTGTTGAAGAGGCACAGCAAGTGATTGATAGTCAAATAAAACTGCCTCCCGGTTATTTTAACACCTGGGGAGGACAGTTCCGCTTGCAGCAGGAAGCGAATAAACGTCTGGCCATTGTGATTCCGGTGACTTTAGTGATTATTTCACTGCTGCTATACAGTAGTTTTGGCTCGGTTAAAAACGCCGCCCTGATCTTATTGAATATTCCATTGGCATTAGTCGGCGGTGTGATTGCCTTGTGGATCAGCGGACAAAATCTTTCCGTTCCTGCATCGGTCGGGTTTATCGCGCTGTTCGGCATTGCCCTGGAAAACGGCATGGTGCTGGTGACTTATCTGAACCAATTGATCCGGGATGGCGTGGCGATTGATGAAGCGTCTGTTCAGGGGGCGTGTTTGAGAGTCAGACCGGTGTTAATGACGGCTGTCACCACCGCATTGGGACTGATTCCGTTATTGCTGGCATCCGGCACAGGCTCCGAGGTGCAAAAACCTTTAGCCACCGTTGTGGTTGGCGGGCTTGTGACTTCAACATTACTGACCTTGTTAGTTATACCGGCATTGTATAAATGGTTTGTAACAGAAGGCAGGCAAGCAAAATAGTCAATATTGCCCGAATCTGGTACTGTTTGATTCAGGCAATCATCCATTTTTAAATCAGTAAACTATGAGTAAGTATTATGAAACAAGTGATTGCCTATATAAAACCCCATAAACTTGAGAATGTCATGCTGGCATTACATAAAATCGAAGGACTAACAGGAATCAGCGTGCTAAAAATGCAAGGCTGTGGACGTAGTCGTAAAGAAACTTCAGATGCCATCTTTGATGAAGAAACATATGGCTTGGTTCCCCGCTTAAAACTGGAAATAGCCTGTTGCGGCGATCGAGTCGAACAGGTCATTGCCGCGATACAGGAAAGTGCGCATACGGGGCTCGGGGGCGATGGAAAAATTTATCTACTCCCCGTACTGGATGCGGTTCGGATTAGTACGGGTGATACCGGTGAAATGGCGATTTAATCTTTTTGAGGTCTTAGCATTATGAGCACGTCGAATCAATTGGAACCCCCCTGTTGTTGTCATAACGAGCCAACCGAGAATCAACCGCCCGCATCTATGCCTACTCATGGCATGATCTTCAAAATTGAAGGGCTCGACTGTGTTGAGGAAGTGACGATTTTAAAATCAGAAATCGGCCCTTTAGTGGGTGGCGCAGACAACTTGGCTTTTGATGTGATTAATGGCCGGATGACGATTCTTAGCGATACTAAACGGGTGCCAGAAAAGGCTATCGTCAAGGCGGTTGCTGCAACCGGAATGAAAGCCACACGCTGGAAACCGGGACAAACGGCAACCGATGTCAAGCAACGGCAACGATCACAGACCTTTTACGCAACCGTCAGTGGTTTGTGCATTGTTATAGGGATATTGATGCATATTGTCATTGCCGGTGGTTTTAGCGATATTCAACAATTATGGCTAGTCCCTGAGACTTGGACTTATTCCTGGCAGGACTTGGCCTTATATCTTAAAAGCCTGTTATATGCCCATAGTTCACAAACCATGCCGTTCCCCGAAAAGGCAGCTTATGGTCTGGCTATTATTTTTGGCGTTCGTCATGTGATTGTAAAAGCCTTTTATGCGTTAAAACGGCTCCGTGCCGATATGAACTTATTGATGCTGGTCGCCATTATTGGCGCCATGTTCATTAATGAATGGTTTGAAGCGGCAGCGGTCAGTTTTTTATTTTCTTTATCTTTAGCCATTGAAAGCTGGAGTATCGGCCGCGCCCGACAAGCCGTAGAAGCCTTGCTGGATTTAGCGCCTTCCGATGTCACCATCAAGGATATGAATGGGCAGGAGCGTCAGATACCGGCGGCAAGCGTTACGGTCGGTACAACATTTATTGTTAAATCCGGCGATAAAATTCCACTGGACGGTGAAGTGGTAGCCGGTATGGGTTCCGTCAATCAGGCGCCGATTACGGGTGAGAGCGTACCTGTCAGCAAACAAAGCGGTGATGAAGTGTTCGCAGGCAGTATCAACGGCGAAGCCGTGTTAGAAGTCAAAGCGGGCAAACTCGCTTCCGATACCACGCTGGCGCATATTATTCGGATGGTTGAAGAAGCCCATAGTAAACGCGCTGAAGCGGAACAATGGGTAGAGAAATTTGCCCGTATTTACACCCCTATTGTTATGCTATTGGCCTTAGCTGTTTTTGCGATTCCGGTTTTATTTTTTTCGGGAATTTGGCAGCTGTGGCTGTACAAAGCGCTGGTGTTATTGGTGATTGCCTGCCCTTGCGCGCTGGTCATTTCCACTCCGGTCAGTATCGTTGCCGCATTAGCTTGTGCCGCCAGACAGGGTATCCTGGTAAAAGGCGGGATTTACATCGAAGCCCCGGCACACCTTAACGCCATTGCTTTTGATAAAACCGGCACGTTGACGCTTGGAGATCCTGTCGTGACAGGGCTTTATCCTTTCAATCATCATACCCAGGAAGAACTGCTCAGCCGAGCCGCTGCCTTAGAGTCGCGCAGCAACCATCCACTCGCCAAAGCCATTTTAAACTATAGCGAAAGCCAGGGCATTCAAATCGCCAATGCGGATAATGTAAGCGTTTTGCCGGGTAAAGGGGTAACGGGTTTATTTAACGACACGGATTTCTGGCTGGGTTCCAGGCGTTATCTGTTGGAACGCGGGCAGGAAACTGAGGAAATCAGTGAACAGGCAAAGACATTGGAAAAGACCGGACAAACCGTGATCGCCATCGGCAATGATCAACATGTCTGTGGTCTCATTGCCGTCTCTGATCAACCGCGGCCTCACATCCAATCGATTTTACAATCCCTGAAGCACTGCGGCATAAAACATCTAGCGATGCTGACCGGCGATAATCAGGTCACGGCTGAAAATATCGCCCGGCAAATCGGACTGAATGAAGTTCACGCGGAATTACTGCCTGCTGACAAAGTGAAAAAAGTCAGTCAATTGGTCGAGCAATACGGAAATGTCGCCATGATCGGCGATGGTATCAATGACGCCCCGGCATTGGCCAGAGCCAGCCTGGGCATTGCCATGGGCGTGATGGGCTCGGATGCGGCCATAGAAACAGCGGATATTGCCTTGATGGGTGATGATCTATCCAAATTACCCTGGCTAATCAAGCATTCAAAAAGAACGTTGCGAATTATCCGGCAAAATATTGTTTTTGCACTGTCGCTGAAAGCTGCTTTTGCAATATTAGCCTTCGCCGGAGTCGCTACATTATGGCAAGCCATTGCAGCGGATATGGGGGCCTCTTTATTGGTGGTGGCCAATGGACTCAGATTACTAAAACCAAAAGATGCTAAACCAATGTTTCTTAATTGAGAAACCGTTATTTTTCTCAGAACAACAGTTCGGTCTATGCCAAATTTCAAATGGCTGACATAAAATAGTCGGTCAAGTGATCTTCAAAAAATCTGTTCACCGGATTCCGCACTATATTCTATTTTGTCAAGTTGGGGTATGCCTTAAAATGACAGTTCAGGCGTATCGGCCCTCGATGCTCGATATCACTAACCAACTGGAGCGCATCCTTGGATCGTCTAACCCTCGAACGTCGACAGGTTTGGATTTATCTGTCAACCATCATCGGCGGCTTGCTGGTGGGCAGCACTTGGCCCGACATTACCCACCTCTTTGAAAAACTGCTATGGCCGGCGTTGGTGCTTCTATTATATACAACCTTTGTACAAGTGCCGTTGCTCCATCTGCGTGAAGCTTTTCGCGATCGGCGATTTGTTGCCGCGATACTAGCCGGCAATTTCATTGCCTTGCCTCTGCTGAGTTGGACACTCCTGCAATGGCTACCTGTCGACCCGGTTGTGCGTCTTGGCGTACTGTTGGTATTGTTGGTGCCCTGCACCGACTGGTTCATTACCTTCAGTCAACTGGGCGCTGGGAACGTGCCTCGAGCCATCGCAGTGACGCCACTTAACCTGCTGTTGGAACTCCTGCTTCTGCCAGTCTGCCTATGGCTCATGCTCGACACCAAACTGGCCGCACCCCTTAGCTTCACCGAAATATGGCCCGCGCTGCTCGTTGTCATCGTGCCGATGATCGCAGCAGCCGTGTCGGAGCGTTGGTTTGAGGCTCAACCGACACGGGAAAAGCTGCGTGATCGGTTGGCCTGGTGGCCGGTGCCACTATTGGCTCTAGTCGTCTTCCTGATCGCCGGAGCGCAAATCAGTGCGGTGCGGAATGCACTGAGTCTTTTCCCAGTCGTCGTACCGTTGTTCGTGGCATTTCTGGTGTTGGCCGCTCTGATCGCCAAAGGGCTGGCGAGATTGATGGCGCTGCCGACCGATCAAGGGCGAACACTGGCATTCAGCCTGGGCACCCGCAATTCGTTTGTCGTCCTTCCTTTTGCGTTTTCTTTGCCGGATGGCTGGGAAGTGGCGGCAGTGGTAATTGTCTTACAGTCTCTGGTCGAACTCTTCGGAATGGTGTTCTATCTGTGGTGGATACCACGCAAGCTCTTTCGATAGACGCCTCGGAACAACGGACAGTCGTCTGTCTGGATCGGACACGCTATGCTTAGCATACGATTTTTTCCGGATTCTGTGGGCTTGACTAGTAGATTAAAGGAGCCAAAGCCGTTCAGGGGGAATCCGTACAGCATCCATACGCAAGATGCTTGACTGGAAAATAAGCCATCGGCAATAGACTTAACGGGCTAAAATTTGGCTACTGCTATACGGTGACACCATGTAAATAGCGTTTAGGAGTAAAGCAGAGAAAAATTTAAAGGTCGCTACATAGTCCGTTGCCGTCACACGGGATCAAAGTGTCAAAGTCTTCTTTTGGCCGTTCCCTTCCTTTAGAGTGTGTAAAATATCGGTCTGCATTCTATTAAAATGAAGCATACCTGATTAGGATGTTACTCATTTACGAAGGAATCCTTACGGTCCTCCAAACTATCCTTCACCCTTCGACAGGGCTCTCCTGAGCGTAGCCGAAGGGCTCAGGGCGTACGGTAGTTTGAGGCTCTCAACTGCTCTTTTTAGGTTAAAACACCATTCACTAGGAGTTGCTGATGAATTATTTGGATATGTTATCCGTGGCTTTGGAAGAAGCCCGTGCGGGATTTGATGAAGGCGGCGTTCCGGTTGGTGCGGCATTATTCGATTGCGAAGGCCGTGTGCTTGGACGGGGGCGTAATCGGCGAGTTCAAGACGGCGACCCATCGATACATGGCGAAACCGACGCATTTCGTAAAGCGGGGCGGCAAACGAACTACCGCGATAAAATTCTCGTGACGACCTTAGCTCCTTGTTGGTATTGCTCCGGATTGATTCGACAGTTTAATATCGGCACCGTTGTTGTCGGCGAATCGGTCAATTTTTCAGGGCATTTGGATTGGCTCAGGGAGGCAGGAGTCAATGTCATCGAGTTGCACGATGCCGATTGTATTGAGCTAATGCGCCGTTTTATCGAGCAATCGCCGCATATCTGGTTTGAAGATATCGGCGAATACGTTGGTGCTTAATCCTAAATCCGGCGGCTTAACCTTTCTGCCTGGAATAGATCAAGCAGATATAAATAAAAAACTGCGTACCGAAAATTAGATTGGCCATCAATAAATGAATCGGTTGCGCGGCTGCGGGGAAGCCGAGCCTGTCGAGGCTGACACCGGCAAGAATTGCGGTGACGACCATGGCGGTCAAGGCTATGCCGAGGGTATGTAATAATCTATTTTGAGCAGGCGAGCGATACAGTTTCCAGGCCAACCATAGGTTTGTGAACAAGATAATCGACGAAAACGAGCGGTGCACATAAAAAATGATGGGTAGGTCATCGCGCCAATATTGACGGTCGATATAGGCATGTTCGTTAGCAATTAGATCGACGGCTTCTCGAACTTGCGTGCCCATCGCGACTTGAATCAAGGTCATGGCCAATGCAGCGGTCAACACGCCCTTAAAAACACGGGGCAACGACTGTGTATCAAGGCTTTGAAAAAACTCCCGCTGCGATCTTGCTATGACGTAAATTAACAAGGCAACAATGAACAAAGCCAATAGCATATGCAAGGTTATCATCAGCGGCTTTAGATTGCTGGCGACAACCACGGAACCTAGCCAAGCTTGAAAGCCGACGATAAAAACCACCGCCAAGCAAAGATAAAATACCGTCTTGTCCGACTTGAGATAAATACGGGACGACCAGGCGGTCAGTAAAATCAGAATTCCAATGCTGGCGCCGGTTAAGCGATTTAGATACTCGGTCCAAGTTTTGACCGGATTGAAATCGGTGTTTTGATAACCGCGTTCGGCATAGATTGTTTTGTAATCCGGCGGAAGCTGAGAAACGTCGGTTGGCGGAATCAATTTGTCGAAGCAGGTCGGCCAATCAGGGCAACCCATTCCGGCTCCGGATGCGCGAACGATGCCGCCGACCAGGATCAAGAAGTAAACAGCGAAAATGGTAATGGTTCCGATGCGTCTGAACCTGAGTGCGGCTTCAATATCAATCATTGGTGTGATCTGTATTTTTTTGAGAGGATATCGGTGAATGCGGATTTTGCATTACGCTAGGGAGGGCCTGTAGTAGAGCGATTCGGGAGCGAACATCAGGAGAACATAGACTGTGCAATTTCTATTTCTTCGGATAATCCTTCTATTTCCAGAATTTCAGCATCGGAAGACAGACCCAGCTTGGCAAATGCCGGCACGGTAGACCAGTCAACCCGTGTTGCAGGATGATCGGTCCCGGCTATGCTTTGTAAAAAAGCCACTTGTACAAGATCAACATAATCGGCTTTTTCACCCGAGTCATAGCCAAAGTTAACGTATTGATACGGAACGGCTTTTAACTCATCGGGAAAGGTCCATGTATCCATAATGATTTTTCCAACGGCCGGATGGGCTTTTTCCAGCAATTTTTCAAGACGTGAAGGGCTATCTCTGAATTCCGGAATATCTTCTACCAGCATCAAAATTGGCAATTTGCCAATTTGGTGAATGAGCCCTGCTAGCATGGCTTCATCGGGATTTAGATGCCGGGTGCATGTTGCCAATGCTCTACTGATGGCCGAGACATTGACACTTTGTTCCCAGGACTGTCTGAAGTAATGCTCAAGCACTGTTGAAGTCGGGCTGAACATTTGTTGCATTACCAGGCTGCTTATCAATGAGCTAATGGTTTTAAGCCCTAGACGCGTGACCGCCATTTGAATGCTCTTGATCTCGTTGACTCCGCGATATAAAGGGCTGTTAGAGACTTGAATCAAGCGCGTAGACAAGGCTGCGTCGGTGACAATCATGTCTGCTAATTGCTGTGCCGTTGCTTCGCCTTTAGCTACTGCGTCGCGAACCTTTAACGCAATGTCAGGGAGAGTTGGCAATATCAGGCGATTGGCATCCAGTTCTTTTTGAACATGGTCAAGAAAAGCCTGGACTGATTTAAATTGCATTCGAGTTCAAGTTCCCATCAAAGATTTACAGTTTAAATTCAAATAGCTGTCCAAGTAGGAAAGCAGCCGTCAAGCCTAAGTTTTCGAAAAAAACATTTTTAGCTAAGGATTTCGTGAAAAATAACTTCCTGGAGCTATGAGTTTTGTAGCGGGTTCGGTAGCTCGCTTTACAGGACTCCGTGAACCCAGCACCTAAATTATCTAAGATAGTTAACCATAGCCAATGGGCTATGGAATTTAGGTGCTGGGTGAATACGTCCGTGTAGGTTTCACGGCGGCGACTGATTGCCATGGATGGCATGAATGCAGATTTTGCAGGAACAAAAATCTGCCCTGCCACCGACACCTGCCAATCGAGTTACCGAACCTGCTTACCTTGCATTAAAATTTTGAGGCTCTCAACTGCTCTTTTTAGGATAAAGCGCCAGCTATTTACTTAAAATCCATAACCCAGTCATTTTATCCGACATGAAAATCGGTAAATTTAGACATCCAACGTCAAGCATGGACGCGATCGCTCAGCACCAATTCCATAGAATTATAGCGTTATTAGCCTGATTTTGTCCTTAGTCGTTGTATCAAGCATTAAGTTTTCGCTATCGAGTTCGCAATTCGGAAGAACCGCAAGCAGCTTAATGGTATTTCGTTCCTTTTGAGCGCGCAGGATTTTTCCTATCGTTTGACCGCTGCCGTCGAGAATAGCCGTTTTCGGAGGCGGCACTTCCGCGGCAGCGGATTCGGCTAAGAACAGCATTCTTTTCGTTTTTCCAAGATAATGTGTGCGCGCTACGATTTCTTGCCCGGTATAACAACCCTTGTTAAAACTGATGCCGCCTAATTGATCGAGATTCAGCATTTGCGGAATAAATTCTTCGCTAGTTTCCTTATCGACCCACGGTATTCTGTCTTCGATATCGAATAGCCGCCATTGCTCAGGGTTGCTTGCATGGTAGCCTTGTTCTTGGGTAAGCGAGGACCATAGTTCGATGGCTTGTTCCGCCGATTCAACGGCTATATAACGTGATTTCGATGAAGGCAGTTTTATCAAGCGGAAGGGCTCGGCAAGCATGTGAAGTTCATGCTCCGGAACGGGCGAAAAAGAGTTTGACGAGCTTTTGTTAATCCCAACTAGGCAATACTCGTCTCGGCTATCGATCAGCTGCACATCGGCCCGTAAAATATATTTTCGTAGTTTTTCGATGATGCTATCGAGTAATTCGGAAGGCAAGATTAGAAGGAAGCCGTCGTTCGACTTGAATACAAGAAAATTGGCGATAACGCGCCCTTTAACATTGCAAAAGGCTCCGAAACTGCACTTTTGTTCGGTGAGTTCGTCGATATTGCAAGTTACTTGGCCTTGAAGAAATCGGCCTGCATCGGTGCCGGTGACTTTTAACACGGCTAGATCGATAACCGGACAAACCTGCCCGGTTTGTTTGTCTAAATCGTCGATTTTTTCTATGTTGGCAGTCTCGGTATTAATTCGAGTCTGCTGTTCAATAAGAAAGGATTTCCAAGCTTGATTCATGAATTATCGCTAGAGTTAATTGAAAGTTTCCGATTATATACTTCGCGCGGTCACATTTGCGATTTTCTGACGCGCTCTTTTGTCCGATAGCGGCGTTACGAAAACAGTTACATAGCTTGCTATGCGCCTGTTTTCGTGCCTTGCTACCGAACAAAATAGCATTGCCATAAAAGCCGCAAACATGACCGCACGAAGTATACTTCTGTCTGTTTAATGCTTGAAAAATATCAAACCATCGTTATTGTATGAAACATTTAGAGTTGGTAACGCTGCAAATCGGAATGTCGAAACGAGAGAAAAAAATTCTATTGCTCATGCACTTGATGTCTTTGCTTGCGATTGCGCTCAGTGCTATCGAGCCTTATGTTCAATGGCTGTTGATTGCGGTTGTTATCTTTAGCGGCATTGTCTCTCGACGCCGCTATTTTATTGGCGATACCGAACGCTTGCTTAGATATTCCGAAGATTACGGCTGGCAGCTTTTCACAGGGGATAGCTTCGCTCAAATTCGGATTCTCGGATCAACGGTCTTGACGCCGCTTGCGATTTTTTTTCATTATGAATTGCAAGGTAAAAACCATTACCAGGTCATTTTTAACGATGTCATGGACGAAATCGATTTTCGAAGACTAACCGTATATCTAAAAATAACCGTTTCAACAGAAGAGTAGGAAATCGGTTTTTATGCGGCATTTTTTTTGGTTCGCTCCTGCTTTAAGGCTTACCGCTTAAATATCCGGCGAATGTTGTTTCATCAATCCGTCCGGGAATTGTATAATTACGAGTTTTTTATCATCAAAGCAACTATCCCAATTGCTTAAACACTTCAGAGACCTCTATGGCGCTATATTGCGGAATCGTCGGATTGCCTAATGTCGGTAAATCAACTTTATTCAATGCTTTAACCAAGGCGGAAATCGCCGCCGAAAACTACCCTTTTTGTACTATCGATCCCAATGTCGGTGTTGTTGCCGTGCCAGACCCGAGGTTGGATAAACTCGCTGAAATCGTCAAGCCTCAACGTGTACTGCCAACCACGATTGAATTCGTCGATATCGCCGGATTGGTTGCCGGTGCTTCGAAAGGCGAGGGGCTGGGCAATCAATTTCTTGCCAATATTCGCGAAACCGATGCTATCGCACATGTCGTCCGTTGTTTCGAAGACGATAATGTCATTCACGTTGCCGGAAAAATCGATCCGATAGCCGATATCGAAGTCATCAATACCGAATTGGCGCTGGCCGACATGGCGACCGTCGAAAGGGCCTTGCAGCGGGCAGCCAAGGCGTCAAAATCCGGCAACAAAGACGAACTAGCCAGAAAAGCCGTATTGGAAAAAGTTAACGAACATTTGAACACCGGCGAACCGGTTAGGGCGATGGATTTATCCGATGATGATATGGCCCTGATTAAAGACTTGTGTCTGTTAACTGTTAAACCCACGATGTACATCGCCAATGTTCAAGACGACGGTTTTGAAAACAATCCGATATTGGACAAAGTAAAAGCATTCGCCGACAAAGAAGGTGCCATGGTCGTACCGGTATGCGCGGCAATCGAAGCGGAAATCGTGCAGCTTGATGAAGACGAAAAACAAGAATTTCTTGATGATTTAGGGTTGGACGAGCCGGGTTTGAATCGAGTCGTGCGTGCTGGTTACCGGCTGCTTAATTTATCGACGTATTTCACGGCGGGCGTCAAAGAAGTTAGGGCTTGGACTATACACGTCGGCGCCACGGCTCCGCAAGCTGCAGGAGTCATTCATACCGATTTTGAAAAAGGTTTTATCCGCGCCGAAGTTATTTCCTATGAAGACTTCGTTACTTACAAAGGTGAGCAGGGCGCAAAGGATGCCGGTAAATGGCGTCTCGAAGGCAAAGATTATGTCGTTAAAGACGGCGATGTCATGCATTTTCGCTTCAACGTTTGACAAAACAAGAGCGGGTCTCTATAATGCCCGCTCTTTTGCAAGACCTCTTCAATGGCGATGTAGCTCAGCTGGTTAGAGCACGGGATTCATAACCCCGGGGTCGGTGGTTCAAGTCCACCCATCGCCACCATTAAATCAATAAGTTAGTGAACTTTTGATTTTGTTATATTATCAGTTGCAACCGATTTCGCAACGATTCCATTAAGAATTTTTCATGTTCCGCTAGAAGCTAGATTTTTAAATGAGCGTAGCTCGTGACTATCGTACTTCGCACGATTCTTTTTCAAATTTCTGACGCGCTCTTTTGTCCGTCTTCTTCGTTACACAGTATATGTGATTCGCCTATTTGCGAGTCTTGAATACGAACAGAAAGTTCTGTCAGTTGCGTAACTTATTTCATGCCCATCCTTTACTAGCGGCACTTTCATGTGATCAAGCTGATTCGATCATAAGTGAATCTGCTATCGCTTCTCAGTCGAGTAACCGCACCCTCTTCGGAACCGGAATTGTTTTTCATATCGAAAAATGAGATAAAGAGTCCTAATCTACGAACTTTCATAGTAAAAAAACACTCATCTGCATTTTTAGGACTAATGTTTGGAAAATAGGATGAATTTTAGAAAACTCAGCGCAAGACTGTTCCTAGTAATAAGCCTTGGAGTCATGAAAACAATGTTGGCAGGCGAGTTTGTAATCGATGATCGTAGCAGTGGCAATTTGAAATCCAACCTTGGTATGGAGTGGCGACTGGTCAGCGATCAGGTCATGGGTGGAGTTTCCAAGGGAAATCTAAAATTAGATACTCATAAAGGAAGAGATTGCCTACGTATGCAGGGCGATGTTTCAACCGAACAAAATGGTGGCTTTGTGCAAATGGCTTTGTCTGATGAAGACAACTTCGATGCATCGGCCTTTGACGGTATTGTCTTCGAAGTAGCCGGTAATAATGAAGACTACAATATTCATTTTCGCACTTCGGACCTTTGGTTCCCCTGGCAATCTTATCGTGCCGAATTCCATGCGACCGACGAATGGCAAACCGTTCGTATTCCTTTTGCTAATTTTGATGCCTATAAAACATCACAGAAATTTCTTCAACGTAATCTGAAACGTATCGGATTGGTCGCTATTGGCCGAGATTTTAGGTTCGATTTATGTCTCGGTTCTCTACGTTTTTATAGTGTGGATAATTAGGTGTCTGACTCTTTGAGTCGTATCTTAATCGCCAGCCTCTTTGGTATCACTGCCTGCACATATGTCGCACCTCAAACGGTCATAACCATCGCGGATGCTAGAGCGCATAAATCTAACTTCATTGACATTGGTGTGCCAGGTGATTCCGAAGGGGATATTCTGACGTTCGATCAACCCTTACTAGATGAACAAGGTTCGCGGATCGGTAATAATAGCGGCATGTGCATACGCACGCGCGTTGGCCATAGCTTCCAATGTCAATGGACCTTGACCATGAAGAACGGCAGTATTCAGGTGGCTGGGCGTGAATTCGATACAGGAACGTCAGCTATAGCGATTGTTGGCGGTACAGGCCGATATTCGGGCATCAGCGGGCAAATGGAGTCTGTTAACAATGGAGACGGTACTTTCACACAAATTTTGCACTATTGGGTTCGATAACAGCCAATTGTGCTGCTCGGATTTTGTAGTGGTGCAGGCTTGAAAATCTTTTCGGTGAGCATACTTCCCTGTACGCCGAAACATTTCAACCGTGGTCGAAGCAAGCCGAAACCACTTAGGCCAATCCGAAACGTTGGGGACGGGTTAAATAACCCGTCCCGCAGCAAGACTTGCAAAAAATACCGTTAAAGCAACCCTTCCCAAATACTATCCACTTTCTGAATAATTTCCTTGGACATCACGATCGGCCGCCCCCATTCGCGGTTGGTCTCGCCAGGCCATTTGTTCGTCGCGTCGAAGCCTGCCTTCGAGCCCAATCCCGATACCGGCGATGCAAAATCGAGATAATCGATCGGCGTGTTGTCGAGCAGCGTGAAATCTCGGGTTGGATCCATACGCGTGGTCATCGCCCAGATGACATCTTTCCATTCGCGCGGATTGACGTCGTCGTCGACGACGATGACGAATTTTGTGTACATGAATTGGCGTAGGAACGACCAAAGCCCAAGCATGACCCGTTTGGCGTGACCGGGGTATTGTTTTTTGATGCTGATCACGGCTAGACGATAAGAACAACCCTCGGGCGGTAGGTAGAAATCGACGATTTCAGGGAATTGTTTTTGCAAGATCGGCACGAAAACTTCGTTTAATGCCACGCCCAGCACGGCCGGTTCATCGGGCGGTTTGCCGGTGTAGGTGCTGTGGTAAATCGGATCGCGGCGCTGCGTAATTTTTTCGATCGTAAACACCGGAAATTCGTCGACTTCGTTGTAATAGCCGGTATGATCGCCGTAAGGACCTTCGGGTGCGGTTTCGTTAGGATAAATGAAACCTTCCAATACGATTTCGGCGCTGGCCGGTACCTGCAAGTTATTGCATAAGCATTCTGCCAGTTCGGTTTTGCTGCCGCGCAGTAATCCGGCGAAGGCGTATTCGGACAAGCTATCCGGTATCGGTGTGACGGCGCCTAGTATCGTCGCGGGATCCGCGCCTAGCGCGACCGTAACCGGAAACGGCTCGCCGGGGTGAGCCTCTTGCCATTCCTTGAAGTCCAAAGCGCCGCCGCGATGCGCGAGCCAGCGCATGATGACTTTGTTCTTTGCGATGACTTGTTGCCGGTAAATGCCCAGGTTCTGACGTTCCTTGTAGGGTCCTTTGGTTATAACCAATGCCCAAGTGATTAAGGGTGCGGCATCCTCGGGCCAGCAAGTTTGTATCGGATAGTTGCCTAAGTCGATTTCATCGCCTTCGAGCACGACTTCCTGGCAGGGCGGCGATTTAACGATTTTCGGCGCCATGTTCAATACTTGTTTAAATACCGGAATTTTGTCGAGTGCATCGCGAAAACCCTTCGGCGGTTCAGGTTCTTTTAAATAAGCCAAGAGTTTGCCAATTTCGCGCAGGGACTCGACTGAATCGGCGCCCATGCCCATCGCGACTCGGTGCGGCGTGCCGAATAGGTTGCCGAGCAGCGGTATCGAATGACCTTTCGGGCTTTCGAAGAGCAGGGCAGGGCCTTCTTGTTGTAATGTGCGATTACAAATTTCGGTGATTTCGAGCACCGGGTCGGCTGGGTATTGAATTCGCTTCAATTCGCCTTGTTTTTCCAGTTGCGCGATGAAATCACGCAGGTCGTGATACTTCATGCAGCGATTCCGTTGTGTCTGAGCAGTGCATCGATTTCAGGCTCGCGTCCGCGAAATTGGATAAATAATTCCATTGCATCGTCGCTGCCGCCTTGTTCGAGAATGTTGGTCAAAAATGCATGGCCGATGGTTTCATTGAAAATGCCATGTTCTTCAAACATCGAAAAGGCGTCGCTGGATAGGACTTCGGCCCATTTGTAACTGTAATATCCTGCCGCATAGCCCCCCGCGAAGATATGCGAAAAACTGTGCGCAAAGCGGTTAAAAGACGGCGGCGTAACCACGGCGACTTGTTTTCTGACTTGCTCGAGAATTTCGTAGATACGCCCGCCCTTGGCCGGATCGTATTCTTTATGGATTCTCAAGTCGAATAGACTGAATTCGAGTTGCCGAACCATCATCATGCCGGATTGAAAATTTTTCGCGGCGAGCATTTTATCAAATAAGCTGTCCGGCAGTTTTTCACCGGTTTGATAATGTCCTGAAATCAATTCCAGCGCGTCTTTTTCCCAGCACCAGTTTTCCATGAATTGACTCGGCAATTCCACCGCATCCCATTCGACGCCGCTGATGCCGGAAACGCCGAGATGGTCGACCTGAGTCAGCATGTGATGCAGACCGTGTCCGAATTCGTGAAACAGCGTCGTCACTTCGTCGTGGGTCAACAAGGCCGGGTCGTCGCCGGTCGGCGGTGTGAAGTTACAGGTCAGATACGCGACCGGCGTTTGGACTTTGCCTTGGTATTTCTTGCGGCTGACGCAAACGTCCATCCAAGCGCCGCCGCGTTTTTTCGGACGGGCATAGAGATCGGTATAGAATTGGCCGCGAAGTTGTCCGTCGCGGTCGAGAATCTGGTAGAAACGGACGTCTTTGTGCCATCTGTCGAAATGGTCGATTTCGCTGATGTCGAGCCCGTAGAGTTTTTCGACGATTGCGAACAGGCCAGGCAAGACACGGTCGATCGGAAAATAGGTTTTCACTTCTTCTTGTGAAAGTTGATAAAAATGCTGACGCATCTTTTCCGAGTAATAACCGATATCCCAAGGCTGTAAGTCTTTTATTCCATAGTGTTTCGCGGCGAATTCGCGTAGTTCGTATAAATCTTTGCGCGCTTGTCGCCAAGATTTATCGGCCAAATCTTCGAGAAAGCCGATGACTTGGTCGGGACTGTCGGCCATTTTGGTGGTCAGGGATAATTCGGCGTAATTGTTATAACCTAATAGGCGCGCTTGTTCATGGCGCAACGACAGGATTTGCTCCATGACTTGGCTATTGTCCCAGCGTCCCGCGTGCGGTCCGAGATCGGATGCGCGCGTGACGAAGGCTTCGTAATGTTCGCGGCGCAGCGCACGACTGTCGGCATAGGTCATCACGGCTTGGAATGACGGAAATTGCAGTGTAATCATCCAGCCGCTTTGTTGATTGGCCTCGGCGGTTTGTTTGGCTTGCGCCAATGCCGATTTCGGTAGGCCAGCTAGGTCGTCGCTATCGGTGATCAGTTTGCTCCAGGCATTGGTCGCATCCATCAGATTTTCTTCGAAGCGGGAAGTCAGGCTCGACAGTTCTTGACTAATTTCTTTGTAGCGTTGTTTCTTGGCCGGCTCCAGGTCGATGCCGGACAGTTTGAAATCGCGCAAGGCATTGGCGACGATTTTTTTCTGGGCCTTGTCGTGACTTTGAAATTCTTCGCTTTGTGCAATCGCTTGATAGGCTTTGAACAAGGCTTCGTTTTGGCCCATTTCGGTCGAGTAATCGCTGAGCAACGGCAAGCAGGCATTATAAGCCTCACGAAGCGGTTCGCTGTTGACTACCGAATTCATATGGCTGACTGGAGACCAGGCCTTATTTAGCTTGTCTTCGGCGTTTTCGATCGGCTCGATCAAGTTGTCCCAGCTATATTGGTCGGTGGCCTTGAGGTGCCGATCGACCGTCGCGCGCGCGTCTGCCAGTAATTTTTCGATGGCGGGTACGACATGTTCGGGTTTTATTTCGGAGAAATGAGGCAGGGTGTTATCAGTCAGTAATGGGTTATTCATGTGTTTTGGATATCAATCAAGAAAGAATTTGCATCGCTGCATCGATGCGCTGCTGCGCTTTGTGCAGGATATGCAGTGAAAAGTCCGGCGTCAATTTGCCGTTGTTTAATTTCGTGTATGCAGGAATCGAATTGATATAGGGTAGCTCTTTATCATGTTGAATGCCGATATAGCTGTGTAATTTAGCCAGTATGACAATGTCGGTCAGCGTCAGTTTATCGCCGCTGTCATAATACCAGTCTTCGGCATGATGCGGTATTTGCTCGAGTTCTTCGGAAAAACCGAGGGTATGCAAGACTAATTTGCCGATGGGCGCTCTTAAAACTGGGATAGCCTCATCAAGTTCCGATAGATTTTTATAGTGCTCAGGGTGTTGTTCGGCAAAATGAAGCAAAGGGATGATGCCGATATCGCTGATGAGTCCAGCTAACAAGGCATCCTCGGCATTCACTTTACCGCTCTCCTGAGCCAATATAAAACTCAGGCTCGAAACGTAAAGGCTGTTTTTCCAAAGCGATTGCATGGTGCTGAGTAAGTATTTGTTTTGACATCGAAACATTTGTTTGAGTCCGATGCCCATCACTAATTGCCGAGTGGCGTTTAAGCCAAGGCGGGTGACCGCTTCCTGGCAATTGGTTACCGGCGAAATTGGAGAGTAAAGAGGGCTGTTGGCGATCTGGACTAGCTTGGTGGCGATTGGGGGGTCGATTTGAATAATTTTGGCGGCTTCGCGGACATCAATCTCGAATTCCATCGCTTGTTTGAGTTTTAGAGCGACTGCTGGCAAAGATGGTAAAGTTAGCTTGTTTTCGCGATAAATCCGACAAAAATCGCTAAAAAAACCGTTATCTTCGATTTGTTTAGGCAGGTCGATATCGATCAGTTCTAATTGCGTTGCATCCGCTTTACTTTGTTCTGTCCACAAATTAATGAGCTCTGCTGAGATTTCAATGATCTCAACATCGGTTTTGGCGAGTGCCGTAGCACCAATAATTTTGCCGCTGTTAATCGGTAAATGCGACAGCGGCGAATCGGCGCTCATTTGATAGATGCTATCGCAGTTCGGCGTCAATTCGAGTGTTCCTTTGTGCAAATAAAACACTTTGCCTTTATTGTTTTGGCCTCTAACGAAAATCGTATCGCCAGCCCGATAACAGTTTGTCCGTTGCTGCAAAAGATCGATTGCCGCATCGTCAAGGTTTCTTATCGGTACGAATTGTTTTAGTATTTCGACTGGCTGTTTTATGCGAATTGTCTTGAAAGGTTTGTCGCAGGATAAAATAGGGGCAGCCGTAACTGGATGATTATCAGAATGTTCCTGTGGATCGTTTTTAGATTCGTGGGGCTCGGACGTAAAATGCTCGATTATATGTGAAAACCAATTGGACATACGTCAAGCCATGAAAAATTTCATTGTTTCGCTAATTTGCTGCTTCGCGTCTTGTAATATTTGCAATGATTGTTCCGGAGTCAATAATTGCGCATCCAGCTTTTGAAATGCCGGCAAAATATTGATTAACGGCAGTTCAACCCTTTGCTCATGCTGCGTCAATAAGAAATGGAATTTAGCGAGCAAAACAATATCGCTTAGTTGTAAAGTCTCGCCGGAGTGATCGAACCAGTTGCTTACTTTTACCGGAACTGCTTTGAGATTATCAGGAAACTCCCATCTTTCCAAGGTGATCGTGCCAATTTGGCCTTGCAATGACTTAATGCATTGGTCAAGTTCGCTCAGCGTGAACGCGTTTTCCGATAATTGGTCGGCAAACATTAGCATGGGTAGGGTTCCGATATTATGCAGAAGCCCGGCCAGCAAAGCTTCTTCCGGGTTGGTTTGACGAGTCAAGTTCGCCAGTGTATAGCTAATGCACGAAACCTTAATACTCTGAGTCCAATTTTCCTGAATACGCTTCTTGATTGTTGGTTTATCGCTCTTTATTAGGCTTTTCATGCTGATCGCTGTCACCAGGTTCATGGTATTTTTAAGCCCCAATCGATTAACCGCATCATGACAGTTGGAAATTGGGTTTAATGTTCGATATATCGGGCTATTGACGATTTGAATTAATTTTGCCGCGATAACCGGATCCATGTTGACGATCTTGACGACTTCGGCAATGCCGATGTCGTGCATTGCCGATCGCCTCAGCTTTAAAGCAACGTCGGGAAAGCTGGGAATTTTTAAATCGTGTTGCTGAAAATGCTCGTAAAAGCGAAGGAAAAATGGATTATTTTGCAGCGAATCCGAGGCAAGTAGCGGGTCATTTAGCGGGTTAATCGGGTTACGGTTAAGTAGTAATACGGTTTTTGGAATATAGATGACCGTAACATTCGATTTGGCGATGGCGGTAAACTGGTGGAATTCCCCGCTCGATAATGGAAACAATGCTTTTAGCGTGGCTTCGTTAATTTCTTGCCCAATACCGCTGGCCGTTTCTAAATACACCGTACCTTTGCACAGATAAACGAGTGCATCGACCTCGGTACCGCGAATGAAAAGGGCAGACCCAGGGGTAAAATTTTCGGTGCGAATTTTTAAAGCCTGTATCTCTTCTTCGGTTAACAGTTGCCATAAAGGCATTAACCGTTTAAGAAATTTAACCGAGATTTTAACCGGTTTAATGTTGTTGTTCGATTGCTTGGTTCCTGAAAGTTGTCTTTCAGCCGTTATCGATTGTTCCCTTTTGGGAGCTTGCTTAGGCTTAGGCTTTGGAGTAGGTTTTTTTTTAAATAGATTCAGTAGCATAGTATCTATATTGCGAAAGCTCGCTTGGCTTCGTTAATTTTAGTTTGCGCGTCATGAAGAATATGTAACGAGTTTTCCGGCGAGAGTTGGATGAAATCTAGTTTGCTTGCCGCCGGTATGGAGGTTATTTCCGGCAAACTAGCCATCTCCGGTGTGCCGATTTTACTATGCAGTCTTGATAATACGACGATATCGATTAGAGAAATCTGATTGCCGCGATGTTGGTACCAATCATCGGCATACAAAGGTATTTCGTAGAGTTCTTTGGGAAAACCCCATTCTCGCAAGATATAGGCGCTGACGGGGCCTCTTATAAAGGGGATGACACGCTCAAGCGACTCTTCCTTGTAGTAATCCTCCGGAAGGTTAGCGGCAAAATTCAAGAAAGGAACAATCCCTATATCGCAAACTAAGCCCCCGAGTAACGCTTCTTCCGGATTGACTTTTTTGGTTTCGCTAGCTAAGACGTAGCAAATACAGGAGATATAGATGCTTTGCCTCCAAACCCGATCCAGTATTTTTTTGATCAGTGGATTCTGAGAATGAAATATTTGTTTAAGACTGAGAGAAATCACTAAATTTTGGGTTGCCTTTAAACCGATTCTATTGACTGCTTCGAAGCATGTTTTAGCCGGAATGGCGGTTAAATATAACGGGCAGTTTGCAACTTGAATCAATTTTGCCGCAATAACCGGATCCAACTGGATTATTCTAACGGCTTCGGCCACGCCAATGTCGGCTTGAATTGCTTTGTGCAGTTTAAAAGCAATCTCCGGCAGCGACGGCACGTCCATTTTTTCTTCTAGGTAATACTGTGAAAAAGCTTGCAATAAACGGTTATCGGTTAATTCTTTCGGTATGTTAAGCGGAGCGGGGTGATGGGAAGAGGGCGGCAGCGCGCACATGATTTTATGCGAAACCCTCAATAGACTTACGTCGGTTTTTGCGATAACGTTCAAGGCGTGTTTGATACCGCTACAGAGGGGAAATTTAGCGCGTGCGGTATTAGCTTCGACTTCATAATTTTTTCCGGCACTGTCGGAAATAATGACCGTTCCCTTCAATAAAAAATAAGCGGAGTCGTTTTGTTCGCCCTGATTGAACAAAATAGTGTTGGCGGGAAAAACCTCAGAGTACCGGTCGGTTGCGAAAGACTCCAGCATTTCTTCATTTAAACTCCGAATGGGAATCAACGTTTTCAGCGTTTCAACCGTTATCGAATCAGGGTTAATGCTGCAGGCGGAACCTTGTTTGTTATCCTTGAAAAAAAAATTCAATAAAGACATGCTGATTCCGTAAAAAACATTCGCCAAAAGTAAAAATTGGAATACCGATTCGACTGTTAGTCTAAACTGCATTCGAGTATAGCAGAAACTGCGTTCGCTTAATGACACTTACTGATGATTAAGGACAAAATGAATAAACTTAAATTCAGATTGCAACCCAACTTAACAAACGAAGCAATGCCATTTGCTCCTGATGAACAATCTTTTGCGAAATGGCTGGATTTATTATCTTCTAAAAATGGTTACGAGATTTGTCGTGAACTGGCTTCGGCTTTTCATGCTATGAATAGCATGGATGTCAGTCCTCGATTTCGCTTTACATGTTTGTATCAAGCAATTCCGCTGGTTAATGAAGTTACCGAGAGGCTTGAAAGCGTGTATTTAGATAGCGGCTTTCCCTTATCTGAAGAAGAAACTTCGAATGTCGAAATTTTAGTTTGGGTTTACACGCAATTGACGATGAGTTTTTCGGATTTGAGTCATCAGCTAGAATCGATAGATACCAATTGGAGCAAGCAGGAGCAAGCACAAATATTATTTTCGGCAATGTATGCCGCGAGTCAAGTTTTACTGCATATAAGCCAAGTCTATGCTAGCGTTCAGAAAGGCTTTTGGTTAAATTGTTACCGTAATTACATGAGAGCGGAAACCCTTGAGCTTTTAAATATTCCAGTGAATATGAATCATGTTAAGCATAAAACAATTGCTAGCGTCTTCAAGCAAATGCTGGTTTTTTCATGCTGTGATACCGATTGTTTTAGAGTTCGTGAAATGAATACGCTTTTCAATCTGTTAGAAGAGTGTGTTGAGACTATCAGATTAACTAACGCTGTTGCGCCTGGGGCGATACAGGGTGTTTTTCAGTTTAATTTGGATATTGATGAAGCGCCGACCAAATGCATGCCTCCCCTAACCGAACCACAAAACAATACTCGTTATATAGCTACACTGCCGGTCGTTAATTTTCTCATTACCGCCTCTCAAAAAAGAAGAAAGGATCAAAAATCGGATTATCGCTTTATCGACAAGGACTTGCTTTTCAGAGTGGCGGAAGTATTGACCAAAAAGCGTATCAGAAAATACACTCGTATCGTATCGACAGATAATGCTAGGGGCTATATCGGCTTTAAGCCAATCGTCAGTATGCTCGCAAAAATACAGGGTGTCGACAATGAAACGATTAAAGTGAAGTCTGCGCATGATCCAAGGATTGCCGGAAGTTGGCAAGTACCGGATTTAGACTTAGTTCCGGAAGGCGATGAAATTGCTTATAACCTAAACCAGAAAAAAAACGGGCATTTGGCTATCGATCCGAAAGCAGCCAAAATCCATAAACTCGGCGCACTGGCTTCAAGCAGTAATAAAATCTGGTCACAACCTGAACCGATTGAGTTACTCAATAAAATTCCATTCGGCGATTTTGTGATCTTGAATAACAGCATTAAAGGCTATGCCTTGATTTGGAATTCGGAAGACCAAAGAATCAAAGTTGGCGAGTTGTTTGCGGTTCAACAACAAGAGTTTAAAGAATTGGAAATCGGTCAGATCCGAAGAATCAGTCGACTTGAAGACGAGGGGTTGATTCTGGGTATTGAGCTGATGGGAATGCGTTCTGAATTGGTTTGGATCATTTTACTTGATATTAATAAGCAACAAGGACAGATGGCGATTTATATTCCTGCCGATTCGATTTTACATCAGCCGGAGAGTATTGTTGTAGATACACATTGCTTAAAACCGGGGCAGACGATTCAGGTTCATCGCGAAAAACATAGAACGCTGTATCGTACCGGAAAAATTTTGCATGTCACAGCCGCGTTACAGCATATTGAATTAGTGGCTATTAATGAGGGTTGTAATTAATGGCATTTTGAAATATCGACTCCGGTTTTTTCGAGAATTGCCCGGCGTAATTTTTCTGCTTCCGCTACTTTCTGCATTAAGTCTGGCTCTGGGCAATGCTTTCCTCTGAAGCGCTTAATTCCGCCCGTTTTTCTTTCGTTGATAACCTCGACAATCGTTTTCCAGCCAATCTCCTTCGTATCGTTGGCGAATGCAAAAACCATTGCTAAGTCGCATATGTTGTTGATTAGACGAGGGACGCCTGCGCTGTAATAAAAAATGGCTGCGCAAGCCGATTGGTTAAATATTTTGGTTTGGCTGCCGGCGGTTTGCAAGCGATGGTCGATGTAAAGCTCGGTTTCTTCAAAATTAAGGGGAGTCAAGTGGTATTCGATCGAAATACGCTGAGCGAACTGAATCAACTGTGGTTCATTCAATTTATCCACGAGCTCAGGTTGACCGATCAAAATTAACTGGAGCATGATCTCTTGCTGGACATTAATATTAGAGAGTAGCCTGAGTTCTTCCAGCGTTTCAATTTCCATGTTTTGAGCTTCGTCGACAATCAGTACTACGCGCCGCTTTTTGCGGGCTTGTTCACTAATGAATTTGACGAATAATTGGTAGCGCTCTGCCTTGGACTTCGTGTCATGGCTGATGTTGAACGCACCTAGTACCCAAGTCAACAAATCACCGAAAGCACTATGAGTATTGGTGATAACGCCGACGGTGCACTGATCCTTGATTTTATTTAACATACTTCGAATCAGTGTGGTTTTACCTGAGCCGATTTCGCCAGTTATTACGGTAAAGCCGGCGTGACTCATCAAGCCGTACTGCAAGGTGCTTAAAGCTTTTCGATGCTTCGAACTTAGGTATAAGAATTCCGGGTCGGGAATCAATGAGAATGGCTTTTTTTTAAGACCAAAGAATTTTGTGTACATTTAGATTTCTCATTCAAGCTGAATTGATTGCGGTATTAGATTCAGCAAAACTTAAATAACGGTTAAAAAATATAGAATACTTCAATAACAGTTGCATTTTGCTGGTTTCCCGTCAATGTATGAGTGTCGTCATGTACTTAGCGTCATTTAATGGATAAGAAATTTTTTGTCATTCAAAGATCTTTGAAAATAAGTTTAAAAATTGAGCTGCCCATTATAACTGAAATAAGCATCCGAAGTAGTTTCGTTAAAGTTGTACCAGCAATTCCCAATTTGAGAATAAAAAAGGGTGCGGAGTGTGCTTGGCGAGGATGTCGACGGCAGGGGCAAATTTTTGCTCCTCGGCAATTGCTCCTGCATTGCCTAATACACGCCATCCCTGGCGTTTAGCCGCCGCCAATCCCCCATGGATGGGATTACGGCGTTCCTCGACAGGCATACCCCGCACCCTGAACACGAAGAAATTTCTCAAACTGGGAATTGCTGAAGTTGTACGGGTTTGCCGAGCCTTCATATTAGCAGAGGAATTGTTGATATCTACTCCTGTCAGCCTGAAAAGTCGTGAAGGTGGAGGATGTGTCTGCCGAGGACCGTAGTAAATCCATGAAAGTTTAGCGTCAACCTGATTGGTATGGAAGGAGTGAATCAACCCAGCGCCTTTTAAATTATTAGACGTTTTTTCGTTCAAATCTAATGAGTAGCTACTCTTTTTGATTGCAAAACCGTGTAAAAATAAAAGTTATGGGGTGTGTTTATCGAAGACCGCCGTTCACCCAGCACCTAAATATTCAAGACAATTAACCATGGCCAATGAACTATGGATTTCGTAATAAATAACGTCCTGGAACTATGATCCTTGTTGAGGGTTCGGTCACTCGCTTGGCAGGACGCCGTGAACCCAGCACCTAAATTATCGAAGGTAGTTAGCCATAGCCAACGAGCCATGGAATTTAGGTGCTGGGTGAATACGTTCGTGTAGGCTTGACGGCGGAATCTGATTGCCATGGATGGCATGAATGCAGATTTTGCAGGAGCAAAAATCTGCCCTGCCGCCAACACCTGTCAATCGAGCAACCGAGCCCTCCTTAAACTAGGGAAGTTATTTACGGCCAAATCCTATGGTATTTAAGTGCTGGCTGAACGGCATCCTTTGACGGGCACCCCGGTGCCGAATTTTGATCTTCGATGGGTATGCAATCAATTAAAAAGTTTGGCAATTAACGAAGATAGCGTGTCCAGCAAAACGGGTTCGCTCATTGCGTTTTCGGAAGTAGGTCTAGGTATTGAAGGAGATTTAACATATTGCTTTCTTTGGTTTTTATGGTGAATTTTTTGTTCATGTAGTAGTAATCCGCCCGCTTTTTTCCATTCCATCAAGTGCGTAATTTCCCCATTATCGAGCCATATTCCGTGTGCATTGCATCGGTCGATGACGACGCCGCTTCGATGACCGTAATTAATGCGACGCATGAAGGCATCGCATACAGGACATCTGATGTATTTAACTTTTTTGCTGTGTTCTTGATAACGCTCAACACTGATATTATGAAGCAATTGTTGATTGATACTGAAAACATTAGAAACCGAACTTTTCAATAATCGTTCAATCTCACCGGGGTCGAAAAATAAACCGAAACAGTGTTCGCAGCGTTCTATCATGAATTCGCCGAGGCCATCATCGAGGTCTAAGCCAACCGTGTGTAAAGCCTCTGCGCAGTGCGGACATTTTCGTTTTGATTCATGATCAATGGTGACAAAATGATGCTTTCCATGCAAGTCGACGTCATTTCGCGTACCGCAATAGCGGCACAGGTTGGTGTTGGCGAGCAGCGGCGCGGAGCAGCTATGACAGCGTTTCATAGGACTTAAAAACGATCGAGAATTTCTTTTCTTTTATCAGCGTATTCTTGCTCGGAAATCAAGCCGGAATCATGCATCTGTTTTAATTGCGCTAACTTTTGTACCGCTTCCGAATTACTTTGCGGTTGGCTGGTTTGAACCGGTGTAGCGGTTTGCGCCATGGACTGCCCGAAGCCTAGGCCCGCCCCCATGGCCATGCCGAGTCCTGCCGCGCCGCCTTCGTTTCTGGCTGCATCGCGCATCGCTTCTAGTTGTTGCAGTTGCGTATAATCGATACCTGCGATTTGCGCGGCATGCGTTTCGGCCGTTAAGTCGGCAATCCGTTTGATGCGTGTTTGCGTATCGTCATCGAAATCGGTGCCTTCGATGCGAAAATCGGTGATTTCAAATCCGAGTTTTTGAAAGGCGGTCGATAATTTGATGTGCATGCCGTACGCGATTTCTTCTCTATTCGCATCAATGTCGGCGTAACTAAAACGGCTTTCGGCAAGATAATCGGCTAAAGGATGCATGATTCGCGCGGTCATAACCTCGCGAAACTCGTTGATGTAAAAATTGTTATGATTACCGACGACGTTATTGAAAAAATCCTCGGCGTCGAAAATTCGATAACTGAAATTGCCGTAGGCTTTCAGTCCTACCGGAAAATGATACTTGGGATCTTCATATTTAATGGGTGATGTGGTCCCCCATTTTTGATCGAGTATTTTAGTTTTTCTGAAAAAATAGATCGCAACTTTATGTTCGCTGACAAAAAACTGCATGAATTTTTTAATCGTCGTCCAAAATGGAATATTCGCGGTGTCGAGTTCGATTAGGCAAGGTTCTTGAATGACCGCTTTGACTTTACCTTCGTAAACAAAAATGCAGCCTTGTCCGGGCCCGACTATCAACTTGGAAGCATTTTTGATTTCATCGCCGTTGTCTGTCCATTGTTCGAGCAGCGCTTCCGGATGCGGGTTATTCCATTGTATGACAGAACGAAGTTGTCGTTTAATACCGTTAAAAATCACAATGGCAACCTCGGTTTTATTAACTTGTTAAGCATTGGCGTCCTCGTCTAAAAGCTATAATGCTTCAATTTAAGTCGGTTGACGACTTTTGTTAATCGCATTAAAGTTTTTCGTTTTTGAATTTAGGAATATGCACAAAATAACTTCTACAAGTAGTAGGCTTTGTGGCAGTTCGGTAACTCGCTTGACAGATGTCTAAGTTATACCCGTCGTAGATCAAAATTCGGCGCCTGGGTGTCCGCTAAAGGACGCCGTGAATACGTCCATGTAGGCTCTATGCCAGCTCCATTCTGGCAAAGCCTTTATCGGACACCCAGGCGCCTCCTCCGGCACTGCCGAAATTTGAAGAGCAAAAGGTATATTTCATGCTCGTCCCTTAGCAAAATTATAGTAAATAACCTGGAGGTTATGTGTCGATTAGAAAATTTAAAGATAAACAGCCTGTTATAGGGCGTTCGGTTTTGATTGACCCAAGCGCTGTCGTCATTGGCGACGTCGTATTGGGAGATGATGTGTCGGTTTGGCCTTCGACCGTTATTCGGGGCGATGTAGAGTCGATACGTATCGGCGATGGTACTAATGTACAAGACGGTTCGGTCTTGCATGTTTCCCATGCCGGTCCGTTTTCGCCTCAAGGTCAGCCTTTAACGATCGGTAGAGGCGTTACGATAGGTCATAATGCGGTGGTTCATGCCTGTACCGTCGGCGATTATTGTTTAATCGGCATCGGGGCGATCATTTTAGATGGGGCGGAACTAGAAAATTACGTCATGCTCGGCGCCGGTGCGTTGGTGCCGCCCGGTAAAAAGCTCGAAAGCGGTTTTCTTTATGTCGGCAGTCCGGCCAGGCAAATACGTCCGTTGTCGGATCGTGAAAAAGAATTTTTGGAATATTCCTATCAGCATTACATTCAATTGAAAAATGAGCATTTGCAACAAAATACGGCTCAACCGAACCAGCCCAGTTGCTGAATACAATCATGGCTCAATCTGAATTTCAAACTTGCAGTGTAGCCACTGTCATCACATCGAAATCCGATTCAGCATTGCCGGAAATCATAACGCCAAGAAGGTTCTGCGTTGCCCCGATGCTCGATTGGACGGACCGGCATTGCCGGTATTTTTATCGCTTGATGTCAAAACACGCTTATTTATATTCCGAAATGATTACGACCGGTGCCTTATTGCATGGCGACAGGGATCGGTTTTTACAATACCACCCAGACGAAAATCCATTGGCATGTCAATTGGGCGGCAGTAACCCAAAGGATCTGGCGGCATGCGCTAAAATGGTCGAAGATTACGGCTATCACGAAGTTAACCTGAATGTCGGCTGTCCTAGCGACCGTGTACAAAATGGACGATTTGGCGCATGTTTGATGGAGACTCCGGAATTAGTTGCCGAATGCTTATCGGCAATGAATCGGGCCGTGTCGATTCCGGTGACCGTCAAATGTCGGATCGGTATCGACGACCAAGATTCCTACGAAGCGTTACATCGTTTTATTACTCTGGTCTCCGAAGCCGGGTGCCGGGTGTTTATCATTCATGCCAGAAAAGCCTGGTTGAGCGGACTGTCTCCAAAGGAAAATCGGGAAATTCCGCCGCTACGCTACGATGTGGTATATAGAATTAAAAGGGATTTTCCAGAATTGGAAATTATTTTGAATGGCGGCGTCCGTTCATTGGATCAAGCGCTTATCATTAATGATGAGGTCGATGGCGTCATGGTCGGAAGAGAGGTTTATCAGAATCCTTATTTATTAGCCGGCGTCGATGAACTATTTTACCGGGACTTTCATGCAATTAAGAGTCGTGAAGAAATAGTAGAAGTTTTACTTCCTTATATTGGTGAACAATTAAAACAAGGTGTGCGATTGTATTCGATAGCACGACACCTGCTTGGACTTTTTCACGGAGTTCCCGGCGCCAGGTCTTGGCGGAGGCATATTAGCGAAAACGGGACGAAACTGGGGACCGATCAAAATACGCTACTCAAGGCATTAGATTTAATATCCCGATAAGGTATACTGGCCTGCTTTTTTAATTATCGAGAACGAACGATGGAAGAGTATTTTTCCAAAATTATCGAAGCAGTCGGCGAAGATGTAACCCGGGAAGGTTTGGTCGATACGCCTAAGCGGGCATCGGATGCATTCAGGTTTTTGAATAACGGTTATGAAAAATCTTTGGACGATGTGTTAAATAACGCTATATTTGAGGCCGATACTGAAGACATGGTCATCGTTAAGGATATCGAGCTTTATTCGTTATGCGAACATCACCTATTACCCTTCATTGGCAAATGCCATGTCGGTTATCTACCTCAAGGTAAGGTGCTGGGTCTTTCGAAGGTTGCACGAATTATCGATATGTATGCTAGACGCTTACAGATCCAGGAAAAATTGACTAAACAGATTGCCGATGCTATCGAGAAATCCATCAATGCCAGAGGTGTTGCGGTGGTCATAGAAGCAAAACATCTATGCATGATGATGCGCGGTGTCGAAAAACAAAATTCGGTGATGACGACGTCAGTGATGACGGGAATTTTTAGGGAAGAAATTAGTACCCGCTCGGAGTTTTTGAATTTGATCAATCGTTAATGTTTGCTAATAAAGGTAGGCATTGAATCCTCGTAAGGTTTTGCGATGAAAGACTACGATAGAAATTGCGCGGTTTGTAGGCTGATGCGCAGTTTAGCGTTTAGCGGGCTCGGCATGGGTATCGGCGGTGGAATCGCTTATCTGTTCGGAGCGTCAAGAGAAACCATCATGATGGTCGGAATTGTGACTGCGGCCATTTTTGTGTTTGGAATTATCGATAGAAAGAAGAAACCATGAAGTCGACAATATTACAAGCTTGGCCTGAAAATTGGCCGGATACACGATCAAGTCGGTTTGCCGAAGGCGAACAGGGCGTAATCGACGCTGGCGCTTTCAGCGCGATTGAAGTCGATGAAATCTTCGATACTTTAAATCACGCTCAAACTATCGCCGGACAATCGGTTTTGTATCGCTCGCTCGCCAAACCGCTCGACTCGATCGAAGCCATCAAAGCGAAGCAACAAGCGACCGAAGCCATTGGTGATGACGCCGAATTGAGGCAACAGCTTCAAGGCATTGTTGAACAAGCCTCGAGTAATGAAAAGAATCTTTATTTGTTGTTATACGGAGAGTTTTTGGGTTCTTTCGGAACAGCGCGTGAAGAAAATGAAATCGAAGGTTTCGGCTATCTTCAATACAAACGTGGCACCCGGTTCATGTTGGACCTAGTTGATCAAGTTAAGACCGTGCCTGAAACGCAGAGCACCTATCTGAATGAGGTGTTGGGGCAGATTAAAAACTTTACCGATAGCCGAGCTTATTCGTTGATGAAAGGCCCGGTATTTATCAGCGAACAAGGCATACAGAGCAAACAGGAACGTAAAGGATCGTGGGTTCCAGCGATTATTTTTAAGCCTAATCTCTTTAAACCCTTATTAATTGCTCTTTTTTTTGGGGTGCTTTGGGCGCTTGCGAACTTCTTTCCTACCAACTTGTTTAGTATTTCGAAGGAATCGATACCGGTGGCATCGATTTTCTTTGTGCCGCTACTATTAATTTATTTTCCTATAGTTGGCGGTTTTGATCGGGACAGTTGTATTATTCCGTTACGCAATGAGTTTAAAATTTCGCAAGCGGTTGGCGAAACCTTAGATGCGCTTGGCCAATTAGATGAATTGCTTGCTTTTATAAGGTTCCGAGAAAGCTTTGGTGGGGATCTTGCTCTGCCGCATTTTATTGAGGCTGATCATCATCGTATCAATCTGGTTAATGCGCGCAATCCTGTTCTTGCTTACCAGAATCCGGAGTATGTCGGTAACGATTTTCAATTGGATGATGATAAGCTGGTTTTAGTTACGGGCCCCAACAGCGGTGGTAAAACAGCATTTTGTAAAACGGTCACGCAAATTCAACTATTGGGACAAATCGGCTGCTATGTACCGGTCAAATCGGCGACTCTAACCGTTGCCGATAAGATTTTCTATCAAGTACCGGAAATCAGTCATTTGGATGATGGAGAAGGGCGTTTCGGTACCGAGCTAAAAAGAACTCGGGATATCTTTTTGGCTACGACAGCTAAAAGTCTCGTTGTGCTCGATGAGCTATCCGAAGGCACGACCTTCGAAGAAAAGCTCGAGTCGTCTTCCAATGTGCTTAACGGTTTTTACCGAAAAGGCAATAGTACTATTTTAATCACACATAACCATCAATTAGTCGATAATTTTGTTGCGAAAGGCATCGGCTTGCCGAAACAAGTCGAATTTGCCGGCGGTGCGCCTACCTATAAGTTAATAGAAGGTATATCCAGAGTCAGTCATGCCGATCGAGTAGCTAAGAAAATCGGGTTTTCCAAGGAAGATATCGACAAATATTTGGCTGATTCAAAAAGCAGTGCCGATAAAACATAAAGTGTTTATGAGTTGAACTATACTGATTGTGTGAAATGGTGCTTAGGATTTTGTCGAAAATAACTTCCCTATTTTATGGAGAGTTCGGTAGCTCGATTGGCAGGTGTCGGCGGCAGGAAAAGCAGCCGTCAAGCCTACATGGACGTATTCACGGCGTCCTGTCAAGCGAGTTACCGAGCCCTCAACAAAGCTCATAGTTCCAGGATGTTATTTATCACGAAATCCTTAGGTTTATGACAATTGTTACGCATACTTTGGACTGATCGTTCGAAATATAAAAATTGGGAACAAGTCATGCGAAAAAAGATTTTTTTCTATGTAGCCTTTTTTTTGTTCTCCGAGGTTTTGTCGGCCGATATTTATAAGTATGTTTCGCCCGACGGAAAAGTTTATTATACCGATCGGCCTGCTCATCGATTTTATAAGCGAATCATCCGCACCCGTCCCTCAAGTTACAATTGGGCTGTGGGGCGAATGAAAGGTAATAAACAGAAATATGACGATATCATTGCACAAGCGGCTTCAAAACATAAGGTCGATGAAAAGTTATTGCATGCCGTTATTCAAGCAGAGTCCGCTTATCATGCCCAAGCAATTTCATCGGCGGGCGCGGTAGGGTTAATGCAATTGATGCCGGATACTGCCAAGCGCTACGGCGTTCGAGATCGTACCGATCCGGTGCAAAATATCAATGGTGGTACACGCTATCTGAAGGATTTGCTAAAGATGTTCAATTCAAATTTAACATTGGCTGTTGCCGCCTATAATGCTGGCGAAGGCGCGGTAAAAAAATATAATAATTCCATTCCTCCTTATCCTGAAACCCGTAATTATGTTAAACAGGTTTTAGCGCTTTATCACAAGTAAGGCGGGCTTAACGGTGACAAAGAGTTTGACTGCAAAATCCTTAATTGAAGACTCCGTCAAGCTCTATTCGTTGCCCGATATCTATTTTCAAATCAGGGAAATGGTTAGAGATCCTCGCTATACCGCTATCGATATCGGTAGAGTCATAACGAAAGATCCGGCTTTAAGTATGCGTTTATTGAAAATCGTCAATAGTTCCTTTTACGGTTTTCAAGCAAGAATCGATACGATTTCCAGAGCCGTTACCATTGTCGGAATAGAGGAATTACAGAGCTTAGCGTTAGCGACTTCAGTTGTCGATACTTTTGACAATATTCCCGATGACTTGATTAATATGACCGACTTTTGGATACAAAGTATTCATTGTGCGGTCATTGCTAAATTACTGGCTAAGAAGGCGGCAGTTTTGCATTGCGAACGATTGTTTTTGACCGGTTTGCTGCATGATATCGGGGCATTAGTCATCTATACCAAGTTGCCCGATCAATCTCGGCAAATACTGAAGAACAATTTCCAAAACAAGCGCCAACTGGCCAATTTAGAGCGGCAAGTCTTGGGCTTTACTCGTGCCGATGTGGGAGGTGAGTTGGCAGAATCATGGAAACTCCCGGAATCGATATCGGAAGCGATACGTTACCAAATGCACCCTGAAAGGGCGTTGATCCATAAATTGGATGCCCATTTGCTTTATTTGGCGATAAATTTGAATGAAAGTAAATCGCGTGATGAGTTTTTGTCGACCTTATCGTCATCAACCTTATCTATTCTTCGTCTCAATGAAGCTAAAATAAAACAAGTGATGGCGGCGGCGGTTGATGAGGCTAATGCCACATTCGATATATTGGCTCCGGGCAAGCAGTTCCATTGAGCCTTTTCAAGGCCTTGACGAATTATTTAAATCACCTTGACGCCGAACTTTTCCAGTAAGCCAATTAATTTAATTAAAGGCAGCCCAATCAGGGCATTAGGATCGTCTCCTTCAATTTTGTTCAATAAAGCGATACCCATTCCTTCAGATTTGAATCCTCCTGCGCAATTAAACGGTTTTTCCAAATCGACATAACGATTAATAGTGGTCTGCGTTAATTTTTTAAAATAAACGTGACACTCATCGATGTCGCTAATCACTTCACCGGTTAAGCTGTTTGCAACCGCTACTCCCGTGTAAAATATCACACACTGATCAGAGGCGGCCAATAGTTGTTCAATGGCGTTTTTTCTATTGCCTGGCTTACTAAGTCGGCAGTCCTTGAGCACCGGGACTTGGTCGGAACCGATAATTAAACTATTTGGAAAATTTTCGATTAATTCGCTGGCCTTGGCTTCGCTAAGCCGGCGAGCGGTTTGCTTCGGAGGCTCATCGGGTAGCGGCGTTTCATCAATATCCGGTGAATCACAAATAAATTCCAAATGCAATTTTCGTAACAAAGATTGTCGATATTCGGAAGATGAAGCGAGGACCAGATGTTTGAATTCCATTTTAGTAAGTTAGATTGCGGTTTGACGAAGGACTCTATTAGAGCTATTATTGCCCGGTTATGTTGGATCGATTACCCGAACTTATAGACCCTCTGAGTTTTGCTGATAAGCATAGCGAACTCTCGGGACAAATAAAACTAAAAAGCCTAAGTCGTTTAGCGCCTTTGCTAAAAGATGACTCGGGCGTTGCTATTGTTGATCTTTTTTTTAGCAGACAAGGACGACTGGCAAGCATAGAAGGGAAAATTTCAGCGACTTTGACCGTGGCGTGTCAAAACTGTTTAAATGCAATGGATTGGCATATAGAAAACAACATTAAGCTCGGAATCGTCAGTTCACTGGATGAAGCGGATCGGTTACCGCAAGATTACGAGCCTTTGCTGGTCGGAGAAGGGAAAATTCCTCTCAAAGATATTGTTGAAGATGAGCTATTGCTCGCCCTGCCTGATTTTCCGCGGCATTCGGAAGCCTGTCTTAAAGTCAAGGTTAGTCACGATCATCAAGGCGACTTAAATACCGAACAATCGAATTCTAATAACCCTTTTTCAATTTTAGCCAAACTAAAGCATACTGGAGTGAAATAATGGCTGTACAAAAAAGTAAAGTAACCCGCTCAAGACGTGGACAACGTCGTTCTCATGATGCGTTAACCAGTAAAACCCTGTCTCAGGACCCATTGACTGGAGAAACTCACCTGCGTCATCACGTTAGCCCCGATGGTTTTTTCAAAGGCCGCCAAATCGTGAATACTAACGACGAAGACTAAGTTAAGTCGATTTCTTTTATACCAAGATGCTCAACCGGACCGGAATTTGTCCGACTCGGTTGAGCATCTTATTTTTTAGGGTCATTCGCAGGCGTGAGTTTAACAATTTCAATTGATGCGATGGGCGGGGACCACGGGCCCGCGATAACTATTCCGGCGTCATTGGATTGCTTAAAGAACAATCCAAACTTAAAGCTGATCTTAGTAGGCGACGAAGTCGTGTTAAAAGATCATATGCCTCAGGCTTTGGTCGATTTTGCCGGCCGACTTTCGATACACCATGCATCGCAATGTGTAGGCATGGATGAGTCTCCTTCTAAAGCATTAAAAAATAAAAAAGATTCTTCGATGCGCGTCGCGATTAATCTAGTTAAGAGCGGCGAAGCGGATGCTTGTGTGAGCGCGGGTAATACCGGTGCTTTGATGGCAACCGCACGCTTTGTTTTAAAAATGATTCCAGGCATAGATCGACCGGCTATTATCTCGACAATACCTTCGATATTCGGTCACACTCATGTTTTGGATTTAGGCGGCAATGTCGATTGCACGGCAGAGCATCTTTTTCAATTCGCGGTAATGGGATCTGAATTGGTTAAAGCCGTTGAAAACATCGATAATCCGACCGTCGGTTTACTCAACATCGGCGAAGAGGAAGTTAAAGGTAATGAGCAAGTTAAAGCTGCCGCGAAACTGCTCGAAAACTCATCGTTAAATTATATAGGTTATGTAGAAGGGGATTCCTTGACGGCTGGAAACGTCAAGGTCGATTTGATTGTCGCCGACGGGTTTGTCGGCAATGTAGCTTTAAAATCCATCGAGGGTGCGGCTAAGATGATCGGCACCGTTTTGAAAGAAGCGTTCAATAAAAATATTTTTACGCGACTGTCGGGTTTGCTAATCTATCCGGTCATTCGATCCTTCAAGCAGAGAATTGACCCGAGAATGTATAATGGTGCCAGTTTTCTTGGCTTGAATGGTCTAGTGATCAAAAGCCATGGCGGTGCGGATGCTCTGGCGTTTAAAACGGCCGTGCAATTAGCGGAAATAGAAGTTTCCAAAGGCGTCATTAGAAAGATTGGCGAGCAGGTCGAAACCATTTTATCGAAAAGAGAGAGTTTATGACGCATTGCTCTAAAATAATTGGCACAGGCGGTTATTTGCCTAAGCAAATCCGAACAAACGACGATATTTCAAAAATCGTCGATACCTCTGATGCTTGGATTTATGAGCGCACCGGCATTAAAAGTCGCCGTATCGCCGCTCCCGACGAGACGGCGTCAAGCATGGGAGAAATTGCCGCACGTCAAGCTATTGAAGCAGCTGGCATAGTTCCTGATCAAATCGACATGATTATTGTCGCGACCGGAACACCGGATCGCATTTATCCGAGCACTGGCTGTTTATTGCAAGAGCGTTTGAATATCAAAAATTGTGTGGCATTCGATATTCAAGCCGCTTGTTCGGGAACCATCTATGCATTAAGTATTGCCGACCAATATATTAAGTCAGGCACGGCCAAGACCATTTTGATTGTCGGCACCGAAATCTATTCTCGGATCATGGATTGGACCGATAGAAGTACCTGCATCCTCTTCGGCGATGGAGCAGGCGCCGTTTTATTGCAAGTTTCCGATAGTCCGGGCATCTTATCGACCCATATCCACTCGGACGGCGGATATGAAGAGTTACTCTATTTACCTAATCCGCAAGTCGCGGCAGAGTCTAATCGCGATGAACTCGGCTATGTCAATATGCGCGGTAACGAGGTATTCAAGATCGCTGTCAACACACTCGGCCAAATAGTCGATGAAACATTGGCGGCAAACAACATGGAACGCTCCGAAATCGACTGGCTGGTCCCCCATCAAGCCAACACGAGAATCATTGCTGCAACCGCTAAGAAGCTTAAAATGTCGATGGATAACGTCATATTGACATTGGAAACTCAAGGCAATACTTCATCGGCGTCCGTGTTGCTGGCATTGAATGAAGGTATTAGAGACGGGAGAATTCAGCGCGGTCAAGTGCTCTTATTGGAGGCTTTCGGTGCTGGGTTTACTTGGGGCTCCGCTTTAATCAAATATTAGAGAATAAATGAATGACTGAACAAATTTATAATTTGGCTTTTGTCTTTCCGGGTCAAGGCTCTCAATCGGTAGGTATGTTATCGGCCATGGCAGAAGCCTATCCGGAAATTAAGCAAACTTTTGAGCAGGCTTCCGAGGTGTTGTCTTATGACTTATGGTCAATCGTTGAAGCCGGTCCTTTAGAAAAATTAAATCAAACGGCAATAACTCAACCGGCCATGTTGGCTGCCGGCTATGCTGTTTGGAAAATATGGAATAAACAGTGTCCGGTCCAACCCGGTTGGGTGGCAGGGCATAGTTTGGGTGAATATACTGCATTGGTTTGCTCCGGTGCGATGGCTTATGAAGATGCGATCAAATTAGTCTCCGAAAGAGGCCGCCTGATGCAGGAGGCGGTTCCGGCCGGGCAGGGCGCTATGGCGGCAATTTTAGGGCTGGAAGATCACGAAGTCGTAAAGCTATGCAAGGATTCGGCCGAGAGCGAAGTGGTTGCGCCGGCTAATTTTAATGCGCCAGGTCAAGTTGTCATTGCCGGGGACAAAGCAGCGGTCGAGCGTGCAATGGCAAAGGCTAAGGAAGTTGGTGCAAAACGAGCAGTTTTGCTTCCGGTTAGCGTACCTTCACATTGTGCATTAATGCAGTCAGCTGCGGAGCAATTAAGCGACCTCTTACAGCAAACCAGCATCGATTCACCTCGAATCACCCTAATCCACAATGTCGACGTCAGCACCCATAGTGCTCCGGAAGTCATTCGCAATGCGCTAAGGGAGCAATTATTTAAGCCGGTGCGTTGGGTGGACGGAGTCAAGTTTATGTCCGATCAAGGTGTTACTGCGTTTGTTGAATGCGGCCCCGGTAAAGTGCTCATTGGCTTGAATAAACGAATTGCCAAAAATGCTGAACATTTAAGCATCTATGATCCTGACTCATTAAATCAAGCCTTGGAGATAGTGAATGGTTAAAAAAATAGCATTGGTAACCGGTGCGAGCAGAGGTATCGGTCGCGCAATTGCCGAGCAATTGGCTGCCGACGATTTTTTTGTGATCGGAACGGCAACAAGCGATCAGGGTGCTGAAGCGATTGCCGGCTACTTAGGCGATGCGGGAACGGGCATCAAACTCAATGTCGCAGATCCTGACTCGATTAATGCGGTAATAAAAACCATTTATGACGATTTTGGGACTCCTAATGTTCTCGTCAATAATGCGGGTATTACCCGGGATAACTTACTGATGCGTATGAAGGATGATGAATGGGATGATATTATTACCACGAATCTTTCATCGGTTTTTCGTATGAGTAAAGCCGTTTTGCGCGGCATGATGAAAGCTAAAACCGGTAGAATTATCAATATTTCCTCGGTAGTTGGTGCGACCGGCAATGCCGGCCAAGCCAATTATGCCGCAGCTAAAGCCGGCATCGTGGGGTTTTCCAAGTCGCTAGCCAAGGAAGTCGGTTCACGCGGCATCACCGTAAATACAGTCGCTCCCGGGTTTATCGATACCGACATGACCCGTGAACTCGCCGAAGAGCATAAGCAGGCACTATTAAGCTCAATACCATTAGGCCGCTTGGGCGATGCTAAAGAAATTGCCTATGCCGTTTCTTATTTAGCATCGGAGCGTGCCGCGTATATCACCGGAGAAACGCTGCATGTGAACGGCGGCATGTTCATGGCATAATATTGTGATATTTTTATAATATAAAGTATAATTCCCCCGCCGTCTGGAATGAGATGACGGGATTTCTAAGTAAAACAAATAACTATACTATTGTAAGTAATATTTTTTAAAAATAATCTTACATTGTTGAGGATAATAATTATGAGTAATGTTGAAGAAAGAGTAAAAAAGATTGTCGCTGAGCAATTAGGTGTTAAAGAAGATATCGCTAACGATGCTTCTTTTGTCGATGATCTTGGTGCAGACTCTTTGGATACCGTTGAACTCGTCATGGCCCTTGAAGAAGAATTCGAATGTGAAATTCCGGACGACGAAGCCGAAAAAATCACTACTGTTCAACAAGCGATCGATTACGTCGAAAAAAACGCATAAAAACTGCTTTATATTTCGAACGGTCATGTTCTCGGCGAATTATGACATGATAATTTTGTTCAACGCATACAGGGACGTAAGTAGCAAACTGAAGTGTGAGCGTTATAGAACAAAAGAGGGCGTCAAACCACCGAAAATATGACCGTTCGAAGTATGTAAGTGGATGCTGTTAATGTCCACTTATGCATGCCTTAATATCCCCTCTTTAAAATTAACTTCGGGTACAAAACATTGAGCACACGCCGAGTTGTAATAACTGGACTAGGCGCGGTTACGCCTTTAGCTAACACAGTTTCGGAAACCTGGGACGGAATCGTCAATGGTAAAAGCGGTATTTCCGCGATTGATTCCTTCGATATTTCTGCATTTGCCACGACTTTCGGTGGCGTAATAAGAAACTTCGATATTTCTCAATATTTTCCTGAAAAAGACGCGAAACGCATGGACGGCTTTATCCATTACGGATTAGCCGCAGGATCTCAAGCGTTCGAGGATTCCGGCATCGAGGTTAATGATAATAATGCCGAAAGAATCGGTGTGGCAATCGGTTCGGGAATAGGCGGGATAACAGGCATTGAAGACTGTTATGCGCTATATGATAAAAGCGGTCCGAGACGTATTTCGCCGTTTTTTGTACCCGGCAATATCATCAATATGATTTCCGGTAATTTATCGATTAAATATGGCTTAAAAGGACCTAATTTTGCGATTGTTACCGCCTGTTCAACCGGTACACATAACATTGGCGATGCCGCCAGAATGATCAAATACGGTGATGTCGACGTAATGATCGCCGGAGGCGCCGAGCGTTGTACCACTTCACCGACCGCGATGGGCGGGTTTGCGTCAGCGAAAGCCTTATCGAGAAGAAACGATGATCCGCAACGTGCAAGTCGCCCATGGGATCGGGACCGTGACGGCTTTGTGTTAAGCGATGGTGCCGGTGTTGTTGTTCTGGAAGAGTTGGAACATGCTAAAGCACGAGGTGCGAAAATCTATGCCGAGTTGGTGGGTTACGGCATGAGCGGAGACGCTTATCACATGACTTCACCTTCGCCAGGCGGAGAAGGCGCTGCTCGATGCATGAAAAATGCATTACGCGATGCCGGTTTGAATCCTGAAGACGTCGACTATATCAATGCGCATGGAACATCTACGCCCGCCGGCGATCTCGGTGAGACACAGGCGATGAAATCCGCGTTAGGCAATCATGCCTATAAGGTTGCGATTAGTTCAACTAAGTCGATGATAGGGCACCTCTTGGGTGCTGCAGGCGGCATCGAAGCGGTACTCACGGCATTAAGCCTCAAAAATCAATTAGCGCCGCCGACTATTAACTTGGATAACCAAGACCCCGAATGCGATTTGGATTATGTTCCGAATGTTGCTCGGGAAATGTCGATGAATGTGGCCTTATCGAATTCTTTTGGCTTCGGCGGAACTAACGGCACGTTGGTTTTTAAGCGATTTGAATAATTAGCTCGATGACATAGGTGAGTTTTCGGTGTTTTTAATCAATGGTGCGATGAGTTGTACCATCGATGTTTCGGATCGCGGATTCCAATATGGCGACGGTTTATTTGAAACGATTGAAATCAATCAAGGCAGACTGGTTTTTTTTGACAGACATATCCGCCGCCTAAACGAAGGTTGCCGGCGTTTACAAATCCCTTTAGAAGATACCGGCAATTTAGTTGCGGAAGCCGAGAATGCGGCTAAAGATGTCGATCGAGGCGTGTTAAAAATTATCCTGACGCGCGGAACGGGTGGTCGAGGTTACCGGCAACCGGACAGCATCAAACCGACTCGTGTTATTAGCGTTTATCCATTTCCTGATTATCCTAAAAATTATACACGCAATGGCATTACTGCCAGGGTTTGTACTACTCGCTTAGGGCTAAATCCGGCGCTTGCCGGCATTAAACACCTCAATCGCCTCGAACAGATTTTAGCTCGCGCCGAATGGAACGATCCCGGCATTCAAGAAGGTTTGATGCTTGATGCCGATGGGAACGTTATAGAAGGAACAATGACTAATTTGTTTTATGTCATTAACCGACAACTCCATACCTCCGAGATCCTTCGCTCCGGCGTAGCCGGCATTATGCGCGAAATTATCTTAGAACTCGCCGAATCAAATGCGTTAGTCTTGTCGAAACGTTATTTCGGTATCGACGAATTATTAAACGCGGATGAAATATTTGTTTGTAATTCGGTCATCGGTTTATGGCCGGTCACCCAAGTTGATGGCAAGCCATTTGCTGTCGGCCCTGTAACCCGCGAAATAACGGCCTGGCTCGAACAGTACAAAAAAGAATGGCTTCAAGCATGCTAAATAAACTCATGGGGATTTCGATTGTATTAACCAGCTTTTTACTCGGCTGGCTATGGATCGATTACCAGCACTTTGTGGCTACTCCTTTAGTCGACAAGCCGGTTTATATTGAAATCAACAAAGGCGATTCGTTCGGCCGCATTACTGAAAAACTTCAGGAACAAGAATTAGCGGTTAAACCGCTATGGTTAAAAATACTAGCCCTGCAAACACAATCCGCCGGTCGTTTGAAAGCCGGAGATTATGAAATCGCTCAAGGCGCTACCGCTTTTGATATTCTTTCCTTATTCGCATCCGGAAAAAGCAGACAATATGCCATCACCTTTCCAGAAGGGTGGAATTTCAATCAGTTTCTTGAGCAAATAAATAGCCACCCTTACATTCAAAAAACGCTAGATAAATCCGAAAGCGAATCTTTGCTCAGTTATTTAAACTCTGATTACGGTCATCCCGAAGGTCTTTTTTTTCCCGACACGTATTTCTTTGATAAAAACACGACCGATCTTGCCTTATTAAAAAGGGCTCATGATCGCATGCTGAGCATCTTGGACCAGGAGTGGCGGCAAAAGCAGGATAATCTTCCGTTTGAGTCTCCTTATCAAGCATTGATACTGGCGTCGATTGTCGAAAAAGAAACGAGCGTTCCCGAGGAACGTCCAATAATTGCCGGCGTGTTTATTCGCAGACTTAAAAAAGGCATGTTACTGCAAACCGATCCAACCGTTATTTACGGTATGGGCGAGGATTATCAAGGCAATATTCGCAAGAAAGACCTGTTGACGCATACTCCCTACAATACCTATGTCATTAGCGGGTTACCTCCGACGCCGATTGCAATGCCCGGACAAGCCTCGATACATGCGGTTCTTCATCCTGAGGCAGGAGAGAGCCTTTATTTTGTTTCTAAGGGGGATGGCACGCATGCTTTTCCGCCAATCTTGCCGAACACAACCAGGCCGTGACCACTTATCAATTGAAACAATGATGATTAAAGGAAAATTCATAACGCTTGAAGGTGGGGAAGGGGTCGGCAAAACCACCAATATGAGTTTTTTAAAGGATTATCTAAGCTTGCACGGAATTCCGGTGATTCTCACTCGAGAGCCCGGAGGCACTCCCCTCGCGGAACATATTCGAACCTTGTTATTACAACAGTCATCCGACGAAGTCATCACCGATCAAGCGGAATTGTTATTAATGTTCGCTGCCCGCGCTCAACATCTCAAACAAGTGATCGAGCCGGCCTTACATGCCGGCTCTTGGGTAATATGCGACCGCTTTACGGATGCAACCTACGCCTATCAGGGCGGAGGGCGCAATATGAGTGCTCAAGCGATTCAGTGGCTGGAAAATTTCGTTCAAGGTAATCTACGGCCCGATTTAACCTTTTTATTTGATGCGCCGGTCGAAATAGGACTCAAGCGTGCTCGTCATCGCAGTTCGTTAGATCGCATCGAATCCGAAACCTTGGTTTTTTTCGAACAAGTTAGGCGTGCTTATTTATTGCAGGCTAAATTAGAACCGGAACGTATTAAAGTTATTAAATCCGACCAACCACTCATCGATGTACAAAGCGAAATAACACGTTTTTTACACCCGTTTGTTTTTAATGACCATCACTCCTAATTTATTGCCTTGGCAGGAAGCGGACTGGCAGCATCTTGTCCGCTACATTACCGGTCAACGCATACCTCAAGCCCTATTGTTTGCCGGAAATAAAGGCATAGGCAAAAGCCGATTGGCGGAGCGTTTCGCACATTCCTTGCTTTGTTCTGAAACAGATGCTAACGGATTGCCTTGCGGCCGATGTCATAGCTGTCAATTAGTCAATGCACAAACGCACCCTGACTATATCAGACTGAATCCGGAAGAGCCCGGCAAGACTATCAAAATCGATCAAATCAGACACATCCTTTCGGTGTTATCATTAAAACCGCAATATGAGGCAAATCGTGTCGTCATAGTTGAACCGGCCGATCAATTAAATATCTCAGCGGTTAATGCTTTTTTGAAATTTCTTGAAGAACCGACCGAGCGAACCGTTCTGCTACTTATCACGGATAAACCTAGTCGACTCCCGGCCACTTTGATGAGTCGATGTCAAAAGGTCTATTTTTCGAGGCCCGATCCGGAACAAGTTAAACAGTGGTTGTTAGATCAAGGAATAAAAAAAGATAGCGACTTATTGCTAAGCGTATCGAAAGGCTCGCCCTTGTTGGCCTTGGATTATGCGAAAAACGATACCCTTGAATTACGTCGAAAATGTTTCGATCAATGGCTCGACATCGCCGCTTTGCGCACTCATCCGTATATTGTCTCGGAACAATGGGTTAAACTGGATCCCGGCCTATTGTTGACTTGGATAACGGGATGGGTTACGGATTTAATTAAATGTTGTTTTCAATTACCTGCCGAAAAACTGATTAATCGTGATTTATTTGAAGACTTGTACAAATCCGCGCAAACTTTAGAATTATCTCATTTGTATAGCGTCTACGATCTTATGCTTACCACTCGAAACCGCATCGATACCCAGCTCAATAAACAATTGCTATTCGAAGAGCTATTAATCGAGTGGGCACGGCTTAACGAAAAATAGGAAAAAGCATGTCCGAATCATCATCGCCCAGACAAGGAATATTATCCTTGTCGATTAAAGATAAAAATGCACTCTATGCCGCCTATATGCCTTTCATTACCAATGGCGGATTGTTTATTCCGACAAATCGCGAATATGAAATGGGGCAGGAAGTTTTTATGCTATTGAATTTAATGGAAGAAACAGAGAGATTGCCGATTGCCGGTAAAATCATTTGGAAAACACCAGCTGGTTCGGAAGGGTATCGCACTACCGGTATTGGCGTTCAGTTCAGCGACCAGGATGGAGGTATGGCTCGTAATAAAATAGAAACCTATTTAGCCGGCGCACTGGATTCGGATCGAGCCACTCATACAATGTAACGATTTGGTTTTGTCGGGCCTCACGCTCCAATTTTTCCAATTAGACTCAATTTTAACATCCGTTTTATCTCATGCTAATCGACTCTCACTGCCATTTAGATCGTATCGACCTGACTCCCTATCAAGATGACTTTTCTTGCTTCATGCAAGAAGCTTCGAAACATCAAATCGAGCACATGCTGTGTATCAGCATCGATCTTGAAGCTTACCCGTCGATGTGCGAATTGGTCGCTCCTTATCCTCAGATCTCCTTGACGGTCGGCGTGCATCCTAATTCGCATGACGGAAAGGAGCCGACAACTGATGAATTGATTACACTCGGCCAAGCCGAAAAAGTCATCGGCATCGGTGAAACCGGATTGGATTATTTTAGAAGTGAAGGGGACTTATCTTGGCAACACCAGCGATTTAGACGACATATCGCGGCGGCGAAAAGTTTAAATAAACCTTTAATCGTCCATACGCGAGAAGCCCGAGAAGACACTTTACGCATTTTGAAAGAAGAAGGTGCCGATTCGGTCGGCGGTATTATCCATTGTTTTACCGAAGACTGGGAATTTGCGCTTCGTGCGCTCGAGTTGAATTTTTATATTTCCTTTTCAGGAATTGTAACGTTCAATAATGCTAAAGCAATACAAGAAGTGGCGCAAAAAATTCCGGCGGATAGATATTTGATTGAAACCGACTCGCCCTACCTAGCTCCGGTTCCTTTTCGCGGGCGGCCTAATTATCCGATTTATGTTCGACATGTGGCCGAATTTATAGCTAAATTAAGAAATACTTCGTTGGAAGTCATCGCGGACCAAAGTAAAGAGAACTTTGTACGCCTATTTAATTTTGAATGCCTATGAAATTCAATACTTTTCAAGACTTTTGAGCTGAAACCACTAAAACGTTGATACAGGCATAGAAAGAATCATCTGTTGCGGCGCGTTGTAAGTCGGTTCGCCAATGGTTCAGTTCTTGTTCCGTAATCGCATGATTGGCCAAGGCTTGATTTTCGACAATCTGCTGTACCGATAATGAATAGAAAAGGTTTATATCGGTTGCAATAATCGGAAATACTTCGACTTCAATATGACTGAAACCGCATTTTTTGAATTGCCTGTATAAGCTTCTGCCTGAGTAGCCATTGTTCATCATATGCGACATACGATAATGAGAAAGAGTGCGTTCGACTCCGGGTAGTTGGGTATCGATCGACAAGCTAGCCCAGTCTGTTTCCACAACGACAACGTATCCATTGTCTTTAGTCACTCTTTTTATTTCCAAAAGTGTTTGTTCCGGCTGTTTGAGGTGCATGAATAATCGCTCGCTTCGACAACTATCGAATAACCCATTCCTGAAAGGTAACTTTTCGGCACTACCTTGTATTAAATTAGCCTGTTGAATTGTAGAAAGTTGTCTACAATTCTGGATAGCGCTTTTTAACATCTCTTGATCATGATCATACCCGAAGACTTCACCGTCTTTCCCAACCATTTTCGATAGTTCGGCAACATCTACTCCAGGCCCGCATCCGATGTCGGCTATTATATTTCCGTTGGAAATATTCATTTTTTTATAACTGTGATGCTTAATCGGTAAAAAAATATCTGCCGCTTTTTGCAGATATTCCGAGCTGACTTCTCCGTGAAAAACTTTCATAGTTGACCTAACATGGGTTCTAGATAAATAAATGCTTTGAACTATGCTTAGAGTCTAGTCAATATTTTAGGATATGAGAAGGAAGAAGGATACAAATGAAAGATACAATGACGCTATGCGAACACTATCAAAATTATTTTTATACGGTTAAGGCGAATACTCAGGATTTACTAGAGCAAGCTTATCACGTTAGATACCAGGTTTATTGTGAGGAATTAAAAAAATTATCGCCGAATTCTGAAAACGAATTTCAAGAATCGGATGAATGGGATGACGATGCCGTTCATGGTCTTTTATTTTATAAAAGAGATAAAAAACCTATTGGAAATATTCGTATCATCACATTAGAAGGTGACACGGAGAAAAAGTTACCGATTGAATTGTATTATAAAAAAGAATTCGACTTTAGAGGATCTGGTATAACTTCACTAAAAGAAGGTAAGACAGGCGAAGTATCCAGAATGGCTCTGATCTCTCGTTTTAGAAGAAGACCATCCGATAAAGACTATTCGATAAATAACAATATGCGTGAAAATGATCACGAAAACAGACGATTTTCCACTAATTACCTACCAATGAGCTTAACTTTCTCTTCTATCTCTCTTATGCTGGAACACGCACTCGATTATGGTATTGCATTAATGGAGCCTCGTTTAGCTAGATTATTAGTGCGCTTTGGCGTTGAATTAAAACAGATTGGACAACCCATAGACCACTTTGGCATACGTGCACCTTTTATTATTTTTCCTAAAAAAACTTATCAAAACTTAATGCCGGAATATCGACTCTTATTTGACATTATCAGTTCGGAACTAAAAGATTCTCATTGACAACATGCCATCTGTCAAAAAACAAAAACAGCCGTCTCTTAGTCTGGTTTGGAAAACAATACTCGCTGTCGGTTTTGCAACAGCATTAGCATCCGGTGCCATTGTTTTGTTCGGACAGTTTTCATTGAATCAAAATTATCAGCAAGAAAGGTCTCGTGTTCATCGCTTTTATCGACAAGCCTTTCAAGGTATTTTGGAAGGCATCAAGAACGACAGGGTCGATATCGGTTGGTTGATTCCGGCATTTATCGATGACAAAACCAGCCCCCAAAACGCATTAGAGGTCATTGACCATTTTATCGATAACAACTGGTTTAAAATTGAAGTCGAATCGGATATTGAGTCGGCATTTTTGTTTAGCACGGATGGAAAGTTGATTGCTTCTTGGGGGAATACGCCGTATCAAGGGCAGTTTTCAGAATGGTTGGATTATGTCATTACCCACGAATCACCGTTCGACAATATTTTGTGCGAGGAGCGCTGCGTTCATTTTCATGCTACGCCGTTTTTACATCACGGAAGTTTTATCGGCGTATTCATTTTTGGTATCGATCTTGCCGATACGGTTTTAAAGATGAGAGACTTGACCGGTTCCGGGATTAGTATCTTAACGTTACCTCATGAATTCACAAATCCAAAAAAAGAATTACTTTCTATTCCGCCATGGCAAGCAAATATAGTGGCTTTAACGGATTCAGAACGCAATATCGGATTACTTAACGCTTTTAGTCGGCAATATCCTGATGGAATACCCGATCATCCGAAGATATTTAAGTTTGAGAATAGGACTTATGAGATCATCCCTTTTCCGTTTAACGGAAACAACAATACAGTACTTTTGATTATTGAAGACATTAGTCGGGGCTTGGACGAAATCAAAAAAGCGACTGCTCTCTATGCCATTAATGGATTGCTTAGTTTATTGTTGTCCGGCGGAGTATTGTTACTATTATTGATTGGACCGACGCAAAAATTAAAAAGACTCATTGCATTATTGCCGTTGATCGCAAAAAAACAATACGACTTAGTGGCTAAATTATTACTTCATTCGAAAAAACACAGTTTCTTTAAAGATGAAATTGATGTTTTGGAATCCGCCTCGCATCAACTGATTTCAACCCTTAAGCAACTGGACGATGAAGTTAATTTACGCACCCAACGCCTCTCCGAACAGGCTTTGGAACTGCAAATTGAAAAGAATTTTATTGACAATATTCTTAATTCGGCTCAAGTCATTATTATGACGGTCGATAGTGTGGGGCGCATTAAATCCGTCAATCAGTATGCGCAATATTTGCTTCAATATACGGAAGCCGAATTATTAAATACAGATTTTGTTGAATTTATTCCTACTGAAGAACATAGAGGAATTATTGAAAGTTCAATAACACAACTACTTGATAAGCATAATAATACCTTTCAATACGAATGTCCGATTTATTCCGTCGACGGTGCTCAACTCTATATCTCATGGTTTTTATCGCCATTAGTGCTCAAAGAGCTAGGTATCGATGCCGATCCTGAAGTTCTCATTGTCGGGTTGGATTTAACCGATAGACGCAAATCCGAAAAACAATTGACTTGGTTAGCCGAACACGACCCATTGACAGGTCTATATAACCGCCGAAAATTCGAAAAAGAGTTCGAGCATGCTATCAATATGGCGAATCGCTATCATCATCACGGCGGAACAGTTCTCTATAATTTTACATTATGAATCAATGAAATATAACTAATCCTGGACAAACATACATTTTTCCGATATAAATCATCCTGACATTCTATGTTTGGGATACCCGCTTT
>Ga0180009_10000515_pt1 | contig 53503 bp, 75 predicted proteins | sample OS_PC_MetaG_FD_123537 | JGI IMG/M metagenome (GOLD analysis project Ga0180009, IMG submission 123537) | Groundwater microbial communities from the Aspo Hard Rock Laboratory (HRL) deep subsurface site, Sweden - OS_PC_MetaG | ecosystem: Environmental > Aquatic > Deep subsurface > Groundwater... | reverse complement strand
TGGTCGGAGCGGGGAGATTCGAACTCCCGACCCCTTGCTCCCGAAGATAGCGACCGCCAGCTAACTTGTTGAAATATCAGGCGACTAGCTGCGGTTGAACGCGACTTTTATCACCTTCCCGCCAGTGGTTTCCTGGGCGTTTCCTGGGCGCTTGGCAACGGCGTTGGCGGCCGCGTCCTGAAAGTCGGGGTGGTGGTGGCCGTATTCGTTCCACAGCGTTTGCGGCGTCATGCCGAGAAAGTCGGCGGCTTCGGCGGTGTCGACACCGGCCTGCATCAGCCACGTTGCCGCCGTGTGCCTGAGGATGTGCGGGCCGTCCGTGCGATCGCCTTGCCCGGCGGCCGCGCGCACGCCGGCCCATGAACGCCGCAGCTTGTTGACCGGCCGGCCGCGATAGCTGATCACATTGACGATGCCGCGTGCCAGATCGCGCTCCCGCCAACGCCTCAGAAAACCGATCAAGCGCCGATGGATGCGCACCGGCGTGGCTTTCTTGCGCGTCTGCCGGGCGCCGCTCGCCTGGCGGTGGATGACGCCGCGCTCGAGATCGACCCAGCCGCCGGCAGCCGAGGGCAGCCATTGCAGCTTGAGGACGGCACCTGGCCGCGTGCCGGTGTAAATGCCGATGAGGATCATGCGGGCGACATGGCTGGTTTCTTCGCGCGCCCTGGCTGCCCGCAGCCGCGCCGCCACGGCATCGCGTGTCAGCCAGTAGTCGGTGCGTTGCGGCGCCCGCGCCGGCAGCGACACCTTGGGCACGCTGTTGAGCGGCCCATGCTCGGCGTGGAAGTGGTTGATGGCCGCGCGCAGCGTCTTCAGGTCATGGCGCGCGGTCTGTTCGGAAACCCGGCGCCCGGTGTGGCGGATGGTTTGCTCCGTGCGCCAGGTGACATAATCACGGCAGCTTTTGCCGCGCACTTCGCTCAGCGTCTTGCCGCCCCACCATTCGAGTGCCGGCGCCGCCGTGTGGCACAGCCACTCCCGCGATGGCGATTTTTCGGCCACTTCCTCGAGATAAAGCGTGATCACGTCGTCGATCAGGATTTCGCTGAGGCACCCTGAGGTTGGCGGTTGCCGCTTGCCGGCGAGGTAGGTTTCGAGCGCCCGCTCAGCCGCCGCAATGTCGTCTGCGCCCGCACCCGTGCCAATCTCTTTTGATCCATCGAGGATGGCCCATTTGGCGGCACGGCCTTGGCGGCCGGCCCTGAGGTAGAGCCGGGGTGGTTTGGTTGGCCGTGGCATGGTTGACGTTCCTGCAACGCATCGGGGTGATAGGTGCAGGCGTTGAGGAAATCGGCCAGCGCCTGCTCGGTCACGAGATACTGCCCGCAAACCTTTTCCGCCCGCAACCGGCCTTTGCGCACCGCCGCCGCCAACCCGCGCGGCGTCACGCGGGCTGCCTGTGGAAAAAACTTTTCCACCGCCTCTTGCAGAGTATAGCGGGGCGCAATCTGCGGCATCAGTTCATGCCCTGCCGGCGCTCCTGGTCGCGCCGCTGCTTTTCTTGATAGGCGGCCACGAACGAGCTGGCGATGAGCCCGGTGACCATGGACAGCACGGCAAAAGGTTCGTTGCGACGGCAGGCCGTCACCATGTGCCTCGCCAGCACACGGGCGAGCACGACGATGGCCTCGTTGACCGGCACGCAGGCCACGGCATCGAGTGCACGTTGCTCCGCCTCGCGCAGCAAGCGCGCCTTCACCGCATCGCTGATTTGCTTGTCGCTCATAACCACACCTCGACAATCTGCGGTTCATCGCCGGGGTTGCGATCGAGGCGCACCAGTCCCGGCGGCAGCGCGTCTCTGACAGCATCGACCGTGCCGCCGATCACCGCCACGCTGGTCGGTTCGCAGCGCGGCAGCGTCAGCCACATCCGGGCAATGACGTTTTCGGGAAAGTCGGTCGGCCTGTCGTAGACCACCCACATCGGCAGCCGCTGTTGCAGCTCGCTGTGCAGGCTCAACGCGCATGCGCCGCTTGGTTCGATGCTGGTCATTCAGGGCGCCCTCCGGTGATCGGTCGTGCTGCCCATTTGAGCACGTGCTCAATCTCATCTTCTGCAGGGATCAGATACGGCACCCAAAAATGCTGTTGCTGGTCGCCGGTATGAATTGTGCCAAGCCGCAGCGTCTCACAGTGGTCGTTGGGTTGGCCAACACCCCTAGCTGTTTCGTGCTCACCGTTCATGGGGACAATGATTACCTGCCCAACCTGGCGGTCAACTATCGCGAATGATCGGCCGTGGTTTTCACCGCCAATGACCGGCGCGAATTGCGGTTCTGATTTCATGCCGCCACCTCGCCTGACTGTTCTGCCGCCGCATCCTTGCCGGTGAGGCGTCGTTCGCGGACCTCGAGCGCATAGTCCGGGTGGCGCAACTCCACCGGCAGCCAGCCGCAGGCGCTGGCATGCCTGGCCGCGAACTCAACAAGCGCCGCTTTCTTCCAGTCGATGGCGGTTTCAGGGATCGGCCCGGTGACGCCGGCCTCCTCCATTTCACCGATGGCGTCAAAAATCAGATCGCGCTGGGCGCGCTTGAAATAATCCTCAACCGCAAAGCGCTCGCGCATTTCGCGCAAGTACGCCGCGCCGTCGAGTGCCGCCACCAGGGCCTCGCTCGCCGTGCGCGGCGCCTTGTTGCTGAAGGCCTCGAGGTTGAGGCTTTCCGCCACCTGGTTGGTGAAGTGCTCGAGCACGTCGGCATGCGCCATCCCGGTGAGCGTGCCAAGAACCGAGGCAAAGTTGCCGCCACGTGAACGCGGCACCGCCGCTTCATGGGTGATCTGCAGCTTGGCCGGCGAGCCATAGCTTGCGGCCTCGAGCGCCGCCACGGCCACGCACAGCGCCAGATGGCCGCTGCCGTTGGCGATGACGGCACGCGCCGCATCGGTCTGCGCGGCCGTGATGTCGCGCAGAAGCGCCGTTGAGATCAGCACACCGGCCTCGCTTTCGTCCTGATCGCCGCTGGCGCCTTCGCTCTCGCCCGCTTCAACGTCGGCGGGTTCGTCAGCGCCCGGCTCCGGTTGCCGCCCGGCCGCGTCAATGATGGTTTCGAGATCGGCCGTGCCATCGGTGCTGGGCTTGACGATGCCAACGGCAATATCAACTCTGCCATTCCAGCTCTGCACCGAGATCACCGCGCCGCACCTGGCGCGCATTTCCGGCGTGAACTGGTCGATTTCAGACTGCATGAGCAGGCGATCGGCCTTGGCCTGCAGCGCATCGGCCTTGGCTTCGCTGTCGCAGGCCTCAGCCTGGTCTTCCAATGCGTTGATGGCGGCGAGCTCGTCGCTGGAAAGCGTATGATCAACGCGGATGCGTTCCCACTGCCAGCGCCACTCATCTGGCAGCTCGGCGGCTTCCGCCACCCAACTCCAACCATGACCGGCGAGCCACGCGCGCGCCTCGCTGATCTGCTGTGCGCGCTCATCTGCCTTGAGCGTCTTCAGCAGGGCACCGTCATCGAGGAACCGCTCATCATCGAACAGCGAGTCGGTAATGGTGCCGCCGGCGGCAACGTAATTTTCGAGCATGGCCGCCGACACCTGGCCGGCCGGCACCTTCTTGCCGGCGAGCTCGCGGCGCACGGTTTGGCGTGAATAGCCGCAGCGCTGCCGCTTGATCGATTCGAATGCGGCCAGCTGCACATCGTGGCTGGGGTGGATGGTGAAGGCCTGGGCTGCCTCGGCGTCGATTTTGTCCTTGCGCCAGGCGTCGCGGATTTCAGGGGCCAGCTTGCCGAGCGCCAGGCGCTGCTTGACGGTGCGCTCATCGAGGCAATAGGTGGCGGCAATGTCGGCTTCCGAACGGCCGCGCTCGATCAGCCTGGCGAACGTCGAGAAATGATCGACCGGGTGCATGTCCTCGCGGTACGTGTTGGCCATCAGCGAGGTTTCGAGTGCCTCGGCGTCATCCTCGTTGCGCACGATGACTGGCACCACGTCCTTGCGGTTCATGCGTTTGCTGCGAATGAGCAGTTGCATGGCCTTGAAGCGCCGCCGGCCATCGGCCACCTCGAATTTGCCGCCATCGCCGGGCCGCACCACCAGCGGGTTGATCAGCCCCTTGGCGTGGATCGCGTTGGCGAGTTCCTCGATGCTCTTGCGGCTCGAGGCCGACTCGCGCGCGTTGATTTCATCTGGCGTCACCAGATCGGCAAAGGCCACTTCGCGCAAGCGCGGGCTCTCGGTTGCTTCCGTCATCGTCACTCTCCCGTTTCCTGAATGTAGTTCAGTTCCGCATCTGGGAAGGCCGCGAGGGCCGCCCGGAACGCTGCTTCACTCTCAACGCGCGTGATGATTTCGACCTTGGATTTGATGCGGGCCTCGTTGGCCTGCAGCCATTGAAGCGTGCGCCGCACCGCCTGCATCGTTTCGAGTTCGGCCGCAGCCTTTTCGGCCGTCATGCGTTTCGAATTGACCCACTTCGGATAGACCCTCTCGCGCATGGCGATCTCGCTGGCCACGCAGGCGATCTGTTCGGCAATCGGTGAGGCCGGGATCGATGCAGCGGCTGCCCCGAAACTGGCGCCGCCCTGCGCCGCGCTGTCATCAATCCCGGCCATCTCAGGTGACCTTTGCGCGCGCCGCCTGCAAGGCGTGCACCGCTGCCACGATGTTCTGGCGATCGCGCGGCGTCAGCTTCTTGCCTTGCAGCGTCTTGGCGAGAAAATCCGCCTGATCGAGCGCCTCGATGATGTAGGGCATGGCCGCCACGATCGTTGCCGATTGCGCGGCATCGGTTGCGGCGCCAAGCGCTGCCGTTTCCCAACCCGACATCCATTCCTGGCGCGCCACGCTGCCTTCAGGGTGCGGGCACGCGCTCATCGGCTGGCCGGCGCGCAGTGCTTCGAAGCCGCTGCACGTCCACTCATTGCGGTCGGCTGCGCTGCCCATCAGTGCACCTCATCTGGTTGCAACGCTGCCGCGTCGACGTGGCGCCTGACGCTGCGCTCGATCGAGCCGGCCACGGTTTTCGATTGTGCGATTGCAGCATCCCCTGACCAGTTTGCGCTGACGTAGTTGGCGAGTGTCCTGACCAGCCCATAGATCACCGAGTCGCGCGGGCTTTCAGGCCACGCCGCGAGATAGGCATCGAGCGTGCGCTGGAAAACGAAGGCGGCCGGCGGCTGCTTGCCAGCCGGCCGATCGAGCGCGGTGATTTCCTGTTCGAGAACGTCTCTGAGAGGCTCGGTGCAGCCGATGCCGCGAAGCGCTTCTGAGGCTTCGCGGATCTGCTCAACGAGGTTGATTGCTTCTGGCCGGCTCATGCGTGCTGGCCTTGGGCTTGACGGCCGGTGATTTCTGCCGGCGCCGTGTTGACGGCTTCAACGATGGTTTCGAGATCGTCGCACTCGAGGGCGATGCGGCCCGTGTGTTCGCGCACCGCCTTGGCGATGTTGCGTTGCTCGAGTTCGTCGCATGCCCTGGCGATGACTTTGATCAGTTCGGCTGGTGACATCTCGCGGAGATGCCGTGCAACATACGTCTGTCTGGCTGCGGTGGTGATGGTCATTGTGGTGGCCTCATGGGTTGAGTGGTGCCAACGCAGAACGAAGAGCGATGTTTGGTGCCGTTAACGATATGTGATTTTTCACATCGTGTCAATCAGCAAAGTGAAACATCACATCAACACGACACGCCGATAGGGTGCCGCGTTGTATGGGTTGTGGTGTGGGGCTAGTTGTTACCGGTTGGCTTGCCGCGAATGATGACGCTGATGGGCGCCGCCCATGCCAACGCCACGCTTTCAAGATCCGGGGTTGTCGGGTTGAAGCTTTTCAGCGTTACCCGCTGGCGCGCTGGGCTGCGGGCCACGAATTTGACGAGCCGCTGGCCGTCAACCGTCTCGATAATGCAGTCGACGCCGATGATCTCGCTCAAGCGTTGCGCCGGTTCCGGCAGTTTGGCGCCGATAAGCACGTCGCCGGCGCGGTAGGCCGGCGCCATGGCGTTGGTGTTGAGCTTTACCGCCAGCATGGCGCCGCCGGAAATATCAACATCGATAGTGATGTGCTGCAGATGGCTCACATCCGCTGGCACCCAAGTCTCAGCGGTTTCAATTGTGCCGATGATCGGCACCTCGCGGCGCACAAGCTTGCGTCCTTCCATCAGTTCGGTGAGTGTCAGGCCCAATTCGTCAGCGATCGCCATCACCGTGTCGATACGCGGTGAAGCAACCTTAGTTAGCATGTCTCGCACGGCAGTCTCTCCCAAGCCGGCCGAGAGCGAAAGCTGTTTCATGTTTAGCCCGCGCTCATCAATGATGCGCCTGAGCCGGTCTCGCCAATCTTTCATGCGAACGTTATGGCCCAATCGCGGTGAGATTTCACAAGGGATATTTCACATTGACAAGTGTGACAAATCACAACTGTATATGAGCCCATGAACACGGCCGAAAAACTGCTCAAAGAGATCGAGGCATTTTGTGACCGACACGGAATGTCGGAAACCGCTTTCGGCCGCGAGGTCGCCTGTGACAACCACATGGTCAGCCGCATTCGACGTGAAAAATCGCTGACTACGCGGCGCCTTGACAAGATTAGAGAGTTTATGCGCCGGCGGGACACGGACGTGAGTTCCGCCGGCGCAAAGTTCGATGGTGCTCCTTTAGCCAGGCATCACGCCGCCGGTTCGTAGTCTGCCAGCCATTGGGCAGTGCGAGGGTTAATCATTCGTTAGCGTTGTTGCGTTTCCTCCCTGGACTTTGACCGCCGGCAGTCACCGGCGGCCACCTTTCGGGAGCGCGAATTTTTTTGTTTGCCCAACATTGGGCAGGCCGGTGTTGGGTATGATTTGAAACCAGGCGCGGCATTCGCGACGACGGTAAGTAGCCTGCTCAACACGCGCCTGCGCAGTGTTGACCAAAAAAGCGAGTTCAAGTGGCGTGGCGTATCTCCTAGTCCCTGGCCAACGGTGGCGCCTGTTATGTTACCTGCATGACGTGACGGCGCCGCCCGGCCAGGGGTGCAATTCAACCTGGCTGGGGGTGGCCGATGTTAGACTTGATCGCGGTTGGAGGTGGCGCTGGCGCCATGCTCGCGACCTCTGCCCTGTTTGGCTGGTGTGTGCGCCTGCGCGCCGGTGGCAAGAGCCGCCAGGCTGGCGTTGACGCCCGCCGGCCCAATCCCAAGCAACTGCCTCCACCGACTCCGAAAAAAACCGCTGCCGCCTTGCCGCCGACCGCAGACCTGCACAACGGCGGCCGCTCGCCTTATCTGTTGCTCGATGCGGCATCCGCTGCCGGGCGCTTCCTTGACTGGCTCGATGCGGCCGAAGTCAAGACGGCTACGGCCCACGAAACCTGGCTACTCTACGGCGAGCACTGCTTGTCCGAGAACCTCGAGCAGCTCCCCAACAACGTCATCATGGCCGAGATGGGCCGCCGCGTCTGGCGCGGCCAGAAGCGCATGCCGGGTGGCGAGCGCCCGACCGTCTATGCGTTCGATCAGCCGCCGCCACCGCCGCGCCGCAAGCTGACGCTGGTCGAGCGGCGCAAGATAGGCCTTTGCCGGCCGGTGCAATTGAAAGCAGCCTGAAGCCAGGGGTGGCTTAGGAAATACGGGAGGGGTTATCCATGCCGATGAAGCGGCGCCGGTATCTATCTTTGAAGGCCGGCCATAGCAAAGACGCGCGCAAGCGGCGCATGCACAAAACTGTGCTGCCAGACCCACGCAAGACCTGGAAGGGCCGCCGCCGGCAGCGTGTGGTGCTGCGCCAGCTGTATCTGCTCGCCTGCCGCGAGCAACGCCTGATTGATCGCATCAACAGCGTGCAAAGCCACAACGAACGGCCAAGCCCGTTCGGCGTCACGCCGCACGATCTGCCGGCGTTGCGGGCGCAGCTGGCGGACGTGCGCAACGAGGGCCACAAGGCGCTGCAATCGCATCAGGCCAGCCGCTTAGGTTGAACGAGAAAGCCCCACTGAGTTCGCGCTCAGCGGGGCTTTGAAGAGACGTTCTTAGTCGGTCTAGCAGGACCAAGTTTTTGGGCGGACAAGGCTGCCCGGCGGACCCTCGAGTTTCAGATCCTGGCGGGGAGATTAATTGCGTTCTCGCCAAAGGACAAGGGGTTCGCTGCGCAGCTTGTGGGAAAGTTGGAAACATGCGCGGCAACACGATGCACGAGGCCCAGACCCTCGCATTCCAGTTCAAGGGCTCGCCGGCGCAGCGCCTGGTGCTGGTCAAGCTGGCCGGCGATCTCGCCAAGGGGCTTGCCTCTACCTCCGTTGAAGAGCTCAAGCGCACCTGGCCGGCGGCCACCACGTTCTTCATGCTGCCGGCGCTGTTCGAGCTTCAGGACGCCGGCATCGTCACGCGCCCGCACATGGGCAGCGATTGCACGCTCAACCTCGAGGCGCTGCGCCAGGCCGTTGCCGTGCGTGCTGCCGGGGGTGCGCCATGAGCGACCGCCGCCGCGCCTGGACCTGGCGCCACGCCATCCTTGAGAGCGATCTGAAGCCTACCACGCGCCACGTGCTGCTGACGATCAGCTGCCACATGAACGACGTTGGCGAAGGCTGCTATCCGACTACCAAAGATTTGCAGTGCGAAACGGGGCTCTCTGAGCGTGCGGTGTGCGAACACATCAACCTCGCTGTCGCCGCCGGCTGGCTCAAGAAATTCCAGCACGGCTTCAGGGGTCAGAAATGGAAGCAAAACGAGTACCGGCCGGCGTGGCCCAAGGTGTCCGAAGACGCCGAAAAAGGCACTGACCCTGACGACAAAAAGGCACTGACGGACGGTCAGTACCTTGCAAAAGGCACTGACGCAGGGTCAGTGGAAGGCACTGACCCTAACGACATAAAGGCACTGACGCAGGGTCAGCAGGATAAGACTTCTCAAGAAACTTCTCAATCTCTCTCACACACTGCGCGCGAAGAGATCAGCGCAGGTGAGCGTGTGTGTGAAATTTTCAATTTGAATTTGGGTGCTTGGCAGATGCGGGTTGCCGAGCACTTCATCGCACCGCTCGAGCGGGTGCTGCAGGTGCGGCCAAAGCAGGCCACCGCCATGGCCGACCTGGTTAGCGATCTGTCCGGTTATTCGATCGCCACCCTGCAGGCCGCCGCCGCCAGCATCCGGCGTGCTCGCTCGGTGTTTCCCACAATCGCGCAGGCGGTTGAGGCCTGCAAGGCGGCCAGCAAGGCGACGGTGAAACCCTGCCACCTGCGCAGCGACGATGAGCGCCGGGCCTGGCGCCGCCACCTCGAGGCCACCGGCAACAGGATCGCCCTCAAGCTGTTCGCCGGCGGATCGACAACCATGGTCGACGCCGAGCTGCTCGCCGATGCAATGGCGCTCTACGGCGACGATGCAAATTCGGAGGCCGCGCCATGAGGGACGAAATCTCAGCCCCGTTGCTGCGCGTTGGTGACATCGTTGCGGCGTCCGCGCGGGCTTTCGGCATGAGCCAGCTTGCTGTCGTTGGCGAGGGCCGCCACCGCGAAGCCGTGCGTGCCCGCCGCGTCGTTTGCGTGCTGGCCCGCGAAGCCGGTTGGTCGCTGCCTCATATCGGCCGGGTGCTGCGCCGCGATCACACGACGGTGTTGCATCATTTGCGCTGGGCCGCCAGGGAGCGCGCGGTCGATGCCGACGTCGCCGCCGTCCGCGCCGCACTGGCCGGCCTGGAAAGCGAACCAGTTATCGCCGCACCGCCGGTCATGGTCACGGTGCCGGCACCGAAGGCCGCCAAGCCGGCTCAGCAAAAGACGCCGCCGCAGGCCGCCTATCGCCTGGGTGCCGGCGAATACACCGCGCCGCCTTACACACTGGCCTGGTGGGCCGAAAATGATAAGCGGTTCAGAGCGAAACTTGAGGAGATCGACGGTCAATGACACACGGCAACTGGCTCGAGCTGATCGATGGCACCCAATACTGGCTCAACGCCGAGCGCAACGATCCCGACGCCCTGCGTTTCGAGATGAGCGTTGCCGATCTGGCCAGGCAGTTGAGCCAGATCAACCGTTTTAACGGCGCCACCCGGCTGCCCTACTCGGTGGCGCAACACTCGGTTTGGGTTTCGCTGATGCTCGACCTCGACGCCGAGTGGGCGCTCTACGGCCTGTTGCACGATGCCCATGAGGTGATCGTTTCCGACATCGCCCGGCCGGTGAAACTCGAGATGCGCGAACGTGGCGCATCGGCGGCCCTCGATGCGCTTGTCAAGGAAGCCGATGCACGGATCTTCGGCGCGTTCGGGCTTGCCTACCCGCTGCCGCCGCGCATTGCCGCCATCGTCGGCCATGCCGATGACGTGGCGCTGGCAACCGAGCGCCGCGATCTGATGGCCGGCACCGCGCCGTGGTCGCATCTGCCGGCCGCGCACCCGTCAAGCATCGTGCCGCTGCCGGCCGATGAGGTGGCCAAGCAGTTCGTCGGCCGTTTCAACAACCTGATGGCACGCTTCAGGCCGGATGAGGCACCGGCGGCTGGTGCCGGTTCGATCAGCGACGTCATCGATATTCTGATCCCAAAAGGTGCCAAATCATGAACGTGGCCATCAACCAGACCGCGCTTGACGATTGCCGCCAGCTCAACTGGCTGATCGACCGGCTGCGCCACGTGCGCCTGCCGCTGGAAGACGAAAAGCGCCTGCAGCAAGAGATCGCCCGCCGCCTCGACAGCTACGGCATCGAGCATCAGCGCGAGGTGCAGCTCTATGCGCCACCGGAGTCGGCTGGCGAGTTCAACGTGCACATCAATGGCCACGACATGAAAGTCACCGGCGTTGGCATAGGCATCATCGATTTTTTCGTGCCCTCGATCGGCGCCGGCATCGAGGTGAAGATCAAGGGCACCGCCAAGGATCTGACCCGGCAGCTGCGCCGCTATGCGGAAGATGAGCGCATCAACCAGTTGGTGGTGCTGACGGCCAAGAGCTTCGCGCTGCCCGACACCATCGGCCGCCGCCGCGTTCTGGTCGATAGCGTCAACATCGCGCGGGGGTGGCTGTGATGGGTGACATGCGCAAATCGGCCCGCCACCATGGCGCGGTGCACGGCGAAAACAGCCGGCAGACGCTGATTGACTTCGCGGCATCCGCCGCCTGCACGGAGTTTCGGGTTTCGCGCAGCACGCTGTTCTCGATGGCACGCGGCAAGCAGGAGTCGCGCGCCCGCCGCGCACTGGTGCTGACGCTCACCGAAAACGGCTTTTCGCAGGCCGAAATCGTGCGCGTCGTCGACCGCGACCACAGCTTCGTTTCGCGAATTGTCTGCGATGGCTTCGCGGCCATGCCAGATGACGCCCAGCCACGCCTGGAGCGGGTGCGTGAAGCGGTGCGCCGGTTCGTTGATGGAACGGTTTCGCTGCCGCGCGGCTGGTGGTGTGAGGCGCGTGACGCGGCACTCAAGGCGATGTGGGCACACACGACGATGAGCGACGCGGAGATCGCCACCGCGCTGGGCTGCGCTGAGGCCGACGTCAAGGCGCGGGCAGAAGCACTCGGGATGATGAGTGACGACTATCCAATCCTCGAGGTGGCGGAATGACCGGCGCCACGCTCTTCAACCGAGACGGGGTGGCCGTCCGCACCTATGGCGCCATCGAGCGCATGCGCAACGGCTGGCGCATTACCGATCTCGAACCGCACGTGCGCATCCGCCTCAAGGCGATCTTCCCGCGCATCCCCAAGACCGGCGTGCCGCCCTTCGAGTTGGTCGGTGGACCGCAGCTCGATGCCGACCTGCGCTGGTTTATCGAGCGCTACCCGTTGTTGATCGCCGCCGATGACCTGGGCCACCTCGAGCAGCGTAAGACGCTGTTCGAGACCGGCCAGGCCGAGCTTGAAACGCTGCTTGCGAAAGACTGGAAGCCATCCAGCATCGTCGGCTTTCGCGACGGCGAGCGCCCCTATGACTACCAGGCGCAGGCCGCCGAGCTTTGCCGCCGCAAGGGCCGCCTGCTCTGCACCGATGACATGGGCCTTGGCAAGACCGTGACCGGCATTGCCACCATCACCGATCCCCAACAGCTGCCGGCGCTGATCGTGCCGCCAACGCACCTGGTGTCGCAGTGGGCCGAGAAGCTCAACGAGTTCACCCACCTCAGCGTGCACGCCTTCAAGAAGGCCTCGCCCTATGAGCTGCCGCCAGCCGACGTCTACATCTGCCCTTATTCGAAACTGGCCGGCTGGATCGACTACGCCGAAAGCGCTGGCTTCCAGGCGCTGATCTTCGATGAAATCCAGGAGCTGAGGAACGGCACTCATACCGCCAAGGGCCAGGCGGCCGCCGCCTTCAAGGCCAACGCCAAGACGGTGCTGGGGCTCTCAGGGACTCCCATTTACAACTACGGATCAGAAATCTGGCACGTGATGCAGTTCATCGACCCTGACGCGCTGGGCTCATGGCTGGATTTCACCATCGAGTGGTGCGAGATGGGGCCGGGGAAGAAGTGGATCGTCAAAGACCCGCAGGCGCTGGGCACCTATCTGCGCGAAGAGCACGCCATGCTGGGCCGTACGAACGAGGACGTCGGCAACGAAAAGAAGCGCATCAACACCATCACCCATGAAATCGCCTATGACGCCGAGGTGCTCGAGGAAGACGAGCAGCTGATGCGCGATCTCGCCATCAAGGTGACGGCCGGCACGTTCACCGAGCGCGGCCAAGCCGCCCGCGAGTTCGACATGCGCATGCGCCACGCCACCGGCGTGGCCAAGGCGCCGCACGTTGCCGCGTTCGTGCGCATTCTGCTCGAGGCCGGCGAGCAGGTGGTGCTGGCGGGCTGGCACCGCGACGTCTACGACATCTGGCTGAACCGGCTGGCCCGCTTCAATCCGGTGCTCTACACCGGCACCGAGTCGCCGGGCCAGAAGGAAAAGAGCAAGCGCGCGTTCCTTTCGGGCGAAGCGCGCATCATCATTCTTTCGCTGCGATCAGGCGCCGGCCTCGATGGCCTGCAGCACGTAGCCCACACCGCCGTCATTGGCGAACTCGATTGGTCGCCCAAGGTGCACGATCAGTTCATTGCCCGCCTCGCCAGGCCGGGCCAGATCAACGAGGTCGACGCCATCTATCTGGTCAGCGATGGCGGCAGCGACCCGGCGATCCTCGACGTGTGCGGCCTCAAGGCCAGCCAATCGGACGGCATCGTCAACCCGCTGGCCATGCCCGCCGATCAGAAATCAGACCGCACGCGCATTCAGGCGCTGGCTGAAGCGTATCTGGCCGGCAAGGGCTCCGCCCTCAAGCCGGCTGCATCAAGGCCGCTGCCGGCCATGGAGCTTGGCCCGCGCCAGCTCGAGCTGATCGGGGGTGGTGCATGAGCGACAAGCGCCAACGGCTAACCGCGCTCGCCGCCGCGATCGATGCCGCCACCGCCGCACTCGATCGCGCCAAGGCCGAGTTGCACGCCATCGAGGACAGAAATCGCCACATCATGCTTGGCGGCAAGGGCTGCTCTGAGATGGCCATCGACGTGCGCGGCATCACCAATGAGCTGCACGTGCTGCGCCACCACGTCAACACCGAATTGGAAAGGGGGACTGCCAATGCCGAGTGAAGAAATCCCTCGCCGCATCGATCGCCAACGCATGAACATGGCCGAGTTGGCCATCAGCGAAGCCATCGCAGTCACCGAAACCGTTGGCGCCGATCCGCGCCTCACCGATGCCGTGGTGCTGCTTTCAGCCGCCCGCGACTCGGTTGCCGATTACGTTGACGGCGTGCCGATCCGGCGCGGCGTGACGATCGAGGCAGCACCCGGCCCGGCGCACAGGATCGCGCAACTCAACCAGCTGCGTGAGGCGCTCGAGAAGGCTTCGAACAGCCTCGAGCTTGCCGTCAACGCCATCAGGCCGATCGATGAGCCGGTTGCCGGCCGCCGGCCTGACAACATGGCGGTTGCGGTGCGCGTCATGCGCCGCGACCTGGCCGCCATGACGACCAGCGTGCAGCTGCAGATCGACAAGGTTTTCAACAATGGCTGACCTCGACACAGATCGGGAGCCATATGGCTTCCTGATGATCGATTGCCCAGACACCGGCCTGGTGAAGCCGCTGGGCTATTGGCTGCCAGACGGCGTGTGCCCGTTTGAGATTGGCATCGCTGACGCCCGCAACCCAATCGGGTTGCGGGCGGTGGTGCGCGAGATCGCATATGACGGCTCGCTTGTGATCGATAGCCGGCAGCCGGTGCAGCTTGAGTGCATCAAGTTTCAAGCGCACCGCGATGTCGAAACCTACCGCAAGCACCTCGATGAGCTGTTTGGCGGCGTCGAAGCTGAGGGGGACATCGACGATGAATGAAACTACAGACGAATTAGGCAACAACGCCGCCGAGCGGCTGAAGGGCGTCGTTGAGCGGTGGTCGCGGCTCTTGGATGAGATCGGCGACCTGCAGGAAGACCTAAAGCAGGTGAAGGCCGAGGCCAAGGCCGATGGCTACGACATGAAGGCGCTGGCGCAAGTCGTCAAGGAGCTGCGCCAGGATGAGGACTACCGGGCAGCGCAGCTCGAACTGCACGCCGTTATCAACACCTACCGGCGCGCGGTGGAGTTGCCAACCGATCTCGATGAGGCTTACAGCGCCGCCCGTGACGCGGCCAGCGAGGTGGCCACCGCCACGCAGCGCCGCAAGGCATCGGCTGTCAGCGAGGCAGAGGCATGATCCAACCGGGTGAGTATCTTGAGCCATATATCGGTTTGCCCAAGCCGCGCTTCGATCTCGATGACGCCAGCCACGCAAGCCAGGAGTGGGGCGCCAACTGCGGTCCTGGTGCAATCGCGGCGATCGCCGGCCTGACGCTCGATGAAGTACGCCCGCACATGGGCGATTTCGAAGCCAAGGGCTACACCAACCCGATACTGATGTGGGAGGTGCTCACCCGGCTTGGCCTTGTCTGGCGCCTCCGGGGCAAGCCGTTCACCGTGCCGGCGTGGGGCGTGGTGCGCATTCAGTGGGAGGGGCCGTGGACCGAGCCCGGCGTGCCGATGCGGGTGCGCTGCCGCCACACGCACTGGATCGGCGCTGGGCTGCAAGACGGCCAGCCGATCGCCTTTGACATCAACTGCATGTGCGTTGGCGGTTGGGTGCCGTGGCAGGAATGGAAAAGCCAGGTTGCACCCTGGCTCATTCGCGAGGCTGTGCCCAAGGGCAGCGGTGCCTGGCACATCACGCACCTGGTTGACGTTGAGAGGCGAGATCATGGCTGAAGCCACCGCAGATAAAACCTCTGCAGAGACGCAGGCAACCATTGCCTATGACCAACTCAAAGACGCGCGCCACCTGGCCGCATCGGCCGCCGGCGAGATTGCCAACGTGGCTGCACAAGTTTCAAGAGCTCTGGCTTGGCCGGCGGACTTTGACAGCCTGGCAGCCTTTGAAAGCTATTTGCGTGACGCTGAGTCCGCGCTGCAGCGCGCCGGAAAAGCACTAAACCTGGCCACCAGCAAGGTGGTGCTAGCAAAGGAGCTGAAACCAGATGAGTGAAGAACAAGGCCGGCCGGTTCCGGCGCACGGTTCAGGAGGCAGCGAGCCGTCGCTGCCTACACACGGCGATTTCGTGGAGTTTGAAGCTGACGCCGGGGGCAACCCTGTTTGGCCTCGAGGCACCGGCTGCGCCGTGCTCACCGGCCAGGTGCAGGGGCCAGGCATCAACGGCATCAGGCAGGTGCGCGTTGAGGGCCGGCCTAAAGGCACTTTTGTGAGCGTGCCGGCCAACTGGCTCAGGAAAATCGAAAGGCAGCCCGTGGTTTGGCAGCGCAACTATGGAAAGGACACCGCCGACAATGGCTGAGAAACTGAAAAATGGTGATGAGGTGGTCTATTGCGTTGACGCGATGGGCAACCCCACCACGTTTGACGCGCAGCACCTCGATGACCCGGAGGTGAGGTTTGGAAAGGTTGTCAAGCTCACCGCCAATGAGGCGCACGTGAGGCCTAATGGGAGCCACCCCAAAAATGCAGCAATCAAGGTGCCGCTCTCTGAGGTGCGGCTGGCACCGGCTGAGGCGGTGGTTGCCCGCGAAACCGTGACAGCCGGCGCCGGTGATGCCGAAATCACCGATGAGCTGCCCGCGCTCAAGTTCAAGCGCTTGAGCCACGGCGAGGGGCTGCCGCTGCCGGCCTATAAGAGCGCCGGCGCCGCCGGCCTCGACATCTGCGCGGCCACCTCGCTGACGGTCATGCCAGGCGAGCGCCGCAAGGTTCCGACCGGCTTTGCCATCGAAGTGCCGCCAGGGTTCGAGTGCCAAGTGCGGCCGCGTTCCGGCCTGGCGCTGGAAGACGGCATCACCGTGCTCAACTCGCCCGGCACCATCGATTGCGATTATCGCGGCGAGGTGTTTGCGCTGCTGCTCAACACCTCAAGCACCCGGTTTCGCGTCAACGTCGGCGATCGCATCGCGCAGCTGGTGCCCAAGCGCGTCGACCGCCTCGAGGTGCTCGAGGTTGATGAGCTCACCGAGACCGAGCGCGGCGACCAGGGCTACGGCTCAACGGGGAAGGCGTGAGCCATGCACGCATTGATAATCGCACTCGTGGCCGTCTTGGGAGCAATACGCTGATGGCCAGGAGTCACGCTTCGGGGGCGCCGGATGTTGGCCTGCAAGGCCAATGGGCATCCGAAGGCGCAACAAATCAGGAATATGACATCTGCTCGCTGGCCGAGAACACCCGCGCCATTCTCATTGGCCGCGGCTGGGCGGTGCCGGGCTTCTGGCTGTGGGAAAACGGCGCGCGGCGCCACATCGACTGCTCGAGGCCGACGCCTGAGCGCATCCCATTGCGTGACAACCCGACCCACTGGCAGCCGCTGAAGCCGATAGCCGTTGCCGGCCTCAAGCCGTCGCCTGCCTTTGCTGTGCCGCCTGAAGTCGTTGGCGACCTTCCGGGCTGCCTTGCCGATACCGATTGGCCCTATCGCTACGCGCCGGCTGGCTCGATTTCCCGCCTCGAGGCCGAGCACCGCCTGCTGCGCGGTCTCAAGACGTCGCGCGCACCCGGCGTGGTGCGCGAGGTGCAGCTCGGCGTCAAGATCAATTGGCCGGTGCACGAGATCGTTGGCGATCGCTGGGACTACGCCGCCCCGCTCGAGCCGCGCGCATTCGAGCCGAACCGCCGCGATCGAGACGATTGGGACGTAGCGCTGGGCTGGCTGACGTCGCTTTACCCGCCGGCACGCCGGCCGAAAGACTGGCGGCCCGGCGGGCTTAACCTGGAGCAGAAATTGGTGGTGTGGAAATCGTGGGGCTACACGTGGCGCACGCTCGGCGAGCGCTGCGGGCGCAGCCACGAATGGGCGCGCAAGCGCTACAGCCACGCTATCGACATCGTGACGGCGGCCGCCAACGGCCCTGGCGGCAGCGTCAGAGTGGAAATTGAGCGCGAGGTGATGGAGCGGCAGGCGGCATGGCGGATTAGAGAAAGGGCGGGGGTGATCTAATGGATCCGGAATTATTGACGTTGCAGAGACTGGCCGAAGAAAACGGGCTCAAGACGGCCGATAAGGTAGCACCGCCGCCGCCGAAGCCTCGAGAGCATGGCACCGGCAACCCTGAGTTCGAATATGTAGATCAGACGCCAAAGCGGCCGCGGCGATCGGATGACGAAAGGCAGGCCGAGGATGAACTCGACCACCATTGGGTTGGCCTCATCGCGCTCGAGCGGCCGGCGCCGCGCTACTTTGGCGACAACCGCGGTTGCTGGCCACTGCACGTTGAGCGTCAGGCCGATTGGCGCCGGCTGGGCTCGACCTATGACCACCAGCAACCGGCCACCCGAGCGGTGCGCCTCGCGGTCATTGGCGTCAACTCGAAAGCCGGTGCCGAGCGGCTCAAGACGGCTCTCGATGAAGCCCTCACCGGCCGCCAGGAGAAGACGGACGGCGATGAATTACGGTTCCGGTTCAGGAACGGCGTTGATTTCGGGCCGTTCGAGGTGTGGTGGACGCCGCTGATGCAGGACGCACTGATGCAGTGCGAGATGCTTTCAGGCCGTTTCGAGGTGTTCACGCGGGAGGAGCACGAGCGCATGGTGAAAGCCAAAGCGCGCGAGATCATGGAAAAGAGGGGGCGGTTTTGATGCTGCGATTTCCCGAAAACTGGAATGACCCGATCGCCGGCACGCCCGAAGAGCGCGCCCGCACCATCGCCAGCCGGCTGCATGCCTGGTGCCAGCTCAATGCGGTGCCGGTTCCTGAGGTTGAATATCAATCGTTCATGATCGGCCTGGTGAGCCGCGCGCTCAGCGACGATGACAACGCCAGGCTGCGGGCGCGCGCACCGCACCTGGCAGCCGAGCTTGATGAGGCACACCTGCTGGCAGGCCGGCTTGAACTCGAGGCAACCACCGCCCGCAACCGTTACGTTGAGGCTCGCAACCGGCAGATCGAGCTGCACGGTCGGTTGCTGTTTCGGGCGGGTGGCCGATGAAGACCAACGGCATGACAACCAATGATCACGGCCTGTGGTGCGACGCGTGTGGTGAGCACCTCGCCACCGCTGAGCAGCTTGACGACGCAGAGTTCTGGGCGCCTGAGCAGTGCACGCGCTGCGGCTGGCCTGATGAGTTCGACCCGGTGCGTTCCGGCTTTGCTGATGACCTCGAGGACCAGGGCGATGAAGATTAAGGGCGGCCGTGTCGTTGATCTCGATCGCCAATGGCGCGCTGCGGTCAAGCTATGGGCGCGCTTCCAGTTGGGTCAAAAAGAGCGGCCGTGCCGTGCTCACCTGGTTGCGATTTTTGGGCATCTGAGGGGGATGATCCTGATGCGTGATAGTTACGCCAGTCCGTTGGGCATTTCCGAAGTTTGCGAGATGGCCTGTGTGCACCTTTCGCAAGAGGCCGGCGACGGGCTCCACCAGACGCCGGCAGATTACCTTGCGGCAATCAAGGGGGCTGAAAAGCGATGAAGACCAACGGCGAGATCATAGCCGATGCGCTGATCCAGGCTTATGCCGGCGAGCTCATTAGCCCCACCACGCTGGCCCTCATGAATGGCTGGCTGCGTGACCACATCAGGCGCAATGATCTCGAGGTGAGGCTCATGCCCGGTCATTTGGTGCCTAGTCTGATCGGCACCACGCCGCAGGCCTGCACCTGGCTCGAGCTGCCGCACCTCATGGTTGTTGAGCCGGTTTTGACGGTGTGGCCGCAGGTCCACAGAAACGGGGGCAGCTGATGGTGGCGCTCAATTTCATGCCCAAGTTCGCAGCGGCGGTGGAAGCCGGCGCCAAGCGGCAAACCATTCGCCGCACGGCCCGGTGCCAGCCCGGCGATGCGTTGCAGCTCTATACCGGCCAACGCACCGGCGAATGCCGCAAGATCGGTGAGGTGGTTTGCCGGCGGGTGCGGCCGGTGACGATTGCCGAGGACTGCCTGGTGCTCGATGGCTGGCGCCTGCCATCAGGTGACGCGCACCAGTTCGCCAGGGCGGACGGCTTCGTCACCCTCGATAAGATGCGGCGTTTCTTTCGCAAGCAATACGGCCTGCCATTCGATGGATTTGTCATCGAGTGGTGGCCAGTTCAGAAGCTGCACAATGATTGCGATGGGGGGTTCTGCGTTGCCTGCGCCGACGATGAAGTGAAAAGCTAACCAAGTCGTTTTCAGCGTTGATCGGCCAACGTTTTCGTCAGTTGCAGGCGCGCTGGGCGACATTTCCAGAGATTAAGACGGAATGACATGCAACAATGTCAAAGGCCCGTTATTGCTATCGTTTTCACGTGTGAAAATGTGCAAACGAGGCGCAAGCGTTAAAAACTAAGCGGAATTGGCGCAAGGATTGCCGATACAATTGCGCGGAATTGAAAATGTAAAGGAAACCAGAAAGCATCCATGCCGCGAAGGTCATGACGCGCGACTGACGGCAGCACTGGGCTGAATTGCCGAAAGGACCGGCGCCATGAGCACCCAAAACCGGCGGCAAATATTCCAAGAAATATTCCGGGGCTGGGCTCAGGACAAAAAAAGGGCCGGTGCGCTGGGCACCGACCCTCTTATGGCCAACACTTTCTAAAGTCGTGTTGGGCTGCTCAGGCAACCTCGATCTCGACCTCTTTGCCAACCTGCCGCTTTTTGAGCAGCCCGTTGGCGCAGAGTTCCTTGACGCGGCGGGATGCGGTGGCGTCCGAGCCATAGCCAAGGTGCTCAACCATGAGGCCAGCGAGCTGACCGTTGTTGAGCTTGCCGGCATCGCGCACCAGCGCCACAACCGACTCCTCGAGGGTGGGAAGAGCCACCGCAGTTGGCGTCACGTTCTTCATCGGCCGTGCCACAGCAGCCGTTGCCGGCTGAGCGGTTGCGACCCGCACCGGCGTCATCAGCGAAAAGCCGAAAGACACCAGAAACGAGCCGCCAAGCAGGAAGATCACCGGGAACACCGGCTTATAGCGTGACCACAGCGCCGGGGTGACGCCAAGACCACTGAACATGCCGGCGGCGATGACGGCACCGGAGTCCTCGACCACATCGGCACCAAGCGAAGCGCGCTGAGTGCGGGCTTCATCGAGTGCAGACTGCGCTGCCGTTGCCTGCCGCCAGTGATTGCGGCAGCTTGGCCAACCGGCATCGGTGAGCTTGGCGGGGTCTTTGCCGCCGCACTCCTTGTCGATGCCGGCCTTGGCAGTGGCGAGGCGATCCTCCCAACGGGTGATTGCTTCGCTTGCCGCGGCCAACGCAGCGTTGTGGCTGCGCTTTTCGTGCTTGATCGCATCGTTATTGGTGGCCACGCGATCGAGCGAGGTGGCGAGATCGAAGACCACGCCACCAATGGCCGGCACAATCAGGCAGAGAGCCATGACGATGCGCCAGCGGCGCAGCGCCATGTGCCCGGCCGCCATCAGCACCGGGGTGAAAAGCGCCACGGCCAAGGGCACGGCCGTGACAGAGTTGAGATCCGTGAAAAACTGGCCGAACTCACCGATGGTGATGTTTTTGCCAGCCAGCATTTCAAGGTTGTTCCAAGTCGAAACCGCCACGATACCAAAGCCGGAGGCGATGATTGCGAGAGCGGCCAGTGCTGTGCTAAGTGTCTTCATGGTTGAGATCCTTGATATGGGTTCAGACCGTGAGGCACCCGCCTGGTGCGCAAACACCAGGGCACCGGGTGCCTTTTCGTTTGGTGGCACAGCGCCACCGATAGCTGCCCGCGCTGGGCAGCTGCCGCTGACGCCGTGAGCGCGCCGGTTGCTGGTGGGCATCCGAAGTCGCTGGGCATGTGAGCTTGAAGTGAGCGTTCAGGCAGCGGGCCAGGACAAAGCTTTCGCATCGGCCGGGCTTTCGCCTTCCGCTTCACTCGGGCATCCAATTGTCCCTTACTTTCTCGCTTCGCTTGGGGCCGGTTGGTTCCGGGCCTCACCTCTTCGGCGCTTGTGCCTAGCTTGCGGCTTCAGGGGATGGCTTGCCGTCTCATTCTGCTTACCAATATAGGGCTAAAATAGTCCTAAGTCAATAAGCCAGAGAGGGCCAGACAAGGAAAAAACAGGTCCAATAAGAGAACATCACAAGAAAACCGATCACAATCGCGTGATATTCGCGTGATCGAGCGTTATTTCCGCATTTTTACGGCCAAAAAAGCTATGCGTTTTGGCCTCTTTGCCGATTTGCGCAAATTCGCAAGTTTCCAATGATACGGGCCTTTGCGGCTGTTCCACGTGGAGCAACAGCGGTGCGAGTCGCAGAAAATTGAAAATCAGGCCGTGTCCGTATGGAGACGATCCGAAGCCGCGTGATCGGATGGCGGACTAACCCCACATCATGCCTGCTTGCGGCGGACACAATTCGTTCTGTGATAAACGAACATCAGTTTTGAGGTGTGCGAAAGCAGGAAGGAGACACTCGCGCTGCGCTCATACCCGGTTTTGGCCCGCGCATGGAGCATGGCTCAGAGGGCGATGAGGCCACGCTCGAGCATGGTGCGTTCTATCGCATCGGCAAGCCGCATGCGTTCTGCCGGTGGAATGTCGGGGCGTGTGTTAGTGATGCCGGCCATGATCGCTGCATAGACCTTGCCGGCCGCGGCGCTGCGGTCCAGCTCGCTGACGGCTTCGTTGACAACGGTCTCGAGGCGCTCGCTTTCTGCAACCCATGCCTCATGCCACACATCGTAGTGTGGGGTGCCTTTGCGGTATGGGTTGGCTAATCGTGAGCGGTTATCTCGCGCCGCACGCTCACCGCCGGTTTTGGCAATCTTGCGGTTAGGCTCAGAAATCCTGTCCATCACGCCGCCTCATAGGGTTCAACGCCGGCCTTGATTGCCGCCATGGCGAGCAGCGTGCGTTGGTCCGGTTCGCTACCTGCTGCCGGGTTCGTTGAGCGCCCGGCCTTGAGATCCTTGACCCGCGAGAGCGAAAGGCCAAGCGCGTTCGCGGCCTGGTCGTTCGTGAAGCCCATCTCCGCCATCCACTTGGCGAACGTGGTCTGAGTGTGGGTGGTTGGTCTGCCTTGCTGTTTCATGCAAAGATATTGGGGCTATATTCGGCCTATTGTCAAGCTGTTCCTATTCAGCCGGCCTGACGATCGCGATGCCAAACTCGCTCGAAGAGCCAAAAAACTTCAGTGCGAATGAGCAGGCTTCGTCATGTGATTTAAGCTGCGTTCTGGTGAAAAAAGCCCTGCCCCCACGTTGATAGTCCGGCTGGGCTCGAAGCATTTCATCTGGCTCTATCAGCGCTTTTATGTTCTTACACCATTTCGCTGCCGTTAGAGCAAAGCCGGCATCGAAGCACGCGCGACCAGTTTGACCAGCCACGCAGTCGGCGCTGGCAGCACTCGCATGCATAGACGTTGCGACGATGATGATCGCCGCCCGAATTGCAGTTGGTTTCTGATGCCGCATGGTGTTTCTCGCCAGCGATTGGTGGGACTAAGTCGAGTATGCTGATGGTGACGTTGGGTTGCAAGTGATCTGAATTAGTGTGACTTCGCACATCGTTAAAAGAAAGTGTTGACACTTAACGCGATTTGCGGATATGAAACATATAACGTCGCAGAACGACCGCCCGGCAGCCAATTGGCCCGCCGGGTTTTTTGTTTTCAAGGCCCGATAATGAAACCCAAACATGCAGATTGATGAGCGCTTTTCAGTTGGTGAGCGCATCGCTCTCAACCGCATGAGCAATGACTGGTGCTGCCGGCGGTGCGGCTGGGCTGACGCGCTGGCAAAGTTTGTCTATTGGCTGCAGGACCGCGCCGGCCTGACAATCAAGCACTGCAAGTGCGAGAGCTGCGACGCCACCTTTCGCATCATCGAGGTAAATGACTGATGGCAGTGGTGCGCATCTATTGGCAAGGTGATGGCGTTCCGATGATGGCGCAGGCCATGAAAGCCTTGGGCGAAGACCGCGGCCACCGGGCCGCCGCCCGCGCGGTAAACCACACCGGCAAAAAACTGTTCACCCAAGTTAAGCGGACGCTGGCGAAGCAGGTTGGCCTCACTGTGGGAAAGCTGGTGCAGCTGGGCAACCTGAAGAAGCGGGCCACCTATGGCACTGAGCCGAGCTTTACGATACGCTCGTACGGTCGACCACTATCGCTGCACCACTTCGGTGCACGTGAGACAGCTAAGGGTGTCAAGGCCAAGCCCTACGGCAAGAGCACGCTGTTCAAGTCCGCTTTCTTCGTGCCTCGCTGGAACAATGAGGTATATTGGCGCGTCGCCAAGGCCCGCTTCCCTGTTGAGCGTGTGGCTGGCCCGCACATCCCGCGCGAGATGGTGCGCTATCAGACGCAGCAGCTGTTCCAGACGTTCGTCTCGAGAGAGTTGCCCAAGCGCCTGGCCCATGAGATCAAGGTGGCCACCAAGGGCGTGGTCAGCTGACACCTCGAGGCCCTCACCGAATTTAGGGACCGTACCACCAGACCAACGCATGCGGTGCCTTGGAGCCCTGAAACTCGCCTATTTTTTGTTTCAAAAAACCTGGATTTCGGTTTCGCAATGGCAGCCCCAAAGACACTGACGGCGGTCGAGCTGGGCAGCGTCATAGGTGTGAGCGCCCGCCGCGTGCAACAGCTTGCGGCACAAGGGATTTTCGCGAAGGACGGCCGCAGCAAATATCCGCTCGCGGCGAGTGTGAAAAGCTACATCGATTGGAAGCTGAAAAGCGAAATCGAGCGGCGCGACGACGCGACCACCGCTGACGAGGCGGTAAAAATCGAGCGGGCGCGCAAACTCCGGCTTGAAAATGAGCAGACAGAGAGGGGGCTGGTGCCGATGGCTTCAGCGGTGGCGGCCGTTGATGCGATCGTTGGGCCGCTTCGATCCGATCTAGCGGGGGTGCCGGCTCGCGTTACTGATGACGTTGGGGAACGGCGCGCGATTGAGGATGCAATCAACAAAGTTCTCAGCGGCATCTCAGACCGCCTCCGAGAAGCTGGCGAGGCTTTACGAAAGGGCCGCGACCCTTTGCAGACCGGCGACGAGGACGACGCCTGACGACTGGTCGTTCGCCAATCGTGTTTACCCACCAAGCATGGACCGGCCTGGTGAGCGTGACCCTGCGCTCACGCCCTATGTCATCGAGTTCGAGCGCTCCTTCGATCTGGCCGACTATGAAACATCGTGCCTGGTGTGCGGCTCGCAGATGGGCAAGTCCGAGGCCGTGCTCGATGTGATCGGCCACCGCTTCGACCAGCGGCCAACACCGACGCTCTATGTGGGGCCGTCGCAAGATTTCATCGTCGATGAGATCGAGCCGCGCGTCATGGACATGATCGACCAGGCGAAAGCTCTGAGCGAGAAGCTAACGAGGGGGAAGAAAAACAAGCGCTTTCGCAAGATGATCGGCGGGGTGCCTCTCAAGTTTGCGTGGGCAGGTTCAGCAACGCAGCTATCCGGCACGACGGCCGGCCTGGTGATCGTTGACGAATACGATCGCATGATGGCTGACGTGAAGGGCGAGGGCGATCCGCTCGAGCTCACCAAGGCCCGTGGCTTCACCTTTCGGGATCGCAAGTATGGCGTCACATCGACACCAAAAAAGGGCATCGTCGATGTGGTCAAATGCGACGTCTCTGGCCTGGAGTTCTGGAAGCGCATGGACGCCGATGACATTGAAAGCCCGATTTGGCAGCTCTTCCAAACAGGCACAATGTATCACTATTCGTGGCCCTGCCTCGAGTGCGGCGACTACTGGATACCACGCTTCAAGACGCTCAACGTCAACTTTGCCTCGCCGGCCGAGGCCAAGGCCCACGCCCATTGCACCTGCCCGCACTGCGGCGGCATAGCTGAAGAGCGGCACAAGGCGGCAATGAATGCCCGCGGCGTCTATGTGGCGCCAGGCCAGACGGTCGATCCTGACGGCACGGTGCACGGTGACCCGCCGCGCTCGAGCACGATCTCATTCTGGGTGAGCGGGTTGTGCTCACCGTTCGTGACGTTCGGTGAGCGCGCTTCAGCCTATCTCGAGGCCAAGGCCTCAGGCGACTCCGAGAAACAGCAGACGGTTATCAATACCGGGTTCGGTGAGCTATGGGCGCCGGCTGGCGGTGACGCGCCGGAAGAAGCTGAAATTGCCCGCCTCCGGCAGCCTTATCAGCTGGGCGATCTGCCGGCCGGCACGGTGCACCTCACCGCCGGGGTCGACGTGCAGAAAGACCGGCTGATTTATTGCATTCGCGCCTGGGGGCCGCGCGCGACGTCATGGCTGATCGCTCGCGGCGAGCTGCAGGGGCCAACGCATGAGGAGGAGGTTTGGGAAGACCTGGCCGACCTCCTCGAGACGCCGATCCATGGCCACAATATTCGCCGTTGTTTGATCGACTCCGGCTTCAGGCCTGGCAAGCCGTACCAGGTGCCAGTCAATCGCGTCTATGAGTTCTGCCGCCGGCACGCGCGCGTGTGCTCGCCCACCAAGGGCCGCGCCACGCAGAGCACGCCGCTACGGCGATCGAAGATTGAGGTGACGACCAAAGGTGCGCTCAAGAAATATTCTCTAGAGCTGCTGCTGGTCGACACCGATTGGGCCAAGAGCAGCGTGCATGAGCGCATCAGATACCCGGTGGAAGCCTTGGGGGCCTGGCTGCTGCCGGAGAATATCGATGAAGGTTACTTCGCGCAGATCATCTCCGAGTCGCGCGTCAAGAAACCCAGCGGCAAGGTGCAATGGGTGGCCAGATCGAAAGAAAACCATTTCCTCGATTGCGAGGCGCTGAATTGGGCGGCCGGCTATCTCCTGAACGCGCAGCGCATCAAGGAGGGCCGCGGGCTCAAGGAGGCGATCACCGGCGATGATGAGCATGATCTGCCGGTTTCCGATGATGTGGTTGAGGTGACCGTCACCCAACCGCCACCAAGCGTGAAGCAACCTGAAAAGCGCCGCCGCAACTGGCGCGAGGTTGCCAACCAACTCAATCGATAGGTGAGCCAAATGGCGACATCCGTTCCCGTCATCGATGGTGCCTTTGCTGGCAGGACTCCGAATAGCGCCAACGTGCGCCGGGTGGCCGCTGCAGCAACAGGCGCCGGCTCGCGTATCGCCAACGCGATGCGCGGGATGGTGGCGCGTGCATGGGGTGGTGGCGGCAAGGCCGTCACCACCACCAGGCCGCGCAACCAATACATGCGTGACGGCAGCGCCGGCTATCTCTCGAGCTGGAATCCCGCATTGCGTGACATGCCCGATGAAGTGCGGGCTGTCTGGACGCGGGCTGCCGCTCGCAGCATCGACGCGCTGCACAATTCCGGGTGGCTCTCCGGCGGCATCGACCAGGCGTCAGCCGACACGATCGGCAACGGCCTGCGCCTCAACGCTACGCCTGACATCGATGTGCTGGGATGGACCGATGAATACCGCGCCGAATGGTCAAGCCGCGTCGAGCGCCGGTTTCGAGCCTGGGGCAATGATCCGCTCGAGTGCGATGCGCGCGGCCGCCGCACCATTGCAGAGCTGACCGACGCTGCCATCCGCCAGCACTTTGCGTTTGGCGAGGCCACGGCATTGCTGCCGCAGATCATTCGCAGCGTCTCGCGCACGAAAACCAAGGTGCTGATGGTCTCGCCGCACCGGCTATCGCAGGAAACCAACGAGCAGGCGCGCCTGGCTCAAGGTGTGTTTATCGATGGCAACGGTCTGCCGATTTCCTACCGCTTCAGGCGCCGCATCAACGGCATGGAACTTGATCTCGACATCATGGCAAGGTCTGCTGACGGCCGGCCGCAAGTCATCCACGTTTTTGACGGTACGCCCGACCAGGTGCGCGGGATCTCGCCGCTCGCACCAATCCTCAAGGTCGTCCGCCAGCACGACCAGCTAACCGACGCAACGCTGACATCGGCGCTCATCCAGACGATCGTCACGGCGACAGTGACCAGCCCTGAGCTATCGGATGAGGTGTTCGAGGGCCTGGCTGACAGCAAAGAGGGCGAGCTGCCTGAAGAGATCGAGGGCTATCTATCGGCCAAGGCCGACTGGTGGTCGGGCCGATCGCTTGACCTCGGCATTCACGGCAAGGTTGCACACCTGTTTCCGGGCGAAAAATACGACATCAAATCGCCGGCCACGCCCGGTGACAATTATCTGCCGTTCGTTCGCAACTTGTTGCGCGAAATCGCCCGCTGCATCGGCGTCACTTACGAAAGCCTGACGGGTGACTATGAGGGGGCGACCTATTCGAGCGTGCGCATGGCAACGGCCGCCATCTGGGCCATCACCATGCGCCGCCGGCAGCGGATTGCGGTGCCGTTCCTCAACCCGATCTATCGCACCTGGCTCGATGAAGAGATCCGCAGCGGCGCCATCGAGTTTCCCGGCGGCTATGAGGCCTTCAAGCGCAACCGTGTTGCCGCAACGCAATGCGAGTGGCAAGGCCCGGCCAAGCCAACCGCTGACGATCTGAAAACGGCAAAGGCCTCAACCGAGCGCCTATCGAGCTGCGTGACGTCGCTGACGCATGAGTGCGCCGAGATCGGTCTCGACATCGAAACCGTGATGCGCGATCGCGCCCGCGAGAAGCACCTTGCCGAAAAACTCGGCCTTGGCGACCCGCATGCCGCCCGGCAGCCGACCGGCGCCTTCGCCGATAACCCGGATGGCACGTTGAAAGAGGCTGCGTGATGGATTGGGACAACCTCGATTTCACCGACCCGTGTGCGCTGATCGGCCAGCTGAAGCCGGTGTTGTTCAAGTTGAGCGCAGGTGCGGCAGAGGAAGAGATTGAAGGTTCTGACGGCCGCCGCGTCAAGTTCCACCGTGGCTCGATCCCGCAGCTGCGGACTTTGATTTCCGAGCTTGAGCGCGAGTGCAAGCAAAAAACCAGCGGCCGCCGGCGCTATGCGCTGCGTGGCCGTTTTAGCTAACAGCTGAGGGCTGCAAGATGAATGTTTTGGTTGACGGGGAAATCGTGTTGCACGGCACGGTTGGCGATGACTTCTGGGGCGAGGGCTTCACGCCGCGCGACGTCCTCAATGCGCTTGTTGAGCTTGGCCGTGACAGCGACGTCACCGTGCGCATCAACAGCGGCGGTGGCATCGCCCTTGACGGCGTTGCGATTTACAACACGCTTGCCGCCCACGGCGGCAACGTCACGGTCGTGATCGAGGGCATTGCCGCTTCAGCCGCTTCGATCATCGCCATGGGTGGCGACACCATCATCATGCGCACCGGCACGCTGATGATGATCCATGACCCGTCCTCGATCACGTGGGGCACCGCGGCGGACCACGACAAGAGCAGCGAGGTGCTCGACAAGCTGGGCGACCAGCTCGCCAGCATCTATGCCGCCCGCACCGGAGCCGAAATCTCCGAAATGCGCGATGCGATGAAGGATGAAACCTGGCTGACGCCCGATGAGGCGCGCGATGGCGGGTTTGCCGATCAAGTCGAGAGTGAAGCGGCCGCCGAGGCCACCGCGTTCGATTACCGTCTCTATGAGCACGCCCCTGAGAACCTGGTGGCGCTGGCGGCCGCCAATTCGTGGGGCTCGAAGCGTCGTAAACCGCCGGCCAAGCCATCTGCCAGCAAGCCAACCGCCCACAAGGCAAAGGCCACGGCCAAAGCCAGTGACCAACCCAAAGCAGCAAGGAGTCAAATGACCATGACCAAGAAAGAAACCGAAGCACCCGCCACCGCAGACGCCGGCGAGGCGCGCTCTGAAGAGCGCAAGCGCATCGGCGCCATCATGAACAGCGAGCAGGCCAAGGGTCGCACGGGCCTGGCTGAATATTTCGCCTACGAAACCGAGATGACGGCTGAAGACGCCATCAAGGCCCTCGCGCGCGCACCCGCTGAAGACAAGGCACCTGCGCCGGTGAAGGAAGAGCCAACGGCAAAGGCCGAAGCGCCATCCATCCTTGGCCTCGAATTGGGCAGTGCGCCCGCGCCGGCATCGGCAAAGGCCACCATCAACACCTCTGCAATCTACGCCAGCCGGCGCAAGCAGTCGGCGGCCTGATCGTCCGAACCGCAACAGAGAGCCCCACCAAACAACTAGATTGAATTGAAAGGAGGCCGCAGATGGCCGCGAAAACTGAAAAGAAACGGACTGGTGAATACATCTTGAGCGAGGCCGCCGGCAATCGCTCGCGTGACCAAGCCAAGGTTGTCAGCGGCGCCGGCGTGGTCGAGGCCTGCACCATCCTCGGCAAGATCACCGCCAGCGGCAAGTATGCACCGCACGACCCGGCCGCCGTCGATGGTTCTCAGACGGCCGTTGCGGTTCTCTACGCCACCGTCGACGCAACGGCCGCAGACGCTCTTTGCGTCATTCACTCCCGTGACTGCGAAGTCAAGGTTGGCGAGTTGATCTATAACGCCGCCACCGACACCGACCCGGAAAAAGACGCCGTGCACGCCTCCCTGGCCGCCAACGGCATCATCGTCCGCTAACCCAACCTCAACTGAAAGAGAGAGCAGATCGCACTGGGCGGGCCAAGAGTGGCCGCCCGGCGCTTCCCCCTGCGCGCCAACATAGGAGCCACTCCCCATGCCCACGCTTGACATCTTCAACGACGATGCGTTTTCGCTGTCGTCCCTGACTGCTCGCGTCAATACTGAAATCGGCTATGTGCCGGGCCAGATTGGCAGCTCCGGCCTGTTCGAAGAGGACGGCGTCTCGACCCTCAGCGTGATGGTCGAAGAGCGCGGCGGCAACCTCAGCCTGATCGAGCCCACCGAGCGCGGCGGGCCTGGTGAGACGATCAAGAACGACAAGGACAAGCTGCGCTCGTTCGTCATCCCGCACATCCAGCGCGACGACGCGGTGATGGCCGATGAAGTGCAGGGCCGGCGCCGCTTCGGCACCGAAAGCGACGTCGAGACGGTGCAGAACCTGGTCGACCGCAAGGTCGCCCGCCACTATCGCGCCATCGACATGACCGTCGAGCACTTCCGCATCGGTGCCCTCAAGGGCGTGATCCTCACAAAATCCGGCCGCACGCTTTACAACCTCTATACCGAGTTCGAGATTGCGGCGCCCGCCGACGTCAACTTCGCACTCGATGTCGACGCCACCAAGGTGCGCAGCAAGTGCTTCGACCTGGTGCGCTCGATCGAGGATGAACTGGATGAGCCCTATGACCACATCCACGCTTTCGTCGGCGACGATTTCTGGAAAGCGCTGATCGAGCACCCCAAGGTGCGTGAAACATTCCTCAACACGCAACAGGCCGCAGAGCTTCGCGGCTCGATGGTTGTCGACAAGTTCGAGTTCGGCGGCATCGTTTGGGAACGCTACCGCACCGGCAAGAAAGGCACCGCCGCCAATGGTGGCGCAGGCTTCATTGCCGCCGGTGAAGCCCGCTTCGCGCCGGTTGGCGTATCCGAGCTGTTCATCACGCGGTTTGCCCCGGCAGACTACGAGGAAACCGTGAACACGGACGGCCTGCCGCGCTACGCGATGCAGTATGCCATGCCCAACAACAAGGGCCGGCACCTCGAGATGCAGAGCAACCCTCTGTGCCTCTGCACACGCCCTTCAGTGCTGCGCAAAGGCGTTGCTGCATGAGTGATGCTTGGGCATCACGCCTCGCCCGACTGGACGGGGCCGTTGACAATCAATTCGCTGAGCGGCTGCGCGTGCTTCCACATGCGCCGGCCGCCGGCGAATACTCCGCGGCCGGCGCCGACCCTGACCGGCCTGAATTCGAGGTTTCGGGGCGCCTGCACTTGGGCGGTCGCAGCGAGGGCGACCTTGGCGGCGATGGCACCCGCATGTGGGCAACAAAGCTGCTGTTCGGCCAGGCGATGGCGGAGATCACCAAAAGCCGGCTGCCGGCCGGGTTCGCGTTTCGCAAGGATGACCGGATCGAGGCCCTCGATCGCGGCGAGCTCTATGTTGTTGAGACGGCCGATCCCTATGAAGAGGGCCTGATTGTGCTCAAACTCTCGAGGGCGACATGAGCCTGGCCCGCCTGGCGCTGCGCCTCTCAACTGTGAAAGCGCTGATCAATCGGACATTGGCCGAGGACCGAGTGCGCGACTCCGAGATCGGGCCGCTCGATGAGGGCGAACGCGAAGAGCCGGCACCGATCATCTCGGTTTATACCGACGCGGCCACGCTTGAAGTGGCCCGCCGGGATCTGCTCAGCCAGCGTGGCGTGCATCAGCTGGTGATCGAGACGGCCATCACAACCAGAATGAAGAACAAGGCCGGCTGGCAGATCCCGTTGACCGACGCCGGCATGGAGATGAGCCTCGAAGTCATCAACCGCCAGATCACCATTGCGCTGATGGACCCGGCCAGCGAGTGGGCAGAAATCTGGCGCCGGTTTGCCTTCATCAACGGCGAGACGAAACTTGAAACCGGCGCTTCGGCCAAATCCGGTGTGCGCTATGCCGGCCACCGCTTCATGGTGCCGGTTGAGCTGGTCAAAGACCCGGTGCCCGGCGAACCGCTCAGCGAGCTGTGGGAAACTTTCTTTGCAAAAGCCGAGACCGAGGCCGACCTGGCGCCAACCGTGCAGATGATGCGCGACCTGGCCGCCGGCAGCCAGAACTTCAACGCCTGGCAGGGGCTGCGCGCCGCCTATGGCATCACCAGCCTCGAGGCCAAGGCGCTGCAGATCGAACCGGCAACCGCAAACGAGGCCGCGCCGCCAATCTCGGAGATCGGTCTAGATGAGGCGGCCGCCGGCAATGGCAACGATGTTGACGAGGTGCAGCTGTGAGCATTCCAGCGCTGCTCGAGGACCAGGTTGCCGAGCTGTTCTATCGGCTGGCAGAGCTCGAACGCCGTGGCCAGAACGCCAAGCGCACCGGCAAGGTGGTGGAGGCCGACTATGAAAAGGGCCTCTATCGTATCGAGCTGAAGAAAGAAGGCTCCACCGGCGAGCCGTACCTTTCGCCATGGCTGAAGATGAAGGAATTGGGCGCCGGCAAGATCAAGGTCTATTGCCCGCTGAGTATCGGCGAGCAGGTCAGCATCAAATCCGAGAGCGGTGATCTCGCCGACGCCGAGATCGAGGGCAGCCTCAACTGGAAAGATGAGCCGCGGCCGCACAACAAGGGCGGCGAGTTCGTGCTGCAGATTGATCAAACCAGGCTGCTGGTGACGGATGGTCTGTTCCGCGTCGAGGCCGGCAAGGTTGAATTTGAAAAGTCCGGTGCCGGCGGTGGCCGGCCTGGCGTTGCGATGGCTTAGCGATGCAGATCCCGGCAGACCTACTGGCGCAGCTCAAGGCGGACCTGGCGTTGCCGGCGGCCGGCTGGCAATGCGTTTCAGCCGATGAGACGTTGCACGAAACATCAGAGCCAAGCCCGGTCGAAGGTGCGCCGCCAATAACCACGGTTGAGCGCCACGTCACGGTGACGCTGGAGAGCCCGGTGCGCGGCCTGGCCGTGATCTTCATGCTCGATGGCCTCGACGGCCAGGTGCCTGACAGCGGCAAGCTCTATTATCGCGGCAACAGCTTCAGCTTCGATGACGCTGGCCTGCTCGCCGCGATCGACAGCAAGGTGCCGGCCGTCAATGCGCTCTATGCCGGCGAGCTCACCGCCAAACTCAGCGAGCCACTGTGATGCACGGCGCGGCGCGACGATCGAATGACACCGCGGCCGGTGCGCAGATCGGGCTCAACCAGAATTTTGTGAGCGTTGAGGGTGTGCATTGGATGGTGCTTGGCGACGTCAACGCCGCGCACGGCTTTCCGCCGCACATCCCCGGCCCTGATGCGATGGCTCAAGGCTCAAGTTTTGTTTCGATTAGCGGCATTCCGGTGTGCCGTGAGGGTCACTGCGCCGGCTGCGGGCACCCGACCAGCGGCTCATCGGTCGTGTTCACGTCTGACTGACAACAACGAAAGGCAACTCCCATGGCTGAGATGAAAACCACCTACTTCAAGAACGGCGACGGCTTCATCATGAATGATTATTTCAAGGATGGGCAGCCGGTGGTGCTGTTCGACAAGCAGGCAAAGTACATGCTGCCGCCGCTCGGCACGGAACTGCGCCGCGAGGAAAAGGCGCCCGCCAAGAAAGCACCGGCACCGGCGCCTGTTCCGGCAAAAAAGAAACCTGAAGTCGACGCCAGCTAAGCGGGGCAGCAATGGGCAGCGTTGGAATTGATCGCCGCACCGGCAGGGTTCTGAGAGATTGGGAACACATCCAGCAATCGATCGAGGACATTGTCACCACGACGATCAACACCCGCGTCATGCGCCGGCGCTACGGCTCGAACGCGCCCAAGATCATCGACGCCAACATGAACGACCAGGCCTTGCTGGCGTTCTACGTGACGATTGCAACCGCTCTCACGCTGTGGGAGCCACGCTTCGAACTCACCGACGTCGGTTTCGAGGCCTTGTCGCCAGACGGCCAGGTGCAGCTGCGCCTGGCCGGCGATGAGCTGCCTGACGGCCACAAGGGCGATCGCAACACGCGCATTGCGCGCAGCTGGGGGCTAACGCTTTGACCTCATCACGCTTCAGCACGATCAACTTGGCTCAATCGCCAACGCCAGAAGTGGTCGAGGCCATCGATTTCGAAGCCTATCTCAAGGACTTCATGGCAGATTTCAAGGCCCGCGCCGATGCGGCCGGCTTTGACTACGACCTCGATTGGGTGGCCGGCCAGACCGACTTTCTCGAAAGCGACCCGATCGTCAAGGTGCTCGAGGTGGCCGCCTATCGCGAGATGATTTTGCGCCAGCGCGTCAACGATGCCGCCCGCCAGGTGATGCTGCCGTTTGCTGGCGGCTTCAACCTCGAAAACCTTGGGGCCTATTTCCGCGTCAAACGCATGAGCTCAACCTCGATCGTGAACAACAAAGAGGTCGTGACTTGGGAGTCCGATGAGCGCTACCGGCACCGCGTCTGGCTGGCTCCTGAGGCCTATTCATGCGCCGGCAGCGAGGGCGCCTATGAGTTCTTCGCCATGGGTGCGGATCTATCCATCAAGTCGGTGAAGGTCTACACGCCAAACCAGGGCGACGGCAACGTGCACGTGCTGCCGCTCGTTGACAGCGGCGATGGCACGCCATCGGCTGGGATCATCACCAAGGTGCGCGAGGCCTTGTTGCCAAAGGAGCGACGGCCGCTGACCGACATCGTGACGGTGCGCGCCGCCGCCATCGTGCCCTATTCGATCGACGTGAGGCTGCAGGTGCCGGTCGGCCCCGATACCGGACTGATCGCCGCCGAGGCCGCCAGGAAGCTGCAGAAGTACGCCGACAACCGCCACAAGGTCGGTGTGCCGGTCTATCTCTCAGGCATCACGGCGGCCGGTTCGATCGATGCGGTCGAGAACGTCATCAAGAATGCGCCCACGGCCGATGTGGTGCCGCAAGAGGATGAGGCGGCCTATTGCACCTCGGTCAACGTGGCCATCGAGGTGCTCACGTGACCGATCTGACGCCGCTGTTGCTCTACCGCGACCACTTGCTGCCCGATAACGCCACGCCTTTCGAGGTTGCGCTATCGGCGGCCATGAAACGGCTGATTGATGTGCCGGTTCCGCTTGAGGTGTTGTGGAATGCCGAGCTGTGCCCGGAGGACTTGCTGCCGATCCTCGCCTGGTCCATGTCCATCGAGTTCTGGCGCCAGGACTGGCCAATCGAGCGCAAGCGCTATGTGTGCCGGCAAAGCCTTTATTGGCACCAGATCAAGGGCACCGAGGCCGGAATTTCCGCCTATCTCAACCTCGCAGATGCGCGGCTGATCAAGGCAATCGTGCCGCCGCAATCGCCCTATTGGGGTAAATCCGAGACGCCGGCCGAGCGCCAGGCCTATCTTGACCAGTTCTCGCAGCTGCGGCTCTACCCTTTCCGCGATGTCAAGCCGGCCTATGGCGATGAGGACTTCTATTGGGGTCACAACTATTTTGACACCGACTATCTGGAGCCAGATGACGCCGCCGCCTTCATCGGCGTCAACGCCTACTTGTGGGACCAGGGCGGCAGCCCTCAGGCCTCTGGCGAAGAGACCAAGCTGCGCTGGTTCGAGACGGTGGAAACCGTCAGCGCGCTCGAGGTGGTCACCCGCGAGCAGGTGGAGTTGCCCGGCGAGGCCGGCCCCGACTGCTTCTATTGGGGCAGTGGCTATTTCGGCACCGATCACCTGACCGCAGAAGACCTCGAGCCGCGCGCCGCCGCTCTGGTCTCTTTCGATCGCCGCGAAAGCGCCGTTGCCACTTCCGTTGACGGCTTCGTGCGCACAATCACGCCGTCGCTGACGCCTGTTGACTGGACGCCCGACTACGTTGCCGAGCCCGGCATCGCCAGCATCGATGACTTCTATGTCGACGGCGACTATTGGGGCGACGGCTATTGGCTGCCGGATGACGCCAACCTGCGGCTCTACAAGCGCTTTTATCTGTTCGATGAGGCCCGCGTTTCTTCGCAGAGCGAGGGCGCCGATGGCTTCTATTGGGGGCGCTTCCGCTGGGGCATGCCGCCATACCATGCCGAGCTCATCACCGACATCACACTGACCGCGCCGGCGTCAGATTTCTACTACGGCGAGGACTTCATCGATCACGCCTATCTGACCGACGACGCCCGCATGCTCGAGCGTGTCGAGGACGCCTGCCGCGCGGTGTTGGCGTCAAAAAGCAAACGCGACAAAATTCTGATCGACACCGAAACAGTGCGGCCGGCGACGTGGGAAGACGGCATCCCGCTTGATGGCTCTGCCACCTGGAATGGCACGCTTGTGAGCAACCTTTGAAACGAGGCTAGGAAGAGAACATGGAAAAGCGCATCCGGCTTGAAGACAACATGAAGGGCGACGCGCAGGATATCGTCGACCTGCAGGACTTCGCCCAGAAGCGTGACGATCACATCGTCAACGACGGCATCGAGCCCGGCACCAAGTATTGGGGTTTCGGCATCACCAAGACATCTGTCACCGCGATCGAAGTGGCGCCCGGCCGTCTCTACGTCTCTGGCCCGGCCTATGCGCGCGAGGAGACGGTGCCAATCGATCTCTTCGCCCAGCTGCCGCTGGCCACCAAGCGCATCGTGGCGATTGTTTCGCACGGCGAAGAAAAAACCAACCGCGTCATCCAGCGCAGCTACATGAAGAACGCGCAGACGCGCGAGACCGAGCCCAAGAGCGTGCCGATCGAGCTCATCCGCTATGCCAATGTGCAGGCCATCGGCGGTGTTGAAAGCGCCACGCCGCAACCGCCGGCGCTTGACGCCAGCTATTGCGTGCTGGGTTACATCACGCTCGATGCGGCCGGCATTACCGAGTGGGGCAATTATGAGCCGAACCGGCTGAAAAGCGTTGCCGACAGCATCACCAGAGTGGTTGAGCTCGAAGGCTGGCGGCAGAAAGCCGGCACGCGCATCGATACGCTGGCAACCGACATGGCCGGCCTGGCTTCGACGGCCTCGCGGTCTGCTGACGACTCCATGCTTGAAAACGCGATTTTCGACATCGCCCGGCTGCGCGAGGCCATCGATCTGCCGGCGCTTTACAACAACTATGGCGCCGAGGCGTTCGCCCACTACGGTGATAGCGACACCGCCCGCAGCGGCTTTGACGCAGAGATCAGCGAGGGGCTGAGCTTCCCGGCCGCCGCCGAAGACGTGGCGCAGATCGCGCTTTTCAACCAGTTCGAGGCGGCCGTCAAAACGTTCGGCTCCGGCCTTGTCATTCCCGCGCACACCCACGAGGTGCGCGTGCAGTCGACCGGGTTCTCGAGTTCGGCCTCGCTGACCGAGTTCGGCGTGCAGAATTGGGCGCTGGTGCAGCGCCATCACACGCGCTTTCGCAAGCGCTTCGGCTCCAAGTACGTCACCTGGAAAGGCGCCACCAAGCTGCGCGTCCTGAAGCGCACGTCGGTTGGCCCGAACGGCGAGCCGCCAAATTCCAACTACCCGGTGGCGCCGCTGGTGTTCCGCAAGGAAAAGGCCGGTGAGCTGGAAACGGTGTTCCAGCAGCAGCGCAATATCAAGTGGCAGGGTGTGTGGAAGCGTGACGCCGCCGGCCGCTGGTATCGCCACGACGCCTGGACCGAGCCCTATTGGTCGTTCGTGCGCAGCGATGTGGCGGTGAGCGGTTCGCTGCGCGCGCAGACCTTCCTCAACTCGCAGGATGGCTATCTCACGCAGGTCGGCCTCTATTTCGTCACCAAGGCGCCAGGCGGCGACGTGCGCGTGCTGATCACCGACACCACCGAGCAGGGCACGCCCGATCTCGAGGGCATCCTGTCGGAGACAACGCTCGATTACGATGACATCAAGGTTGCCGCCAACGGCACCGCTGAGACCATCGTTTCATTCGACCCGGTGCTGCTGAAGAACGGCCGCCGCGTGGCGATCGTGCTGATTTCCGAGGGCGCGCATTGGGTGGCGCTGGCCGACCAGGCGAGCTTCAACGCCGGCACCTGGTTTGCGAGCGCCGATGGTGCATTCCTCAGCGGCAGCCAGACGCAGGATCTCAAGTTCAATGCCTATTTCGCCAAGTTCGACAAGACCTATCTGCAGGTGCCGCTGGCAGCTCTGAGCCTGCCCGGCGGCATCGCCAACATCGACCTGCTGGGCGAGGGCTATGAGCCGGAAGGCACCTCGATGGTGTTCGAGGTAAAGGCGGCCGGCGGCGATTGGGTGACGCTGGAAGCTTACAACACCGATGCGGTTGCCAAGCCGCTGCCAACGTTGCCGGCGCTCTTGGAGTTCCGCGCGGTGTTCTCTGGCACCACCGAGTTGATGCCGTTCATGAACCTGGCGACGACGCAACAGTACATCAGCAGGCCAAAGATCGCGTTCACCTGGATGAGCAGCGCCATCGCTCTCGATGCCTCCAGCGACACGTTCAAGATGAAGCTTGTGTTGTCGCAGTTCGATGATGTCGATCACGACTGCACCGTCTACATCGAGGATCAGGCCGCACCAGGCGTTTGGATTGCAGCCGACACGGTCCAGGACCGCGTGCTCGATGCCGAGCAGAGCGAGCGCACCTGCACGTGGGCGCTTGTCGGTGCAATCGATGACTTCGCCATCAAGATCGAGGGCGCGACCCTCGATGCCCTCGATATGTGGGCCGCCGAGGAGCTGAGCTGGGTGGCGTCATAGACCGCCAGCGGCTCTGATCGCTGACTTTGAATGACCGGGCCTGCGAGCATCCATCTCGCGGGCCTTTCTCATGAGGGAACGAAGACCATGACCAAAGCCACAACCAAGAAATCCGCCGCCGCCACGTTCGACGCCGAGTCGCTCTATGACGTGCGCGTTTCGGCGATCCATGACAGCGAGAAATTCAAGCAGCGTTTCTCGCCCGCCCACACCTACAAGGTGAAGGGCAAGGTTGCCGAGGAGATCCAGGCGGCCGGCAAGCTGAAGTCGCACGAGTTGCGCCGCAAGGCTGAGACGCTGAACCTAAAGGACGCCGATTGATCGCCGCCGAGGCGATCGGCTGAAACGGCAACCGGGGTGCTGGGATGACGACAGAATATTCAATCAAGCCTGATGAGCGCGCCGACCGCGGTTCGCTTGATAAGCGGTTCGACGACATCGCTTTGCGGCTGCGCGGCCTCGAGGCCGGCCGTGATGCAATCAAGCATCTCGAGGCCGATCTCATCAAGCTGGCCCTCGAGCGCATCAACCAGGTGCTTGGCCCGGCTTATGAAGAGATCGAGGGCAAGGCGCACCTTGGCGCCCTGCTCGCCAGCACGGCAGAAAAGGAAATAGCGCTGCCCTTCACCGGGCAGAATGATTTTCTCGTTGCCGAAGTGGACCGCAACACGTTCTCTCCGGCCGGCTTCCTGAGCTTCGTGAGCACGAGCTCGCCATCGGCCATCATGCTCGGCACCTTCGTCAGCTATGACCCCGACACCGGCGTGCTGGTGGCCACCATCACCAACTCGACCGATGGCCCTGCCGGACCGCACACCACATGGGCCGTGGCGATCGCGCAACCACCCGAGATTGGCTATTCCTACAGCCAGGCCGAAGTCGACGCACTGATCGCCGCTGCGATCGCTGGTGTAGTCAACGACGCCGGCGTTGACCTTGACACGCTGGGCGAGGCCGAGGACCGCATCATCGCGCTCGAAGAGGGCAAGGCCGCTCTCAGCAGCCCGGCCCTTGTGACGCCCGCCATTTGGCAGGCCGACAACACCGCGACGCTACAGGACGCCATCGAGTTTGTCCGCGGCACCGGCGCGGGCAAGCGGTTCAAGTTGAAAACGCTTGGCGATGCCGCCAACGGAATTGTCGGACTGGCGATCGTTGATGTGACGACCGGCGACAAATTGATGGAGATCGGCGCCGATGGCTACGTCAACGCGCTGGCCGGCTTCAAGGCGAACGGCCTCGCGATACCGCGCATCCTGAGTGTCGATCAAATCAATCCCACGTTTTCAGCGACCCGCACTGCGAGAAGCTGGGCTTATTACCGGATCTTTGGCACCATCCCGATACTCTCTGCAAGCGCCTCACTCGTAATTAATGCGGCCTGCGAAATGATTATGGGCGACTCCACCTCCAACATTGCTAGTGGCTCTACTGGCATCGCCTACTATAACGGCGCGACCGATGTTGCCCTGAAAAGCATCCTGTTGGGCCTCAACATCCAGAATGTCTCCAACAACATCAATTACAACCGCCATTGCTGGGCTGTTCAAGCAACGGCCGACGCAGCAATGGGGAATGGCGCCGATGCGTGGCAGCTCGCACTTGGAACTTTTTGCGCAACCTCTGGCATCGATGTGTCGTGGATAGACCCAAGCCTGACATGCTGGCAAATCGAAGCCGGCGACCTTGGCAACGGAGGGCTGTAAGCCATGCTTCACCACACCTATTCAAGAGCCGCGCGCACTGTGCTTGGGCGCTTCGACTTTGCGGTCGTTGATGCCGGTTTCGGGCCGCAAATCGTGTGGGATGCCGGCGCGTTCAGCCCTCCGATAATCGACCAAGCGATCCTCGATGCCATCGACGCGAAAGTCGTCGAGTTGAGCATGACCGAGGAGAAGCTGCGCGCGATCGCGGCGGTTTCCGCCCGCGCCGATGAGCTTGGACAGCTGATCGCCGGCGCCGCGCCGCGCTTCGAACAGCTGTCCTGGTCGGACAAACGAGAAGCGGCGGTCGTTGCGAAAGCCGTCTTCGATGTTTCCGGTACGCCGACGACGGCCGATGATCCGCGCATCCAGATGCTGCTCGCCGAATTGTCGGTGACGCAACCGGCCGGCCTTGACGCCGGCCTTGAAGACCTGGCGGACAAGGTGCTGGCCAACGTCGATCTTGCCAGCGCCGCCAACTACTGGAACGCGGTCGGCGTCATCGCCGGTCAAAGACGCGTCACGCACGCCGCCATTAAGGCGCTGTCCGATCCGGTCACCTTCGCCGACGATCTGGCGGCGATCCTGAGCGCCGCCGAGGCCAACGCGCAGGCGCTGCTGGCATCTTTGATGGGCTGATCCACCACCGAGTTAACGAGTTCGATCCTGCGCCCGCCTGGCACCCGCCCGGCGGGTTTTTTCGTAACCACACCACCCCAAGCTCAACACCGGCCTTGCCGGCCTGTTGGCATCAACAAGGAGGCACCTCATGGCCGACATTTCGTTCCACCACGGCACGCGGGTTTTCGAAAGCCCTGAGTTGCCCGTGCTCATCCGCACGGTGCAATCTGCTGTCGTTCTCATCTTCGGCACCGCGCCCGATGCCGACGCCGTGGCGTTCCCGCTCAACACGCCGGTGCTGATCAAGGGCACGCAGGACGCCGTAACCGCCAACAAGCTGGGCAGCGCCGGCACCATCAAGGACGCTCTCGACGGCGTCTTTGACCAGATCGGCACCTATACCTATGTCATCCGCGTGGAAGAGGGCGCAGACCTGCAGGAAACGCTGTCCAACCTGGTGGGCGACGTCACCGCGCTGACCGGCGTGCACGCTCTGCGCAAGATCGAGAGCAAGTTTGGCCGCAAACTCAAGGCCCGCCTGGTGGTGGTGCCTGGCTACACCTCTTCGCTGGCCACTGACGGCATCACGGCGGTGCAGATCACGGCGCCTGGTGCCGATCTCACCGACGAAACCTATATCACCGTTGCTGGCGACGGCACCGGCACTGAGCTGTTGCCGATCATCACCGCTGGCGTGCTGACGGCGGTTGCCATCCGCAAGCCCGGCTATGGCTTCACTGTCGCGCCAACGCTCACTGTTGTGGACCCTGGCGGCGGCACCGTGGCAACCCTCACCGCCACCATCGGCACGGTCGGCAACCCGGTTGTGCATGAGCTGGTTGGCATCCTCGAGGAACACCGCGCGGTGGCGTTCATCGATGGTCCGAACTCGACCGATGAAGCGGCCGTCATCTACGCGCAGAAGTACGGCTCGGATCGCATCTATGTGGTCGATCCCAAGGGCATGGTTTGGGACACCACGCTGGACGCCTATGTGCCGCAGCCTCTGTCTGCCCGCTTTGCCGGCGTGCAGGCCAAGGTCGACCGCACCATCGGCTTCGCGCATTCGGTTTCCAACAAGACCATCAACGGCATCGACGACGTTTCGCGGCCGATGACCTATGGCCTGCAGACCAACTACCTCAACGAGAACGGCGTCAACACCGTCATCAACCGCGATGGCTGGCGCACCTGGGGCAACCGCTCGACCACCGGCGTGACGCTGTGGAAGTTCTTGAACGTGCGCCGCAGCGCCGACTTCATCAACGAAGCGCTCGAGGAAGCCTATTTCGAGTTCGTCGACAAGCTGCCAACGCTCGCCAACCTGAAGTTCATGAAGGAGAGCGGCCAGTCGTTCCTCGATACCATGCAGGCCGAGGGCTACATCATCGGCGGCCGGGTCTGGTTCGACCCGGCAAAGAACGCTTCAACCGAGGCCGCGCAAGGCCGCTGGACGCTGTCGGTCGAGTTCGAACCGTATGCGCCGATGGAAGACGTTCGCATCATCACTCACCGCAATATCGCCTATTACGACCTACTCATCGATGCGATCGCCAACAACATCGCTGACGGCCCGCTCGCCATCCGCGAAGCCGCCTGACTTTGACTGGCCCCACACTTCCTAAAGTCGTGTGGGCGCCTAGCTACGTGAACACCTGAACGAAGCGGCTCCAACACCGGCTTTTGCTCGCCAACACGTGCTTGCGCGTGTTGGGCAGGCCGAGTGTTGGACTAACCACAAGGAGCCTGACATGGGCAAAATCCTCCGTTACGTGCTGCGCGACTGCGATCTCTTCGCAGATCGCGTCGACAAGATCGGCCAGATTGAAGAGATCACCATCCCGGTGCCTGAAGTCAAAGTCGAAGAGATCCGCAACGCCGGCATGATCATGCCGATCGACATCCACATGGGCTATGAGAAACCGGAGATGACGTTCAAGGGGCCGGTTTTCGACCCGCAACTCATCAAGCTTTTCGGCCTCAAGCCCGGCGTGCTGAAAGAGTACATGGCGACCGGTGCCTACGTCGACGAGGACGGCACCGTGCACTCGGCGGTGTGCTTCCTGCGCGGGTTCATGAAGAAAATCGATCCCGGCAGCTGGAAGCCCGGCGACAAGGGCGAGACCTCTCACGAGCTCTGTGTGCGCGAGTACAATCTCGAGATGGACGGCAACCCGCTCATCAAGGTGACGCCGTTCGACATCGAGATCGGCGGCGAGTCGCAGTATTCGGAAATCCGCCGCGCACTGCTGACGGCGTAAGCCGCCGGCTACGAAGTTAAATCGGGAGACTGACAAGGCGGCCAGCACCTGGCCGCCTCTTTTTTTGGGGTGGCTGACAATGACTGAAGCGAAGAAAAAGAGCACCGAGCGCGTGCTCGAGCGCAAGACGTTCAAGCTGCGCGGCACAATTCACCACGGCGACAAAAAGATCACCGAGGTGACGATCACCGAGCCGATCACCTATCAGGTTGTCAACGCACAGCGTGAGGCGGCAAAGCACAAGGACAAGCATGTGCTCACGGCGCTCATCGATCAGATTTCTGATCTGCCGCCTGGCACATCGGCGCGGCTGAAGTCTCGCGACATGGGCAAAATCAGCCGATGGGTCAAGGGCCTCAACCAGGCCGCCCTCGAGGCCGATGGCCTGGCGCGGCCGGCAGCTGAAGTTGCAGCTGATGACGACTTTGACGGCGATGACCCGTTTGCGATAGAGCCGGCTGACGCTGGCGTTGATGATCTCACCGACGACGAAATTGACGGCCTCGACAGCGAGCGCACTTTTCTGCTCATCAGCCCGCTCGATTATGACGGCGTCCGCTATGAAAAGCTGACCTGCCGTGAGCCCACCATCGACGTGATGATGCAGGCCTCGCGCTTCAAAACCGAGGCGGAGGTTTCCGTTGCGATGGTGGCCGGCATCACCGGCGAGCCAATCCCGGTGATCAACCGCCTTGTGCAGCGCGACCTGGTGCGGCTGGAGACGTGGCTTGCCCCTTTCGTGCGGGATCTGACCTCAGAAACTGGTGGGATGTAGTCGTCGCCATTTCCCACCACGCGCACACGCCGATCCCTGACGTGAGAGCTCTGCCGTTATCGGAGGCGGCAGAGTGCATTACCGCGCTCGATCGCCTGCTTCCCAATTCTACAAACGGAGACGGTTGAGCCTATGGGCAATCTATCGGCACGCCTGGTCGTCTCGCTGGTCAACAACTTCAGCGGGCCGGCCAAGCGCATCGCGGCTGATGCAAAGAAGCTGCAGACGCTGCAGGGCTCAGCCGCGGCCGCCGGCGCCGCTATCGGCAAGCAAACGCGCCGCATCGACCGCGCCGCATCTCGGACCGGCACCGTTGCCACTGGCGCGGCGCTGCTTGGTGGGCTCTTCATCAAGCGCGCCTATGATTTCGACAAGGCGTCGAAGTTCGTTGAGGGCACAGCCAACGCTCAGGCCGGCCAGATGGAGGCGCTGCGTGATGAAATCGTGCGCCTGGCGGAAGTCTACCCGCTGACAAGATCGCAGTTGGTTGAAGGCGCCAAGGAGTTCATCACGGCTGGCAACTCGATCGATGTGACGCGCAAGGCGCTCGAGGATCTGGCGCGCGGCGCTCTGGCTTCGCAGCAATCGGTCGGCAAGGTCGGCGCCGACGTCACCGACGTCGTCGCCGGGTTCTATGGCAAGATCAACGACCCGGAAGAATACGCCAGGCGCACCCGCAAGATCCTCGACCTTATGGCGGTTGGCGCCACGGCGGCCAACCACACCTGGCAAGAGCAGACGCTCGCCATGCAGTATTCGGTGCCGGTGGCCCGCGCCTTGGGGCTTTCGCTCGAGCAGCTTGTAGCATCGCTTGGTGTGCTGGCCGACAACGGCTTCAAGGGCGAGAAGGGCGGTTCCGCGCTGCGCACCATCCTGCTCAACCTGGCTGCACCAACCAAAGCCGCCCGCGCCGCATTTAAGTCCTTGGGCCTCGAGATGGACAAGGCGCTGAGCTTCAGCAAGGCCAAGGCCTATGACCCGCAAGGCGCCCTGGCGCAGCTCAGCCAGCGGTTTGGCGTGCAGGGTGATGATGTTGGCAATGCCGTGCGCGGCGTGCTTGGCAACAAGGGGCTGCAGGGCGACCTTCCTGCTATGCGTGAGGCGCTGCTCGCCAAGTTGCAAGACGTCATGCAGATCGACCAGGGCGACCTGCCGTCGATGGAGGCGCTCACCTCTGCCATCGACGCCCACTTTGCCGGCGCCATGGAAAACCTCAACCTCGATTATGTCTTTGAGAAGCTGGCCAAGGCCACCGCCGGCCAGATGAAGGACATTACCGGGGTGCGCCGCACGCCGCAGCTGATCTCGCTGGCGCGTGGCTTTACCGACCAATATCTGCCCAAGCTGCAAAAAATCACCGAGGAAGCGCTGGGCGCCACCGAGAAACGCATGAACGTGTTTCTGAGTGGCTTTGCAGCTGACATGGATCGGGTTGTGTCGGCCCTCGATAGCCTCTCCGCTACCATCGAGGCCAGCGGTGTGGTCAAGGATATTTCTGCCTTTGCCGAAAGCCTACGCGCCGGCATGATCGCGATGAAGGAGACCAATCCGCAGCTGCTGCGGTTCGGCATGAACAGCCTTTTGGTGCTCGGCGTTCTTGGCCCGCTGGGTATGCTGCTGTCCGGCCTTGGCGGCATTCTCACCATCATTGGCGCCTCAGCCCGCATCGCCGCCATCGCCATCGGTTTCATGGGCCGCATGGCAACCATCGGCCTGGCGCAGCTCGCCGTTGCCGGCGTTGTCGGCGGCTGGCAGCTGCTCGCCGGTGCGATCGGCGCCGCCCGCCTGCAGGTGCGCCTCATGAACATGGAAGTCGCCGCCGGCAACATCACCCGGCTTGGCGCCATGGCCGCGCTGATCACGCCGAAGTGGGCGGGAGTTGCCGGCATCTTCCGCGGAGTCGGCGCCGCGCTGCGCTTTGCCTTCGTGGCTACCGGAGTTGGTGCCGTTGTCACCGCGCTCGCCGCCGCCGGCACCTTCATCTGGAACAACTGGTCGGGCTTGGGCGAGTTCTTCACCGGCATTGGTCAAGGCTTCCTCGAAGGGCTCGGCCCGGCCCGGCCGCTCGCTGAGGGCATCGCCAGCGCGCTTGGCGCGGTTTGGGGCTGGATCACCGATCTCACCGGGCCGCTTGATGCCTCTAAGGAAGAGTGGCGCAGCTGGGGCAAGCAGGTCGGCGAATATATCGCCTATCCGCTGAAGCTGCTGGGCGAGGCCTATGCCCTGCTCACCAACAACCAGCTCACCCGCGCGCTGGGCCTGTCGACCGACAAGAAGGATGAGCCGGCAAAGGCGGTGAAGAAAGCTGATGCCGCAGCCGCGCCGACCGGCAAGGCCGTTGCTGATGCTCGCTCGGCACCGGCTTCACCAAGCGCCGCGCCGGTTTCAACTGGCCGCAACGTCGACCCGGCCGAGCTGCAGGCGGCTCTTGCCCGCCTCGACGCCTCGGCTGCCGCCGTGCCCGGCAAGGTGCGCCAGGCCATGGGCCAGGCCAAGGCCATCGTCGATGCCGTCGACCTCACCTCGAGCGGCCAGAAGATCATCCAGTCGCTCGCCAACGGCATCCTGCAGGGCATTCCGCAGATCACGGCGGCGATGACGGCGGCCGCCAACGAAGTGAAGGCGCATGTGCCGCAATCGCCGGCCAGGAAAGGCCCGCTCAGAGGCCTGAGCGGTGCCGGCATCATCAGCGAAATCGCCAAGGGCATGGATGCCGGCCCGATGGTCGGCGCCATGCACCGCGCCGCCGAGGCCACGCGCAAGGCCGCCAACGACAATGCCGGCCGCTTCAACGTATCCGGCCTGCAGCGCACCGCGGCCGCCGGCCTGGTGGCCGCTTCAACGCTGGCCTCGCCGGCCGCCGCCGGGCCGGCCAGCATTGGCGACATTCACGTGCAGGTGAGCGTCAACGGCTCCAACGCCAGTCCCGAAAAGATCGGTGATGAGGTTGGCCGGCGCGTGCGCAGCGCGGTGCGAGAAACCTATTCTGACGGGGGGATCTGATGGCCGTCTTTCGCCAATCGCAGGGGCCGTCACCGATGGCGCTTGGCCCGTTCACGTTTCGCGCGCTTGGCTTTGCGTTCGAAGGCATCGGCCGCGATCTCGACACCAGTTGGGCCGAGATCGAGGTCGTCGATCGCTTCAACGCCCTGCAGTTCACCGGGCCGAACAGCGACAGCCTGACCATTTCCGGCGTGTTGTTCCCCGAAGAGTTCGGCGGCCTCAGCCAGCTCGAGGGCGTTCGCTCAGCCGCCATCGCCGGCATCCCGTTGATGCTGGTGACGTTGGCTGGCGACGTGAAGGGCCTGCACGTCATCCAGAGTGTCGGCGAGGACCGTACCGAGCACACGCGCAAGGCGTTGCCGCGCCGCAACGCCTACCGCATCGATCTGCTGCGCTACACCGGGCCGGTGAGCGCCGCGCTCTCGCTTTTCTGATTGGGAAATCATGCCGCGCACCTACACCACCGAGGGCAGCGAGATGCTCGACCTCATCTGCCTCAAGGCTTATCCCGGCCGCCAGGAAGGCGTCGTCGAGCGCGTGCTCGAAGCCAACAGCGCCCGCCGCATCGCGCTTGCGATGCCGATCCTGCCGCCGGGCACCACCATCACTCTGCCCGACATGGCGCCCGGCGATCAGTTTGCCCGCACCAGTTCGCAGAAGCTCTGGGATTAACGGTCCTTTTTTGCGCCTTCAGATGCCCACCGCTTCGCGGCATCCGGCGCATGACAACTCGCCATCAGATGTAGGTAGCCGGCTCCACACCGGCTTGCACGTCAACACGCGCTTGCGCCGTGTTGAGCAACCGAGTGTGGACCAAGAAAGAACCAATGCACCCTAAATTCATCATCACCATCAACGGCACGCCGGTCTCGGGCCTGTTCCTGTCGCTGTTGAAGGACGTGACCGTCAACGACCGCGCCGGCACGCGCTCTGACAGCCTCGAATTATCGCTCAACGATGGTTCGCCCAACTTCATCGAGGTGCCAGACAAGCGCGCCATCATCAAGGTCTGGGGCGGCTACATTGAGACCGGCCTCGAATACTTCGGCGCCTTTTCCGACGCCGACGTGACGCTCGAGTGCCTGCCGTATGGCGTGCGCATCTCGGCCAAGGCCGCCGACCTCAAGGCTGGCCTGAAAAAGCACCAGGAGCGGCATTGGGATGGCGGCACGGTGGGCTCGGTGTTCGGTGAGCTCGCCGGCGAGGAAGGGTTGCAACTGCAGATCGCGCCGGCGCTTTCCGGCCTCAAGTTCCCCAACGATTGGGCCGGCATGCAGAACGAAAGCATTCTGCACTTCGGCCGCCGCGTCAGCGATCGCATCGGCGGGCTGTTCGCCATCAAGGATGGCAAGATGATTTTGGCCGAGAAGGGCTCCGGCCAGTCGCCGGCCGGCGCTGGTCTTTCGCAGCTGATCATCACGCCGCCGATGATCGTCAAGGGCACCTGCCAGGTGCACCTGGCCGCCCGCGAGAAGGTGCAGAAGGTCAAGGCCGAATATCAGGACACCGAAAACGCCGAGCGCAAAACGGTGGAAGCGCCCGCCAACGCCGACGCCGAGGACGGCGCCGAATACACGCTGCGCCAGCCCTACGGCGACAAGGATGAAGCCGAACGCGCCGCCAAGGCCAAGGCCCGCGAGCTTGGCATGAGCGCCGACAGCACCTCGGTGACGATCGAGGGCAACGTTTCCGCCCGCGGCGGCGCGCCGATGACCTATGCCGGCGTCAGGCCCAAGGTCGACGGCGTGCCGTTCATCATCGAGACGGCCGCGCACAAATTCGCCAAGGGCGGCTACACCACCGGCATCGAAGGCAAGGCCAAGCAATGAGCGCAAAGACCGTTTCGAAGAGCCCCGGCCGGAAGAGCGCGGGGCAGAAGAGCGCTGGCCAGAAGAGCACGCGCGAACCGAAAAAGCCGGCCGCCAAGCGTGGCCGCAAGCCCGCCGCCAAGGCAGCGCCAGCCAAAAAGACGACGGCAAAGAAGCCGGCCGCCGCCAAGCGCAAATCGCCGGCGATCGTCGTCGAGCAGATCGGGCAATGCACACTTTACCGCGGCGATTGCCGAGAGGTGCTGCAGGGCCTGTCTGAAGCCTCAGTGCATGCCGCCGTTTGCGATCCGCCCTATGGCCTCTCGAGCGAGCCCAACATGGTGGAAGTGCTGCGGCACTGGCTCAATGGCGATGACTATAAGGGCACGGCCAAGGGCTTCATGGGCAAGAGCTGGGATAGCTTCGTGCCGGGGCCGGCCACCTGGCGCGAGGTTGAGCGCTGCCTGAAGCCCGGCGGCCACCTGGCGGCCTTTGCCGGTTCGCGCACCTATGACCTTATGACGATGGCGATCCGCTTGAGCGGCATGCATCTGCGCGACCAGGCGATGTGGCTTTATGGCTCCGGGTTTCCAAAATCGCTCGATGTGTCAAAAGACATTGACAAGCGGGGGGGGTATGGCGGGGGCGTGCTGGCCAGCCGGTTCAAAGCGATATGAAGCGGTCGATGGGGCAACATTACGAGCGGCGCCCGAAAGGCGCTGCCGTCTTCGATGACGCTATACAATGGAGCGGCTGGGGCACCGCCCTGAAACCAGCCCATGAGCCGATCGCCATTGCCCGCAAGCCGCTGTCCGAGGGTTCGGTTTCCCGCAACGTTTTGAAGCATGGCACCGGCGCCATCAACATCGATGCTTGCCGCGTCGATGCCGACAAGCCAACTGGCTGGGGTGGCAAGGCCGCCGGCGGCAACACCTGGCACGATGGCAACTGCGGGCTGGGCCACAACGGCCCGCCCACCGACTCCGAGGGCCGGTGGCCGGCCAACGTGCTGCATGACGGTTCGCTTGAGGTCGTCGAGTGCGTGCTGCCGGCCGATCGCCCGGCGCTGCGGTTCTTCTATTCGGCCAAGGCCAGCCGCGAGGAGCGCGAATTCGGCATGGCCGGCTGCGAGGCCATCGCCATGCCGAGCCTCAACGGCAGCTTTCAGGAGCGCGGCTGCCCACCGGCAAAAAACCATCACCCGACCGTCAAGCCCATCGATCTGATGCGCTGGCTGATCCGGCTGGTGACGCCGCCCCGTGGCCAGGTGCTCGACCCGTTCATGGGTTCCGGCTCAACCGGCATTGCCGCCGTCCGCGAGGGCGTGCGCTTCATCGGCTGCGAGCTTGGCGAGGATTACTTCGACATTGCCTGCCGCCGTATCGAGGCGGCCGTGCGCGAGGCAGAAACGCAGCCGGACTTGGTGCACGCCATCGAGCGTGTGCCGGCACGCCAGCTCGCACTGATCTGAGGGGTAACGATCATGCACACCGGGAAATTCAGCGCACTCATGATCGAGCCGGTGATGGGCGATCGCGATGCCCGGCTTGCCGCCAATCTCACCTATGTCACAGGCTGGGGCTACGCAATCGAGGTGCCGGCCGGCTATCGCTCCGATCTCGCATCCATTCCCAAAATCGCGCGGCTGTTTTTCGAGCGCTTCGAGTTCGACACCGCCGCCGCCGCCGTGCTGCACGACTATCTCTATTCGACCCACATTACGCCGCGGTGGATGGCGGACGCGCTGTTTTACGACGCGCTCAAGAGCCTCGGCTCACCGTTGTGGAAACGGTCGTTGATGTGGGCTGCGGTACGCCTGTTCGGCGGCCGCGGCTGGGTTGCCGATTTCATGGAATATCGCCGCACCAGAGAGCTGCCCGACGCGTGAAACTTCAATGGGAGTGACAAGATGACGATCAAGTTGACGGAGGCCAGCCTCCGCCGGGTGTTCCCGAACGCCCGCCAGACCTACATTGACGCGCTTCTGCATGAGCAGCCGTTTTTTGCCGAGCACGGCCTGCTCGCAAGCCCGTTGCGCTGGTGCCATTTCTGCGCGCAGATCGGCCACGAGACCGATGGCCTGCGCATCGTGCGCGAGGACATGCGCTATTCGTCAAAGCGCATCATGCAGATTTTTGGGCTAGGCCGGCACTCTGCCCGCGTCATGTGGGGCGAGGCCGGCCGCCTTGCCGGCAAGCCCTATGAGCTGGCTGAGCGCGTCTATGGCTTGGGCAACCCATCCATGGCCCGCCGGCTCGGCAACACCGCCGCCGGCGACGGCTTCGCCTATCGCGGCTGGGGACCGGGCCAGGTGACCGGCAAGGGCCAATCGCTGCAATACGGCAGCCAGCTCGGCGTTGACCTCGAGGCCAAGCCTGAGTTGCTCGAGGACGCGTCGATCGGCACCAAGGCCTTCGTGCTTGAGTGGGATCATCGCAACCTCAACGCCTATGCCGATCGCAACCAGGGCGATGCCGTTTCCAAGGGCGTGAATTTGGGCAACCCGCGCAGCACCGCCAAACCCAACGGCCTCGAGGATCGCCGCAAATGGTATCGCAAGGCGTGGGCGGAATGGCGCGACGCCGCGGTCAGCGATGAAATCGCCGCCGTGCAGGTTGCCACCAACTGGATGGTGCTGCGCAAGGGCGACGATTGCACCGAGGTGCGCGCCATGCAGGAGCGCCTTGCCGAGCTGGGCTATCATCTGGGCAAGGTCGACGGCATCTTTGGCGAGGAAACCCAACGCCAGGTGCGCGCCTTCCAAGGGGACAACAACCTCACAGTCGACGGCATCGTTGGCCCGATGACGTGGGGCGCGATGCGCTCAGCTGAGGCCGTCGACCGTGGCTCGCGCGAACAGATCACCGGCGATGAGCTGGCGGCAGTCGGTTCGCGCACCGTTGCCGTCGCGCGCAAGGTGCAGCGTAAGGGGCTGTTTGCGATGTTCGGCAGCGCCGGCGGCCTTGGCGCCGCCTTCACGATCCCCGCGACGCTCTCGGAGGTCCCGGGTTGGATCGATCAGGTGAAGCAGAACAGCGAGGCCTGGTCGGCTGCGCTCAGCTGGCTCTTCACGCCGGCCGGCATCGTCAGCCTGGTGTGCACCGTTGGCGTGATCTATGGCGCCCGCCTGTGGTTCGACGGCCAGGCCGTCGAAGATATCCGAGTTGATGACGCGCGCACCGGCGCCAACCTTGGCAAGTGAGCATGAATGAAACTCTTGAACGTCAACTGATCGAGATCCGCACGGCCGGCGCCGGCCTGGTCGGCCCGGCGCTGCGCGTCATCGTCATCGTGGCGCTGGGCTTCATCGTGCTGCAGCTCGCCCGCTGCGATGCCCGCTCAGAGCGTGATGCCTTTTGGCGCAAGCAGATCAAGGAACAATCGCGCCACGTCACCGACATCATCGAAGCGGCCGGCCGCACATTACCGGCGGCCGATCGCCAGCGGCTCGAGGAACTGGAAAGGCAAAACGATGAGCAGAAAAACGAGATTGAGGATCTGCGCCGGCAGCGGGCATCTTCCCCACTTTCCGATCCTTGCAGCCGCTGCCTCATTCCTGCTGAGCGGTTGCGCGTCAAATAACGTCGTGGTCAAGCCGCTGGCCTTGCCTGACATCGACGCGCGCCTGTTGCTGGCTGAGCCTGATATCACCTGTCTACATCCGGGCAAGGACAAGTACCCGGTTGAAGACCTTGAGGCTGCCCACGATTGCGAACGCAATGGCCGGTTGCGTGCGCGTGGCCGGCTGCACTCTTTGCAAGGCGCCGTCAAAGATCGCCAGGCAATCGCCAACCAGGCTGCCAGCGCAGCCACCCAACCATGATGAGGGAAGAAATGCTTTATGGAGCTGCAGCCCATGAACCACGAGAGGAATGGTCATCAGCACGATCCGATGGCATTGGGCGTCCTGTTGGGCGGGCTGCAGGCGGAGAGCCGCCGGCAAACGGAAATCATGCTCTCCGGCATCCGCGAAACGCAAGCCCTGCGCACCGAGATCCACGACCTGCCGGATCGCATCGCCGCGCAGTTGACGCTGCCATCTGCCCAGCCTGCAGCAGTCCCATGGCTGACCATCAGCCGGCTGGCGCAGGTGCTTGGAGCGATGGCATTGCTCGCAGCCGTGGTCGCAGGCAAGATGACGCACGCGGACGCGCTGCCGCTCATCCGCATTCTGTTCGGTGTGATGTGATGCAACCGCTGCGGTGGTTTAGTGTGCAGCCGCTCTATCGGCAAATCTGGATTGCCTGCGCCATCGCCGCCGGCATAGTCGCCATCATCTGACGCATCAGGTCCGTCATCCCGCGTGTTCGGCGCCGGTGCGTCCACCCCGCACACCCGCGCCGCGTAAGCCCCGCACCTGCTCTCTCCCGTTGAGGTGCGGGGCCATCCTATCGGCACCAGCCCGGCCGCCGGCTTTTGCCGTCATAGGCCCGCGCGTGCCCTTCCGCGATCAGCAATGCGCTGACATCGCGCCCGGCGACGCTGATGCGCGCCAATCCTCTCCCCCACTTTTCCAACTTGTGACTGCGCCGCACCCTGACTTGGCCGTCGCGCAGCAACGCGATCAGCCGCGCCGCCGCCAGCAATCCGCGATCGCGCTCTTGCCCGCATTTGGCGTGGTAGATTTCCGGGGCGTCAAAGCCCTGCAGGCGATAGCGCGCGCCGGCAATGTCGACCGTGTCGCCATCGACCACGGTGATGGCCTCACCGGCCTCCGTGATGGCGTTCGGCGCCGAGCGCAACGGCCGCTCCGGCGGTGCCAGCACGATGGCAAACCCGGCCGTGACCAGCACTCCAATCGGCACCAGACTGGCCGCTGCAGCGGCCAGTTTCCTGGGCGGTTTCTTGGGCGCTGCTTCGGGGCGCATTTCCCAACCCCTTGAAAACATTGGTCGGAGCGGGGAGATTCGAACTCCCGACCCCTTGCTCCCGAAG
>Ga0180009_10000514_pt1 | contig 53555 bp, 47 predicted proteins | sample OS_PC_MetaG_FD_123537 | JGI IMG/M metagenome (GOLD analysis project Ga0180009, IMG submission 123537) | Groundwater microbial communities from the Aspo Hard Rock Laboratory (HRL) deep subsurface site, Sweden - OS_PC_MetaG | ecosystem: Environmental > Aquatic > Deep subsurface > Groundwater... | reverse complement strand
TCCGTACGTCACCAGCTTCGAGGCGACCGCCGATCGCATCCGGCTCACCGGCTTCGTTCCCGACGAAGCTGCCCGCGCGAGCCTCCTCGAGGCCGCCAGCACGGCATTTCCCGGCAAAGCGGTTGACGACGCCATGGCGCTTGGCTCCGGCCAGCCTGAAGGCTGGCAGCGCTGCCTACTTGCCGGCATCGAGGCCACCAGCAAGCTTGGAAGTGGTAACGTCTTGATGAGCGACAAGACCTTGAAGGTGACGGCAAAGACATCGAACGAAGAACTGGCCGCCGCTATGCCCGGTGACGTTCGCGCCGCGACCAACCGCTCCTGCGACAGCGAAGTCGTTCTAACCCTCGACCTGCCGACCGAACCCGACCTCAGCTGGCGCGCCGTCTACGATGGCAACAACACGCTGGCTCTCGACGGCGAAGTGCCGGACATCGAAACCCTGACACTTCTCCTATCCGCCGCGCGCAAGCAATTCCCCAAGGCCGATATCGACAACCGCATGAAAATAGCTGGCGGCTATGCCGCCAAGTGGCAGAAGGCCGCCGCCCACGGCATCACCCTTCTCCGGTTGCTGCGCCGCGGCGAAGCAAACCTGACGGGGCAGGCGCTGGTCATTACCGGAGAGGCCGCCGACACGGCTGCCGCGACAGCCATCAAGGATCGCCTGACGCACAATCTTCCGAAGAATTATTTCGGCCGCGACGTCGTCGAGGTCAAGTCGGACGCTATGATCTGGGCTGAAGTCGAGGCGAAGCGCAAAGCCGAAGAGGCTGCCGCCGCGCGCATCAGGGCCGACGAGGAAGCCAACGCCCGCCGTAAGGCCGCAGACGAAGCTGCAGCCCGGCGCGCCGTCGATGAAGCCGCCCAACGCCGCACCAGGGAAGAGGCTGCCGCCCGCAGCAAGGCCGACGAAGACGCCGCCGCGCGCCGCAAGCTTGAAGAAATCCTGGCCCTGCGCGAGGCCGACAGGAAAGCCGCTGCCCGTGTCCAGGCTGGGGCGGCGACCGCCGGTCAAAGAGCCGAAGTAGGCGCGGCCAGACGCAAGGCCGACGAAGACGCAGCTTCGCGGCGCAGGCTCGATGAGATTTTCGCCCAGCGCAAGGCGGAGGCAGCCCGCCGGGCCGCCGACGCGCAGGCGCAGCGCCAAGCCGAACGCGAGGCTGCCGCGCGGCGTAAGTCCGAAGAGGAAGCCGCCCGTCGCCGCAAGGCCGACGAGGAAGCCAACGCGCAGCGAGCCGCCCAGGTGGTGGCAGCCCGCCAGAAGCAGCAGGATGAAGCGAGGCGCCAAACGGAGGCAGAGGCAGAGGCCGAGGCAGAGGCCAACCTCCGCAAAGCTGAAGAAAAATCCTCCAAAGAGCAGGCTTCGATTGCCCGCGACCGCCGAACCGCCACCCCGGAACGCCGTCCCGTCCCGGCCGCCGCGGTGAATTGCCAGAAGCGCCTCAGCGATGCCTTGAGCACCGGCTTGATCCTGTTCGATTACGCCAGCGCCGAACTGTCGTCCGTCAGCCGGCCGACGCTCGACGAGCTGGCGAAAATTGCCAACAACTGCCCCGACGTCAATCTTGCCGTCGAAGGCCACACCGATTCGGTCGGCCAACGCCCAGCCAATCACCAGCTCTCGCTGCGCCGCTCGGAAGCGGTAATCGACTATCTGGTGAGCGCCGGTGTCCCGCGCTCGCGTCTGCGCCCGGTCGGCTACGGCGAAGAGCACCCCGTCGAGCCAAACAATTCATCCTCCAACCGCGCCCGCAACCGGCGCATCGAATTCTCTATCGACCCCGAAGGCTGACGCTCCATCGCAGGTCGCCAACCTTCCCGCAGGTTGGCCAGATTGCGTCTTTGGTCCATGACAACTGCCAATCGGACGCAATCAGGCTTGGCAAATGCTCGCCAGCTATGCACAAACATCGCTGAGTAGGAGCCTGCCAACTCCAGGGGAACGCCAAAATGGACTATCTTGTCATCAAACTGTTCTGGTATCTCGCAACCGCCTTTGCGATCGGGCTTCTCGTCGGCTGGGTTTCCTGCAGCCGCTCGAAGAACTGACGTTTGCCGGTACGCACCGATGTGAAGGTTGGGGGGACGAAATGGAAAGTTATCTTTGGCAAAGCGCGCTGCTGATGCTGGTGGCGTATTTTCTCGGCGCCGTTGTCGGCTGCATGCTGCGCCGCCTGACGACCTCGGGCGCGACAGCAACCGAGCCGTTGCCCGGCAGGTCGGCGGCGGCTGCGCCGGCGCAACCTGAAATAACGCCGCCCGCACCGGACATGCGCGAGGCCCCAGAGCCGGTCCAGCCAAGGATCGAAACGGTCGCTCAGCCGACGCCCCCTTCTGCAGCAAAAATCGCTCAATCCGCTCGTTTCGAACGTGTTCTCTCGAGCGCCCCCGCCACGAACGAAAACCAGGAAGCGGTGGCCGCGCCAGCGGCAACCGAAAGCCCCCCCCGCGCAGAACCGGCTGCCGCCGCACCCGGCCCCCAAGAGCAGGTTGCCGACACGTCCGCTTCTTCTAGATCAGCGGTCGCTGCTAGCGCAGCCGCTATCGCCGCAGCCGCTTCCGCCGCAATCACCGCCCGCACCGATACCGAAGCACCCTCCGAACCCGAACCCGAAGCACCCTCCGAACCCGAAGTACGCTTTCCCTCCGCCGGCGGAAGCATGGGTCTGTCAGCCGTCGCCGCGACTGTCGTCACGACGCCCGCCGACGATCTGCGCCGCATCGGCAACATCGACGACAAGACCGCCACGCTACTCAACCAATTCGGATTCACGCGCTTCTCCGATATCGCGGGCTTGACGGCGGCGGATGCCGTCAAGATCCGCAACACTTTCGGCACTCGCGCCGCCCGCGAAGGCTGGATCGAGCAGGCCAGGATCCTCGCCGATGGCAGGGACACCGGCCGCCTGCGCCGCCTCGCCGGCAAAGGCTGGCCGAGCCCCTGGCCCGAGCCGGCAGAAGAACCGCCTGCACCGACCGCTCCCGCAACACCCCAGGCCCCGCCCGTTCCACCGGTCGCATGGCAACCGCCGCCGCCCGGTGCGACATCTGCCAAGCCGGCCGCTGTTGCACCAGTGGCCGCTGCAGTTGCACCAGTGGCCGCCGCTGCTGCTGCCGCCGCTGCCGCTGCTGCCGCTGCTGCCGCTAAGACGGCGGCAGACGAGCCACCCGAAAAGGTCCAGCCACCCGCAAAGGTCCCGCCACCCGCAAGCGTCCCGCCACCCGTAAAGGCCCCGCCACCCGCAGCCGTCGAACCGGCGCCTGCTGCCGCCGACGATCTCAAGCGCATCCAGGGGATCGACGCCGCTGCCGAAACCTTGCTGCAAGGAAAGGGCGTCAAAACCTACGCCCAGATCTCCAAGTGGACACCAGCGCAGGTCGAAGAAGTCGATTCCCTCCTTGCCCAACCCGGTCGCGTCACCCGCCAGAACTGGATCGAGCAGGCAAACATCCTCGCCGCCGGCAAAGACACCGCCTTCACGCAGCGGTCTGCGACGCTTCCAAAGGCAACCCCCGCACCCGGCGGCCTACCTGCGCGTCAGCCATTGTCTTCAACGGCGGACAAGACCGCTGCGACCGCGCCTGGCGTCATGACCGCTGCTTCCGTGCCAGCTGCCAGCCCGCCGGCCAAAGAACAAGCTCCGCGCCTTGGTTCCATCGCCGCCGCCCAAGGCGTCGCGACCGCTCCTCTCAAGGGCGAAGCCGAACCGGCACCGTCAGCCGCAACGCCGCCAGCTGCCAGCGCTACTGGCGCAGAGAAGGCCGCCCCTGCCGCCGCAACGCGCCCGGCGCGTCTTGCCGATGCCATTCGCCAGAATTCGGCTGGCAGCTCGGCATCGGGCGTCTCGGGCATGCGCTCGGTTCGCTCGCAGCTGCTGGCGGGCGAACCCAACCCGTCCGGAAAAATCGAGGATCTCAAGAAGATCCGGGGCATCGGCGTACTGATCGAAAAGAAATTGAACGCCATGGGCATCTACACCTACGAGCAGATTGCCAACTGGTCGGCCGGCGACATCGAGCGTGTTTCGAGCGCCCTTGACTTCAAAGGCCGCATCGAACGCGAAGGCTGGGTGCAGCAGGCACGCATCCTGGGATCGGGCGGCCAGACGGAGTTCTCCAAGCGCCTGACCTGATGCAGGCGCGGTTGGAAACCGAGCGTCGGAGTTGGACCAAGAGACACGACGGAAGCGGCACATCTGGACGGAATTCAGGCTGCCGCGCGGGCGTGCCCCTTCGCTTCCGCACGCTCGAAAAAGCCTGCAATTGCCTCCTGGGATGCCAAGTCCTTCAGCAGCGGCGCGTGGCCCTGGTTCGGCACCGTGAAGCGTTCCAGTCTCGGGTGCCGCTGAGCCATCCGATCGATGGTCGCCTCGCTCAGAAGATCCGTGTTCTGACCTCGGATGACCATGACCGGAACGCGCGTCAGCGCATCGAATTGCGCCCACAGTTCGGGCACCGGCCCGTCGAGAACCGAGAGCGCGTTCTTGAGCTGCGGATCATATCCAGGCGAGGGATGACCCCGTTTCTCATTGAACCACTGACGTGCGACCTCTTCCCACAAGCCGTCGTCAAATCCCGTGAAGGCGCGTTTGTGGACGTCACGCACGACCTCGGTTGCTTCGCGCCAGTCGCGCGGCAATGGCACGCGCCCAACGTAGCTCGCAATCCGCATCAATCCGTCGCGTTCGATCACCGGGCCGATATCGTTGAGCACAACCGAACTGATCGTCGATGGCTGCAGGGCCGCCATGACCATGGTGACGAGGCCGCCGCGCGATGTCCCGACGACTGCAACTTCCTTCAATTCGGCGAAGGTGAGGAAATCGATGACGTCGAGCGCCTCGACCGGCACCGCGTAATTCTTCCAGTTGCGGTCCCAATCGGATTTTCCCCGGCCGCGGTAATCGAGGGTATAGACGGTCCGTCCCTGCGGCCTGCGCGACAGGTATGATGCGAGATCGTGAAAATCCCGGCTGTTGCGCGTCAGGCCGGCAAGACACAGGACCGGTGTCTTGCCCGGGCGCGCTGCCGGGTACTGCCGCGCGTAAAGGCGCAAGCCGTCGCGCACGCGCAAACTCAACTCGTGAAAACCATCCTGTGGCCCCATGCCTCATGCCCTCTGTCGTCGAAGGCACATGGCCCTCGGCCGCGCACCGGCGGCGAATCAATTCTGGTCGATCAGAGTTTACCTGCCGGAACTGACTTGCAGCCCTTTCGATCCGGGAGCAAAGCGTTTTTCCGCCTGCTTTTGCTGTTTTGCCCGCATCAGGTCGTCTTCCAGACGCAGCGGCGCCGGTTCTCCGAGCCGCGCCCGGTACATCTGGATATTGGAAAGTACCTTGGCAACATAATTGCGCGTCTCCCAGAACGGGATCCGCTCGATCCAGTCGACCTCGTCGATCAGCGCGTCGCGTGGATCGCCGATTTCGCGGATCCACTGCCGTGCCCGCCCCGGCCCCGCGTTATAGCCGGCAAGACCCAGAACATAGGATCCGCCGAATTCCCCCATGCGGTCGGCAATGTAGGCCGACGACAGCTTCGTGTTGTAGGATTCGTCTGTCAGCAGTCGGCCGATTTCGCAACGGATCTTGTAGTCGTTGCAGACGTGACGCGCGGTGATCGGCATAACCTGCAGGATGCCGCGCGCACCCGCGCTCGACACGATCGAGGAGTTGAACTCGCTCTCCTGGCGGGCAACCGACAACAGGAACGCCGGCTCTGGCGGCTCGCGCAGCGGCTTGTAGTCGGGAAACGCATGTAGCGGGTAGGCGTAGTAGACGAGGTTCATGCCCCTCGCGACGCCCGTCTTGGCGATGCGAAGCGATTGCTGCGTATCGCCCAGTTCCCGCGTCAGGTGCGCAGCCAGCGCAACTTCGGCTTCCGTTTCGAACACATTTCCAAGATTGGCGAGGAACGGCCGCGTGATGGTCCGTCCCAGGCCCGCCTTGTCGGCAATCACCGCCGCCTTGACGGCGTCGAGTGTCTGGAAACGCTTGATCTGCTCCTCGCTAGGTACCTGCGGCGGCTTGATCTCGATCGGCTGCGGGCCAGGCTTCACGCGCTGGCGCGAAAGGTGCGCATGAAAGGTATCGATCTGCTCTGCGAATGAATCCCGGTAATGCTTCTGCGCCGCCCCGTCGTCTCCCGCCGCCTCATGCGCGCGCCCCAGCCAATAGGCCGACTTTGAGCGGCTGAGCGGCCCATCGGCATACTTGTGCATGACCTTGAAGTGCGACTTGGCCGCATCCATGTCGCCAAGATAGCGCAGCGCCAGCCAACCCGAAAGAAAGGCCTGTTCTTTCGCCGGATTGACGCTCAGCCCCTTGGCCGACCCAACGATCTTGTAGGCGGTCCGGAAATTCTTCGCCTTCATCGAATCGTAGGCTTTCGAGCGTGTCTTGAGCCAGCCGGCGTCGGCCTTCGACGTATCCGCTTCAGCGCGCGCCGCAATATCCTTTTCGTCGATCAGGTCGCCGAGACGGCTCTTCAGATCCGCCTCTTTCGAAGATGCGATTTCGCTTTTGCGCCACGTCTGGCTCGCGAGCTTTCTCGCTTCATCCATCCTGCCCGATTTCGCCAAAGCCAACGCCAGCGCCACCTTCCCGATCGCCGTTTCGGGGGCGATGGATTTGAAGGCCGCGATCGTCACGTCCGGATTGTCGAGCTTGAGGAGCTTTTCTTCCAGGTGCTCGATCAGAAGCCAGCGGTTCGGCCATGCCGGGTTGGCATCGAGGAATGTCCGGTAGGCTTCGATGCTCCCCTCGCCTTTGCGCAGGACGAGCCAGTCGACGAGCTTCACCGAAATCGGATCCTGGAGTTCCGACCGCACGATGAGCGCATCGAGGAACCGGCCCTCGTCGACGGCCTTTTGAGCTTGTCGAAGGCGCTCGGCATCGACCACCGTCAGCGGAGTCTCGCGGACCGGTTTGATGTACTCGTCAAAGGCTGCGTTGTGACGGACTTCGGCCTCCGAGACGACCGCTGGCAAACGCAGAACGCCATCGTTTGCCCGCGCGGCCTTGATGGCTTCGACGTCGCGCTTGGGGTTTTCACTCGGAGCTGGTGGCGCTTTTGCGGCAACCCCTGGCAGCCCGATTACGAGCAATCCCATGGACGCGACCGCCGCGACTGGCGCCAGCAACGCCAGACGGGCCCAGCATGCGCTTCGATGGTCTGTTATCATGCGTATTTGAACCCGTTGAACATCAGAGATTGCTTCGCTTGCAGCCCTTGGCACAACAGAATAATGTCGCCCCAGATTATCGCTGCGCAGGCCCGAGCATCGAACGCCGGCAGCGGAGTTGTAGGGAACGTAACAACGCAACGCGCTGTCAACAAGGTCGCCCACTCAACACAAGCTTGCGCAGTGTTGACCAACCAAACCCACTCAACACAAGCTTGCGCAGTGTTGACCAACCAAACCCGCTCAACACAAGCTTGCGCAGTGTTGACAACTGAACTATGGCGCGGGCAAGGAGCAGCCGGCACCTGCTCGGATGAACAAGCTCCACACGACTTTAGGAAGTGTGGACTAAAACAAGCTCCACACGACTTTAGGAAGTGTGGACAAAAAAAGCCCAGCACGACTTTAGGAAGTGTGGACGGATTAGGCTCCACACGACTTCAGGAAGTGTGGACGGATTGAGGAAGCGACGGAATGTTCAAGGGGTCCTACACAGCGCTGATAACGCCGTTTCGCAATGGCGCGATCGATGAAGACGCCTTCGTGCGCTTCGTCGAATGGCAGCTGAGCGAAGGCACTCACGGGCTCGTTCCCGTTGGCACGACGGGCGAAAGCCCGACGCTGAGTCATGCCGAGCACAAGCGCGTCGTCGAACTGACGATCAAGACGGCTGCCGGCCGCGCGCCCGTCATCGCCGGCGCCGGATCGAATGCCACCTCCGAAGCCGTCGACTTTGCCAAGCACGCCGAGAGTGCCGGCGCCAACGGATTGCTTGTGGTCACGCCCTATTACAACAAGCCGACGCAGGAAGGACTTTACCAGCACTTCAAGGCCGTCAATGACGCCGTCGGCATTCCGATCTTCATCTATAACATCCCCGGCCGCTCGATCGTCGACATGTCGGTTGAAACGATGACGCGCCTCTTTGCGCTCGACAACATCGCCGGCGTCAAGGATGCGACCGCAAATCTCGCCCGCGTTTCCCAGCAACGCGCCGCCATGGGCGAGGACTTCATCCAGCTCTCCGGCGAGGATGCAACCGCGCTGGGCTTCATGGCACACGGCGGCCAGGGCTGCATCTCGGTCACCTCCAACGTGGCGCCGCGCCTGTGTGCCGAATTCCAGAACGCATGCCTGTCCGGCGATTTCGCCAAGGCGCTGAAGTTGCAGGATCGCTTAATGCCCTTGCATGACGTTCTGTTCCTTGAAACAAATCCCTCGCCCGCCAAATATGCATTATGGCGCCTCGGATTGTGCGAGGCCGAAGCAAGGCTCCCTCTGGTTCCGCTGCAGGACACGACCAAGAAGGCCGTGGAAGCTGCGATGATCAAGACGGGGCTGATTACGTCGGCGGCAGCCCAGTAGAGCAACTTCATCCGATCGCGAGAAGTGATCGCGTATGGTCGGATGATGTTCTAACTGTCTGCGCCTCGGGCACTCCCGCCCGGCAACCAACACGAACCCATTTGAAGGCTCTATCCATGGCGGCCAAAACAGATGGCGGCCGGCGGCTCGTCGCGGAGAACCGGAAGGCCCGCTACTCGTTCTCGATCGGAGACACCTTCGAGGCCGGCATTGTGCTTGTCGGCACCGAGGTCAAATCCCTGCGCACCGGTCAGGCCAATATCGCCGAAAGCTACGCCTCTCTCGAGGACGGCGGCCTCTGGCTGATCAACGCCTATATCCCTGAGTACAAAGGGGCGGGAAACTTCTTCCAGCACGAGCCGCGCCGCAAGCGCAGGCTGCTTCTGCATGCCCGCGAGATCCACAAGATAGGCATCGCCAAGGAGCGCCAGGGCATGACGATCATCCCCCTTCAGCTCTATTTCAACGATCGCGGGCTGGCCAAGATCAAGCTCGCCCTCGCCGCAGGCAAAAAGCTGCACGACAAGCGCGAAGACGCAGCCAAACGCGACTGGAACCGGCAGAAGGCACGCCTGCTGCGCGACAAGGGATGACGTATTGGGCAGAAGCGGAAGACCTGTCTAAAGCAGGTCGTCCTCAATGTCGCTGACCGAATAGCCGAGCTTCTCGAGACCCTCCTCGAGATAGTCGGACAGCAGCGGCATCCCGAGCAAATATTCGGACGTCTTGTTGACGGCTTCGTCGCGCGCCGTGGCGATCGCCTCGTCGAGTTCGTCGGATTCGAAGGTGCCGCGCCCGATCCACGCAAGAGCAACAAGGCTCACCTGCTCATCTTCATTCAGCGCCTCGATAAAGGACGCCGCTTCCTGAAATACGGTGTCGTCCGCAAAACTTTCCAGGATCGAGGCCGGATCCTCTTCGGCATCCCCCTCTTCGGGACTGTTGTCCCACGCCGCCACCTTGGCATCGAATTCACGAGCCTGGATAATGATATGGGCAACCTTCTCTGGGGCGATCTCAAGCGGCATCTGCTGTATCCTGAGGGGCGCGCATCGTGCGCAACTTGCAATACGTAGTTCCCGGCTCCGTCAACATCAATATTCAACTGTCGAGTTGTTCGCGAACGGCCGCGAAGACGGAGCGAAACATCACTTCGGTAAGGCGGCCGGTGTTGGTATTGTAGCGAGAACAGTGGTAGCTGTCGAAGAGAACGACCCCGCCCGGCAGCACGTGACGGGCCGCATGGCCGAACGGGTAAGCCGCCCGCGTCAGCTCGAGCGCCGACAAGGTCTGCTCGTGCGCAATACGCCCCAGCGCCAGCACCACTTTGAGTTTTGTAAGCGCCGCGATCCGCGCCGACAGAAAGCCGCGGCATTGCTTGATTTCCGCCGTCATCGGCTTGTTCTCGGGGGGCGCGCATCTGACCGCATTGGACACCATGCAGCCCTCGAGTTGAAACCCGTCGTCGATCCGCGCCGCATACGACCCGCGCGCAAATCCGAATTTCGAAAGTGTTCCATAAAGCAGGTCGCCGGCGAAGTCGCCCGTAAAGGGCCGCCCGGTGCGGTTGGCTCCCGCGCGCCCCGGCGCCAATCCGACGATCAGCAGGCGGCAGTCGACCGGCCCGAACGAGGGGACGGCGCCGTTGAACCAGGACGGTTCGGCCTGCTGGTTGGCAATACGGTAGGCGACAAGTCGCGGACAAAGATTGCAGTCGGCGGGCGGTTCGGGAGCGTTGATCGAAGACGCCATTTCACCGTCCCGTCTCATCCCGTCAGGAGGCCCAAGGCCCGTGGCCCAGCACTTTCGAACCGGTCACCGCAGGCTTTGCCTCCGGTGCATGAACGGCGTCCCGGCAGCTATCGATAAGCCAAGCGATGTCTGTCGATTTGAAACGGTCCTGTTACACCGCCATTCGAAGGCCACCGCAGCTCTTATCGAACGCGTGCTTGGCCCTCACAACTCGTCTTCGCCTTCGAATTCGTCAGCGTTGTCGAACGGCACGGGCTCCGCGATCGGGCGCTGCCCGCCGCTCGAACCGCGCGAGAACCGCTCGCGCTGGGGTGCCGGTCGTCCGCCTTCGCGGGCAATCTGCGCCTCGAGATCTGCAAGGTCGACGAATTGGTCAGCCTGCCGGCGCAATTCGTCCGCGACCATCGGCGGCTGCGTCTGAAGCGTCGAGACGACGCTGACCCTGCGGCCCTTTTCCTGGAGAGCGGCGACCAGCGAGCGGAAATCGCCATCGCCGGAGAAGAGAATGATATGATCGAGACTATCGGCCAGCCGCATGGCGTCGACGGTCAGTTCGATATCCATGTTGCCTTTGACTTTGCGCCGCCCGGCGGAATCGGTGAATTCCTTCGTCGGCTTCGTCACCATCGAATAGCCGTTGTAATCGAGCCAGTCGATCAGCGGGCGGATCGATGAGTATTCCTGATCTTCGGCCAGCGCCGTGTAATACAGTGCACGGACAAGCTGCCCCTTCTTCCGGAAATGCTCCAAAAGCCTTTTATAGTCGATGTCGAAGCCCAGGGATTTCGAAGTTGCGTAGAGATTGGCACCGTCAATAAACAGCGCAATGCGCTCGTTGGGATAGACAAACATTTGATATAGTCCTCGGACGAATACCGGAAAGGTTTCAGCAATTGAACCGCCGGTCGGTTAGAAGGTCCAGACCAGAAATTGGTTTCCCATATGGTCGTCAGTCAGGTGAGGTAGTCGCAAATCGATGTTGTTGTACTTCTAGCACATTCGGCACTACCTCGATCGACAGGCCACAACTCAGGGCCGGGTTGTCTACAACCGATTTGATTACGATCGTTACTGAATCTCATGCGACAAGGCGACGCAATGGCTCACCCCGTAGTTCTAGCTTCAGACGTTGTGGTTTGAACTCCATCCCCATACGAATACGCGCGGATCGAACGAACATTGAATTTCCAGGATGGCACGCGCCCCCGATCCTATTACAAGTCGCCATTCGACGCTAATAGAATCTCCGAAACGGAGATAACGGAACATTTATCGATGCGTCGAATCCACATCCGGGGAATTTCCACCCGTGCCGATCGGTGTCTAATCCTGCGACCCTTGCACTCCATCACTCAGCCTGCGAACGAGGTCGATCATCCTCGTTCGAACATCCGGCAATTGTTCCCCCTTCGGCATGAATAAATGCTTTTCCAGAAAGAACCCTGTGAGTTGAAACCCGGACTCCACATCTCCAGGTTGCACATCGCCCGGCCGGCCTTTGTTGAGAAATCCTGGCAGCGGCAACAACACCGACTTGTAGGGTTCCCCCGCCGATGCCGAAACCGCCCGCCCCGTTTTCGGCGAAACGTAGATAAGTTGATCGTTGCTTCCGGTTGCCGCGCATTCGCTCAAGTCGAGACCGAAACCCAATTCTTCCAATAGCGCCAGTTCCCAGCGGACCATCAGTCCCGGCCAGACTTTGTCGTCATCGAGAAAACTCAGCACGAACATGGTGATTTCATAGAGATTGGCATGTGCGTCGCGCTCGGGCAAATGCCGCAGCAGCGTGCAGATCGACGACAAGGCAGCAAGCCTGGCGGCATAGTTCATTGCGCTTGCCGCATAGCCGCGCTGCAGTTCGATGCGAAAATTACCCAGATGCTCCGAGAGCCGGGCATTCCACCTCGCTTCGACGTGATTGCCGATCTGCAGAACGGGCCGCAACTGCCGCGAACGCCCGCCCCGCACCAGACCGCATGCGCGCCCGTGCCCGCGCGTGAAAACATCCGCAATCGCGGACGTCTCACCATGCGGCCTGACCGAAATCACGATGCCTTCGTCGATCCATTCCATGACCGCGCCAGCCTATCCCGAAAGGACAGCGATTCGCACCGAAAACGGCATGTCAGATTGCCCTGCTGCCGGCATCGGGAGACTTCGGCTTGAGTTCTTTGCGCCGGTGCGGAGCCTTCTGCCTGATCGTGCACGGAGCGGCATGGGCCAGGCATTCGAACCGCCCGGCTCGCGGAACGCATTTCACGACCTTGTAGCCGGCGATCCGCCAATTCGGGTGCTCGAAGCCCGCAGCTTTCGCCTTTTCGGTCCAATCCATGATCGCTGCACGCTTTGCATCACGCTCAGAATCCGCCGACGTCAGCTTGCTGGTTACGTGCGCCTTGCAGATCCGCACGGCCGCCTTGGCCTGGTCCAGGGAAGGTGCCGCCACCGGCAGCGCAACCGTGATCGCACAAGCAATGAATATGGATAAACAGGTATGGACCTTCATCCCGGCCTCCTCGGGTCAACTCGGCCCCGTCGGCTAAAGACTAAACCAATGTAGAGCAAAAGTGTAAGTGGCATTTTCCCAGAACCATGTTCGCTAAGAATATGGTTGGAGATACCCTCAGAGCGCTGCACGCCCGCAATAGACCGTTACGCAAATGCGTTCGGCTCGGCGGCTAGTGTCCCGTCTCCGAAGTTCGCCTCCACTCTGCGGCAACCACTCGAGCGAACTTCGGAGGCAAAAGGGACACTAGAATCATAGAGTTGCTAGTGTGATTCAGATTCAGAAGTTCGCTCTGGGCCGAGCCGCAGATGGTAGCGACCTTCTGAATCATCACACTAATCTTTTGGGAAGGTTAATCCGATGTCCCGGTAGCGCTCCGGATCGTTCCCCCACCCTTCGCGCACCTTGACGAAAACGAACAGATGGACCGGCCGCTCGACGATGGACTGCAGTTCCTTGCGCGCCTCGCTCGACACCTGCTTTACCGTGCGTCCGCCCTTTCCAAGCACGATGCTTTTCTGGCTGTCCCGCTCGACATAGACGGTCTGCTCGATGCGCACGGATTTGTCGCGCAGCTCTTTCCAGTCCGTCGTCTCCACGGTAATCGCGTAGGGCAGTTCGTCATGCAGCAGATGATAGATCCGCTCCCGCGTGATTTCGGCCGCCAGCAGTCGCAGCGGGATATCGGAGATATCGTCTTCGGGATAGAGCCACGGTCCCTCCGGCACGACGCCGGCTAGATACGCCTTGAAATCCTCGACGCCACTGCAGTTGAGCGCCGAGATCATGAACACGCGCTCGAAGGCAACCCGCTTCGTCAGTTCCTCGGCCAGCTTCAAAAGGCGGCCCTTGTCGCTGACGCGATCGACCTTGTTCAACAGCAAAACCAGCCGCGCGTTGCTCGCACTTCTCAATTTCTCGAGGATCCGCGAGACATCTTCATCGAGCCCGCGCGCGGCATCGACGATCATGGCGACGACATCAGCGTCACCTGCCCCGCCCCAGGCAGCTTCGACCATCGCCCGGTCGAGCCTGCGTTTCGGCACGAAAATGCCGGGCGTATCGACGAACACCAGCTGGCTTGCGCCGACCATGGCGATGCCGCGCACCGGCATCCGCGTTGTCTGCACCTTGTGGCTGACGATCGTCACCTTGGCGCCGACCATGGCGTTGACCAGCGTCGACTTGCCGGCATTCGGGGCCCCGATCACGGCAACGAACCCGGATCGCGTAGCAGGCTGCCCTTCAGGTTGTCCCACGCCATCCGCCGTCTCGATCTCGCCGCCGGCGGGGTTGTCGTTGGCGGCTGCCCGGTCCGCCTCGCTCTCGGCGTTCATGATGTCACAGCTCCGCCCAAAGGCCTTCACGCTCGAGCATGGCCTGGGCCGCAGCCTGCTCCGCGATACGCTTCGATGAACCCTCGCCGCGCGCCGGGTCAAGACCTTTGACGCGGACTTCGGCGACAAACACCGGCGCATGATGGGGCCCCGTCCGTTCCGCCTCGAAATATTTTGGCAGCGGCAGACCACGCCCTTGCGCCCATTCCTGAAGCGCGGACTTCGGATCTTGCGCGCGCGCCGGCAACTCGCCGCTGATCGGCTCCCAAAGCCGGCGCACGACACCCCGCGCAGCTTCGAATCCGCTATCGAGGAACACCGCCGCCAGGAGCGCCTCCATGGCGTCAGCCAGAATTGTATCCTTGTCGCGACCGCCGCTCTCGTCCTCGCTCCCCGACAGGAGAAGATAGTCGCCGAGATCGAGCCGGCGGGCAATCAGCGCACATGTTTCGCGCCTGACCAGCTGATTGAATTTCTTGGCAAGGTCGCCTTCGCGCGCTTCCGGCATCAATTCGCCGAGAAGCTCGGCAATCGCAAGGCCGAGCACCCTGTCGCCGATGAATTCGAGACGCTCGTTATCGCGCATCGTGAGTTTGGCGCCGCGCGCACTTGAATGCGTCAGCGCGCGCTCTGCCAGCACCGTCTCATTGAACCGGTAATCCAGTACCGCTTCGAGGTCTGCGAGCGGGCGCACCTTCACCATGTCCCGGCTCGCCTTGTCGCCGCTTTGATACCTGCCCGCATTTCTCCGCCCCTACCTAGTGTTGCGTATTTGACGTTTGCCTCCCAGTTGCCGCTCACCTCGCGAGCCAACGTCAAATACAAAAAGCAACACTAGAATCAAACATTTGGTAGTGTTCCAAATGGCGCAGGCATTTGCTCACAAGGTTGCCTCAGGGGGAGGCAAATGTCTGTGCCGGAACACTAGTAGACGAACTTGAAGATGCGGTCCCAGCGCACGTCGAAAGGCCACGTCCAGGGCGTGTACCAGCGGAAAGAGGCGTCATCATCGACGGCTGCCGAGAAGAATATGATTTCGGCACGCCCGACCAGGTTTTCGTAGGGCACGTAGCCGACATCCCACGTCGCGCGGCTGTCGGTGGAATTATCCCGGTTGTCGCCCATCATGAAGAAGTGGCCTGCGGGAACCTTATATGGCCCGACGTTGTCGAAGAACCCGTTCGGCTCGGCATCGAGCACGGTATAGGTCTTTCCGGAGGGCAACGTCTCTTCGTACTTTTTCACTCGCCTGACCGGCCCGCCGTTGCTCGGCGGCACATAGAAACCGGCGGGCTTGCGCGGTAGCTCCTTGCCGTTCAGGAAGACTACTCCGCCGCGCACCTGGATCTCGTCCCCGGGCAGCCCGATGACCCGCTTGATGTAATCGGTGGAATTGTCGCGCGGCAGCTTGAACACCACGACATCTCCGCGCTCCGGCTGGCCGGAGAAGATACGCCCCTCGAATAAATTGGGACCGAACGGGAAGGAATAGCGCGAATAGCCGTAGGACAGCTTTGAAACGAACAAATAGTCGCCGATCAGCAGCGTATCTTTCATCGAACCCGAAGGGATGTTGAACGGCTGATAAAAGAAGATGCGGACGACCATCGCAATCGCCAGCGCCTGCAGGACGATCTTCACCATCTCCCACCAGCCGCTTTCGCTGCGCTTGGTTACGTCCGTTTCAACGCTCATTCGGCATCCTCAAAATCCGCGCCCCAACCGATCGCGGAGCGAACCAAGACCAGCCCGCTATAGCCCGTTAGGCACTTTGCTGCAAACCATTGCCGACAGTCATCTTTAAGGTCCGGTCCAACCGCTGACGTGCAGCACGCGTCTCGGCGGGCCACGCCCTCACGATGCGCTTACCTCCCGTCACCGGCCATCCGCAGCGCGGAAATGATGACGATCGCCTGCGCGAATGTGTCGTCGTCCGCCAGCGCCCGATCGATCCCGCGCCCAGCGCCGGCCACGATCGGCCTGAAATCGGGCAAACCTCAGGCCTCGCGGCGGGCCTGCGCCATGAGCGCGCGCATGTGCTGAACGGCAGCCGTCAGCCCGCCAAAAATCGCTTCCCCGATCAGAAAATGGCCGATGTTGAGTTCGACGATCTGCGGCAGGCGCGCCACCGCCTTCACGGTGTTGTAGGTAAGACCATGGCCCGCGTGGACTTCGAGACCGGCCGCATGGGCCATCTCGGCCCCCACCTTCAACCGTGCCAATTCACGCGAAGCTCCCGCGACATCGTCTTCAAGCGCACGCTCGCAGTAGGCACCCGTATGCAATTCGACGATGTCGGCGCCGAGTTTCGCCGACGCTTCGATCGTCTTTGCATCGGCCTCGATGAACAGGGAAACCCGGATGCCGGCCTCCTTCAGCCGGCTTATGACGCCTTTGAGATGGCTTTCAGCGCTCAAAACGTCGAGCCCGCCTTCGGTGGTGCGTTCTTCCCGCCGCTCAGGCACCAGGCAGCAGGCATTGGGAACGTGCCTCAGCGCGATCGCCACCATCTCGTCGGTCGCCGCCATTTCGAGATTGAGCGGCCGCGTCAACTCGGCCTTGAGCCGCGCGATATCGCTGTCGGATATGTGGCGGCGGTCCTCGCGCAGGTGCGCGGTAATGCCGTCCGCCCCACCCTCGATGGCGATGTGCGCCGCCCGCAGCGGATCGGGGTGACGCCCGCCGCGGGCATTCCGGATCGTGGCGACATGGTCGATGTTGACGCCGAGCCGCAGCACCTGGAGTTCATCGGCCTGGCTGATCGTCGTCGTCATGAATGGGTCGGATCGTAGGTTGCAAGCAGGGCGCCGAGCGGATAGCTGCTGTCATAGCCCCCGCGTCGCCGGCGGCGTGCCTGATACGTCATCGCCGCCCGCTTCGACAGATAATAGAACACCGCGGCGATAGCAATGCCGACCGGCAAACTGCCGATCAGCATTGGCTTGACCACCGGCCACAGGATCGCGAACGCCGCCCCCACCATATCGGGTGAGAACTGCTGGATGCTGTCCCACAATGCGGAAAACTGCGCCTGGAAGGCCTCCTGATCGAGCCCGCCTGAAGCCCCCAGCATGTAGCTGCCGGTGGCAAACGTCGCCGGCCAGATCACCGCCCAGACGATCGGGTTACCGAAGAAGGTGCCGAGCATTGCCGCTGTAAAGCTTGCCCGCAAAGCCAGGGCGAGGAACCCGGCGAGCGCCATCTGCAGTCCCACAAGCGGCGTTACGGCGGCAAAAACGCCGATCGCGCAGCCGAAAGCCAGCTGGTGGGGCGTCGCCCGCACGCGCAATAGGCGCAACACGGTGTAGCGAAGCGACCGGTCCCAGGAGTGCCGCGGCCAAACGAGGACGCGCATCTGTTCCGTCAGCGTCGGCGGCACGCGCCGATCGAATAGCATCTATCAGGCCCCCCGACCTACGATTTCGACCTTATCCCGGTCGTGTCCGATCCAAACCTCAATCAAAAGCGCGTTCGGCATTATTGACCACGCCTTTCGCCTTGAGGCCTGCAAGAATATGATTCAAGTGATCCAGATCCCACACTTCGACCTCAACCATCATTTCCGTGAAATCCGGCCCCCGGTGAACCATTCGAACCTGGTCGATGTTGCCATCTGCTTCACCGATAAGGGCGGCGATCTCCGCCAGGCTGCCCGGCGCATTCAGCGCCAGCACCTTGATCCGGGCAGGAAAGCGCTCGGACTTGTTCGGGTCGATATCCCAGGTAACATCGATCCACTTTTCGTGCTCAAAGCCCATCAACTCGGGTGAGTGTATCTGGAAGATGCGGATACCCTCTTCCTTCGTCAAGACGCCGACGATGCGGTCACCTGGCACAGCCCCACCGTCCGCGAACGTCACCGGCAGATCACCCTTCAGCCCGCGGATCGGGATACTGGAGCCGGCACTGTTGGACGAATCGCGATCTTCGGCCGACATGCGAAACTTCAGGCCCATGACCTTGGAGAGATTGAACCAGCCCTCCTGGCCGCCGGCCCGGCGATGGCGGTTCTTTGGCTTGTAATTCGGCAGCGGTTGTTTCAGATCCGCCTTCGGCAACGCCGCCTGCACGATATCGCGCGCCGGAATCTCGTTGCGCGCAACGCTGGCGAGAATGTCTTCGAGGGTCTTCGTGCCGGCAGCCAGACGCGGTAGCGCCTCGTTGAGCCGGGCTTCCGAAATCTCTTCCCCGAACCGTTTGAATTCAGCCGCGACCAGCCGCCGCCCCAATTCCGCGTACTGGCGGCGGATGGAATCGCGCACCGAACGCCGGATCGCGCCACGCGCCCGCCCGGTGACCGCAATCGCCTCCCAGGCTGCCGGCGGTGAAGCGCTTTTCGACGTCGCAATGCGGACCTCGTCGCCGTTCCTGAGACGGGTATCCATCGGCACCTGCCGGCCGTTGACGTAGGCACCATGCGCCTGATTGCCGACATCGGTATGCACCGCATAGGCAAAATCGACCGGTGTCGCACCATGCGGCAGCGCGATCAGCCGTCCGTTGGGCGTGAAGCAGAACACCTGGTCCTGGAACAGTTCAAGCTTGGTGTGCTCCAGGAACTCCTCCGAATTGGACCCCTCGAGCAGCGTCTCGACCAGTTGCCTCAGCCATGCGTAAGGTCCCGTTTCCTGTTGCAGGCCGGGAGCTGCCGCATTTTCGGAACCCACATCCTTGTAGACCGCGTGGGCCGCAACGCCGTACTCGGCGATATTGTGCATCTTGAAAGTTCTGATCTGCAGTTCGATCCGCTGGTTCTGCGGGCCGAGAACCGTCGTGTGGATCGACTGGTAGCCGTTGGCCTTTGGCGTCGAGATGTAGTCCTTGAAGCGGCCCGGCACTTGCCGCCACGTCGTATGGACGACGCCCAGAACCCGATAGCAGTCCTGGATGTCGTCGACCTTGACGCGGAAGCCGTAGATGTCGGACAGCTTCTCGAGGCTGATCTGCTTGTTTTCCATCTTGCGCCAAACCGAATAGGGCTTCTTCTCGCGGCCCTTCACATCCGCCGTGATGTTGACATCGGCAAGCTTCACCTCCAATGCCAGCGCGATCTCGTCGATCAGCCGCTGGTTCTTGGCCCGCAATTGTTCGAGCTTGTGGGTGACGGCCTGGAAAGCGTCGGGATTGAGCCAGCGGAACGCGAGTTCCTCGAGCTCGTCGCGCATCGCCTGCATGCCCATGCGTCCAGCCAGCGGCGCGTAGATGTCGAGCGTCTCCTGCGATGTCCGCCGCCGGCTTTCGTCGCGCTTGTGCTCGACGGTCCGCATGTTGTGCAGCCGGTCGGCAAGCTTGACGAGAAGCACGCGGATATCGCTCGAAATCGCCACCAGAAGCTTGCGGAAGTTCTCGGCCTGCTCGGCCTTTTTCGACACCAGATCGAGTTTTTTGATCTTGGTCAGACCATCGACCAGCGCGCCGATCTCCTTGCCGAACAGCTGGTCGATCTCGGTTCGGGTCGCATCCGTGTCCTCGATGACATCGTGCAACAGCGCCGTCGCAATCGTTGCGTCGTCGAGCTTCAGATCGGTGAGGATCGCCGCGACTTCGAGGGGATGGGAGAAATACGGGTCGCCATTGGCCCGTTCCTGATGCTTGTGCGCCTTCATCGCATAGACGTAGGCGCGGTTCAGCAGGGCCTCGTTGGCCTGCGGATCGTAACTCAACACTCGCTCGACCAGTTCGTACTGGCGCATCATGGCGGGCTAACCCGTGGGGTGAATGGAACATCGCGAGGATCAAGCTTAACGAGGCTCGCACACCAAAGCGATCCCCGATCCTGTCGCAGTTAACACAGAGATAGATCACGGCTTGCTGTGTTCAACACGCTGGGAACACGGCCCGAACCGGCCTGTCGAAACTGCCGGTAGAACTTTGCCGAGGCCGGAACATGCGAACACGTTGGCCTGCCCGTTCGCGGCGGCCAACGTCAACTTCAGAAATGCTCGATTCCGGATATCTGTCGCCATCCCCGAAAGGGACCGGCAAAGGGATCAGCGGCTGCCGCGCTCGCGCGGGTTGTTGCCGATGGCCGCCGACGGCTCGGTCGGGGTCATGCTTTCCAGGCCGCGCAGCAACTGTTCTTCCGTGAGGACATCGATCTGGATGTCGCTCGAGGTGTCGTCGCGCCCGAGCATCGGCAGTCGCCGCTCCGACTGCACGACGGGCGCGGCGCCGGCCTCAGGCTCGTCGACCTCGACGTTCTTCTGCAGCGAGTGGATCATGCCTTCGCGCATGTCTTCGGTCCGCACCGTCTGCTCGGCGATCTCGCGCAGCGCGATCACCGGGTTTTTGTCACGTTCGGCTTCGATCGTGATGGCGCTGCCGCCGGAAATGGCCCGGGCGCGGTGCGCAGCCAGGAGAACCAGCTCGAAACGGTTCTCGACCTTATCGACGCAATCTTCCACGGTGACGCGTGCCATATTGCAAGCAACCTTTCTGAGGTGAGTTGTCGGGATCTGCGGGCCTTCGGCCATCCGCACGTTACGCGGGTAAGTACATTTCCGCCCACTTTGTCAAGCCGCTTCTTAACCGAAACCGTGCGGCGTTGCAACAACGCCAATCCTGCTGCCGCCGAATTCATGTTGCAGATGCCATTCACAGCAGCGGCGTTCATACTGACTTGCATGATATTTATGACATGGCCGCGCAGGCCCGAACGTGGTGAAGATGCGCCGCGAGCGATCACAAACGGTGGCCTGTGGCCTCGCGGCACTTGAGCCGGAACCTTCGCCGCAGTAACCGAAGTCCATGAGCGACAAACCGATTCTCCCCGGCAAGGGCCCCATCGAGCCCGTTCCCCTGCGGCAGGCGCTGGAAGAGCGTTACCTTGCCTATGCGCTGTCCACCATCATGGGCCGCGCCCTTCCCGACGTGCGCGACGGCCTGAAGCCCGTGCACCGGCGCATTCTCTACGCCATGCGCGAACTCAAGCTGTACCCGGACTCGGCCTACAAGAAGTGCGCAAAGATCGTCGGTGAGGTGATGGGTAACTACCACCCGCACGGCGACCAGGCGATCTACGACGCCCTCGTGCGCCTCGCCCAGGACTTCATGGTCCGCTATCCCCTCGTCGACGGCCAGGGCAATTTCGGCAACATCGACGGCGATAGCGCCGCAGCGATGCGTTACACGGAAGCCCGCCTCGCGCCGACATCCTCGCTGCTGCTGGAAGCCATCGACGAGGACACCGTCGATTTCAAGCCAACCTACGACGGCTCCAATCAGGAACCCGTCGTCCTGCCGTCCGCGTTCCCGAACCTGTTGGCGAACGGTTCGTCCGGCATCGCCGTCGGCATGGCGACCAACATTCCGCCGCACAACGCCGAGGAACTGTGCAACGCGCTCCTGCATCTCATCAAGCACCCGAACGCGACGACTGAGAAACTTGTCGAATTCATCCCCGGCCCGGATTTCCCCACTGGCGGCGTCATCGTCGAACCGCGCGAACAGATCCTCGAGGCCTACGAGACCGGCCGCGGCGGTTTCCGCCTGCGCGCCAAGTGGGAAAAGGAGGATCTCGGTCGCGGCGGCTACCAGATCGTCGTCACCGAAGTGCCCTATCAGGTGCAAAAGTCGAAACTCGTCGAGCGCATCGCCGAACTGATGACGGAGCGCAAGCTGCCGCTCCTTGGCGATGTCCGCGATGAATCGGCCGAGGAAGTGCGCCTCGTCCTCGAACCGAAGACCCGCCTCGTCGATCCTGTCGTCCTGATGGAGAGCCTGTTCAGGCTGACCGATCTCGAAGTCCGCTTCGGTCTCAACATGAACGTGCTCTCGGCCGGCCAGATCCCCAGTGTGCTGTCGTTGCGTGAGGTGCTTCGCCAGTGGCTGGAACACCGCATCGAGGCGTTGATCCGCCGCTCTCAGTTTCGCCTGAAAAAGATCGAGCACCGCCTTGAGGTGCTCGACGGCTACCTGATCGCCTTCCTCAACCTCGACGAGGTGATCCGTATCGTCCGCTACGAGGACGAACCCAAGCAGGCGCTGATCAAGCGCTTCAAGCTGACCGACGTTCAGGCCGAAGCCATCCTCAACCTGCGCTTGCGGGCGTTGTCGAAACTCGAGGAAGTCGAGATTCGCGCCGAGCACGCACGCCTGTCGGCCGAGCGCGAACACCTGCTGGCACTGCTCGCCTCCGAAGACCTGCAGTGGCAGCACGTCGCCGAGGAGATCAAGAAGACCCGCGAACTCTATTCCAAGAAGACCGACATCGGCCGCCGCCGCTCCACCTTCGGCGAGGAACCCGACATCGAGATCGATCTCGAACAGGCCTTTGTCGAAAAGGAGCCGATCACGGTCGTGTTCTCGGAAAAGGGCTGGGCACGGGCCATGAAGGGTCACCTCACCGACCTCACACGCGTCGAATTCAAGCAGGGCGACAAGATGCGCCGCGCCTTCCACGCGCACACCACCGACAGGATCGTGCTCTTTACCACGAGCGGCAAGTTCTACACCCTCGAAGCCAAAGAACTCCCAGGCGGGCGCGGCCACGGCGAACCCGTCCGCCTGATGGTCGACCTCGAGGACAACCATGACATCATCACCGCCTTCGTCCACCAGCCGGGCCGCAAGCTCCTCGTCGCTTCGACCGCAGGCTACGGCTTCATCGTCCCGGAGGACGAGGTGATCGCTTCGACGCGCAAGGGCAAGCAGGTGCTGAACGTTTCCGAACCCGACGAAGCCCGCCTCGTCATCCCGGTGAGCGGCGACCAGATCGCAACCGTCGGCGAGAACCGCCGCATGCTGGTGTTCGCCATCGGCGAAATCAACGAGATGACGCGCGGCAAGGGCGTGATCCTGCAACGCTTCAAGGACGGCGGGCTGGCCGACGCGCGCACTTTCGAGGCGGCGGCCGGGCTAACCTGGGTCGACAGCGCCGGGCGCACATTTACACTGTCGATGGATGACCTTGCCGATTGGATCGGCACCCGCGCGCAGGCCGGACGCAGCGTTCCCCCGCGCTTCCCGCGATCGACGTCGTTTGGACCGGTGTTCGACAATCAGGCCGGCTGAGATCGCGACAGCCCGTCCTCCTGGCTTGAAGAAGTGGTCCGTCTGCGCCATGGGTAGGAGTGAGCGGTTTCAAAGTCACGCAAACCGCACGGGAACGGGAATTCGCATCATGCTCCGCAGCAACGCCGCACCTTCGCGCCTGCCCATGCGGGTGGTGATCGGCCTGCTGCTGGTCGCCATCGCCCACTCTGGGGCTAATGCTCAGAGCTGCGCCCGCAGCGATTTCGAGGCCGTCGTCGATGATGCCGCCGAAGCCCTGCGCCAGCTCAACTCCGAAAACAAACCGGTCTTCCAGGAACTGCTGCGCACCTTGAAGGACAAGCGCGGCTGGGACCATGACGTCTACCTTCGCGAAGCCACCCCGTTCGTCCAGGATGAAAAAATCGACGCACTTGATCAGCGCTCCCAGGATCTCCTCACCGACATCGCCACCCTTGGCGAAGAAGGCACCGCCGCACCGACTCCGGACTGCGCGCTGCTCGCCGAACTGCGCCAGCGCATGCAGGAACTCGTCACGGCCCAGACCGCGAAATGGCATTACATGTTCACCAAGCTGCGCACCGAAATCGATAAATAAACGAGGTCGGCAGTTTTTTTCACACCCATTCCCTTGATTTGACGCAATTACGCACTTAGATCGAATTCGTTTGATTGACGAAAACAAAGACGTGAGGTTTCCCATGTGCGCCGAGCCAAGACATCAACTCGACACTTATTCCAGTGTCGCGTGGCTCGTTGCGCGCGATATTGGAGACGTTTCGCATCGACATCCGCCCGGTAGTAACTGACGGGCACCGTCCCGCACCGACCTCCCCGACGTCTCCCGCAGGCCCGTCCTGCGGACGCGGGCGCTGTTTGTCCGGTCCGATGTGGAATTCGTTCTGACACTGCGAGCAGCACAAGCGAAATGTTGACCGCGCGCGGGTTTCCGCGCCGGCGCTGACGTTTGCGCATTCCTTTGCCCGCCGGGCCTTCAATTCAAGAAACGCTCGCGTTTTTTGAAAACGGGTTTCTGCGGCTATCGCCCTGCATTGTCATTTTCATTCTTCTTTTGGGTGACGATCATGATGATTGAGACCGTAAAGGAAAAGGCCATTGCTCACCAGATCAGCCGTTTCGAACGGGGTGCCCGCCGCCGGCTGCGCAAGCTTGCCGGCCTGTCGCCCCGTCTCGGCGACCTGATCCTGAGCTTTCCCGGCGCCGCCTTTGCCATTGCGACCAACTCGTTCGATCCCGATCGGACCGGTGAAGCGGTTCGCCGTGTCAAGGCCGGCTGCGGCCTCAAGGAGATCGCCCAGCCCATGGGGCTTCCCATGTGGCTGAAGCGTGTTCCGCCCGAAGCCTTCTCCGGGAAGCTCGCCGCATTGCCAAACGGCGAAAAGTTTGCCCAGAAGATCGCGCAGCGCATTCCGCAGAACCCTGCGTATGCCTCCTGCTGGCTCAACTGGGTAAGCTTTGCCGGTCAGGCCGGCGACGACGACTTCGCGCTGTGGATCGCAGCTCAGAAGCCGCCGTTCGTCCGTCCTGTTCCAGTCGACCGCGTACCGCTGCGTCCGCTGGCCGTCTACGCCTGGTTCTCCAACCATGGCGCTGGCATTGCGAGCGGGCTGATCGAGAAGCCATGGCAGCCGACCATGCGCTTCGAGACGGCAACAGCGGCGATGCGCGAGTGGCTCGATGCGATCGCCGAGCGCTTCCGGCCGGTTCCCCCGCGCCGCGGGCCTGGTCGCTATAGCCGCCGCCATGGCAATGGCTTGCGCATGGTCCCGTTGCGGACCGGACCGCAGCTTCGTGAAGAGGGGCGTGTGATGGAGCACTGCGTGGCAACGTACGTTCATCTGGTAGCCGCCGGCGAGTGCCTGATCTTCTCCGTGCGCAAGGGCGAGACGCGCCTTGCGACGATGGAGATCCGCCGTCACGGCCAGCGCAAAGCGTACGGCATTCTCCAACTCCAGGGTCCAGGCAACAGCCGCGTTCCGGAGCCGGTGGGGAGCTACGCGAAGAGCTGGGTTGAGCGCTACTCGGCCGATCCGGCCAGTGCTCTCCTCGCCGACGACGAGGAGTTCCAGATCAACCCCGCAGCGTGGCACCAGCTCTTCGAGCCCTATGCCGCAGCCAAGGGATGGAGCGGTCTGGAATCCACTTCGGCAAGCCTCGACAGGCTCCTCGCCGAAGCCGATCTACTCTCTCACGGCCGCTGAGGCCTATGAGGGCGACACGAAAAGGGGTTCCGGGCGGCAATGCCCGGGACCCCGCGCGCGATTGCATTTATAGCACATTCGAAGATCACCGAGCGGCCCGAGAGCTGAGCCTCAAACCCCTGCCGAGTGCTGCGCCGCCCCCTGACTGAGATAGCTGTCGAATACCGAGGCAATCGAGCGAACGAACAGCCGCCCCTTTTCGGTGATGCGAAACCCGTCCCCCTCCGGATCGGCTTCGACCAATCCATCCGTTTCGGAATCGAGCAGCATGCGCGCCTCTGCCACGACCGGTGCCGCCGCATCGCCGAAGCGCTCCTTCAATTCCCGCTCGGGAAAGTGGAACGAACACATCAGGCGCTCGATGGCGAGAGAGCGCACGTTGTCCTCGGCCGACAAGGCATGGCCGCGCCGGGTGGCGAATTCGCCGGCTTCGATCTGGCGCTGATAATCGGCGACCGCGACGGCGTTTTGCACATAGCCCGCAGGCAGCCGGCCGATGGCCGACGCTCCGAGGGCAATCAGGATCCCGGCGTCATCCGTCGTGTAGCCCTGGAAGTTGCGGCGGACTTCGCCGCACGCCAGCCGGTCGCCGGGCCGCGCGAAATGATCGAGCCCGACGCGAACGTATCCGGCCTCAACGAGTTTGTTGGCGGCACGGTTAGCCTGCGCGAACCGCTCCGTCATGTCGGGCAGCGCTTGACTGGGGATCAGCCGCTGGTGCGTCAGCCGTTGCGGCAGATGCGCATAGCCGAACAGGGCGACCCGGTCCGGACCAAGTTCCACGACCTGATCGATGGTGCGCGCCACCGTCTCGCGGGTCTGGTGGGGCAAACCATAGACGAGATCGACGTTGACCGACTTCACGCCGTGGCGCCGGAAGCCGGTTATCACGTCCCGCGTCGTCTCGAACGACTGCATGCGGTTTATGGCAACCTGCACCTTGGCCGTGAAGTCCTGAACCCCGACGCTGACCCGATTGATGCCGGTCTTGGCAAAGGCCGCAATCTTGTCGTCCGAAATCGAGCGCGGATCGACCTCGACGGCGAACTCCAGATCAGGGGCGAATGCGACAAGTCTCCTGAGGGCCGCACCGATGCGCAGGATGTCGTCTGGAACGAGGATGCTCGGCGAACCGCCGCCGAAGTGGATGTGATCGGCCACCAGCTTTTTGTGTCCCACAACCTCCCCGACGCGTTCGATTTCCCGCAACAGGACATCGACGTAGCGCGCCACCGGCTCGTACTTCCGCGTCGCCTTCGTGTTGCAGCCGCAGTACCAGCACAGCTGGTCGCAATAGGGAATGTGCAGATAAAGCGAGACCCGCTCGTTGTCGGCCAGCGCACTGAGCCAAGACCGGTACACGGCAGCACCGACATCATCGGAAAAATGCGGGGCGGTAGGATAGCTGGTGTAGCGTGGAACAGGGCCGGCGTAGCGCTTCAAGGTCTCTGGTGTCATCGGGATGTCCGGACGGCGGTTGCAGACGGGTTCGAACGCGGAAAAAACATCCGCGCAGACCTGATTACCTGCCGGCGAAACAAAGGAAATTGATGCGCATCAATAGTGCGCTGCGTCACGATGCGCGCCTTCAAGCCCCCGGCCCGTCGGCCGGTCAGGCGACGCGCGCCCATACGCTGACCGCAGAGCGCCTCATGTTAGCCGCCGGCCCGGTGCAGCACGCGCTCGCCTGCGTCCGCCGGTCTATCGGGCGCCGCTGAAATCAGCCCCCAGATCAGACCCATCAGGAGATAGAAATGACGCCAGTGGTCGGTATCGATCACCATCCCTTCGAAAGCAGTCGCTGCGAACGCCGCATAGAGGATGATGAACAGCGGCCGCATCGGCGAGGCTTTGGTGAGGTGCCGGAAACCGAGACCAAGCGTCGTCGCGACCAGTAACCAGTAGACCCCGCCGCCGAGCCAGCCGGAATTCAGCATCACGCTCATGTAGACGTTATGTACGTCCTCAGGGTGATGCACTTTGGTGAATGTGTGGGCACCGATGCCGAGCGGGTTTTCGGCAACGAGCTCCAGTGCCTTCTGCTGTCCAGCAAAACGCCCCTCCGGTCCCACATCGTAGTTCTGCGACAGCGAGGCGCGCTGTTCGAGAAGATCGGCGACCGGCTCGAACTGGATGGCAATGGCGATGAGGCCGCCGAAGAGGGCCAGACCGAGCGACATCAGCGCCACGATGCGCTCGCGCTGCATCAGGCTTTGAGCCGTGACGTAGGCGAGATAGCCGTAGATGAGGACGCCGAGGCCCATGGTGATCCAGGCCCCACGCGAGAAGCTCAGAAGCGTCGCCAGAACGAACACGCCGGCCAGCGCCAACGGTGCCAGAATGCGGGTCAGTGGGCGTGTCAGCACGAGATGCAGGAGATAGAGCAGCGGCGCCACCATGAACGGCCCGAATACGTTGGGGTCCTTGAACGTGCCGGCGGACCGGCCGAACTTGGTGAACAACTCGTACGCGCCAGGCAGCAGCGAAAAATATCCGATGAGCCCGCTCACCGCCGCGACGCCTGCTGCGAACGTCCAGGCATTCAGGATCAGCCGCGTGTGCGCCTCTGGCCGCTTGGCCACAAACGCGCCGAAGACGAACGAACCGAGGTAGAGATAGAGCGAGATCACCGTGAAGACGGTTGCATCGCGCGTATCGAGCGCGACGCCCGAGGCAATGAGCCCACCTGCCGCCGCGACGAGCCAGAGCGCAATATAGAGGATCATCGTCTCGCCGATGTAGACGAGCCCGATGACGGGCAGCAGCACGATGAGCCCCATCGTCAACGCATCGACCGGCGCCGGCTCAGAGAACACGATACCGCTCGTCGCGACCGCCAGCCAGACGAAGCCCAGCGCCAGCTTATGCGCCAGGCTTTTTTCCCGACAAGGCGTCCTGCGGTAATCTTCGAGCACCCGTCCGCCGCGAACCGTGGCAATCCGCGGGTTGCGGGCCATCGTGCGCCGGGATGCTGCAACTATCGCCACGTAGCGTTTTCCTTGTGCCCGGTTCAGCCCGAAGGGCAGCCCCCTCATCCAGCCGGCCCTCAGTAGGCGTTCTCCGACTTCAAAAGTGCGAACGGCGTCTTCACCAGGATGTAGAGGTCGAGGAAGATCGACCAGTTCTCGATGTAGTAGAGGTCGTGCTCGACGCGCTTCTGGATCTTTTCGTGCGTATCGGTTTCCCCGCGCCAGCCGTTGATCTGCGCCCAGCCCGTGATCCCGGGCTTCACCTTGTGGCGCTTGAAGTAGCTTTTCACGACGTCGTCGTAGAGATCGCTGCCGGCTTTCGCGGAGAGCGCATGCGGGCGCGGACCGACCAGCGAAAGATCGCCGAGCAGCACGTTGAACAGCTGCGGCAGTTCATCGATGCTGGTCTTGCGGATGAAGCGTCCGACCGCCGTCACGCGCGGATCTTCCTTGGTGACGAGCCTTGCGGCTGCCGCGTCGCACATGTCGGTGTACATCGAGCGGAACTTGAACACTTCGACGAGCTCGTTGTTGAAGCCGTACCGCTTCTGGCGGAAGAAAACCGGACCGCGGCTGTCGAGCTTCACCGCGATGGCGACCGCCGCCATGGCCGGCGCCAGCAGGATCAGCGCAACCGCGGCGATGACCTTGTCGAACCACCACTTGGCGATCCCGCCCCATGCTTCGAGTGGCTTGTCGACGAGATCGAGCATGGCAACCGAACCAATGCGGGTATAGGTGCGCGGTGCAAAACGCAGATGGCTGAGCCGCGCCGGAATCTTGATCTCGACCGGCAGCTGCGAGAGTTCGTCGACGATTTCCGCGATACGCTTTTCCGCACTGAGCGGCAGCGCCACGATGATCAGGTCGACGCGCGTTGCTCTTGCGAATGCGATGAGGCTGTCGACCGCGCCGAGCATCGGGTAGCCGTGCCGATCAGCGCCGTCACGGGTCATGGAGCGCTCGTCGAAGACCCCGCAAATCCGCAGATCGGCTTCGCCGTCGGTTTCCAGCATGCCGATCACGTCGGCGCTCACCTCGCCACCGCCGAAGATGACCGCGCGCCGGTAGAGGCGCCCGCATTCGATCCAATGGCGCGTCAGCTTCGCAACCGCGAACCGTTCCGCAATGATGCCGCACGCCCCCGCCACGAACCATGCTGCAAGCCAGAACCGGGAGAACTCGCCGCTGGCCTTGAAGAAGAACACCGCCGCAACGAGTGCGCTGAAAGCCACCGCCCATCCAAACAGAAGGCGCGGAAGCTGTGACAACAGCGATGCAAACTTCGTCACCTGGTAGAGCTGCAAAAACTCGAAGACTGCGACGAGCACAATCGCCGTTCCCACCACCGCGCCGGTATATCCCAAAGCATGCGTCGCGACGCCCTCGTCGACATAGAGCGCCGCAATAATGAGTCCGGCCAGCACGGCTACCGCGAAATCGGCAAAGCGAACCACGTCGGCGAAGACCTTGCGCGAAATGAGCTGTCCACGGCGCGCAACCGAAAAATCCGCCAGTCGCGGCGCGGCGGCCCTCGCCTCATGCAACGTCTGGACGAGCCCGGATGGGAGTGCGCTTGCGGCAACGCTCTTGGCAACGCTCATGAAACCTGGCTCCGTGCCTTTTTCGAAGGATCACGGGACCAGGAGCATCAGGCGTGCCAGAAGGGCTTGGCCATTAAGCGGTGATTAGGAAACGTTCGCGATATGGTAAATTTCTCCGCCGTCGGCCTTTATCGGCCGGAGTCGGAGTCGAGAACCGGCTTGCCGAACGTTGTATCGGCAGCAGGCCCCGCCCGCCGCGTCAACAATCCGTCCCTGTAGAATTCCAGCACGGACCGCATCATGCGTTCCGTTGTAAAACGATTTTGAACGAGTTCGCGCAAACGGTCCGCCCGCGCCGTGGCTGCTGCCAGATCGTCGCTCGCAAGTGCCATCGCGCAGGCCAGCGCCCGCGCGTCACCCGCTGGAACGAGCCGCGTATCGCTGTCCGCAACGATTTCCGGCACACCGCCGACCTGTGTCGCAATCAGCGGCACGCCGGCTGCAGCCGCCTCGAGTGCGATATAGGGCAGGCTTTCCGCCCGCGACGGCATGACGAGGATGTTGCCGAGGCCGAAGGCGTCCCGCGCCGGCATGGCGCCTCTGAACATCACCCTGGCGCCAAGCCCCAGCCGGTGCGCCTGTGCCTTGAACTGCGCCGCGTCCGGGCCGTCGCCGACGATGACCGCCCGCATCTGCGCGGGAAGCTGCGCCAGCGCATCGAGCAGCACGTCGACGCCCTTGAGGTGGCGCAGTTCGCCAACGAACACGAATGCAGCGGCGCTCTCGTTGAGCCGGCGCAGTTCGAAGTCGGCCGGCGACAGGCCGTTGGCAATGACCCGGTTCGCTACCTCGGCCAGCCGGATCGAACCCTCGAACCGTCCCCTTGCGAATGCGCTCTCGAAGATGATGCCGTCGGTCAGCCTGGTCAGCGCCGCTTCCGCGGAAACGTAGACGTTGCCTTTGATGGAGCCGTCGAAATAGTGCAGGCTCCCGCCATGTGGCGTATAGAATCGCAACGGCCGCGACCCCGCTTTCCCCGACGCAAGGCTGCCACCGACGCGCGCGTAAAGCCCGCCCTTGGCGCCATGTCCGTGCACAACGTCGATGCCGAGTTCCTGCGCGAGGCGGCGCGTTTCACGAATGCATTTGAGGTCGCTGACGCCCGGAGCCCGGCCCATCGGGATGCTGTGCAGGCCCAGCGGCAGGTGGGAAGCCAGGGCGCTTAGTCGCTCGGCGGTCAGCCCGTCGGCTGAATTGGCATCGACGAGGACTCCGACTTCGAGCCCCCATTTAACCTGTTCGAGGGCCAGATCGCGAACATGCCGGAACAAGCCGCCGACCGGCGCGCGAAGGATGTGCAGAATGCGCAGTGTCTGGGTCACGCCCAACGGCTCCAGTTTGCATCGGCGCCAGATCGCATCGACCGGTTGCGCCAGACTGTTCGCTTCAGAAGAATCGTTCGTAGACGAACACCGTATCTCCAGCCTTAACGACATAATCCGCCGGCGCTTCGATCTCTTCGACCAGCCCGTCGATCCGGCGCGTGATGCGGAAGCTCCGCTGGCTGGCCCGCTCGCTGTAGCCTCCGGCAATTGCAACCGCCGTCTCGACCGTCATCCCCGACACGTAGGGGTACTGGCCGGCATTGCGGACTTCGCCGAGAATGAAGAAGGGACGGTTCTGCAGGATGTCGACGGTCACCTGCGGGTCACGCACGTATTCGGCACCGAGCCGGTCGCGGATGGCGCTTGCCAGGCCGTTTGTCGTGAGGCCGCGGGCAAAAACCGTTCCGATCAAGGGGATCGGAATCTGGCCGGCATGATCGACGATGTAGGTGCGCGACAGGTTGGGCTGGCCGTAGACGAAGATGCGCAGTCGGTCGCCCGAGTCGAGCAGGTAGGGGCCATCGGCCTCGGCGACCGCCTTTGGCCCGGTCAGTGCGACAGGAACGACTTCGGGTTCGACCCAGGTCTCCTGTGCGGCGGTGTGAACGTAGCGTACATCCCCGGCCGGCGCGGGGCCGTGCGCCACCATATGCTCTGCATCATGTTCTGCATCGGTGGCCATCGCACCATTCTGGCCCACCAGCCAACCGTCCGTGGAGGGCAGCGGACGGTTGCCCGCACAGCCGGCCATGCCGGGCAGCAGAGCCGCGAGAAGTATGAACGCTCGCCAATACATAGTCGGGCAGCCTCATAAGACGATGTCTATCACGTCCTTAGAGCTAGCCCGGGGATGGTTAAGAAACCTTGAGCGGTCGAACCAATTTCAGACAATTAAGGGATTTGTTACCCCGATGCGTTCTAATCCGGTCCACTTCTTCATCGAATAGAGATCGGACGCATGCGCCAAGCCCCAGCCTCGCCAGACGATATCGACCTGACGACCCTTGGTGCCACCTTGAAGCGCGCGGCGACGAAGCTCATCGCACTTTCGCTGATCGCCGGCACTCTCACCTACCTGACCTTGTCGACCATCGCTCCCCAGTTTGTGGCCAATGCCGAACTCGCGATCGTCGCCAAAAGCGGGCTCAATCCGTTTACTGGCCCCGATCCGCAGAACTCGTCCACGGACCTGGCCTCCCGCATGGACAACGCGGCGGTGAACACCCACGTCCGCGCCATCCAATCGCCCGACCTGATTGAAAATGTCGCCGGCGAGCTACGTCTTGCCGGGCGCCCTGAATTCAACCCCGTACTTGGCCCCGTCGACACCTTCACCGGCATCCTGCGCACGATTGGCCTGTCGGGAGTCCAAAGCAGCCTCAGCGACAACGACCGCGTGCTGAACGAGGTCTCGAAGCGCCTGCAGGTCTATTCGCCCGAATCAAGCCGCGCCATCACGATCAATTTCACGTCGATCGATCCGCAGCTCGCCGCCGATTTCGCCAACCGCCTCGCCACCAGCTACCGCGAGAAGCTCGCCACCGCGACCGTTGCCGAGACCTCGGCCGTCCAGGATAATCTTGCCCCGCGTATCGCCAGGCTTCAGGACGAGGTCGCCAAGGCCGACGAGGAAGTCGCCGACTTCCGCAACAAGGCAGGACTGCTTGGCGGCGGATCCCAGAAGACCCCGATCAACGAACAGCAGCTCGGTGACATCACCACCGAGCTGACCAAGGTCAAGACGCTGCGCTCGACCGCCGAAGCACGCGCCAAGAGCGCTCGCGACCTGATGCGCCGCGGCACGCCGGAAGTCATCCCCGAGGTGCAGCGCTCGCCCTTGATTCAGGGCCTGACATCCCAGCGCGTCGCCGTGGAGCGCGACATTCTCAAGCGGTCGACGAGCCTCAAGCCGGCCCACCCGATCATGAAGCAGCTGCAGGCCGACCTTGCCGCGGTCAACCGCCAGATCGCCGGCGAAGTCGCCAACCTTGTCGCCGGTCTCGACAAGGAGGCTTACCTTGCCGCCGAACAGGAGCAGGCCGTCGTCGCCAGCCTCGAAAAGATGAAGTCGAAGGTTGCCGTCAACACCACTGACGAAGTCGAACTTCGCCGGCTCGAAGCGGTCGCAACCTCGAAGCGCGGCGAACTCGAGCGCCTGCGCGCGCAGTTCGAGGCCAACCGTGCCAGAACGGACTCTGGCGCCGTGCCCGTGGAAGCCCAGATCATCAATCTGGCGAGAACGCCGAGCATCTCGAACTTCCCCAAGAAGCTGCCCTACACCCTCCTTGTCATGGTCGCGACGCTGCTGCTGGGTACAGCTTTCGTCATTACCGCCGGCCTGACGCGCAGCGCCCGCAGCGCCGGTTCCACGCACGCCGCCGACGACCGCCTGCGCGAGGAAATCGCGGCGGCGACTTCGATCCCCTCGCCGCGCATCCCGCCTTCGCTGGCACCCCTCGTCAATGCTCGCCATGAGCCCGATCTCGTCGATGAACCGGGCCTCCAGCCGCCGCCCCTGCACCGCCCAGGACATGGCGACGCTTCCCTTCACGTCGGCGATGCCGGGGCTCTGGCAAGGCATCTCCTCGACATCTCGACGGGCGCAACCAACGGCTTCCGCACCCTCATCGCAACCCGCATCGACGCCGTCAGCACCGCCGAACTTGCCGTAGCCACCGCTGCCGGACTGACGCTTGCGGATAAGCAGGTGATAATCATCGACTGGAGCCTCAACGGCACCGGGATCGCCCGCCAGATGTCCCTGCCGAACGCCCCAGGCTTCGTCGAACTTCTGATCGGCAAAGCCACGTTCGCCGACATCGTGCGCTTCATTCCAGGTTCGAGGACCCACTTCATCCCGAGCGGATGGGCGGTGGCCGAAGGTCCAGAGGGGCTCGACGCCGACCAGCTCAACCTCATTCTCGACGCCCTCGACGAGGCCTACGACCACATCATAGTCGTTGGCCGCTATGAGAACGCACGCGCCCTCTTCGAAACCATTCAGGGCCGCTTCGACGCCGGCATCGTCGCCAGCGACACGAGCGACGGACAGCGCGTGCTCGACGATCCGCCTGACACGTTCCTCGGTTTCGAAGTGGCCGACATAGACATCATTCGCTTCGAATCGCGGGCTGAACAGGCCGAAACCGCCGCCTGAGGCATGGCACGCCGGTTAACCCTAACTCACGGCAAATCGCGATCTTCGGTTTGCCGGACCGGGCCTGCACGCGAATTGCATCCTCTCCTCACGAAGCCGTTAACTGCCGTGAGATTCTTATTTGACTCGCGCGCGCCGACCGGAGGAACCCACCCCCTCATGAGCCGCACGAACACGTCGATCATCAAAGCCGCACTCAAGGCCCTGGACATAGCCGGGGCAAACCGCATGGCCGCCCCGCTCACCGGCGGCCTCGGTGCAATCCTGATGTTGCATAACGTGGCCCCCGACACCGGCGAAGCCTTCGAGCCCAACCGGATTTTGCGCATCACCCCCGAATTCCTCAAAGACGTCGTCGGCCTTGTCGGCGAGATGGGGTTCGAAGCCGTCGCCCTCGACGACATCCCCTCGCGCATGGCCGCAGGCCCCGGCGCCAAGCCCTTTGTTGCCTTCACCTGCGACGACGGCTACCGCGACAATCGCGATTACGCGCTGCCGATCCTTCGCCGCCACGGCATTCCGATGGCCGTCTACGTACCGAGCGACTTTGCCGACGCGAAGGGCAATCTGTGGTGGCTTGCGCTCGAAAGGGCTGTCCGCGAGCTGCCGAGGATCGATGTCATGCTTGGCCGTCAACGCTTCGACTTCAGTTCGCGCACGACGAGCGAAAAGGTCACGGCCTACCACCGGCTTTACTGGGCTCTGCGCCAGCTTCCCGAACATCAGGCGCGCGACGCCGTGGACGAGCTAAGCAGGACGGCAGGCTTCGACCCGGCGTCGCTGTGCCGCGAACTTGTCATGAATTGGGACGAACTGCGGGAATTCTCCTCCGATCCGCTCGTCACGATCGGAGCACACACGACCGGACATTTCGCGCTGGCAAAGCTCGACGCGGCGAGCGCGCGGCGCCAGATGAGCGAGAGCATCGCCCGGATCGAGACCGAACTCGATCTGCCATGCCGTCACTTCAGTTTCCCCTACGGCACTGAATCTGCCTGCGGCAACCGCGAATTCCATTTCGCCCGCCAGCTCGGCATGATGACCGCCGTCACGACCGCCAAGGGGCTGATCCACCGCCGCCACAGGAATTCCATGACGTCGCTGCCCCGCGTTTCGCTGAATGGCGACTTCCAGGACCTTCGCTACGTCCGAACGCTACTGACCGGCGCTCCCTTTGCGCTTCTGAGAGGCTACCGCCGCCTGACCGGCCTGCCGAACGCCGCCCGCGATCTCTTCACGCCGCGTCGTCTCGCGACATCCACTTGATGATGATTGCCGCCGGCACCACCCACAACAGCCCGGCAACTGCGTAGAAAGCCAATTCGATGAACTTCGAGGTGGTATTCACCTCGAGCGCCACCGCGACGACCATAGCGATCAGCGCGTAGACAACGATCATCACCATCAGCAACATCGTTCCGACAAGCTTGCGCATGCGCATAGTCATGGTGGGGTGAAATCTCCTCGTTAGAGAACTATCCTAACGCCTTCGAACTGGGAAACCGCGCCGCTTGGGCGCATTCCCAATAACTTGGCTTACTGCTTTGTTGCCCGCGCAGATCTCAAAATCAATGAAGGTAGACCAGCCGATGTTCGCCGAGCGCGCCACCCGCAACCAGATCCGCTCAGGCCCTGAAGCAACCGCCACTCTGGCGCTGCGCATCTGGCTGTTCTCTGTCGCAGCCCTCGTCCTCGCCATGATTGTCGTCGGCGGCGCCACAAGGCTCACCGATTCCGGGCTGTCCATCACCGAATGGCAGCCGATTCTTGGCGCCATTCCCCCGCTGACCAGCGACGATTGGCAAGTGGCCTTCGAGAAATATCGCCAGATACCGGAATATCAACTCGTCAACAAGGGCATGTCGCTCAGCCAGTTCGAGTTCATCTACTGGTGGGAATGGTCGCACAGGTTCCTCGGCCGCTTCATCGGGCTCGCCTTCGCACTCCCACTCGCCGTCTTCTGGTTCGCCGGAAGGATCCCGCGCGGGTTTACCCCGAAACTTGTCGGCATTCTTGCACTCGGCGGACTGCAGGGCTTTTTCGGCTGGTATATGGTCCAGTCGGGACTGTCCGAGCGCGTCGATGTCAGCCATTACCGGCTGGCGCTGCACCTGACGACCGCCTTCGTCATCCTGGCGGCGATCCTCTGGGTCGCCTTTGAGCTTGCCCGCACCAAGGACGAAAACCACATCCGCTTGCATAACCTGAGTACCGCACAGGTGCGCACCGCCTGGGTGATCCTCGCGCTGTTGTTTTTCCAGGTCGTCGTCGGCGCATTCGTCGCCGGTCTTAAGGCCGGGCTCGTACATAACACCTGGCCGCTGATGAATGGCGCGATCATCCCGGAAGACATCGCCGACCTCACCCCGTTCTACGTCAACCTGGTCGAGAACCCGGCAACCGTTCAGTTCATTCACCGGCTGCTCGCCTATATCCTTGTCGCCATGGCCCTTTGGCATTCGTTCTCGATCTCGGCCAGCGCCGACGATGAGCGCGTCGTCACATCTTCGAGGCTGTTGGCCGTCGCGATCCTGGCCCAGGCAGGCATTGGAATCTGGACGTTGCTGGCCGCCGGCAGGGCCGCCGAAATTCCAATACTGCTCGGTTTGATCCACCAGGGCGGCGCCGCAATCGTCCTCGCGATTGCGGTGTGGCACGCCCACCGGATATCGCGCGCGGCCTGACCGGCCCATGCGCCCGGCGCTTTTTGACCGGCACTGCGGCGCGGCAGCGCTATCCAGGCTCCGCCGCCAATGCTACGCGGAACGGCTTTCATCACGATCGCCCGGAGCCTCCCATATGTCCCTGTTCCACCGCGCCGCCGCCTGCCTCCTGGCGATCGTCTGCGCTGCCCAGTCGCCGCTGGCGGATCGCGCAGCCGCCCACCACACCTACGTCAGCAAATACGATCCGGACAGAATCGTCTCGCTCAAGGGCACGATCGCCAGCGTCGACTACCGCAACCCGCACATCTTCTTCGATATCACCGTCATCAACCGCGACGGCTCGACGACGACATGGCACGTCGAAACCGAAGCGATCGCCAAGGCGCAGGCGAAGGGCCTCAGCGAATCCAAACTCCAGGTTGGAACAGCCGTCGTCGCCACCGGCTGGATGTCGCGCACCGGCGAGGCCGAAATCGGCCTCAAGTCGATTTCTATCGGCGCCAAGACCTACACCATCCGCAACACGGCGCGCTGAGCCTCATGCCATGATCGAGTTCGAACCGCTGCTGCGCGCCATCTACGACCTTCCCCTCTCTCAAGTCGTGCGCGGAGCGGTCTGGGTCTACCCCGTCCTCGAAACGCTGCATCTCATCGGTCTCGGCCTCCTGTTCGGCCCGATCATCATCTTCGACCTGCGCGTCCTTGGCGTGATCTCCAGCCCCGCGCCATCTCCGCTGGCCGGTTTGCTCCTGCCTTGGGTGTGGATCGGCTTCGCCATCAACGCAACGAGCGGTGTCCTGCTGTTTGGTTCGGATGCCCTTGAGTTCGGCGCCAATCCGGCATTCCAGGCGAAAATAGCGCTGATCCTCATGGCGGGCTTGAACGCCGCGGTTTTCCAGCTTCGCGCCGCTGGCGGATACGCCGGCAACGCACCCGCCGGTGATGCACCTTCCCCGGATGCGCCTTTAACGGGCGGACTGCGTTTCCAGGCCGCGCTCTCGATCCTCCTCTGGCTCGGCGTCATCCTCGCCGGGCGCATGATTGCCTACGTCGCCTGACGGGCCCGCAGCGCGTCCTGTCGCAAAGTCCGGTCACAAGCGGCAACCCGCACCGCGATGTCACCCCAGAAGACCGAACCCGATTTACAAACCCCCGATGACGATCATTGAGAACCGCCGCGCCTTCGCATACGTTGCCGGGAATGAGCAACATCAAACCCATCCACATCGTCGGCGGCGGCCTTGCCGGCTCCGAAGCCGCCTGGCAGATCGTCCGCCGCGGCGTCCCCGTCATCCTTCACGAGATGCGGCCCGTCCGCTCGACCGAAGCCCATTCGACCGATGGCCTTGCCGAACTCGTCTGTTCGAATTCGTTCCGTTCGGACGATTGGAAGACCAACGCCGTCGGCCTGCTGCACGAGGAAATGCGCCGCTGCCGGTCGCTCATCATGTCGGCGGGCGATTTGCACAAGCTGCCGGCCGGCGGCGCCCTTGCCGTCGACCGCGACGCCTTCTCCGCCGAAGTCACCCGCCGCCTCGAAAGCCATCCACTGGTGACGATCGAACGCGGCGAAGTCGCCGGCCTGCCGCCGGCCGACTGGGACAGCGTCATCATCGCCACCGGACCGCTGACCTCACCGGCCCTGTCGCAAGCCGTTCTCGAACTCACCGGCGAAGGCCAGCTCGCATTTTTCGACGCAATTGCTCCGATCGTCCACTACGACTCGATCGATCTCGATATCGCCTGGCGCCAGTCGCGCTACGACAAGCCCGGTCCCGGCGGCACCGGTGCCGACTACCTCAACTGCCCGCTCGACCGGCCAACCTACGAAGCCTTCGTCGATGCCCTGATTTCGGGCGACAAGACTTCATTCAAGGAATGGGAAGCCACCACGCCCTATTTCGACGGCTGCCTGCCGATCGAAGTCATGGCGGAGCGCGGTCGCGAAACGCTGCGCTTCGGCCCGATGAAACCTGTCGGCCTGACCGATCCGCACAAGCCTGGCGGACGCCCCTATGCGGTCGTGCAGCTGCGCCAGGACAACGCCCTCGGCACGCTGTGGAACATCGTCGGTTTCCAGACCAAGCTGAAGTACGCTGAACAGACCCGCATCTTCAGGATGATCCCCGGCTTAGAGGATGCGCAGTTCGCCCGCCTCGGCGGCCTGCACCGCAACACGTTCCTCAATTCCCCCAGACTCCTTGATGACACCCTGCGCCTGAAAGCCGACCCACGGCTGCGCTTTGCCGGCCAGATCACCGGCGTCGAAGGCTACATCGAAAGCGCCGCCGTCGGTCTCTTGACCGGCCGCTTCGCCGCCGCCGAGCGCCTCGGCGAAGCCGTTCGCCAGCCGCCGGAAACGACAGCCCTCGGCGCCATGATCCGCCACATCACGGGCGGCCATCTCTCGGCCGACGAGCCCGGCGGTTCGCGGTCGTTCCAGCCCATGAACGTTAACTATGGGCTGATCCCTCCGCTTGAGGAACTTCCCGCCCACGATGCCGATGGCCGCCGCCTCAAGGGCAAGGAACGCGGCAACGCCAAGCGCCTCAAGGTCTCCCAACGCGCGCTTGGAGATCTTGACCGATGGCTCGCCGACGACCCGCCTTGCGACGATGCCGGCGCCGATTTCCTGTGAGCCGATCCCTATGAGAAAGCCGGGCTGGAGGCGGAATGATTTCGCTCAATGCGAGAAAACGGATTCTGCAATAGCGTTTGCAATCGAAGGTCGCATTAAACGCTAATCCGGCATACAATGCGGCAAGCCGTGGGAAGGTTTTTGGGCGCGCAAGCAGGTTTGCGCCCATAGCGTCGGCACGATGAAGCCGCTGCTGGCGCTAGCTTGCGCTTATGGAAGCGGGACGGAACGAACCAAGCCTCCCCGAGTTGGAATGGCACGGTCCCCGACCCGATACAAAATCAGGAGAAGCAGACATGTACCCTGTTGCAATGCGGGGCATCGCAGTACTTTTCGCTACTGTGATGACGGTCGCCTTGACGGCTGCCGCACTCCCCGCTCAAGCTGCTGGACCGGCTGGTTCCGGACCGGTGGCGACCACCGTCAAGCAACTGAATGCGATACTGCACGCCGACACCGTGACTGAGGTCGGTCGCCGCGGACGTGGCTTCCGTGGTCGCAGCTTCCGAGGTCACAGTTTTGGCCGTCTGCGGCACGGGCACGTGCGCAGCTATCGTCGCGGCTACGTTCGCGGCTACAGCCGCCGGCATCGGCACTACTCGTATCGCCGTCATTACCGTCCGCACATCTACTATTCGGTGCCCTACGTCTATGGCTACAGCTACGGCTACCGCTACAGCAGCCGCTGCTACAAGCCGTGCCGGTATTCCGGTTACAGTCGGAGCTATTGCCGCCGCTACTGCAGCCGTCACAGCTACTGGTAACCGTCGCATCGATTGGCAAACCGCTTAGCTGAAACGCGAAGCCCGCCCGGCCGCAAGCCCGGCGGGCTGTATTTTGTCCGCACACGTAATAAACATTCAGAGGACAACATAACATCATGAAATTTCGAGATTATCGCGAAGTTGTGATGAGGCAGGGTCACTTTTAAAGACACATTTTGAACCTAACGTCGCCGACCGGCGTTTAAACACTGCCGGTTCGTGTCACGACTGGGGAAGGTCGTCGAAGCGTAAGTGTGCCGTCGTCGGAAAGAACCGGTCTGCGCAAGGCGGATCCGATGCCGGGACGGCACAGCAAGCAAGGGAGACTTTCAATGTCGAAGACACTTCGAACGTTGGCGGCCGTGTTCGTCGGCACGCTCGTCGTCATGGCGGGAGCCGTTGGCTCGGCCAGTGCCGCCGGACTGCCCGGCGCCACCGCCGTGCAGCGCGGACTTCAGGACCTGTCCGGTAAAGACGCCGGGCTTCAGAAGGTTCACAACCGCCGCTACTACAAACATCGCTATCATCGGCGGCACCACAAGTATCGCCGCCTCTGGCGCAACTACAGCTATTATCCCTATTACTACGGCTACAAGAAGTATGGTCGCCGCCACCACAAGCACCACCGCCATAGCTACCGCCGCCGTTACTACCACTAAACCAGCGGCGCACGGCAGATTGGAGAGTAGCCGAATTGCGGCATGACGCCGGCCAATCACTGGCTGTTCTCATGAGACCGGAAGCAAGCCGTCGCAGCCTCGCTGCGGCGGTTTGTTTTTTGACGGCGCTAACGCCGCCGTTCGTACCGCTCCAGCACGGTCCGCGCGCGCGCCACCACCGCATCGGCAATCGCCGCCTGTCCCTCCGCCGTCGGGTGGAACGCACCAGAATAGGTCGCAGCCAGCGTCAGCTGGAATCCCGACAACGCTTCCATGTTGAGTACCTTGCGCAGGATCGACTGCGAGACGTGGAAGTTGCCCGTCATGAACGCATCGTTGGGTGTGCGAAACCAGCGCTGCCGCGAGGCATAGGCGCGGTAATCGGCCGGATTATAGGGCACCCACGTATCCCCGACCTTCCTTGGCAGCCGCAAGTCGTCGTCCGAACGCAGCGCTTCGGCGGCATAGCCGGCGCAAATTCCCCGCCCCAGGAATTCGGCCCTGTGCTCGTCGACGAACGACCATTTGTTCGCGCCCGCACTCGCCTTCATCGAGCGGTAGAGCTTGTCGCTGACCCAGACACCGGCGCGCGCCCGCGCGGAACTGAGTGAAAAATCCTTGACGACCTCCATCCCGGCACGGCCGTCCGGACAGACCTGCGTGCCATCGCCGACGAGCGCCAGCGGCGGATAGGCCGTCAGCAGGACGCGGTCCGCCTCGTCCCAGGGAATCTGCAGGATGTAATGCAGCGCCCGGTTCAGCGCCTTGTAGCGCTCATCGAGGACATCGATGCGCTGGGAAGCTTCCGTCGTTCCATAGACGCCCCCGAACCAGCCGCTCAACTTCTTCAACACCGATGCGTCGTCGAGCACCGCATTGGCGACGAGCCGGGCAAAGCCGATGTCGTTGCCGCCGATCGAAACCATTACGAGGTCGATTCTGCGCGCTTTTTCGCGCGGACATTCGCGCAGGATCAGGTTGCCTTTCAGTTCCGGCACCATGCCCCGCATGTGGTAGGCCTCGGGCAGTTCCTTCTCGTCGGCGATGCGCCCGCCGCACTGGGCTTCGGCGGCTGCCGAGATCTGCGAATACTCCGGTGGATTTGGCACCCATTCGTTGCCCTTGTAGCGCAGGAACAGCCCCTGCGTGATCTCCGCCCCAGAACACGCAAGCCCGACGAACGTCACCGCGCGATGCGGATCTTCGATGGCCAACTGCAATGCCGCCCGCAATTGGTGCGAATAGAGCGAGCGGTGGCAGGCCTGGTCGCTCCAGCGTGCGTTCTCCTCAATGAACGCATTGTCGCCGATCGCACTCCACGCCCCAACCCGCGCCGGAAACCCGGTGAGATCGCCATCCTTGCCGTTGGTCGAATAGTCTGCCGCTCGTTCCCGCGAAAACCGCACTGGCACGTCGGGATTGCCTTCGCCGGAAGCAAAACTGTCGCCCATGCCGACGATGAAGAGATCGCTGACCTTGGCCCGCGCCACGCCGACCTTGCGCCCCCCGATCTCGACTTCGATGACCGCGCCTTCAGGAAACGGGATCGAAAGCCGGATCGGCTCGCTGCACGGCTGGTCGATCGCTTCGCCGCGCTTGGCTGTCAGCCCTGACGGCGCCGTCAGCCACTGGCACGTGACGGACCCCGCATCCGGAACGCCTTTCAGTTCGGCGACGACGATATGCTCGCGCGGGCTGATGTAATCCGATTTGTCCTTCTCGCAGGAATAGATGTTGTGTTCCGGATCCCAGCAGATTTTCTCCGAGACCGCCTCCGCCCAGCCTTCCCGGTGCCGTGCCGCCAGCGCCCGCTCGGCCGAAAGCACTGGATTTGCGGCTCTCTGTTCCGGCAGCAGATCGAGCCAGGTTGCGCGGTGCATTTCGCTGTCGGCGCTGTCGGCGAACAGCCGGAACGGGTTCTCCACCCGCCAGACGATCTCGACCGGTTCACGGGGCGGCGCCAGGAGGTCCTCGATGCCGCGCACCGCACCCGCCGGCTCTTCGGCAAGCGGCACGTCTACCCCTTGCGCTGTTGCCGCGCCCGCGATGGCTGGCATCACGCACATCAGCCAGGCCGCGAACAGCCTTCGAGAATGTCTGCCCATCATCACACTCTCTCTTTTTTATTCCGCCTACAGGCGGCGGCTCATATGCGCCAGCCACAGTCGCCAGATCCGCGCCAAAGGCGCGATATCGGCCACGCTGGTCAGCCAGTCGCCCTGCCTTTCGAGCGCCACGAGATAAGGGGCGACCAAGGCAGCGGGAAGACCGCCGACCCTGATTTCGGGCGACAGCGATATAGCCTTCGAGCGGGCGCCGGCGAGAGCCGTGCGTGCGGCGAGCACCGCTTCGGCCCGTCTTGCGTCCGCACGTTTGCGCATATCGGGATCGTCAACGAACCTCGCATCGACCACTCCAACCCCGTCGCCTCGCGAAGCCAGCGGCCAACGGCCCCGCGCCACGAACATAGGAAGCCGCAAAAGCTGGCGGGCTCCGCCATAGGCTATCCCGAATTCCATCAGCGCGGCCTCACCAGATGGCCCGTCGTCGAATCGATCCCCACCCACAGTGGTCCGAAGCGTGCGGGCGATTTCGCCCGCCACTCGAAACAAGGACCCTTCTGTCCGGCAGAGGAAATCCCGATACTCGCCTTCGTTTGCGAACGGACCTGCGTAAAGCTCCTGCGCGCGCGCTTCTATCGCCTCCCCGATCAGCGTTGGCGAAACAGCGCGCCGCCGCACGACCCAGCCGAACACATCCGCAACCGGGTTGCCTGTCCGCGTTCCAGCCTCGAGATCATTTAGCCAGTCGGCCCACCACTTCAGCCGGATTTCACCGAGCGCTGGTTCCGAAACCACGAGCGGCACGCGCTCGATTTCCCCGGCGAACGCGGCAAGCGCTATGAGGTCGGTGCGGATCGCGCGCGGCGCCAGCAGCGCCGAAAGATAGCGATCGAGGGAGTGGACCCGCGCCACCTGCCGCACGGCTTCGATATCGGCAGGCGTAATCTCGGTAGTCAGCGCTTCCGCCATGGCGTCAATCGACCGCGATGAGGGCGGCGGCGACGGCGCGCTTTTCTGCAAGCAGCACGTTGTAGGTCCGCGCCGCCGCCCCTGTCGCCATCGCCTCTGCATGGAGGCCGTGGGCGGCAAGTCCCTCGCGCAATTCGGGGGTGAGGAACACCTGCGTGGGACCGGTCCCGATCAGCAACACCTCGATGGCCCCGGCTTCGGCAATGACCGCCTCGAACATCCCAAGCCTCAGGCCCGCGGCTTCCCCGGCTGCAACTGCGGCTTGCCCGATTTCAACGGCCTCCCAGCCATGCATGCCGCCGGGCAGGCACAGAAGCGATCCGCGATGGCTCATGTCCGCGAAGCGGAACCCACCGTTGCCATACGCATCGATGGGAACCTGCCCGGGATAGAAAGCCTGCCTCACGCTGTTTCACCGATCCGTTGCCGCCTGCGCTCCCGCCTTGAGGATGTTGCAAAAGTGAACCCGCTCTAGGACCGTGCCGTAGCAGCAGCCGCCGTCGCCTTGTCGGATTTCGCAATGCCCGACCAGTCTCGCTTGACGCCGATCCACAACAGGAAGGGCGAGGCCACGAAGATCGACGACCACGTCCCGATGATGATTCCAAACAGCATCGCGAAGGCGAAGCCCTTGATGACCTCGGTGCCGAATACGTAGATCGACAGCACGGCCAGAAGCGTCGTACCCGACGTCAGTACTGTCCGCGACATGGTTTCGTTGATCGACAGGTTCATCAACTGGTCGAGTGCCATCTTCTTGTAGCGGCGCAGGTTCTCGCGAATCCGGTCGAACACCACGACGGTATCGTTGATCGAATAGCCCGCCAGCGTCAAAAGCGCCGCCACCTCGCTCAGGCCGAAGTCCATGTTGAGCAGGCTGAAGACCCCGAGCGTGATGGTGATGTCGTGAACCGTGGCGATGATCGCCGCCACTGCGAACTGCCATTCGAACCTGAACCAGATGTAGAAAAGAATGCCGAGCATGGCGAACGTCACGGCCATGATGCCGGCCCACTTCAGTTCGCCCGACACGGCCGATCCGACGACTTCGGTCCTGCGGATCTCGATATTTTCACCCAGCGCCGCCTGCACCTTCTCGGCTGCGGCCTGCTGCGCGCGCTCAGGGTCCTGCCCCTCTTGAACCTTTTGCTGCTCGATCCGGATCAGCGCGTCGCTTGCCTTGTCGAGCTGCTGGATCTGCACGTCGCCGAGGCCGAGCGCACCGACCTTCTGGCGCAGCTCGCCGATATCGAGCACACCGGGCTTCCCATCCTGCGACTTGGCCTGGATCTCGAACAAGGATCCGCCCTTGAAATCGATGCCGAAATTGAGCCCTTTGGTTGCCAGTATCGCGACTGAAGCTAGGAACATTCCGATCGTGATGGAAACGAACGTGCGGCGCACATCCATGATGGGGAAGATTTTCTTGTGCGGCCAGAAATCGACGCCTGTGAACATCGGATTGTCCTTGTTGTCTTCTTGTTAGAGCGGCGCCGGGATCTTGCGCGTCTTCTGCCGTGCAACCCAGATAGCGACCATCAGTCGCGTCACCAGGAACGCGGTGAAAACGGTCGCGAAGATGCCGAGCGACAACGTCACCGCGAAGCCGCGGATCGGCCCGGAGCCGAGCCAGAACATGACGATGCCGGCAATCAACGTCGTTAGGTTGGAGTCGATGATGGTTGCGAAGGCCCGCGAAAAGCCGCTGTCGATTGCGGAAATCGGCTGCTTGCCGTTGCGCATCTCTTCGCGGATACGCTCATAGATCAGCACGTTGGCATCGACCGCCATGCCGACCGTCAGGATCAAGCCGGCGATGCCCGGCAGCGTTAGTGTCGAACCGATCGCCGACATGGTGCCGACGATAAGCAGGAGGTTGAAGAGCACCGCACCCAAAGCGAAGATGCCGAACAGGCCGTAGGCGAAGATCATGAAGCCGGCGACACCAAAACCACCGACGATTGCCGCCATTTCACCTGCTTCGATCGAATCGGCCCCCAGCGACGGCCCCACGGTCCGCTCTTCGATGATCGTCAGCGTCGTCGGCAGCGCGCCCGAACGCAGCTGAACGGCAAGATTGCTGGCCTCCTCGACCGTGAAGTTGCCCGAGATCTGCCCTGAACCGCCAAGAATCGGTTCGCGGATGACCGGGTCGGAAACCACCTTCACGTCGCGCGTCTTCTCGATGCTTCCATCGGCAAGTTTTTTCTCGATAACGCCGTTATCGAGAACAATGGCAAACGGCCGCCCGACGTTCTGCGAGGAAAACCGTGCAAATTCCCGCGCCGCCTTCTGGTTGAAGCGGAACGAAATGATCGGCTCGTTGGTATTCTGGTCGAATCCAGGCTGTGCATCCACCAAGTCTTCGCCGTAGACGACGGGGGTTTCCTTGAGCAGCAATTCGCGGGTCGTGTCTTCCTGATCTGGATGGATAACGTAGCCGATGGGCACCCGCGTTTGGCGTGCTTCCTCGGCTGTCATCGTATTGTGCACGTCGTGGAACGTCAGCCGCGCCGTCTGCCCGATGAGTTTCTTCAACGTCGCCGTGTCGTCAAAGCCCGGTACCTGCACGAGAATGCGATCCGTTCCCTGGCGCACGATAATCGGTTCGATATTGCCGAACGCGTCGATACGCCGGCGGATAACCTCGATGGCCGCACTCGCCGCATGCGAAAGGCGCTCCGTCATGCCGGCTGCCGTCGGACCGATATCGACAAAACCATCGGATGCCTGCGTCGCTTCCAGGTCGTAGCCCGACGTCCCGACGAAGGCGTTGCCAAGCGGCTGCGGCAATGCTTGCAGCAAACGGTAAACCTCGGCCGATTCCGCTGCCTCAACCGCCTTCACCCGCAGCACGTTGCCAGATTGGCCGATCGTATGCTTGATCTTTGCATCGAGCAGTTGCTTGCGGACATCTCCGCGCAACGTCTTCAGCCAGTCCTTGCGCAGTTCGTCGGCATCCATCTGCAAAAGAAGGTGCGCGCCGCCCTTAAGGTCGAGACCGAGCTTCAACTGGCTCGAAGGCAGGAACCCTGGCCAGTATCTCAAGGTTTCCGACGACAACAGGTTCGGCAGTGTCGCCAGCACACCCCAGAGGCAGACAATCGCCACGATACCAATTTTGAAACGGCTGAAATGCAGCATGGCGCCCTGCGCTCTTTCTCTTGATTGACGTTCACCCCGGCATCCTTTTGATGCCAAGCGGAAGGATCGGGCGACCCGCTCCTCGCGAGCCCCGTGGGGCTCGCGGATGAATGCTTCGGTTACGACTGATCCTTGACGGGTTCGCCCTTGGAGCGCACATCCATCAGCGTCGACTTCAGCACCCGCACTTTCATCTGTTCGCTGAGTTCGACTTCGACTTCATCGGAACTGTCGGGAACCTTCGTGACCCGACCGACAAATCCGCCCGACGTCACCACCGTATCGCCGCGCCGCACCTTGGCGATCATCTCTTGGTGTTCCTTGGCGCGCTGCTGCTGCGGACGGATCAGCAGGAAATAGAAGATAACCACCATGAGCAGCATGGGGAACAGCACGCCGAGGCCACCGAAGGGATCGCCGGCCTGAGCGGGCACAAATGCGGGAATCATCAACATTGCTTGGGATCGCGTCCTTGTTTCGCTTGTTTCTTACCAGTGAGGGTTGAACTGTCGTTCCAGGACAGCGAATACGAAGCTTCGCGCCGGGCTGCAAGCCCTGCTCGTCGAGGGTTGCCGCTCAGTTCTTTATGACGCATGCCGTTTCGAGCCGGAATATAGGCCGCGCCGGGCGCAATGCAACAGAAGCGGGCGTCGCAGTGAAGCATAATGCCCACCCAGCTTTCGAAACGCTGGCCAGCCCTGCCGGGCACGCGCTAAATAACCCCATGCCGTCAGTAGACAATTCAAGGGCCCAGTCCACATCCATGGCCGACACGAAAACCACAGACGCAATTCCCGACGCGACGCTCATCCGGATCGCCGAAGCCCTCGAGCGCCTGAGCCCGCCGGCGCCCCCTCAGCCCGATTTCGCCGCCGCCGAGGCTTTTGTCTGGCGTCCGGACCCGGAATCGTTCGGCCCGGTCCATAAGGTAAATCGCGTGCCGCTTGGCCTTCTCAAGGGCATTGACCGCTCGGCCGAACAGCTGGTGGCCAATACCGAACGCTTTGCCGCCGGCTTGCCCGCCAACAACGCACTGCTCTGGGGGGCTCGCGGCATGGGTAAATCCTCCCTCGTCAAGGCCTGCCATGCCGAAGTCGCCCGATCATCTGCAAATGAGGGGCATAGAGGGCTGAAACTGGTCGAGATCCACCGCGAGGATATCGAAACCCTGCCGCGCTGCCTGCAACACATGCGCCACTCACCCTGCCGCTTCATCGTCTTCTGCGACGATCTTTCCTTTGATCGCGACGATACCTCCTACAAGTCGCTGAAAGCCGTGCTCGAGGGCGGTATCGAGGGCCGTCCCGACAACGTCATTTTCTACGCGACCTCGAACCGCCGGCACCTGATGCCCCGGGATATGATCGAAAACGAACGCTCCACCGCGATCAACCCTTCCGAGGCGGTCGAAGAAAAAGTCTCCCTGTCGGATCGTTTTGGCCTGTGGCTGGGTTTCCATAACGCCAGCCAGGACCAGTACCTGGAAATGGTGCGATGCTACGCCGATCACTTCGGCCTTGATCACGACCCCGACGCAATCCGTCGTGAAGCACTCGAATGGTCGATGACTCGCGGCGCCCGGTCAGGGCGTGTTGCTTGGCAATATATCCAGGATCTGGCCGGTCGACTGGGACACGGTCTCGACATAGCATGAACCGAAATTAACGAGGCTTAGAAGAGTCTTATACGGATGGATTTCAGTTGCAGTTGCGCTTACTTAACAATTCACGCGTATTTGTAACGAGATAGAACGAGACATTGCTGTCAGGCATGAAGTGATTCACCGCACGGCGGCTTGTCAGAACACAGCGGAATTTGCGACACTCTGAGAACGAGCGTTGATGAAATGAGGCAGGTAATAACATGCGTATCCAACGGGCTTTACTGACGATTGCCGTCGCAATGGCTGGTCTGAGCGCCGCTGAAGCCCGCGATTCTGGTGTCGACGGCGCGCGTCCCCAGGCGGCAGAACATGTGGTCGCAGAGGACGCGCCTCCTGCAGGTCTGTGGACCGCGAGCAACGCCCTCCACGTCGGCATCCTCAAAGACATCACGGCGCGAAAATCGAAAGCCCGCGACCCCGACCTGTCAAGCTGGCTCGACGAACTCGGCACACTTTACGCGGCTGATTTCCAGGGACCGCTGTGGCTTGACGGCGATCGGCTGTCGCAACGCGCCCGCAACGCGCTCGCTGAACTCCGGCGCGCCGGCGAATGGGGCCTTGAGCCTGCCGAATACGACATCGGCATCCCAATAGGCGGCTTTTATGACGACGCCGAGCGCGCCCGCTTCGAAGTCGATTTCACTCTGAATCTCCTCAAATACGTGGATCACGCCCGGCGCGGCCGTTTCCGCCCGACCGAAATCAGTCTGTGGTACGAGCGCGCGTCGAACAAAACCGACCATATGGACCTGTTGCGCCGTATTGCCCGGACGGAGTCTCCCGAAGCGCTTTTGGCAGCCCAGCACCCCCAGCACGAAGGTTTCAAGCTCCTCCGCCAGGCCTACCTGCAGCGCGTCTTTCCCGACCGCTTTTCCGCGACGAACTCCGAAGTCGTCGACACTGCGCCGAAACCCGTTGTCCTCGACTACGGCGAACCGATCCGCCGAGGCCAGCGCCATCCGCAGATCGCACTTCTGCGCGAGCGCCTGAAGGTTCCCGCTGCGACGGCCGCAGAAGAGGATCTCTACGATCGCGCGCTGATGACCGCCGTCAACGAATTCATGCGCACGCAAGGCTGGCGTCGCAAGAACGTCTACGACGACAAAGTCCGCCAGGCGCTCAACGAAGCCAGCGGCACCAAGGCGCGCTCGAAGTCGCGCATCACCACCGCCGACCTTGTCGCCAACATGGAAAAATGGCGCTGGCTGCCGCGCGACCTTGGCGACATCTACGTCTGGAACAATTTGCCCTCGTTCAAGACGCAGGTCGTCAAGAATGGCCGCGTCATCCACGAGGAACGCATAATCATCGGCAAGAGCAAGACCCAGACGCCGGTCTTCTCCGACACCATGACCCACGTCGTCTTCAAGCCGCAGTGGGGCGTTCCGGGCTCGATCAAGATCAGGAGCCTCCTGCCACGCCTCGCTGCAGGCGACCTCGACGTTTTGCGCCGCCGCGGCATGCGCGTCCAGTACGGTGACAAGGTTGTCAGCCCCGGCAGCATCAATTGGAGCCGCACCGATATCCAGACGATCCCCATCGTCATGGGCGCGGGCAGCTCCAACCCGCTCGGCCGGGTCAAGTTCATGTTTCCGAACCATCACGACGTCTACATGCACGACACGCCCGACCGTCACCTGTTCAATGACTCGGAGCGCTTGTTCAGCCACGGCTGCATCCGCGTGCGCGACCCGATCCGCTTTGCCGAAATCATCCTCGGCGAATCCTCGAACTGGAAGAGCGCGCAGGTCGAAGCCAATCTCCAGGGCCGCGCCCTCGAGAACCACCGCGTCGATCTCGATCGGACGGTCAGCGTTCACAATACCTATTTCACGGTGATCGCAGCCGCCGACGGCAAGTTTGACACGCTTCCCGACATCTACGGCCACGACAGGCGCATCAAGGAGGCGCTCGACGGCAAATCGCTGAGCGCCATCGCATCCAACGACCCGGCGCGACTGCATAAGCGCGAGATCGAGCAGTTGGCGAATGCCCCCCGGCCGGTCTATGTCGCCAGCCAGGACAATTACGATCCGCAGCCGTCGTACGGTATCTTTGGCGGCGTCTACCAGCCCGAACCCTATGCATTGGGCGGACCTGGTTATTACGCGGCCCCCAAAAAGCCGAACAAGAAGAAAAAGTCGTCACACAACTGGTCGATGAACCCTTACCAGAACTATTTCCAGGGCAACTGAGGCCCGCGCCTCGACATACCGATCTGACCGAGACGCCAGACCAAAAAAAAGACCGGGCACCCGAGGCGCCCGGTCTTTTCTGTTTCAAAGCCGGCCAACTGAAAGCGGGCCGGAAAGCGCCGATCGATCAGCGCGAATAGAATTCCACGACGAGGTTGGGTTCCATCTGCACCGGATAGGGAACTTCGCTCAATTCCGGGATGCGAACCAACTTTGCGGTAAGCTTGGCGTGATCGACCTCGATGTAGTCGGGGACATCGCGTTCGCCGCTCTGCGTGGCTTCCATGACAAGCGCCATCTGCTTGCCCTTCTCGCGCACTTCGACGACATCGCCGACGCGCACGCGGTAACTTGGAATCGTCACCCGGCGGCCGTTGACGGCAACGTGGCCATGGCTCACGAACTGGCGGGCCGCAAACACCGTCGGCACGAATTTCGACCGGTAGACAAGCGCATCGAGGCGGCGCTCGAGAAGGCCGATGATCTGTTCGGACGTCGAGCCCTTGAGGCGCGAGGCCTCCTTGTAGACGCGCAGGAACTGTTTCTCGGTGATGTTGCCGTAGTAGCCCTTCAGCTTCTGTTTGGCGCGCAGCTGCACACCGAAGTCCGAAAGCTTGCCGGCACGCCGGTCGCCATGCTGGCCCGGCTTTGATTCACGCTTGTTGACCGGGCTTTTCGGCCGGCCCCAGACGTTCTCGCCCATTCGGCGATCAAGTTTATGCTTGGCGCGGATGCGCTTGGTCATTGGAAAGCACTCCAAGTTTTGATTTTCTAGGGTTTGGAGCGCCCCCTCCTCTGCGTCGTGCCCCGGAGAGACCCCGGAGTTCAACGCCGACAGGCCGAATCCGTTGACCGCTCCCCGATATTAAGCGGGGAACACGTCGGAAACTGCCACGGGTGCGCAAAAACGAAGGCCCCGAATCCGGGGCCGACGTCAGTGACCGACTTGTATTCGCCGCACTTGGAAAGGTCAAGCACTGCGTCTTGAAGATCGCCAGCCGTCCGACCCGGATGCCCGGTTCGCAGTCGTATTGATCGTAGAACAGACCGCTCCTTGCTTGCATTCAGGAGGGCCGGACGCTGGCTGGACTTCGCACGGGTTTCGGGCGCTGGATCCAACTCCCAGCCCAGCCCGCAAAGCCTTATTTCTTTTCTTCGGCCACGTCCGCCGGTTTGACTTCAAGGCCGGGAGTGCTCTTGTAGTAGCTGTAAATGCGCTCATCGACGGACTTGCGCAGCTCGTCGCTGCACTTCTTCGGCTCGACCACCTTCTCGGGCGGGATATCGGTGATCTTCACTTCCTTCTTGTCGGGATCGATATACCGCAACTCGACCTTGCCCGAGGTGTAGGCGACAACGAAGGCATGCAGGAGGTTTGCGTACTGCACCTGTTGATCGCTGAATTTGTTCTGCTGCAGCAGCCGCGCCATCATCGCGTCGCGATTGGCGACCATCGCCGGCTGCAAACCGCAGATCTGCGCTTCATACGAGCGGTAGGCGGCGACGATCACCTCTTTTGCCGCATCAAGCGGCAGTTCGATCGACGCGCGGTTCGTGCGGTCGAACTTGATCACCTTTCCGCTGCGCAACGTTATCTGCGGTGGAACGCTGTCCCAGGCATAGGCCATCAGCGTCTTGACTGTCTTGTCGCTGATCTGGTTGGAGTTGGCCTTTTCCTGGGCAAAGGCCGGTACTGCAAACAGCACCGCCACAGCCACAACCGCCAGTCTGAACCCCGCCATCATTGCCTTCCCCATAGTTTCGTAAGTCCCGGATTTTATTGCTGGTTGCATATGATGGGATGGAGACAGTCTGGCGATCCTTCAGATTGAAGGCAGCCACGACACACCTGAATTATCCCCGATCCGCAAGCCGCCGCATCGCTCGACCCAAAACTTGTCGCCAATAAGGCGACCCCAGACGTCTGTCGGGGGCCGTTTGTCCCGGATCCGGCCGAAGTTGCCTATGCGCCACGCCAAGCGGCGCACGGCTTTCATTTGCCACCCTCCCGCGGCATACGCGCGCGCGCCAGCGCCTTTACGATACCCCTCAAAGCCCGCACCTCGTGCTTGGTGGCGTTCATCCGCTGGAACATCGTGCGGATCGACAGAATCGTGATCGCCCGCCGCTGCGCCGGCCGGAAGAACTCGGCCGCATCGAGATCGGATTCGAGCTGTTCGAAAAAGCCTGTCAGCTCCTCTTTGGTCGCCGGCTGGTCCTTGCCGAACTGGAAGCCGGGCCGCAGCGGCCGCTCATAGGTCGTGACCCGCCCCAGCGTCCCGCCGGCCCGCGACAATATCCAGGCATATCCGAGGATCAGCACCGATTGCGCCAGATTGAGCGACGCAAACTTGGTATTCACCGGGATCATCACCAGCGC
>Ga0180009_10000513_pt1 | contig 53589 bp, 52 predicted proteins | sample OS_PC_MetaG_FD_123537 | JGI IMG/M metagenome (GOLD analysis project Ga0180009, IMG submission 123537) | Groundwater microbial communities from the Aspo Hard Rock Laboratory (HRL) deep subsurface site, Sweden - OS_PC_MetaG | ecosystem: Environmental > Aquatic > Deep subsurface > Groundwater... | reverse complement strand
TCTCCTCATCTGAATACTTATCTGGTAATGACAAAATTATACCTTTAAATGATCACTTTGAAATTATTGTTTAATTTAGTCCAGTTTATAGGGGGTCAGACCATCCTTTTTGAACACCGAATATCGAACACCGATTTAAGAATGTCGAAGGGTTCAACTTCTAAATTCATCATTTCGCGCCACAGGCGGACAGGCTGTTAATCGATATTCATTATTCGCCTGTTTAACTTCCTTTTTGAACACCGAATGTCGAACACCGATTTAAGAATGTCGAAGTGGAATCCTCGTTCTTACATCATCCGATGGTCACTCGCTAAGATTTAGAACAAAAAAAAAAGACAGCCACTTTTTGGGTAACTGTCACTTCTTTGTAGCGGGAAGCCATGAATTTTCTAACCTTTATAGAGATTTTAATGCTATAATTATGTTGTATAATTACTTAGATGGTAATGGAAAAATTTAGTACAAATAACTGAGGGTTTTAATTATTTATCTGACTGAACTTTTGCGTCATTCCCAAATATCACAATAAAAATATTTCAAAAATATTTTTATTGGGTTTCTCTACAAACAGGAATCTATGCCAAAAAATCTGGATGTTTGATAGAAATATTGTGGTTTCCCTTAATTTTATCACTATGGAATCAGGGCTGCGTTATTCGGCGTGGGTGTATTTGCAGTTCTGACGCGGTTCAAGATGCGTTAAATGGCCTTTATGGATCATGGTTCTTTAGTGCGTGGGAATCAGATTTAAACCGCACGATAAAATGTCATATTAATTGAGAGGTTCACGTACGGTTCTGTGAGAGGTTTAGGGGTGAAATTCCCCTTTACCTAACTCAACTACCGCTTGGTGTTCTGTCTTCCATGCTTGCAAACCATTGTCATTATTGCGTTTTCGTGTAGTTGTTGTTTTATTATCTTTCTTTTCTGACGGCTTGTGTGTAAGCGTTTTTTATTTTTTAGAGTGTCGGCAAATTTTTTAAAACAATTTCTCTCGGCGCGTTGGTTTTGCAAGCTCTTTTGCAAAACTTGGCTTGCGCGTTGGCTTGAGCGGTTTTGCAAATGTGCCACCAATAGCCTTGGCATATTATTCTATCATTGTTTTGAAATATCCAAATTCATTGTGTATTACTAAATTTCTGTCTAAATATAGGTTTGAAAGTTCGCAACTCGTTTCAGGTGTCAACGTACAGGAATGGCAAGAGGCAAGATTTAGCTGTCCAACTCCTTGTCCTTCCGATTCTATGCAAATTGGGTCTGAAGAACAGTCTGTTGCTCTGAATATTGCACTTTCAATAATTTCTCTCAAATTTTCTAAGTCGTTGCAAAGATTTGAAAGACCACCTAAGTAACCGTCTGTTCCGTCAAATGCAGATATTAAAAACCCGTGCATTGTTTCACTTACATAAAGTCTTTCTGAGAGGGAAGAAGATGAATAACCACATACATATTCTAATTCTCTCATTATTAGATGTGAAAGTGTATGTATCAGTACTTTTCTTGGAGTTAATGTTTTTGCAATAATTTGATGAGATTTCCAATCTGCATTTTCAGCGTTGGATTTAATTTTTTCAGTTCTTTCAATTACATCTTGTTGCTTTTCCCATTGCTCTAATTTGCTTTTATCCAAGACGAACAAGATACCCTCTCCGTAACTTTCTAAAGCAGGCAGTGTTTTAGAATCGAAATTATTCTTAGAAACTGATTGTCTTTGAACCGAATACTCGTAATCAGTTTGGTCTTGCAAGATTGAATCAATATCAATTGGTTCATTCCTAGTAAAAGATGTCTGAACGGTTGTTTTTTTCAACTTATCAATCTTCACCAATTTTGAGAAACCATTTATTTGTTCGGTGCAGTCAATCACTCTAAATTTAATCTGCTTATTGTCTGGTTGCTCTTTCTCTAAAAAATATTCGTACTCAGTTTGTCGGTAAACATTATCGGGGATATATTTTATCTCGCCTATTTCTAAATATTGCTGAATAAGTTCTTTGTCAATTTTCTTTTGGATGCTTATAAGTTGAACGATTTGTTCAGTTGTAAACTGCCCACTTTCTAACATATTGTCAATATCTATTCTTATTTCTGTTGATAGCGGATTTTGAAGGTAAGGTATGAACAAACTGCTTAGAGTATTTGCATAATATACACTATTACTGGTTTTTAGCTTTACGGAAATACTTGGTTGCATTGTAATACCACATTCTTCTTCGTGAAATTTGCCGTTAAGTTGACCTAACCAATATTTTTTGCCATCACATTTCTTTTCAAAATTGAAAACACCTTTAAGATTTGCTTTTTTCTTACAACTTTTGCACTCAATCCATATACCTGAAAGTTCAGTGTTTTCACGACTTATTTTATAAATTAAGTCTTGTTGTTCGCAACATTTTTTCGTGTAATCTAATTGTGGACCACTTTGTTTTTCATTTTTATTGTCGTCTTCGTTTTCTTCTACATTACTCTTGTCTGATGCCAATCGATTATTCCAATATTCCCAAGGTAAATCGTGAATATGACCGTTACTACAAGTCATTACAAATCGTATTTGTTCTAAATGATTTTCCTTACAATCTTTATTGCTGCATTTCGGTGGATTGAAAAAGTCAAGATTTTTCCCTGCACTTCTCCATCTGTTCTTCCATTCAAAGTATGATGCAAAGCGATTACAGTTAGTACAATAAAACCATTTGGGAAAATAGTTTGCTTTTGGTCTGACTTGATGTAAAAATGAATCTCTATCAGTAGGGATTGAAACCAAATGTTTAAGGTTCGGGAATCTGTTTTTAAGACGCTGTAAAAGCCTATCATCTTTTATAATGTAATGAGCTAATTTCTCATTTAAGTCGGAATAACCCCAATTGTCAAATGTTTCAATGATTATTGAATTATCTGTTGTTTCAATTAGTGAACCAACTCCGCCATAGTTTGATATATGCTTGCTTCTACCGTGCTTTATTTTATCGTTTGGCATATCTTCTAATATTGTCTAATTAATATTTCTGCACTTGGCTCAACACTTCTCATTGATTGCATTGCAACAAGAGTTTCATCATCATTTTTCTTTTCTTGCAAAGGCACAATTAAGGATTCTTTCGGATGATTGTACCAATAATATCTCAGGTTTCTTTCCGCATCAATTTTATATCTCCAATCTCTCAAAATGATATCTGTTTTTTCCATTATGAGTTGAACATCTTCTTGAACGAATTGATGATTTCGGAAAAGGATTAAAAGATTGTTTCTGAGTTCATTCTTAATTCGATCATCTACAATTGAATTTGCAGCTTCGTTGCTTGTATATGGGGTTGTATGTCTGAAATAGGCTAGGATAAGAGTAAACAACATTTTGTCTAAAGCATTTTCTGCAAATGGTGTCACACTCAGCGGTTCTACTTGCTTATAAAATGTTTTATGAAACTGAACGAAATCTTCATAAAACGATAAATCTCTGCTGTTGAATGGGTCATAAAGCGTAAAGACAACACCCTCATTTTTTCTCGCAACACGGCTACTAGCCTGAATATATTCGGCAGTATTTGGTGGCATTCCGTTCATTATCATAACTCCTAATCGACCGACATCAAGACCAACACTTATCATATTTGTTGCAAGAACAAGGTCATAGGCTTTATGGTCTTTTAAATCACCATTGAATTGTATGTCGAGTTTATCGAGGTTCTTCTTGATTTTTTCGTTTGGTATTCTACTTGTTAATTCAATATTTCTGTAAGAAAGTTTGAGGTAATTATTTGCCGAATTATAATCGTCAATTAAATATCTCACTTGCAGTTGCTTAATTATGGGTTTCAATTCAGAGTTTATCTTGTTTGAAAATCGACCGATTTCTTTAAGACTTTTAAAATATGAAAGTAAAGTCCAAAAACTATCTGCATCAGATTTATCAGTTGATTTCTTCCATATTTCTAACCTTGCAAACATTAGCGAGGCTAATAATTGAAGATTGGTAACTACAGTGGTTTTACCAGTAGGTAAAACACCAATGTATTTTCTTTTACTTTCATCAATTACTTTTGAGAAAAATGTATCACCTGAATTTGTAGCGTATTGAGGAAATACTCTTGCGTTACGACCGTATAACCCCAATATTTGTTTGTCAACATTTTTAACAGTTGCTGTCGAAGCAATTATTTTTGGATTGTCGCAAATTTCTAAAAGGGCATTTTCAAATAAACCTACTAAACTGCCCAATGTGCCATTCAATAAATGCAACTCATCTTGAATTATCAATTCAGGTTTTCTGTTTGAACCATTATTAAAAAGTGATGTAGATTCACCTTTCCAAGCTAAAGCGGCAAATTTGTCAACTGTTGCAAATAGAATAGTTGGTGGTTTTGAATAAATATCATCATCAATCAGAACAATTGGTAAGCCTCCATTTTTTTCTGAAAAATTGCAAGCGTCATTTAAACAATGGCTTTTTAGTTGCCTATCTACTCTGTGTCCGATTTGATAAGTAGTGTCTTTTTGTGTAATCTTTGTTATGATTTTCGTGTTGCACCATTGACAATTAGAAAGCTGGAAAGGGTTAACTAAATAAGTATTGCCTTGATTAAGTTTTTGCTGAGTAGATTGTAATTTCTTTTGTGCATCTGCAAGACTATTTGGTATAGTTTGTTTACCCACCCAAAAACCTATTGTAATTTTCTTATCGCCTAAATCTTTGTGATTGGTTCTAATAAATTCACAAGCTAAAATCATTTTTGAAGCTCTTTCAAATTGCTGTGCAGAAAGAAGTCTCAGCGTATATCTTATGATGATGTTTACACCATCATAACTTGTTGGGTACTGAATTCTTCGCCAAAAAATCAAGAACGCTGAAACTGCTAAATATGCTTCGGTTTTTCCACCTCCTGTAGGGAAATACAATAAGTCTATTAACTCTTTCTCTTTACTGTTTTCATCAACAAATGATGCTAAACATTGCAAAATAAATGCTAACTGAAATGGTCTCCATTCGGGAACTCTATCTGACGGAAAATCTAATTTGGCATAATCTTGAAATTTATGTTGCAAAACTTCATTACGTTCCCAAACTTCAAAACCCTCCTTTTTTGTATTGAAATGCTGTGCAGTTTGAAACATTTGCAAATAAATAGCGGTGTTTGCTAACTGAAAAGCTCGTAAGGCATTGTCATTTTCTGAAAGCAACTTGATTCCGTTACTTATTCGACTGTAAATCTGTTCACATTTCATAATGTTTTTTAGACCTAATTCATTTCCGTTAGCAGATTTGCGTTCATCTTCAATCCAATTCTTATAGGCTTCTGAAACTTTATTAAGATTTGCAATTATGCTTTTTGTATCTGTATTATAAACTGAAAGATTTTTGATATTTAGAATTTCGCCTTTGATTTTGTCTGTCTCGGAACTTTGACTTTTTACATCATATTCAGGTAAAAATGTTGATTCTATCCATTGTGGAGTATTAGGAGATTGTGCATTTTCCCAATTACAAGCAGTATTATGACCTATTCCAAATGCAAGCTTTTCTCGATAAAGATAATCTAACATTTTATCTTCGTCAGTTTTGTATAAGTGAGTTTTATAATCTCGAAACGGCAGTAGGTTTTCACTCTCAATTTTAATCTCTGATTGAAAACAACTTACGTGATTGACTTTTTCTTTTGATAATGAAAACCTATCCTTTGGTATCTTCACTTTGTTTTCTACGACTGCTTTGATGTAATATTTATCAGCGTAGTTTGAGTATAGTTTTAAATGGAAAACAAGGTTTTCTTTCATTTCCTTGTGCCAATTTTCAAAGTTGCAGCTAGGCTGTTCGGAAATAATCAATTCTAAATGCTTATTTGGAGCAGCTTCAATATCTGAAATATTTATATCTAAAGTAATTGAGTTATCAAATCGCTTGTATTTGTCTTTGAAAAAGAGTTTAGATATTACTTTGTAGAGAGCAAAATCCTTATCAGTATTTTGCCGTAATGATTTTAGACAATCCTGAAAATGCAGATACTCTGGCGTAATTTTTCCGTCTTTAGTTCTTTGAAGTTTTTGTGATTGTGATAGTGTTTTATTTTCGGCATCATAAGTAATAAAATTACTAAGCCCGAATTGCTCCAAAAAGTGAATTCCTTCTCCGCTATAAGGAATTTTAATTTCTGAAAAATTTGCCTTCTTGTAATTGCCAAAGTTGATTATAGCCTTAAAGTTTTTGCAAGACTTGTCAACGGCAAATGTTATCCCAAAATGAGAAGGGAAAAATGTGTTTGAAGTATATTTTGGTTGGGTGTCTGTTTTGTCCGTTTCGTCCTCCTCTTCTTCAAAAACCTCAAGTTCTTTGGTTTCTCCATCAGTTAAGTCTGATGTTAAATCAGTCAAATCGTCCTCGTCTTCCTCTTTCATTTCCTCTTGTCCATTATCACTTCCATTAGGTTGGAGTTGCTTTGGGAAAAGAATTCCTGAAAAATATCTCTGCAAAGGCTTTCCTTCAATTATCTCATTACTGAAATCCTCATTGCATTGAAAAATATCTGAGCCTGGACCTATTATTTCCTTTTTTACTCGCTCGATTAAGATGTCTCTATTTTCTTTTACACTCATAATTCAATTAATTGTAAAGTTGATTCGTCCAATGTTTCGATATTTTCACTAAAAACATCTTTTGCATTTACGATATGTAAAGGCATATATTCATCTACAAAAGTCTTTAATGTGGTTGCATTAAAGTTTCGCTTTTGTAAAATTTCGCCAATTTTATTTTCTTTTAAAAACAATCGTAATTCTTGTTTTAAACCACGTCCAAGAACAATCATTGTACTGTTGTAGGTTGTTTTACATTTGAAAATTGGTCTAACCATTGAATCTATTTCAATGTCTGATTTTTCCAAATGGTAAAGCTTGAAAATGGCTCGCAAATCATTATTGAACATTGGAAATTTTCTGTACCCTTTGCCGTAAGTTGCCAATGTGTTTGGTAAGATTCTTAGCCCTCTTTCTTTTAATTTTTGATAGAGCAATTCATCTCCGTATTTAAGTCGCAACTCATTTATTAGCTGCTTCCAATAAATGGAATTCTCTTCGACTTTTCCGAAAATTTCAGGTTCAGTTTCAACCGCCACTTGGTATAAGTTTTCAGCCAATTCTTCTTTAGGATAAACTCTAATTCTATCGCCAACTTTTACTTTATAGGTTTTATTCAATTCTCCACGTTCCGTAAAAACTGTATCGTTACTTTCAAGGTATAATTCCGATAGGTTTGTGATTATTTTGTAAACAAGTTTTTCCTCACTGTCATTAAGTAAAATATCGCATTCATTTTTGTAACCATCATAAGCTCTATTTCCCAAATCATCCAATCTTGAAACAATTCCATTGATTGTAGAACTTATATCTATCAAATAATTGCGAGTTTCCTGATATTCAATTTCGCAAATCGAAAATCTGTCAGTTGATTTTATCTCCTGTTCAATCAGTTTTTTTCTTTGGTCTAAATACTTGTAGTAAAGATTTTTTTCTTGTTTATAAACTACAAGGACTACTTCATTATCAAGATTGTATAGTAAATCAAAATCCTTTTGTCCATTGAAACAATGGAAAACAAGCGTTCTGTTTTCAAGGTGCATTTTTTTTAAAGCAGAAAAGGGCTGTATATCTACCTTTTTGTTTTTTATGTGCTTTGTAGCAAAGTCAATATCATTATTATCAAAAAAGGCAATCGTCCTGTTATCTGTTTGGTTTAAGTGATTTATTAAAATTTCTTGCTTAGGTAAATTTGATTTTAAATAATCAAGTAGTTCAAGCAGTTCAATTTTAGGATTATTTTCTCCGAGAAAATCAATTGTGTAGCCACCTACGTTATCTAATGCCTTTTCAAGTTCCTTGTTTATTTTTACTCTTTCAATTAGATTTTCAATTGTATCCTTTTGAATTGCATTTATAGCTATTCTCAAAATGTTACCGTATGATTTTAATTCGATACCAAACTCGGAATTGAGAAATGATATTTTGTTATCAAGATGTCCGATAGAACTTTCTATTTCGGCACTAGGTATGTTTCTGAATTTAATCATAATGCATTTACTATGTCGATTTCTTCCTTAAACCAATTCCAACTAGGTATTGAAGTGTTTTTTTGAGGAGAAAGGCTATTTGAAAGCACGATTAAATTGAAGCCAAATCTTTGTTTGTCAAGTATCATTTGTTCAATATTGCTTGCCTCTGTGTCGAAGACAATTAATGATTTTATTTTTTTGCCTTGCTGTATAATTTGCTGATAGCACACTTCATATTTTGGAGTGAAATAAACAAGACAATCTGATAATGCTGGAATTGATTTAGTTTCTGATAGGTGGTTTTCTTCTCTTGGGTTAGGTAAATAGATTGAGGGTATTTTATTCTTCTCGCTTAAACTATCCCATAATGGCTTTTTAGAAATAAATACGGTATGTCTGTCAAAGTTCAGTCTTGGAAAATCGCTTTTCTCATTATTGAGATTTTCAAAAAATGAAAAGTAGTTTTTGATAGTTCTTTCGCTAATTCCTGTTCCTTCATCTATTTTCACAAAATTTTTCGTCAACCTGTCATAATTTATTCCTGAAAGGGTAGCGGGTGAAATTTCGGTTTTTCTCTTTCTTAAAATTTGTCTGAGGGTATAATCGTCTTTTCCAATGTTGGTTATTTCGTAATACTGGTTGTCTCTAATCCTTTTTAATTTATCTCCAATGAAGTAATTGTCGGGCAAGTCATAATGGTTTTTATAAATGTCATTTGCCAATTCTATGTATAGATGGCCTGCAATTTTCAACAAAGACTCTTTTGAATTTTGAAAGTTTATGTGAAGTGGTTTGTTTTCTTGGAAGTGTTTAAGGATAATTTTAACTGTCAGGGCAATAATGTTGTTAGAAAAAATTGTCTCAAGATGCTGAACATCATTGAATTTCACCAAAAGCTTCTGATAATATGTCTCGTTTAATATCATTTATGAAAAGTCTGTTAGTTAGTCGTTTGAATAGGTAAAAAGCAAATGTGCTGCATTGTGTCGGCTTTTAGCATTGGGATGCAGCTCTTTTTATTTTGCAGAAGCGTTGGCATTTTGTCTTTCATTATTCTGTTCGTTTATTGTCAGTTGTGTCGTCTTTTAGGGTGAGGTATAACGTGTTCATGAACCCAACTCTACAGTTATCTATATAATACTTTTTTTAACCTCTTCATACATAATAATCTACCCATTTTCAACCGTTTTAAATCAGTTAAACCAGCTTCTTGTTAGTATTGCTAAACCGATCATCGGGTGTTTGGTGGCTGTAAATTTAGATATTAATTTTATTGGTTTGACGTTGGGGCTGAAACATTTCGAGGAAATTTATCTTTTTTTTTCAAGATGATCTCGCATGACTTAATCAGACATAATCTGTCATGCTTACCAATTCCGAACCCCTTGGTTCATCTAATATGGATGAATAGGATTACACGTTGCCACCGTTAAATCGCACTGTATGAGTATTGTTACCAGAAAACAAATATGCTGTATTTTCGGCAAACAGGAATGCATTAAAATCGGCAAATAGCGATGCATGATTTTGATAAATAAGGAAGGATGATTGCCTAACGAATACTTGAAAACAAAAAGACAGCCACTTTATAAAGTAACTGTCTCTCTCCTTCGTAGCGGGGACCGGATTCGAACCGATGACCTTTGGGTTATGAGCCCAACGAGCTACCACTGCTCCACCCCGCAATATAGTTTGCATTTGCGGGTGCAAAGATATATTTTGTTTCTTTGCCGTGCAAACTTTTCTTTAAATATATTTATGGAACACAAAGCCGGATTCGTCAACATCATTGGTTTACCGAACGTTGGCAAGTCAACATTAATGAATGCACTGGTGGGTGAAAAAATTTCTATCATCACTTCCAAGGCCCAAACCACCCGTCATCGGATTTTAGGGATCGTAAACGGGGAGAATTTCCAGATCGTCTATAGCGACACCCCCGGCATTGTGCGCGATCCGGCCTATAAAATGCACGAGTACATGAATCAATACATCCATACGGCCCTCAAAGATGCGGATGTAATTCTACTCATGACCGAACCCAACATGCCTTTCGAACAATTGGATGTGATTGAGAAACTGAAACTTATGACTGTGCCCATCATCGTGGTAGTGAATAAAATCGACTTATCGGATCAGCCTACAGTAGTGGCACAGATGGAAGGCTGGCATCAGGTGTTACCGCAAGCCGAAATTATTCCCATCTCAGCTCTAAACAGCTTCAACCTCGAAAAATTGCTGGATGTGATTCAGGAAAAATTACCGGCTCATGCACCTTATTACGACAAAGATGAGCTGACTGACCGATCGGAAAGGTTCTTTGTTTCTGAAATTATTCGCGAAAAAATTCTCCTGAATTACCAAAAAGAAATCCCCTATTCTGCTGAAATAATCATTGATGAATACAAAGAAGAGGAACGTTTGGTGCGTATTTCGGCCACCATTTTTGTAAACCGCGACACCCAGAAAGCCATCATTATCGGCCATCAGGGTCAGGCCATCAAAAAAACGGGCACAATGGCGCGCCACGATATAGAGGAGTTCGTGGGTAAAAAGGTGTTTATCGAACTGTCGGTTAAAGTTAACAAAGATTGGCGCGACGATGATAATGCCCTAACCCGATTCGGCTACGATCACTAATTTAGTACCTTTGCACCCTATTTCAAATTGCATCTAACCAAACACATCATGAGTAATATTCTGGCGATAGTAGGCAGGCCCAACGTAGGAAAATCAACACTTTTTAACAGACTAGTCCAAAAACGGGAGGCCATTGTTGAATCGGAAAGTGGCGTTACCCGCGATCGCATTTACGGCAAAAGTGATTGGAACGGATATGAATTCTCGGTAATCGACACCGGAGGCTATGTATATGGTTCCGACGATACGTTTGAGGAAGAAATCAGAAAACAGGTGCTTTTTGCCATCGATGAAGCTGATGTCATTGCTTTTATGGTGGATGGCCGCGAGGGCTTGAATCCGCTCGACGAAGATGTGGCGAACATACTGCGCAAGTCGAAAAAAAATATACTGTTGGTAGCCAACAAAACCGATGAACCCGGTCAGCATAACAATGCCAGCGAGTTTTACTCCTTTGGCCTGGGTGAGGTTTTTCCTATTTCAGCCAATAACGGAACAGGTACGGGCGAATTTTTGGATGCCGCCGTCACGCTATTTAAAGATTCAACCCCTGTGGAAGAAGACACAGATTTGCCCAGGATAGCCTTTGTCGGAAGACCAAACGTAGGAAAATCATCGCTGGTAAATACACTTTTAGGTGACAACAGAAATATCGTCACCCCTATAGCTGGCACCACACGCGATTCAATTTATACACGTTACAAAGCTTTTGGCCATGATTTTATGCTGGTTGACACAGCCGGATTGAGAAAAAAAGGAAAAGTATACGAAAATATCGAGTTCTATTCTACCTTGCGTTCGATTAAAGCCATCGAAAACTCTGATGTTTGCGTGGTAATGATTGATGCCGAAACAGGAATTGAAAAACAAGACATTAACATATTTCACCTGGCCGAGAAAAACAGAAAAGGCATTGTTTTGGTGGTTAACAAATGGGATCTGGTTGAAAAAGAGACCAATACCCATAAGGCCTACGAAAAGCTGATAAGGGAAAAGATTGCTCCATTCGCCGACGTGCCCATTGTTTTCACCAGCGTAAAAGAGAAGCAAAGAATTTTTAAAGTGCTCGAACTCGTTAAAGACGTGTACGAAAGAAGAGATCAGAAAATTCCGACCTCCAAACTAAACGATCTGCTGCTGCCAATAATTGAAAATACACCACCGCCGATGGGAAGTCGTGGCCGATACATCAAAATCAAGTACGTGATGCAATTAAAAACGGCAACACCTCAGTTTGTGTTTTTCTGCAATTTACCGGAAGACGTTAAGGACAGTTATAAACGGTTTTTAGAGAACCAGTTACGCACGCATTACAATTTTACGGGAGTGCCTATTCAGCTATATTTCAGAAACAAATAACAAATGGATACCGTCAGGCTTGATAAATGGTTATGGGCTGCACGGCTGTTTAAAACCCGATCGCTTGCCAGCGAGGCGTGCAGGGGCGGAAAGGTGAAGATAAATGGCGAAAACGCGAAACCATCCAGAGAAATTAAAGCAGGCGAATTAATTGAAGTTCAGCTCAGTGGCATAAAAAAAACAATTGAAGTATTGCAGCCGGCCAAAAACCGGGTAGGCCCAAAGCTGGTGGTTGATTTATTAAAAGATCATACCCCTGTTGAGGAATACGAACGTTTTGATTTCCTGCGGCAGATGAAAACCGAGCAACGCGACCGTGGAACCGGCAGACCCACAAAAAAAGACCGCAGAGAGATAAACCGAATAAAAAAAACGGATGATTAGAATTTTATACTATTCAATAAATGCAAAAACCTAAAATCATATTGATTATGAAATCGTTACCAATAGTTTTAGCCGCATCACTGGTCGCCATTACCGTATTTACCGGATGCACAACCCAAAAAAAAATCGATTCCAAATTCAGCTTTGCTTTCTACAACCTTGAAAACCTGTTCGACACCATAAACGATCCGACCATTGACGACGAAAGCTTTCTGCCGGATGCCAGGAATCCGTGGAACAGTGAACGTTATCTGCACAAGCTTGATCAAATGAGTAAAGTAATGGCCGACATCGACAGCACCGGTTTTCCGGCACTGTTAGGCTTGTGCGAGGTTGAAAACAAAGAAGTGCTGACCGATCTTGTGAAGCATGGCGAACTCCGTGCGGCGGCTTACTCAATTATTCACCAGAACAGCCCCGATGAGCGCGGAATTGATGTAGCACTTTTGTATCAGCCCGACATTTTCAGCCCTGTATCCGTCAGGTACATCCCAGTGGTTTTTCCGGAAAATCCTGACAACAAAACCAGAGATATTTTATACGCTAAAGGCCTGGTAAAATCCAAAGACACACTGCATGTATTTATAAACCATTGGGTAAGCCGATGGGGAGGGCAGGCCGAGACCGAACCATCACGAAAGTTTATTGCCGGATTGTTAAAAACAATTACCGACTCTATTATCCGCATTAATCCGGAGGCTAACATCATCATTGCCGGCGACTTAAACGACAATCCGACAGACATTTCCGTTTCGCAGGTTTTGCAGGCCAAACAAGTTACTTCAGCACCCGACGGGAAATCTCTTTACAATTTGTCGTTGTCGGCTTACGAACAAGGTGAAGGCTCGCTTTATTACAAATCGTGGGACATGTTCGACCAAATCATAGTTTCCTCGGCCATGCTTACCGGAGTTGGTGGCATTAAAGTAAGCGCCCATAAGCAAACCGTCGTTAAACACGACTACCTTCTTTTTAAGCCGAAAAACGGGGAACCACGGCCAAACAGAACTGCGTCAGGAAAAAATTATTTTGGAGGGTTCAGCGATCACTTGCCTGTAATGATCGAACTAAACATCATCAGATAATCGGAAAAACAGTTATTTTTTTCGGTAATCAATTTCCTTGATAAAGGAACCATCCTGACTCCAAAACCGCCAAATGCTATCCTTGACGCCGTTGGTATAAAAACCTTCGTAGTACCTGCTGCCGTTGCCATGAAACGTGTTAGCAAACCCATTTCGTATGCCTTCATCGAACTCACCTTCGCTCCACAGCAAACCGTTTTTATAATAAGATTTCCAAACACCATGCATTTGGTTGTTCTTAAGCGCTCCTTCTTTGTGCAAATTTCCGTCCTCGTAATACTCACGCTTGTAATATGCCACCTTTTCCCCGTCAGTCATTTTGATCAATTGATCAACCTTAACGCTTCCATCCGGAAAAGTACTCACTACCTCCAAACCCTGGTTTGAAGCCTCGTTTCCTCCACAGGAAACCAAAAAAAAGCCCAAAACAAAAACAAATACTATCTTCTTCATCGACCTTTATCTGTTAAAAACCAGACGTTGTCCGGTAACGGTTTCATCAAAAAACCCCTGATGATATACCCTGTTTCCATTTACAAAAGTAGACACTACCTGCGATTGAAAGGACTCCCCTTCCATAGGCGACCACCCACATTTGTAGTAAAGATTTTCCCTGTTCACCTGCCATGGCGATTGCAAATCAACTAAAACCAGATCAGCCGCATATCCTTCACGAATAAAGCCTCTGTTTTGAAGGCGAAACAAAATCGCAGGATGGTGACACATCATCTGCACGACCTTTTCGAGAGAAAACACCTGTTGTTTCACCAACTCAAGCATCGACACCAACGCGTGTTGCACCATAGGACCACCTGAAGGTGCATTGAAATAGGGTCGTTCTTTTTCGTCCAGTGTATGCGGAGCGTGGTCGGTGGCAATCACATCAATTCTGTTTTCCAGAACCGCTTTCCTCAACGCTTCTCTGTCATTCAGGCTTTTAATGGCCGGATTCCATTTGATAAAATTCCCTTTGCGGTCGTAGTCTTCATCAGAAAACCAAAGATGATGCACGCAAACCTCAGCGGTAATTTTTTTCTCAGCCAAAGGGATCTCTGCATCAAAAAGAGCCATTTCGCGCTCGGTGGTAAGGTGCAACACGTGCAGACGTGTACCATATTTTCTGGCCAGAGCCACCGCTTTGGAAGAGGATAAAAAACAGGCTTCCGCCGAACGTATCTCCGGATGAATGCGGGTTGTGGCACTTTCTCCATACTGCGCCATATACCTCTTATGATTGGCGAGAATTGTAGCTTCGTCCTCACAATGAACTGCCACCAGTGTTGGAGCTTGCTTAAAAATCTGTGTCAGTGTTTCTTCATTGTCTACAAGCATGTTGCCCGTCGACGACCCCATAAACACCTTGACACCACATACTTTTTTAGGATCGGTTTTTAAAATCTCCTGTATATTATCGTTTGAAGCACCCATATAAAAGCTATAGTTAGCCTTTGAAACTTCGGCAGCGTGGGCATATTTTTCTTCCAGGATTTCCTGTGTTAATGCATTTGGAATGGTATTGGGCATTTCCATAAAACTGGTTATCCCACCTGCGACTGCGGCTTTGCTCTCAGTAGCTATATCGCCCTTGTAGGTAAGACCAGGGTCACGAAAATGCACCTGATCGTCGATAACGCCCGGAATAAGGGTGAGCCCATTCGCATCAATCAGCTGAAAACCTGCAAAATCATCCGAAGGAATATATTCACCACGATTTACGGAAGTGATAATTCCGTTTTCGATGGCCACCCACCCCACAAATGATTGGTTTTCGTTTACAATGTTCGCTCCAACGATCAGTTTTTTGGATGAGTTCATGGTCTTTAAATTGATTTCACTGGTTTAATTTTCCCTAAAAGGCTACGCAAGCGTAAGTCGATAACACCAAAAATGGCTTCTCTGAAAATACTTTTGTTCATTTTGGATGTGCCTTCGGTGCGATCGGTAAAAATGATGGGTACTTCCACAATATTAAAGCCCAGTTTAACCGCGGTATATTTCATTTCGATCTGAAAGGCATAGCCCACGAATTTGATGCGGTTAAAATCAATGTTTTCAAGCAGGCGCTTGCTCCAGCACATGAATCCGGCAGTGGTGTCCATGATTTTTAAACCCGTCACCATCCGCACATAGGCCGAGGCATAATACGACATCAACACCCGACCCATAGGCCAATTAACCACATTGACGCCGGTAATGTAGCGCGAACCAATGGCTGCATCGTTTTCAGGTTTTGAAACGGCTTCGTAAAGCCTCATCAAATCTTCGGGGTTGTGCGAGAAATCGGCATCCATCTCGAAAAGGTATTCGTATTCATGTTCAAGACCCCACTTAAAACCTGCAATGTAGGCAGTGCCAAGGCCAAGTTTACCTTTACGTTCGAGGATGAACAAACGTCCCGAAAACTCTTCCATAAGTTTCTTGACAATAGATGCTGTTCCATCGGGGCTGTTGTCTTCAACTATCAAAATATTAAAAGCCTGTTTCAGGCTAAACACCTTTCTGATAATACGTTCGATGTTCTCCTTTTCGTTGTAGGTAGGTATAATTACCAGGCTATCACTTTTCATTCAGCAATTTTTTTGCGAAAATAAACTAAAGTTGACAGATACAATTCTTAAATTATCCAAAACACGCCAATCAGGTCACGAAACTAGCAATTTCCGTAAAAAAAAGTCCTGCGCTTATTTCCACTTCGGGATGAGGCATGACCTACTCCGCACCTGCATTAGTGAATCAAAATTATAAAGACCGGAAAGCATGGTCTGGCTGTCGTCCTCATGACAAGTGAGACAAGCTCCCACGGTAAGGATTCGCTTCTGTTTTTCGATTGAAAACGGGAAAACATCTGTACGCGTCGAAACCACCTCACCCTGACGATCATCTAAGAAGCCAATCCAGGCATCCTCGGGCAAGGCATCATGCTGGTTATCCTGATAGAAAGGGGTGAACACCCATTGACCAAAGTCTCCATTTTTTGCATACTCCAGCCTTCCCTTACCATAGCCCAACGCCACCGGATCGTTATGGCACGAAATACAGGATCGACCTTTTTTTGCCGTAGTATGTGGAGCTGAAGGAGCAAAGAGTCGCAAAAACAGAAGAGAATCATGCTGTTTTTTTGAAAAACCAGCCAGATCGATAGAAAGCACCATCCCCGGCACCACAGGAATTACTTGCTCACCGACCTCTGAAACACGCACACCCAAAGCCGGCAGGTGTGCATTGTACTCCCCAATATATTCCACCCAACTCCCCTTAACTTCAATATTTTTCACCATATCATAACCCGACTCCATCGGATCGTAGGCATTATGACAGCCAATGCAACTTGGTGCCCACGCACTATGACAGGCGCTACAGGAAAGCGCATCGTGGGCCTTTCCTTGCGAGCAAGAAGGATGAGGAGACGACAAAGCATACCGTTTACCGGAGTTTTTTCCGTACATAAACAAAGAATCGCTTTTTACTTCCGTATTGATAAGCGCACGGCTATTTTTCGCTGTGGCAAGAAAAGTACGCTGGTTTACAGCGCCAAACCGGAGTGTTGCAATCAAAGCTGATTCCTGATCGAGATGAGAGAAGTCGGTGGTTTTGTCAGGATAAGGCCGATGACAATCACCACAAGTGATGTCCACCTGCTGCTCCTGGTGTGCGTAGAACGTACCATCTCCCATTAATTCATACGAATTGTGGCAGTCGATACAATCCAACCCCAACTGATGGTGAACATCTGGTTTCACGAAAGTAAACACACGCGATTTCTCAACCAACCTATATGTTCCGGTGTCTGGGATCTGGTCTGAATTCAGGGTTGTTTCGTGCCAACCCTCGTAGTTGGTAGAAATGCGACCCGATCGGCTATGGCATCCAAAACAGTGATTGTTACTGACTTTCAAGTCGATAGAAGGATGAATTTTCAAATAGTGTGTATCACTTGAGAAAGTGGGGCTGTAATAGTCCTGATTTCGTTCAAAATCCTGGTAGTTAAGATGACAGGCCAGGCAACCTCCTCCACGGCTTTCTTCGGTTACCGGACCTGTTTCTGTTTTTGGATTTCCCAAATGACACCTCACGCATAAGTTTTTAAGGTGTACATCTGCCGGTGAATTAGTCAGGTCAGCAACCGTGGTCAGCTCGTTGGGTGAGCTTACCTCCTGAAAAACAAAACGATCGACACTGATCATTCCACTTAAAGTAGACATCAATCCTGTATGAATACGTTCAGCAATTGCCGGATGGCACTGACTTGTTCCGCATGAAAGGTGTGCATCCGATAAATTTCCGGGGATAAGACGCATGCCGGCATGAGCCGCTACTTTGTCGGGAGTAAAGGGATTTCCACCATGACAGGCATGACATCCAACTGCCTGGGGGTTATGGGATTTTGAAAAACCCGTCATGTCGGCATGGCACATCAAACAACCTTCATTCCTACCCAACACGACCTGAGGCAGGGCTGGCGTTGAGGTTGGAAAAGAATCAGACGCGGAAACGTCAACATTACCTGAGAAGTGATAAGCTGCAACAGCCGAAGATTTTTCCAAAGGCCAATGCCATTGCCAATTTGCACCTCGAAAAAAGTAACCAACGATAGTAAAAAGCAGATATAACAAAGTGATAATAAGGAGAGCACGCCTAATTAACAAGGAGTACCGACCCGAAAAAGGAACCAAAAGCAACAAGACTAAGATAGTCAAGACAAAAACAAGCGAATATCCCGGGTGAGATAACATGTGCAGTAGTTCCTGAAACCCAACAAAATACCACGGCCCTTTGATTACCGGGCTAAGACCATCGTGAAGTGGAGCCACAGCCAGAATCGACATTGCCAGAACAAATACAGTTACAAAAACCAGCACCTTGATTGGCGGCCAAAAAGATCGCGCATGCTCCAATACAACGATCACAATAAAGATTGAAAAAGTGGCAATGTGATGAACATAAACCAATTGCAGGTGCTCTCCGTTTCCGGAAAAAGTTGTCCGCAGCGCTTCTCCAACCAAGGGCACGAGGCCGAGCAGTTGGCTGAAAATCAGTCCGGCCTGTCCGGCATCCTGATCACCTTTTAGGATAAAACCCGTAATCATCGCTAAAAACACGATTAAAACAGTTGCCGACAAGCGAAACCACAACCAAAACTTCACTTTTACCTGTTTGTCGCGTGTAAAATGATCGTAAAGATGAATTAGCGTAAAAACAAGAAAAAACTGAGCGCTCCAATAATGCATGTTGCGAAACAACGAAGCCGCCTGATTTGTTAACATGAAAAAGCTAATCGACTCATAAGGAGAATTCACATCATAAGGCACTACAAGCAACACTCCTGAGATCAGGCAAATAACCAACATGGCCAAACTCAACTGTCCAAAAGTGAACCACTTAAATAAACGATGAAGGGGTTTCAATTTCATGCCAAGAAAACAGTTAAGGTGTTATTTTTCTGATCTATGTCATACCGAAGATTGGGTAGGGGGCGCAATGCCGGTCCTGTAACCACTTGTCCTGCTCTGTCGAACGAGGAGCCATGACACGGGCATTGCAACAAATCCTGACTTACGTGACCAATGCGGCAACCTAAATGAGTGCATTTTGATGAGAGGACACTTAAGTTTGAGCCCTCGCGCACCACGATAAAATCGTTAAAGAAGTTAATTTCAGACAATGAATCCAAGGAAATCACCACGGTTTTGACAACCCGGTTTCTATTCTGAACATGAACCATTTTAAACCATAATCCGGTAAAAAACAGACCAATTACTGAAGCCAGGGTTTTGAAAAAAAAACGTCGATTCATCCTTTTTAGCCTTTGCCAATTATTCGTGAGCGAAGGTATTAAAAAATAAGTTTATCAGAGGCTTTGGCCAATGGCAGAACAGCTCTAACCTAATTGGCATATCTTAACCAAGCCATCAGGGTCGATAACCGAGAACATTTTTCCATCTATTTTTATCAACCCATCATCCTGGAAATTTTTTAATGTTCTTATTACACTTTCAGGAGACATTCCGGCCAGTTCGGCCAGTTCTTTCCTGCTAAGCAACAATTCAAATTCATTCGATTTAAAAATATTTGTCGCCAGACACAAAATAATGTCTGCCAGTTTTCCATAGGCCTGCCGGTTGCTTAGGCAGAAAAACCGTCCATTTTTCTGTATCGTTACCTCACACAACAAATCAATGATGGCCGCTCCGAACCTGCTATTCTCTATTATCAGCTGACGGATAATGTTGATGTCGATTAATTTAACCCTGGTGTTGACGTAAGCAGAGGCCGTATATTGAAACAGATTTTGATTTAGCGGAAGCGAAGTCAGACCGATAAGGCTTTGCGGGGCAGCGATTCTGAGAATCAGGATCTGATCGCCTTCTTCGTAAAACACCTTGACCAGGCCTTCGGTAATTACGATGATGTGGCTGGTAAAGGTACCTTGCTTTACAATCACCTCCCCCTTTTTATAATCGACCATCATTTTATTGCGTTCGATCAACTCTAACTGTTCTACAGTAAGAAAATCAAAACAGTTACCGGCAATATTGGACACGGTGCAACTGGTATTAAAATGGTTAATTGGATTGCTCACGGTAGTAAAGTTTTGAAATTTCTATCCTTTTTCACTAATTTTTTTCAGCAGTTCATAATTCAAAATCTCAAATGATCTGCCTTTCACCCTGATGGTACCTATGTCGGACAATTCCTTTATGGCACGGGTAACACTTTCGCGTGTGGTGCAAGTAAGTGCAGCTAAATCGTTTCGCGACAAAGGAATAATTGGATTGGATGACTTTCTGACCTCATCGGCAAAGAATAACACGGTATCCGCCAGTCGGCCTGCCACCTGCTTTTGGTGAATATTTACAAACCGGGAAAAATACGATAACTCATCCCGGCACAGGTACAAAATTAGCTCATTGGCAAATTGCGCATTACGCGATATCAACTCTTTAAAAGAGGTAATATCGATAAAACAAACCACAGACTCTTCGATAGTTGACGTGGAGTACTGGTGAATTTTATCAGACAATACCGTTTGCATGCCAATGTAACAACCCGGTTGGAGTATCTTCAATATCTGATCTGTGCCCTTTACACCCTTTTTATGAATTTTGGCCAATCCGCTTTTCAGGTAAGCAATATGCGACGAAAGCGAACCCTCCTTGATGATACTCTCGCCGGCATGCATATTAACCTCAGCACAATTATACTGCAAAATGTCAATCTCTTCCGGATTGAGGACTTCAACGGCTTTCGACCTGATGGCACAAATACTACAATTACCCATAAAGCAAATTTACACCATTGTTTGTAATATTTCATTAACCTTTATGTGATTTATGTTTCATTCTAAATAAGGTGACCAAACTGTTATGTTTTGAAATTTTTGCATACAATTTCGTAGGTTTTTTATCTGAGCAGGCATTCTATTGATCAGGTTAAGCTATTTAGAACGTTTACCAAATAAGCTAAATCATTTTTTTTCAAGGATTTAAGTCTGAAACAGAAGGAACAAGCCTAATTTATTTCAATTCCAAATAAAATTTACAAAATACTGATAAACAATAATTTTTATCTAAAGTGATCCATATCACATTTTGGCGTGATAAGTGTATCTGCCTGATAAACTGACACAAAGGCATTGCTGCCTCATTTTGAGGAAATTACCTTATTAAAAGACATAAGCTTTACTTTTGCTAAACCAATACATTGAGTTTTTTAGATATAAAAAAGTTAGTATTGTGAAACAATGCGGATAGTATGAAGACAAGAAGAGAATTTATCAAAATTTCAGCTGCTGGAGCGGGTGCCACAGCTATTGGACTGAGTGGTGTAAACATCCTCGGTTTGAACACAGCACAAGCTTCAAATGACCAGACCGCAGCCAGTGACGCAGAAATGTCGGTGTATCCCACCTATTGCGAAGTTTGCTTTTGGAAATGCGCAGGTTGGACCTATGTTGACAAAAAAGGCGAGATCAGAAAAATAATTGGCAACAAGGAAGACCCACATTGCAACGGGAGGTTATGCCCGCGAGGAACCGGCGGTATTGGAATGTATTACGACGAAGACAGGTTAAAAACCCCGTTGATTCGTGAATACGACAAAGATGGAAACGCCTATTTCAGGAAAGCCAGCTGGGATGAAGCTTTGGAATACAGTGCCAAAAAACTGCAAAAAGTAGCAGAAGAACATGGCCCTGAATGTGTTGCACTCTTTAATCACGGATCGGCCGGGAGTTATCTGGGCACGCTACTTAAAGCCTTTGGATCACCTAACATTACAGCACCTTCTTTCGCCCAGTGTCGTGGTCCGCGCGAAACTGCCTGGATAGCCACTTTTGGTGAGGCAGTAGGAAGCCCAGAGCCCACTGATATCCGCGACACCGATTGTCTGGTTTTAATTGGCTCGCATCTGGGCGAAAACATGCACAACGGTCAGGTGCAGGAAATGGCCGATGCCATCGACAGAGGCGCCACCATCATTACAGTCGATCCACGTTTGAGCACAGTGGCCAGCAAATCAAAATATTGGTTACCCATAAAACCAGCAACTGATTTGGCCTTGTTAATGGCCTGGATTCATGTGGTTGTTTACGAGGAAATTTATAATAAAGACTATGTCGAGCAATACACCTACGGACTTGATTTGTTAAAAGATCATGTTAAAAACATGACACCCGAATGGGCCTATGGCATCACAACGATTGAGCCTGAAATCATTAGAAAAACAGCCCGCGAAATGGCCAATGCAGCGCCTGCTGTAATAGTTCACCCGGGACGGCATGTTACCTGGTATGGCGACGACACGCAGCGGATAAGGGCAGTAGCCATTCTCAACGCCTTATTTGGCTCGTGGGGCAACCGGGGAGGTTTTTACATGAAGGAAAGCGTTCATTTACCTAAACCCAAAACCCCTCCCTATCCCAAACCCACAAAAACCTGGCGCGATGCCTATCCGGGTCAGTTTAAACTGGCCAGCCTGGCGCTGTCGTCGGGTATCTGTGACGCCACCATTCCGACCGAAGACAGAGCATGTTCGTTTAAAGCCTGGGTAGTAGCCGGAACCAACCTGCCACTCACCCTCCCGAACATGAGCAATACGGTGAAAGCAATGGAAAATCTTGATTTTTTGCTTGTTATCGATACTATGCCGATGGAAATTACAGGCTATGCCGACGTCGTTTTACCGGAATGTACCTATTTAGAACGCTACGACCTGATTCGTGATTCGCCACACAGAGAACCTTATATCGCTTTAAGGATGCCCGCTGTAGAACCCAAATATGATTCAAAACCGGCCTGGTGGATTACCAAACAACTGGCTGAAAAAATGGGACTCGGTGACTATTTTCCATACGATGACATCACAGAATTACTCGACTGGCAGCTAAAGAAAATTGGATCGTCGTTGGAAGAAATGAAGAGAATAGGGGTAAAAAAACTGGACCGCGAACACGGGGGACTGTATTTCCAGAAAGGGGAAGACATCGAGTTCAATACACCTACCGGCAAAATTGAATTGTACTCAAATGAAATAGCCGCCGAAGGATTTGATCCCATCCCTGTTTATACCGCACATCCTGAACCTGATCCAGGGTTTTACCGGCTGATTTACGGAAGAGCCCCTATGCATACTTTTAGCAGAACCGCCAACAACCACAACCTGTGGGATCTGCAAAAGGAAAACGCTGTTTGGGTTAACCCAAAAGTTGCCGAGCTTTGGGATCTAAAAAAAGATCAGCTGGTTTGGTTAAAAAATCAGGATGGAGTAGTATCCTCTTTCCCGATTAAGGTCAGGATTACCGAACGCATAAGGTGGGACTCAGTATATATGGTACACGGTTTTGGGCATTCCGACAAGAAACTCAGACGTGCCTACGGAAACGGGGCTAACGATACCGAGCTCATCACCAGAGTAATGGTAGACCCCATCATGGGAGGAACCGGAATGCGGGGTAATTTTGTAACATTTTTAACAGAACAACCACAAAAGGAGGCTAAATCATGAGATACGCCATGGCCATCGACACAAAAAAATGTGTCGGCTGCAGCGACTGCGTAGTCGCCTGTCAAACAGAAAATAATGTACCACATGGATATTGCCGCGACTGGATTGTAGAAAACGTGAACGGAAGCTATCCCAATGTGGAAATCGAACTCCGGTCGGAGCGCTGCAATCACTGTGAAAACGCACCCTGCGTGCGGTGTTGCCCGACAGGAGCCAGTCACATTGTTGAAGGAGGTATTGTGATGGTTACCCACAATGAATGCATTGGCTGCGGTGCTTGCATCCAATCGTGCCCGTATGATGCACGGTACTCACATCCCGAAGGCTATGTTGACAAATGCACATTCTGCCAACACCGGTTACAAAAAGGACAAAATCCGGCCTGCGTAGACGTTTGCCCTACCAAATGTCTCTATTTTGGTGACATCGAAGACCCTTATAGCGATGTATCGCTGGCATTAAAAAACAGAACATGGAAGGTACTTGCTCCTGAAGCCGGAACCAAACCACAGTTATATTTTCTTACTTAAATTTAACGCCGTAAGAACATGAAAGAAGAATTATTCATCAGTGGACGCGACATCCCAAACATCGATCCTTTTTTAAACATCTGGCACTGGCAAATCCCTATATACCTGTTTTTAGGAGGATTAGCAGCAGGTATTTTGTTTTTTGCCGGTTTGTTTTATGTACTCGGAAAGGAAAAAGAAATGGCTACCACGGTTAAGTGGGCTCCGTTTGTTGTCCCCATAGCTTTGGTATTGGGATTGATAGCCTTGTTTCTCGATTTAAAACACCAGCTATTCTTTTGGCGACTGTATACCACCATCCGCATGGAATCGCCGATGTCGTGGGGAGCCTGGACCTTAATGGTGATAACGCCTTTGTCGATGATCTGGGTAGCTACTTATTTTAAGGAAGCCTTTCCCAAATGGAGCTGGAGATTTAATTTCATAGAGCAAATCATCGACTTCTTCACGAAGAAAAGAAAAGAGATGGCTTGGGTCATGATGCTTCTGGCCATTATTCTTGGGGTATACACCGGGATATTGCTTTCAGCCTTCAACGCACGTCCCTTATGGAACACCTCCATTTTAGGGCCACTGTTTTTGGTTTCAGGGCTTTCAACCGGATTAGCTGCCATTATCTGGATGTCGAAAAGCAAAATCGAAAGACGAATCTTGAGCCGAATTGACATACTGCTTATCGCGGTAGAGCTCTTTTTAATTGTACACCTATTTATGGGATTTCTGGCTGCTTCTGCAGTTCAGATTGAAGCCGCGGAGCTGTTTTTAGGCGGACAGTTTACGGTGACCTTTTGGGTTTTTGTGGTCATCCTCGGTTTAATATTTCCCGCGGTACTCGAAATTCTTGAACTCAACGGATACCATATTCCGGTTTGGATACCGGCATTTCTCATCCTTTTTGGAGGATTGGTGTTCAGGTTTGTGATGGTTGAAGCAGGACAAATAACACGCTATTTATACTAACAAAAAGATACCTAACTATGAATCAGATTATAAACAGTTCGGATCGCCCGCGATACATCAACCCTTATTTTGGTGGAGTGTTATTGGGATTATTGCTACTTCTTACGTTCTACATTACCGGACGCGGGTTGGGAGCGAGTGGAGCCATTAAAAGTGCAGTTGTAACCACCGTCGACAAAGTAGCTCCGCAACATGCAGAAAGCAACACCTATATGAAGTCCTTTATCTCTGACGACCACAGCCCGATGTACAACTGGCTTGTGTTTGAGTCGTTTGGCGTGTTCATTGGCGGGTTGCTCTCAGGCGCACTTTTTGGGAGAATAAAAAAACTACGCATCGAAAAATCACCTAAAATCTCTAATAAAACCAGACTGATTGCCGCAGGCATTGGAGGTGTTTTATTTGGTATAGGAAGTCAGTTTGGCAGAGGATGCTCAAGCGGTGCAGCGCTGGCCGGCACGGCTTCTTTGTCGTTTGGTGGCCTGGTGGTGATGCTGTTTATGTTCGGCACGGGGTACGCTGTAGCTTACTTTTTCAGAAAACTGTGGATTTAATTTATCATTAAAAAAGAAATTATATGGGACCTCTTATACCTCAAGGCATTATTCCAATGGGATGGGATTTTGTCATCGCGTTGCTTATCGGCATCGCCTTTGGATTTATTCTTGAAGCTTCCGGGTTTTCGTCCTCACGAAATATAACAGGTGTTTTCTACGGTTATAATTTTGTGGTGCTCCGCGTTTTCTTTACTGCCGTGGTGGTGGCCATGATCGGGTTGCAATATTTCGATTATTTCGGTTGGCTCGACCTCAACCAGATATACGTTCTGCCGACTTTTTTAAGCCCGATGATCGTGGGAGCAGTAATCATGGGTGTGGGGTTTATCATTGGCGGTTTCTGTCCCGGAACCAGCTACACAGCCATTGCCATTGGCAAAATTGACGCTATGGTGTTTACCGGGGGCTTGTTCCTGGGCATCTTTCTGTTCTCCGAATTTTTCCCGTTTTTCGAGCAGTTTTACTATTCCGACAACATGGGAAATATTACCATTGGTGAATTCCTGGGCATCTCCAACCTGATGTTTACGATGATTTTCACAGCAATTGCAGTAATTGCATTCTACGTAACCTGGCTGATTGAAAAGCGGGTTAGAAAAAACCACGAAGAGTATAAATTTTAGGACAATGAACAAGAATTATATTATCCTCATGTCGATGCTTCTTGTGCTTGCTGCGGGTTTACTGCTGCTTCCCGAGAAGAACAATACGAAACAAATGAATCCGGAAGAGTTAATGTGGGACATTGTGCAGCCTACACGTTATGTTACCACAGATGACGTAGCCAAGTCGATAATAGAGCAAGACCCCTTGTTGATGCTCGTCGATGTGCGCCCGGAAAGCGATTTTCAGGACTTTGCTCTTTCAGGAGCGATAAACCTTCCGCTTGAGGGTTTTGCTTCGGATGATACCCGTGCAGAGCTCGACTACCCGAAAAAAAACATCGTTTTCTATTCAAACGACGATTTGCGTGCTGATCAGGCCTGGGTATTGGCCAAGCGACTGGGTTTTAACAATGTGTACGTGCTCAGGGGCGGTTTAAACCAATGGATTAAGACCATCATCCAACCCGTTGAACCGGCTCAAACGGCTTCGGCAGAGGAGTTTAGTCAATATACTTTTCGCAAAGGAGCCAGCCTGTTTTTTACAGGCACAAAGCTTAGTACCACTGCCACAACCAAAGAATCCGTAGTGGTTACTCGAAAGAAAAAATCAAGTGCCGTAGCGGGAGGTTGTTAAACATTTAAAAAAGAAATAGGTATGCATGTACATGAACTCAACCCCAAAAAGACTTTAGTTACCCTCACCTTATTTGTTATTATCATCATTATTGGATTGTTAACACTGTCGCAGCCACGCTTGGTTTACAAAATGGACATGAAGCAATCTGTTGATTTGGCTCTGAACAATCAGGGGTTTGTTGATCAAACCGAGCTGTCAGATCTGCTTAAAAATCCGGGTCAAAATACGGTCTTAATCGATATCCGCGACACCTACCAATACGGACGCGGACATATTCCGGGAGCTGAAAACATAAGTGCTGTGGAATTGTTATCGGAGGATAACCTGAAAAGAATCGCCGACCTGGATGCTCAAGGCATCAAGGTGCTTTTATACGGAAATACGCTGACTGAAGCCAATGGGCCATTTATGGTACTCCGACAAATTGGATACAACAACACGAAGGTGCTCATTGGCGGGTATCAGTTTTATCAAAGGTTAGAGAGCAGTAAAGGCGACTCATCGAAACAGATTTCCTGTGTGCCGGATCAGGCAGAGTATAACTACGCCGAAATCGCAAAAAGCAACGGAACGGTTACCGAGGGAGACAGCCCGGCAAAAAAGCCGGTGGTAATAGAACGCAAGAAAAAAACCAACGCGGTTGCGGGCGGTTGTTAGCCCAATTTGCTTATATTTTCCAGTTTATCACGATTTAAGATTTTGATATAGCCGTTTTTGTCTTCAATTACCTGATCTTCTTTGAAGTCTTTTAAAATCCTTACCACACTCATCGAGCTCATGTTAGTGAACTCGGCGATGTCGTTACGCGACAAATAAACACCAAAAGTATTTGACATAAACACATGATCAGAAAGCACCAAAAAGGCTTTGGCTATCCGGCCATGGAGCTGTTTATGGTTGCTTTGCAGCTGATAATCAAACAATGCGCTGGTTTGGTAGTTAATTGATTTAATCACGTCTGCGGCAAATTTCCCGTTTTCAACCAAAAGCTTTTCAAACAAACGGATGTTGATACAGCATACCTGACAATCGGTTAAGGCTGCAACGGAAAAGGTAACGCTGCTCTCACCAAAAATGTCGGTCAGCCCTATCAGGTCGCCAGGCTTATTAAAATTGATTATGGAGTTTTGCTCCGAATGATCGAATTCCTTGTAAACCTTAACAAAACCTTCCTTTAAAAAGAGCACACTGGTTACAAAAGAACCTTGTTTTCGGATGATCTCTCCCTTGTTAAACTTGATGTTCAGCTTTGATTCGCTCACAAGCTTCAGCTCCGGCTCTGTTAAATTTGCAAAACATTCAGAACGGTTTTTACAATCGATACAACTGTAACTTTCGGACGCTTTAATCATGTAATAACGACTTTTTAATCAGCCACAAAAATAGTTAAAAAATCCACAGTTAAAAAATAATATGATATGCGTCATGTTTTCAACTTGCCTTGGACACTTGAAAAATCAATTGCAGATTACAAAATAACAATCCCGGAATGATTTTAACCTGCATGCATATCAACTGAAAAGCAGATGCAGAAACAAGCCGATTTTTTGCCTAAAAGAGTAAGATAAAATAGTTTTGGCCTTTCAAATTTCATCAAATTAATGCTAACAATGCGTCGCAAATGAAATTAAAAAACTACCTCATTATGTTCATCACCCTGATGCTGGCCTGGCTGCTATTAAACAACAGTCTGCAAACCGAGGTGATTATTACAGGAGCTATTGTCAGTTTGATACTACCCTGGTTATTCTGCGGGAAATGCGAGGTGTTTACCTACCTGCGCATCACACCAAAGGCTTTGTTTTACTCGGTTCTGTTTATTTTCACCTTTTTAACAGAGCTTATAAAAGCCAATTTCGATATGGCTTATCGGGTACTCTCCCCATCCTTACCTATTAATCCGGGGATTGTAGAAGTTAAAACCAAGTTGAAATCGAAAATTGGCAGGGTAATACTCGCCGACTCCATCACGCTCACTCCCGGAACTTTTACCCTCGATCTCAAAGATGATTCCATGTTTATTCATTGGGTGGATGTAAAATCAACCGATCTGGAAAAAAGCACCCAGCTTATCGTAAATAAATTTGAAAAATATTTGGAGGTAATGTATGGCTAACACACTTATATTCATAGCTATATCAATAACTTTGTTAAGTCTGTTGATATCCTTATACCGGTTCATTGCAGGCCCAGAGAAGGCCAACAGAATCATCGCTTTTGATGTGATGTCGGTATCAACAATCGCCCTGATTGCTTTCATCTCGGTATTAAACAAGCGCATCATCTACTTAGATGTAGCTTTAATTTACGGCATTTTAGGCTTTATCGGGGTACTGATTATTGCACGCTACATAGAAAAAGGACTTTAAAAAGAAAATCATGTCAGAGAACAATTGGAATGAAATAATTGGAGGCTTCATCGCCATCGGCGGATCTCTGTTTCTGCTGCTTGGCTCGATTGGCTTGGTGCGTATGCCCGACGCTTACAACAGAATTCAGGCAGGAACCAAAGCCTCTACACTTGGGACTATCTTATCGCTTACAGGAATTATTTTTATCTTCCCCGATTGGTTTGGAAAGCTTCTCCTGCTGATCCTTTTCGTGCTGATAACCAACCCGGTTTCGTCGCATGTGTTAGCCCGCGCAGCCTATTACACAAAAGTACCTCTTACGGGCATCACCAAAGTAGACAAACTAAAGGAGACGCTGGAGGTAGAAGAATCGCGTAAAGCACACCTGAAAAAAGTACGCATACAAAAAGAGGAGGAATAATCATGTTTATTGCTATTGCCATCATATTAGCCATTGTGAGTATTGCCGGAGCAATAATGGCCATACATCACAAAAAATTGTCCGTAGCTATTATTGCTTCGGGATTGGTAAGCCTCACGGCCTCGGTCATGTTCCTGCTGCTTGCAGCACCTGATGTTGCGCTCACAGAAGCTTCTATCGGAAGCGGGCTCACCACCATTATTTTCTTTTATGCACTGAATAAAATACGTAACAACCATGATTAAAAAGCTTCTGATTGTTGGATTGCTCGCAGGTGTAGCCTTCATGTTTTACGGGCTGCTGATTTCGTACAACGGCACCGAAACCCTTACCGGACTGGGCAGCTATTATGCTCAAAACGGAGCGCGTGAGGTAGGGGCAGCCAACCTGGTTTCGTCCATCGTAGTTACTTACCGCGGATTGGATACGCTGGGTGAAGTAACCATTCTATTTCTGGCAGCAGCCATAATTGGTTTCGTGCTAAAACTCAAAAAAGACGAAGTATTAGAAGCCAGGCCCGTGCGTGAAACAAGCGAGCTGCTCACTTCAGCTTCGCAGGTAATTGTCCCGGTTATTTTCTTAGTAGGTGTTTATATCTTCATCAATGGCCACCTCACTCCGGGAGGAGGATTTCAGGGAGGAGCTGTTATTGCTTCCGGTGTTTTGCTCATGCTACTGGCCAATCCAACGATGCACATAAGCCATAATATTGTGGCCACTATCGAGAGTATATCGGGCATTGCCTTTGTGGCTATTGGCATTCTGGGCATTGTGCTTGCCGGTGGATTTTTAGACAACAGGCTGTTGCCTTTAGGCGAATTTGGCACCCTGCTAAGTGCCGGAGCCATACCCCTTATCTATATCTTCATAGGTTTAAAAGTTGGCGCTGAACTCTCTAATATCATCGGGACAATTTCTTACAATCAAAACGAAAAACCAAACTGATCATGGAATATATCATTCTCATCTCCGGATTTTTGCTGGTTCTGATCGGACTGTGGGGCATTCTCAGCCAAAAGAACCTGATTAAAATTATTCTGGGGTTTACTGTCTTCAACACCGGGATAAACATTGTAATGGTTACAGTAGGCTATGTAAAAGGTAAAACAGCCCCTATACTGGATGTAATTTCGCCCGAAGAAGCCCTCACAAGCATCGTCGATCCGGTTCCACAGGCGCTGGTGCTTACAGCGATCGTTATCGGGTTAGGTGTTACCGCTTTAATGCTGGTTTATGCACTCAAACTCTATCAAGACAAAAAAACCCTGGATATCAACAATTTTAAAGATTTAAAATGGTAGCACCTATCTATATTATTGCAGTTGCGTTGGGATTGGCCTTTTTGCTCGGACTGCTGAAAAGCTCATCCACAAATCTGGGAAGCCTCCTTATGTTGGCAGGACTTGCCTTCATTGCCTTTGTTTCGGGACAATGGCTCTATGAATTTCTGGTAAACGGCCGTGCCACAGAGATGATTTTCACTGCCGGCTATAAGCCCCCGTTTTCGATTAATCTGCGCATGGGCATGCAAGAAGCCATGCTCACCACCATGATTAACGCCGCCGGACTTTTAAGCGGGCTTTACCTGATCGACACGCTGAAAAAAACAGGCATCAACAGCATGACGGTTTTGCTGGTGTTCGTCATGAGCCTTAATGTTATCGTCATGACCCGTGATATTTTCAACCTGTTTGTATTCCTCGAAATCAGCTCCATCGCCACAGCAGGTCTGGTCTTGCTAAGTAGCAAAGGAAACGCATTTCAGGCCGGCATGAAATACCTCATCGCCACAGGCATCATATCGGGGTTATTCCTTATCGGGATCATCTTTAGTTATCTGTATGCGGGATCGCTTAACATCGACGAGCTGAATGCAGCCCACTTAATGGATATAAAAGGAGGTGCAATTGCCATCTTCATCATTTATGTTTCGGTAATTCTTGAACTCAAACCCTTTCCGGCCAACGGATGGGGGATAGATGTGTATACCGCGGCCAAACCTGGTTTCAGTGCACTAATCTCGTCAGGAACAGCTACTGCCGGGTTGTACGTAGCCTACAAACTGCTTCCTTTGGGAGGAGAAACATGGCTTCCCTATTTTACCATCATAGGAGCCATTACCTTTATAGGATCGAACCTGATGGGCACACGACAGCAAAACCCAAACAGATTGCTTGGATACTCTTCTATTAGTCAGGTAGGCCTGCTACTCATGATTCTGGGTTTGAGCAACCAACTTGGCGACAACACATTATTTATTGCCTTCAGTATACTAATCAGTCATTATGCCGCCAAAGCCGGCTTGTTCTGGCTGTCAGGCATTGTAAAATCACAAAATCTGGAAGGATGGGCAGTCTTGCGCAAACAGCCCTTCATGCTCTTCCTGTTTGGCACATTTATTTTTGCACTGATCGGATTTCCGCCGTTCCCCTCCTTCTTCGGTAAATGGCAACTTATAATGGAATTGGCTACCCAGGAGAATTATCTTTGGATGACGCTGATTCTTACAGGTTCGTTTATTGAAGCAATTTACCTGTTCAAATGGCTCGGTTTCGCCATCAAACTCGATGTGCCTTCCGACATAGTAATGAAATTTGAATGGAATAAATATCTGCCAGTATATTTGATGGCCTTAACCCTGTACGTCATTGGATTGTATGTTTCGCCCATGGTAGAAGGTGGTGCTTTCATCAATTATATACCACTGCTTTTTGTATTGGCCCTGTTTGCCCTCGATTTCTTACCCGTTTTCGTTAAAAACACCATTTCCATAGCAGGAATCATTTATTACATGGTTGATCTTTTTCCGCAGCTGGAAAATGATTTAATGCGACAAATTTTTGCTGTAATTTTTCTGGGAGGAGCCGTATTGACGCTTATGGCCGGATACAACAAAAAAGGCACACGGGCAGGTTTTTATCCCATGGCACTCATGATGTTTGCGGGATTGACCGGAATTATCGAAGCCAACTCGATGCTGGAATTTTTCTTTAGCTGGGAAATCATGACAGCAGGCTCCTATTTTTTGATTATCCGCGGAAAACGCTCGATGCCACACGGATACAGTTACATGCTGTTTAGTATTGGTGGAGCATACGCCCTGCTTTTCGGATTTGCACTGGCTTATGCTTCAGGCCTCGACACCACCATTGCTGCACTTGGACACATTACACAACTCACTACGTTGGCTTACACCTTACTAGCCGTAGGATTTATGACCAAAACAGCCTCTTTGGGACTACATATCTGGCTTCCCGGAGCACATGGAGAAGCCGAAAGCGATGTATCGCCCATGGTATCAGCCATTCTTCTCAAAGCCGGTGTTTTCGGGTTAATGTTGCTTTTTCTGTATATGGGAACAGGTACTGAGGGCGGCGACAAATTACTATATGTACTCGGCTGGGTTGGCGCTTTAACCACCTTAGTCGGTAATTTAGGAGCTGTTTTTCAGGAAGATGCGAAACGACTGTTGGCTTACTCCAGTATCGGACAACTGGGTTACATACTTTTTGCGGTAAGCATCATGACACAATTGGGATGGTTAGCAGGATTTACCTACACCATCAATCACTTTTTGTTTAAAGCTATTCTGTTCCTCGTAATCGGAGGTATTGTGGTTAAACTCGGCACACACAACATGTATGAGATGGGGGGAATGATTAAAAAAATGCCCTTTTCATTTATCGCCGTTTTAATATCCATTATCGTTATCGGCGGCATCCCACCTCTCTCCGGTTTTGCAGGAAAGTGGCTGTTTTACCATGCCATCATCCAAAAAGGATGGTACTTCCAAGGCGCTGTTATCTTCTTCGCTGGCATCATTGCCTTTCTGTACTTGTTCAAGTTAATACACTCTGTTTTCCTCGGACAGCTTAAAGACAACCACCGCAACATGAAAGAGATTAGCCCATGGATACTTATTCCTTCGTACCTGCTCATTATTGGAATTATGATTTTCTCAGCTTTCCCGCAGAAAATATTGCAACCGATTGGCGAAATGTTGTCTGTTTATTTCCCCGAAAGCTTGCACTGGGAAGGTACAAAAGCCTACACCAGCTTGGGTTATTGGGATGGAACAACCATAATGATTGTCGTTATGACAGCCTTTATCCTCTTGCTTGGCTGGCTGGTTTTGATGAGCAAAAAAATCAAAAAAGTGGAACAGTTCAACATTGTATACGCGGCAGAACGTCCTTTCAGACCAGAGACAACGCATGTATCCTATAATATTTACGCCGGATACAAAAAAGCAGTTGGATTTCTGGTGACACCGGTGGTTGAAATTTTCTGGGACAGCATGAGCGCTCTGTTACTTGATTTCGCCGGATGGCTGAGAAGAATTTACAGCGGAAACATGCAAAACTATGCGCTGCATGTAGTACTGTTTATTGTAGTGTTTTACTTAATAGCATTAGGAGGTTTATAAATGGACTATAGCATCACAAAATTTCTATGGACTCTGTTAGGGTTGTTTATCGTGCTGAATTGGGGCATGTTGATGAGTTCAACCATGCGCCGGATAGGGGCAAGGGTGTCAGGACGGTTTGGCATTCCATGGTATCAACCCTGGATTGATTTAACTAAACTTTACTCGCTCAAATCGCAGGTAAGTCATGGCGCTATGTTTTTTCTCGGGCCGGTTTTCAGGCTCATGGGCGGAGTGGGAATATTTTTATTCCTCCCCATTATTTATGGCTCCGATCATTGGTCGAATTACAGCTTTTCAGGCGACCTGATTTTAATTTTATACTTCCAGTTTTTTGGCATGTTAGGCATGGCGCTGGGAGCGGGAGAAGGAGGACATCCTCATTCAGCCATCGGTATTAGTCGCGGACTATCGCAATTTACCACCATTGAAGTGCCCATGACACTGGCGGTAATTTCACTGGCTATTCAATACCAAACCTTATCAATTTCTGATATCGTGGCAGCACAACAAGGAGGGTTTACCACCTGGACACTCTGGACAAATCCACTGGCTACAGCCGCCGGTATGCTTTCACTGCTGGGAGCATTCGGACATTCGCCATTTAATCTGGTCAAAGCCCCCAACGAAATCCCGATAGGCCCACCAACTGAATACCACGGCGTATTTTTAGGTGTCCTCCGTACCAACGGAGCCATTCTGCATGTAGCTGAAGCCGCCCTGTTTATGAACCTGTTCTTCGGTGGAGCTACCAACTGGGTCGAGCTGATAGTAAAGACTTTTTTAATCTATTTCTGGTCTGTTTTTGTGGGAACGGTTTTTCCAAGATTCAGGATCGAACAAAGTGTACGCTGGTTCTTGAAAGTACCTACCATCATAGGGATTATAGCCATTATCATCTTTTTATAACATGGAAAAAGAAAACAAAAATATACCGCTGGTGAAAACCAAAACTTTCATCAATCCGGAAAACGAAAAGAGATCGGTTACCGCTCCCGATGGTAGCATAATTGAAATCGATCCGATAAAAGACTATTTCTGCCAGGATCGCCCTGAAGAGTATAAGGTAAGATCGGGCGCAGTGGAAAAATTCTTAAACTGGGCACGCGCCGAAAGCCTTTGGGTGCTGGGGTTTGGAACGGGTTGCGGGAGCATCGAAATACCGCCATTGGTAACTCCACGTTTCGACATGTATCGATACGGAGTACAAATGCGCCCAACGCCAAGACAATCAAATGTCTTTATTATTTCAGGATACCTTTCGGTAAAAACCCTTAAAAGAGCTATTCGCAGCTACGAGCAAATGCCGAGCCCAAAGTACATTATCGCGTTGGGAAGCTGCACCATAAACGGCGGAATGTATTGGGATAGCTACAATACCATCAACCGCCTCGACCACTACATGCCTGTAGATGTTTACATTGCCGGCTGTATGCCTCGTCCTGAAGCACTTTTGGCCGGTTTTGCCAAACTTAAAGAACTGATTAAAGCCGGTAAAGCCGAGAAAGCCAATGAGTACGTGCGCAATTTGGATTGGTATAAAGCCAATCAGAAAAAAATTATCAAGGACTGGAACATGCCTGACTATAACTGGTAAAAATTAAAAAACCATGCAAAAAATCATTCAAGATATCGAATCCAGGTATTCTGTCTCAGAAAAAGAGATCAGAAGAAACAATCTTTGTTTTCTTACCATCCCAAAAAATCAGGCCATCTCGCTGGTCACCTATCTACGCGATTATCAAGGCTACTCGGCCTTTACCTTGCTTACGGCTGTCGACTGGATTGAAGAGGGACATTTTCAGCTCACTTATCTGCTAAACAATCCGACGAACTACACCGAGATTGGTGTGCGCACTATGATTGAACGAGACCATGCAACCATGGAAAGCGCCCACCATTTGTGGGAGAGTATGCAAACCTACCAGCGCGAACTTAAGGAAATGTTTGGAATAGATTTCCCTGGTAGTCCGCGTGTTGACGAAGACTTTATTCTGGAAGGCTGGACAGACATTCCTCCTTACAGAAGGGATTTTGATACCAAGAAATATGCCGAAGAAACTTACTTCCCGCGTCCGGGACGTGAAACAAATGATCCGGCTGAGTACATGAAATCAAAACTATTTCCTAACGACTAACACGCCCAGATATGGACATAAGAAAAATATTTCAACAGTATAGCGACCGAACTTCATATCCGGAAATTGGTGAAGATGGAAAACCCATCATTGACCTGAGTAGCCATAAATACCTGAAAATGTGGCAAGGGCCACAACACCCGGGCGTTACCGGAAACATGTCGTTGGAGCTAACAGTTTGTGGTGATGAAATCGTTGAATCAAAAACCCATGTAGGCTACCTGCACCGCGGTTTTGAAAAACTGATGGAACGCCGGAAATTTATCCAGTGCTTTCCTACCTGTATCCGCATGTGTGTGGCCGAGCCCGATCCAAACGAGTACTTACTAGCCAAATGTGTGGAAGAACTCTCAGGAATAGAAGTTCCTGAAATGGCGCAATGGCTTCGGACTCTGGTGCTCGAAATGGCCCGTTTACAGGTTTTGTTGCGCGGTGTCCCCGGACAAGGTGGCACTTTTGCTCTGGGTCTGGGATACCAATGGGGTAACTACATCCGCGACCTCATCCTCGATCGCTTTGAAGAGCTTACCGGAGGGCGTGTATACCACATGTATATCTTACCCGGTGGCGTGCGTGGTCTACTTCCAGATGGATTTAAAAAACGCATGGAAGAAAATCTCAAGCTGGCCGATGAATTTGTTAAAAGCATCGACGACCTGATGTACAGCAACAGCGTTTTCAAACAAAGAGCGAAAGGCCTGGCAGTTATTCCAAAAGAATACATCGACAAATACGGTGTTTATGGCCCTTCAGCCAGAGCTGCGGGTGTGATGCGCGATGTGCGTAAAACAAACCCTTACCTGAAATACGCCGAACTCGATTTTGAACCTTACACCACCACCGAAAGTGATGTGTATGCGCGTAGCCGCGTTAGATGGTATGACTTACAAACCACCATCGACCTCATCCGTCAGATCATGGCCAAAATGCCTGAGAAAGGTGAGATAAAAGCTCCAACGCCCAATGTGCTTCACTGGAAAATTCCTAAGGGGGAGACCTACGTAAAATGTGAAAGCTCAAGGGGTGAATACGGTATGTATATGGTTACCGACGGGAGCGATATGCCACGTCGCGTAAACCTGAAAGGCCCCAGTTATACCCATGCCAACATGTTGCTCGAAAAACTGCTGATCAACGCTAACATTGCCGACACTGCCGGTATTATGGTTTCGCTTGCTACCTGTCCACCTGAAATTGAAAGATAATTGAGTTCACTGTTACTGACGTTTACCGAAAAATAAAAATACCATGAGCCTTAAAGATATATTAACTCCATTTACTGCCTGGAAAAGAGTAGCCAGAACACCCGTAACGGTGCGAGATCCGTTCAACGATCGCCCGGGAGCTGACAGATACCGCGGTTTCCACAAAAACGATGTAGACACTTGCATAGGTTGTGGAACGTGCGAATCGATATGCGAAAATGAAGCCATCGATCTGGTTCCGTTTAAAGATCCGGTAAGTGGCGACAGCGGTCTCAGGCCACGAATCGATTATGGAAGATGTTGCTGGTGTGCACTTTGCGTAGATGTTTGCACCACCAACTCACTCACGCTCTCCAATGAATATACCTGGGTAGCTACCGATCCTGAAGAATACCGTTATACACCCGGCGTTGATAAAAAATCGTGGGATGAAAACGAAAAAGGCTGGAAAAAACCTGAGGGCAACTATGAATTTTATGACCTCAACCGCGTAGCCATGCATCATCTGCATCCTGAGGAAAGGAGCGATTCCTTTATTGAGATGGTGACCGGCTATTCAAAAGAACAGGCCATGACTGAAGCCGACAGATGTGTTGAGTGCGGCATTTGTATTGCCACTTGTCCGGCTCACATGGGAATTCCGGAATACATAAAAGCCGTGCGTAACGACGATATGGAGGAAGGCATGCGTGTGCTTTACGAAACCAATCCCCTTCCGGAAATTTGCGGACGTATTTGCACCCATAAATGTGAAACAGTTTGCTCCATTGGGCACAAAGGTGACCCACTTTCCATACGCTGGCTGAAAAGGTATATCGCCGATCAGATTCCATCTGACAAATACAAAGACATACTCAACACCAATAACCTGGAGGTTAACGATAAAAAAGTAGCCATTATAGGATCAGGGCCTTCGGGACTTTCAGCAGCATACTACCTAAGGCTGATGGGATATCAGGTAACCATTTTTGAACAGTATGCTGAGGCTGGTGGCATGATGCGTTATGGCATTCCTGAATACCGTCTTCCATACGATCAACTCGACAAAGACATCAATTACATCCTCTCATTGGGTGTTGAAATCAAGTACAACACGCGCATCGGCGACAAAATAACCCTGGCTGATCTGGGGAAAAAATACGATGCTGTTTTCGCCGGAACAGGCTTACATCTGGGCAGAGGTACCGGCATTCCAGGATCTGATAACGAACATGTTTATTATTCAACCGATCTACTCCGTAAAATAACCGCAGGCGAAGAAATCGAAGTGGCTGAATCAGTAGTGGTTATCGGTGGTGGTAACGTAGCAATGGATATCACGCGCTCGCTGGCCCGACTGCAAATGAAAAAGTATGGCCGCATAAACATCATTGCGACCTCGCTCGAAAACGAGGAAAACATGCCTGCCGACCGCGAAGAAGTTGTTGAAGCACGTGAAGAAGGGGCAATTATCCATCCTGGATGGGCTCCACAGTCAATTGAAATTGAGAACGGTGTTCCAAAAGGATTGCATGTGGTAAAATGCAACTCTCTTTTCGATGAAACCGGAAGGTTTAATCCGCAATGCAGCATGGACATCAAAGAATACTGGCCTGGCAAAATGGTGGTGCAGTCGATCGGACAAGGCATGGACATGACCTATTTGTCGGATGAGTTCAAAGAAAATATCACCTTTGGTCCAAGAGGACGGGTTCAAACCAACGAATATTTTCAGACAGGTGTTGGTTGGTTTTTCATGGGCGGCGACATTATTGAAGGTCCGGATGTAATTCATGGTATTGCCAACGGCCACAAAGCCGCCGTGGGCATCGACCGCTATATTCAGGACAAACTAAATTCCAAAAAATAAACTATTACTAAAACAACCCACGATGGCAGATCTATCAACAACCTATTTGGGATTAAAATTAAAAAGTCCGGTTATCGCCGGCAGTTCTCCACTTACCGACAATGTGAAGTCAATAAAAAAACTGGCAGATGCCGGAGCAGGAGCTGTAGTGCTTAAATCGCTTTTCGAGGAACAGATCATGATGGATGTAGACGCTTTGCAAGTAAACAACATGCACGGATCGTACGATGACATCGAAAACCTGGCGTCGTACTTTACCAAACAAAAAAGTATCAACGAATACCTGACACTCATTAAAGAGACAAAAAACACTGTTGATATTCCTGTAATTGCAAGCATCAACTGCCTGAGCCCGGGAGAATGGGTCGAATTTGCCAAAAAAATTGAAGAAGCCGGAGCAGATGCCCTCGAACTCAACATTTTCCTAATGCCGGCAGCACTCGAATTTACAGGTACTGACTACGAAAGAACTTACTTTGATGTCATCGATCAGGTTACCAAAAAAATCAACATCCCCATTGCCATCAAGCTGGGGAGTTATTTTTCGGGCATGGCTAACTTCCTTCACAGGTTAAGTCAAACAGGAATAAGCGGCATCGTGCTGTTTAACAGATTCTATGATACCGATATTGACATTGAAGAACAAGTCCTGACCAGCCGTTCGTACAACAGCCATGCTGCCGACAACAGCAACGTATTGCGTTGGATTGGCATCCTCTCACCCCATGTTTCGTGCGATCTGGCAGCATCCACCGGAATAATTAATGGCAACACGGTGATCAAAAACCTGCTGGCAGGAGCTCAGGCTACACAAGTGGTATCGACCATTTTAACCCACGGAGCTGGTGAAATAACCAAAATGAACACCCGATTGAACGCATGGATGGATGAAAAAGGTTATTCCAAAACCGCTGAATTTATTGGCAAACTCAACCAAAAAGAGGTAAAAAAACCTATCCTCTTCGAGCGGACACAATTTATGAAATACTTCTCTAACCTCGACTATGTATCACCTAAATAACTTATAACATGTTAGTTTCAAAAATCGTAGAAAAAAAAGGAAAGCATGTCATTACAGTGTTTGAAAAATCATCGGTATACGACACTGTGAAAAAACTCGATGAAACCAATAACGGCGCTGCATTGGTTATAAACGAACAAAATCAGCTGGTTGGAATTATATCTGAAAGAGACATCCTCTACAAATGTTACAAATCAGGAAAAGCCATTGATGGGACTAACCTTGTGGCTGATTTAATGACGCCTGCCGATTCACTAATCGTTGGTAAAATGGAAGATACAGATGTTTACCTGATGCACGCGATGCTTGAAAAGCAAATCAGGCACATTCCCATTCTTGAAAAAGAAGAAATAATCAGCATTATCTCAATCGAGGATGTGTTACGTGCCGTACTCGAAAGCACTGAATCAGAAGCTAAATTATTGCGCGAGTATATTAAAAACCCGTTTGGCGTTCACGCTTATAAGCAATAACCAGAAGGTTATCCATTTTTGGCCACATTGACCAAACGCTGGTAATCAATTATCCGGATGGTTTTTCCGGATATTTCGATGATTCCGTCTTTTCTAAATTCTGACAGTGTCCGGATGGTGTTTTCCGTGGTCATCGTGATCATTTCACCCACTTCTCTGCGCGTGATAGGCATTTTAAACTCTTGCTTCATAAACACCCGGTCGGCAAGCAGAAGCAAAACAAAAGCTACCCTGCCGCGCACCTGCTTCTGGTTAAGCTCAAACTGAATATTGATGATATCTTCCGAAATTTTACTGATGCGGTTAAGCAGGTTTAAGGAAAAAGCCGGATTAGTTTTTATCACATTTTTTATGGCCGGCAGCCTGATGTCGCACACATGGGTTTCTTCGAGCGCGGCAACCGAATAATTATAGGTAGATCCGGAAAAAATACTCAGAAGGCTAATAAACTCACCCGGGCGACTGATTCCCAAAATGTGATCTTTACCGTATTTATCGGTTCGGTAAATCTTTACCAATCCCTTACGGAGATACATAAACGAGTTAATCTTCTGACCTTCTTTGCGGAGTACTTCGCCCTTTTCAAAGGCCAATTCTGTTCTCGCCCCATCAATTATTTTATGTTCGGCCTCATCCAGCTTGTCGAATAACAGCTTTCGGTAGATGCAGCCACTACAAGATTCAATTTCGTGCGTTCTTTTCATCGGTCGCGCTTCGGTTGGTTATATTTATTGTTGATATGAATCACATTTTCCCTGACCACCAAAAGTATGCATTTTTTCATGTATCTGACTATATTTTTATGAATAATTTTATGTTTTGTGAAAAATGATTCGTTTCATTGAAAATACATGGCAACATTCGCCTCATCAGATGTTGGTTTATAGTAGGTTTTACTAATTTTGACCTTTTGTTTTAACTATGGAAGAAATTAAAAACAAGAGTAAAAAAAAGCCTGAAAAGGTGATGACTTTCTGGAGTCATCTGGAGGAATTACGCTGGCACATTTTTCGCTCACTCATAGCCATCGTTGCTATTGCAATCGTGGCTTTTATGAACAGAAAATTTCTTTTCGACGTGGTTATATTAGGCCCAAGCTCTTCGGAGTTTATCACCAATCAATTGCTTTGCAAAGCAGGGCAAATGTTAAATATTGAGGCGCTTTGCATAAAAGACATGCAACTAACCATTATCAACATCACCATGTCGGGGCAATTTCTTACCCACATGTACATCAGCATGGTAACAGGTTTTATCCTGGCTTTTCCTTATATCGTTTGGGAAGCCTGGCGATTTATCAGTCCTGCCTTGCTCGAAAACGAACGCAAATATTCATCGGGTGGTGTGATTATCAGTTCATTGCTTTTTTTAGCCGGTGTGCTGTTTAGTTATTTTCTTATTGTACCCTTAACCATTAACTTTTTAGGAACTTATCAGGTAAGTGCAGACGTTTTTAATCAGATCTCTCTGTCTTCGTACATCAGCACAGTGGTCTCGGTTACTTTTGCGGTTGGGGTTTCGTTCGAGTTGCCCATTGTTGTTTATTTCTTGACGAAAATCGGACTGATAACACCCGAATTCCTGAAAAAGAACAGAAAATACATGTATGTTATTTTACTCATTTTGGCAGCCATCATCACACCTCCCGACATGTTTAGCCAAATCCTGGTAGTTATTCCACTAATAGGCTTGTATGAGTTTTCGATTGCCGTATCGAAAAACGTGTACAAGAAAAACTATGAAACCATAAACTAGTCATCACCCGTTTGACTGCATCAGGAATTGACATGGTAGGATGGCTAATGGCTGTTAGATTCTCGTGAGCAAAAAGCCGATAGCTGGTACCAGTAGCAAAAAGCCATAAAATATTAAACTGCCGAAAGCATATTGTGGGTGTGTCGGGTTCTCTTTAAGAAACAGCTTGATAATCAATCTACAACAACTCCAAAATCGTTGAGCAGCCAATCGGGCGAACCAGTAACAAATCCCAACGCAAGGGTATAAAACTTTTCAGCGGCTTCCACATGCACCCAGTGCGATGCCCCTTCAATGGTCACGATTTCAGCCATCGGGAAATTATATCGTATCTGATCGTAATCGGAGGTCAGGATGTAATCGGAAGCACCGCCGCGAATAAACAAAACCGGCTTTTCGTATTTGTTGATGGTATCTATTCCATCGAACATCTGATCCAGGTTTGGCTCAATTCCTTCAATGTTGAGTTGCCACCCGAACTGGTTATCCTCTGTACGCCGGAGGTTTTTCATAATAAACTGACGTATGCGTGCCTCCCTGATCAAGGGTTTAATTTGATCTTCGACATCCTGACGTGTTTGAACAAGGGAGAAGTCAACGGCGCGCATGGCTGCAATTATGACTTTGTGGTTGTCGCGCGGCCCATAGGATTTCAGGGTGATGTCAACTACAAGTAATTTTTTAACCAGATGTGGATTTTCCAAAGCAAAACGCATCGCCACCTTTCCGCCCATCGAATGGCCGATAACAATGGGGTCTTCGATGCCGTGTTCATCTAGAAAATCAAACAGGTCATCGGTTAAGGCCAGGTAGTTAAAAGTACTGCTGTGACCCGATTGCCCGTGGTTACGCTGGTCGACCACCCACACATCATACTCCTCCATCGACAACCTGCGGGCAAACGAAACCCAATTGTCGGAAACGCCAAATAGGCCGTGAAGGATTACAACCGGCTGGTGACCGGGCATACCATATCTTCTGTAAAACAATTGCATAACTATCTATTTTCAATTAAAATCATCCAACAAATGCTCCGTCGCGTCATGGTGGTTGAAATATTTTCTTATCAGATAAACCATCAGGTAGATTATGGGAGTATCAAACAAGGCGAACAAAAATTTGAATAAATACCCGTTGAGAAAAAGTATCCCGAAATACGTCCATTCAATCACGCCAAAACTGCATAAGAGCAACAAAACAGTTGCAGTATCAACTATTTGCGAGGTAAAGGTAGAAAAATTATTTCTAATCCACAGGTGCTTGCCCCGCGTCAACTTTTTCCAAAAATGAAAAACCCTGACATCCAAGAATTGGGCAAACAGGTAAGCGGCGAGCGAGGCAGCTACGGCAATGTAAGTAAACCCAAATACCTTTTTAAACTCCGGCGAACTTATTGGTGACCAATCCGTGGCAGGCGCTTCGGCAGAAACAATAATGATTAACAAGGCAAAAAAACTGGCAAAAATACCAGCCACCACAACCATTTGCGCCCGCTTCTTGCCAAATATTTCAGAGATAATATCCGTAATCAAAAAGGTAACGGGATAGGCAATAATGCCTACTGAAAGCTCAAAATCGAACCACCCGAAAGGATTCCAGTTGAAGAATTTCTGGAATATCAGGTTGCTGGTTACCAACGAAGTGATAAATAAACTGGCCAGAATCAGAAACAAAGTTTCGGCATGACGTCGTTTTTGTATAGAAAGGCGAGATTTCTCCAAAATTAATCTTATCAGGTTATATATCGTTTAACTGTCGCAGATAGAGCTGTATGGTATTTTCCAAACCGTAATACAGGGCGTCGCAAATAAGGGCATGACCTATTGAAACTTCTTTCAACCAGGGGATTGTAGTTTTAAAGAACCGTAGGTTTTCCAAACTCAGATCATGACCTGCATTCAGGTCGATATCCAGTTCACGGGCTGCCATAGCCGCACTCAGGAAGGGTGCTATTGCCCGCTCCCGGTCGTGCACATAAGCCGCCGCATAACTTTCGGTATACAACTCCACGCGATCAGTACCTGTGGATTTTGCCCCTTCGATAAATTTTATTTCAGGATCAACAAAAATCGAGGTTCTGATGCCAGCCTCCTTAAAACGGGCGATGATGTCAACCAGAAAAGAACGATGCTTTATGGTATCCCAACCGTGATCTGATGTCAGCTGATGCGGATCGTCGGGGACAAGTGTTACCTGAGCCGGCTTAGTTTTAAGGACTAAATCGATGAAATGCGGCGTAGGATTGCCCTCAATATTAAATTCTGTGGTTAACAAAGGCTTTAAGGTGGTCACATCGCTGTAACGAATATGTCGTTCGTCAGGCCGTGGATGAACTGTAATACCCTGAGCGCCAAAACGCTCACAATCACGAACCACCTTTACAAGATCGGGCTGATTGCCTCCTCGCGCATTGCGCAGGGTAGCAATTTTATTTACGTTAACACTTAACTTGGTCATTGGATTCTATTTGGTGCAAAATTAATAAATTGCAGACCAAAACAGTTTTTAATATGCGACTAGTTATTCAAAGAGTTTCCGGGGCTTCTGTAACCATCAACAATAACCTTTTTTCTTCTATCCATGGCGGGATGCTGATCCTTGTCGGGATAGAAACTGCCGACAATGCAGACGACATTTCATGGTTAGCCGGAAAAATTTCCAGACTCCGCATTTTTGACGACGATCAGGGTGTTATGAATTGCAGCATCACCGAAAAAAAAGGAGAATTGTTGGTTGTGAGTCAGTTTACACTTCACTCGAGTACGAAAAAAGGAAACCGGCCTTCCTATATAAAAGCCGCGCCGCCGGAAATGGCCAATAAACTGTATCTTGATTTTGTTCAGGAACTCGAAAAAACCACCGGTTTAGTGGTTAAAACAGGAAAATTTGGCGCTATGATGGAAATTGCTCTTGTAAACGATGGACCTGTGACCATCCTCATCGATTCAAAAAACAGAGAATAATCTTTATTTGCAGCCTCATCGTTCGTTGACATTCTTTTTGGAGGCCTTTGGCTATTGACTATTGGCTTTTAGCTATTGGCTTTTTGCATGTTAGTCGCTGAGGGACCAGCAGCCAAAAGCCAACAGCCGTCAAGAGAAAGCATACTCGTGAGAAAAGTGGAGTACAGTTATTTTCTGCTATTTCTGCGTCTTTCCTTTTCCTTTTCCACCAGATATTCCTCGATGGCCATAGTCATACTGGGAGCAGTTTGGGTAGGTGCGGGAATGTCTAACCTCAGTCCGGCCTCAATTACTGCATTTGAGGTAGCTGTTCCAAAGGCGCCAATCAGCTGTTCTCCTTGTACATACTCCGGGAAATTGGTTTCGAGCGATTTGATTCCGGCAGGACTAAAGAAAATGATTAACTCATACTCAGAAAGAGAGATATGCGATAGATTTGCTGCTACAGTTCTGTAGATCACAGCATTGGTGTAATTTACACCAGATTTGTCGAGCATGTCGATCATGGACGTCTTCTGAATATCAGAAGAAGGCAACAGGAATCTCTCTTCCGGATGTTTGGTTATAACCTCGAGAAGTTCAGGAAAATTCTGTTTTCCGTAAAAAATTTTTCGCTTTCGGTACTGCACATATTTTTGCAGATAGTAGGCAGTTGACTCAGAGATACAAAAGTATTTCAACGAGTCAGGGATGTCGAAGCGGAGTTCTTTGGCCATTCTAAAAAAATGATCAACAGCGTGGCGGCTTGTTAAAACAACCGCAGTATGACCGCTGAAAGTACCCTTAGCCCGCCTGAAATCCTGAGCAGAAACGCCTTCTACCTTTATAAATTTCTCGAAAACAATGTTTAATCCAAATTTGTTGCAAAGTTCACCATAAGGCGACTTTTCCAAATCAACGGGCTGTGGTTGAGAAACCAGAATGTTTTTAATTTTCAATTCCTGCAATCTTTTGGTTCCTAAAATGATAATCTACACCTGAAACAGTGTCTGCTCTTAAAGATAATTTTCCGGTAACAGAAGCTTTACTACAATAATCAAAGGCACTATTTCGAGGGCGCAAAGGTACAAAATAAAATGAAATGCAGAAAATCTTGTGTTCCGGATGCCAATCGTAATAGTTTGTCCCCACCTAAAAACCTGTAAACCAATAACAGCAATCAGCGCCATGGGCAGAAAGATTTCACTATCCGCCAACAAAGCCAACATCAATAAAGGCAAGGCCAATAGGCCTGCCAGTTGTTGAATACCTTTGTCAAGCCGGAGTTGCTGCTGTGATAAGTCGGTAGTAAGAAAAATATAAGCCAAAAAAGTAATGGCTACCCGTCGATATACCCAAAACAAAACATACGCGCCTGCAATTAAAAAAAACAAGGTATAGCCCTGTACAAACGAAAGGATGTAGCTGAGGAAATCGACTACGAAAATATAAGTAAGTAAAGATATGGAAAACAGATAGTTGACCAAGAAGAAAAAATCGATGGCCAAGCTCGGTGCCACCAATATCGACGACTTCTTCCGGGCAAAACCCAGACGCTCACCACCATCAAACTCGTAGAGTAACCGATCGGGCATATACCACCTGAGCAAGGCCAAAATCAATCCGAAAAACAAAATAACCAACAAAAAAACTTGAAAGTGGTTCTCATAAATCAACACCGGAGCAATGTCGACCGGAGCATCGGCAAACAACCCGCTGGTCGTCAGTACCGCTGAATCGCCGACTCCAATACCTTTGGGCGGCAGGTTCTTTACGGCCTCAAACAGTGCCGGATTGGTACTAAGAAATATACTCAGGGTGTCGTTCATCTTAAGGCTGTGACATTTTAAAACGCAAAGATAGAATAAAGGCCTGAATGATTTCATGTATCAACCGGCACGATCAAAACCACAAATGGCATCCAGATTTGTTCGTCAACTCAATCATGCAAAAAAAACAATACATACTGAGTTCAAATAAGATTATAACCACCTGTATACGTGCGTCTTTACCCCCATTTTCGGAAGCTGCCTCATGAACAGATTTAATGCCCATTCAAAATATTAGTGCTAATTTTGCGCTCCGTTTCAAATATCGAACTATACACATAATGAACTTAATAGAACATATACACGAAGAGGCCAAAAAGGCTAACAAAACAATAGTTTTACCGGAAGGAACTGAGGAACGCACCCTAAAAGCTGCCGATTACGTGCTGGCGCATCAGCTGGCAAAAATTCTGCTTATCGGCAACCCGGAAGAAATTTCCAATGCAGCCAACAGGTTAAACCTCAGCCACATCAAAAAAGCAACGGTTATCGATCCGGAAAACCATCCAGATAAAGCGCGTTACACTGATTGGCTTTTCGAGATGCGAAAAAGCAAAGGGATAACTCGCGATCAGGCTGCAAAGCTGGTAGAAGATCCCCTGTACCTGGCCACATTGCTCATCAAAGACAAAAAAGCCGACGGCGAAGTTGCCGGAGCACAAAACGCCACCGGAGATGTGTTAAGGCCTGCTTTTCAGATTATCAAAACCCTTCCGGGCGTTTCAGCAGTATCGGGAGCATTTATCATGCTGTTAAAAGATAAGGAATATGGCGAAAACGGCATCTTGATTTTCGCCGACTGCGCTGTAAATCCCGATCCCAGCGTAAAAGAATTGGCTGAAATTGCCGTTGAATCGGCCAGAACGGCTCGCAGTATTGCAGGCATTCACCCCAAAGTGGCCATGCTGAGCTTTTCGACAAAAGGCAGTGCAAAACACCCGAAAGTAGACAAAGTAGTGGAAGCCACCGCACTTGCACGCGAAATGGATCCAACCCTCGACATCGATGGCGAGTTGCAGGTAGATGCCGCATTGGTAGCCGCCATAGGGCAGAAAAAAGCCCCTGGATCGCGCATTGCAGGACAGGCTAACGTGCTGGTATTCCCATCGTTGGAGACCGGCAACATTGCCTACAAGCTTGTCGAACGACTGGCCGGAGCAGAAGCCGTAGGGCCTGTACTTCAAGGGCTTGCAGCACCTATAAACGACTTGTCGCGGGGATGTTCAGTAAACGACATTATTCATATGATTGCCATTACTGCCAATCAGGCAAATGGACTATATAATTCATAATCACTTAAAAAAACATAAAATGGGTCAGTTATCCGAATTTAGCCTGGGCGCTCAAATTAAACCCAAAGGTGCTATACAAACCGTTGGCATTGTAGGTTGTGGAGCAGTTGGGCAAGAACTTACCATATTAATCTCCCGATCAGGAATTGATGTGGTTTTTATCGACGTGAGCGATGAAAGAATTAAAGAAATATTCGAACAAATCAATGAGCAACTCGACAGCATCATTCACCACTGGGGGATTACCGGCTCTGAAAAAAGGCTGATTCTCTCGCGTATCTCAGGCCATACCTCGTTCTCCAAATTAGCTAACTGCGAAATTGTGATCGAAACCATCAGTAGCCGTAAGTCGGGAACGATGCTTGATATACGTAAATCCATTTTTCAACAGATTGAAAAAGAGGTAGGTCCTGAAACGGTGATCTCCTCAAACATCAGCACCCTGATGATTTCGGATCTGGCTGCTGCCCTGCAGAAACCTGAACGCGCCATTGGGATGCACTTTATCGAGCCCATCGAAAAAACCCATATCGTGGAAGTGGTCAGAGGACTCAGGTCATCAGAGGTCGCTTACGAACGCGCCGCCAGATTTTGCCGGATGCTGAACAAAAAAGTAATCGAAATTCATGAGTCGCCTGGAAATATCAGCACACGCATGATTATCCCGATGATAAATGAAGCCTGCGAACTGCTTATGGAAGGGGTAGCCTCCATTCAGGATATCGACGAAACCATGCGCGAAGCTGCAGGAAACAACTCCGGACCATTTGAATTGGCCGACCGCATTGGTTTAGATAAAATTTTGAAATACATGGACAACCTGTATGCCGAATTCGGCGAAAAAAAATACAAAGCTTCTCCTATTATAAAACGCCTGGTGAGAGCCAATTACCTGGGTCGTCACGTGGGCAAAGGATTTTATAACTACGAAAGCGGCAAACCCGTAGGGAACACCATTACCTGTTCTATACTTAAATAATTAAATAACTGAACATGAAAATAATCGTATTGAACTGTGGGAGTTCATCCATCAAATATCAACTTTTTGAAATGCCAGCGAAACAAGTACTGGCAAAAGGTTTAGTTGACAAAATCGGATTAAAAGGAAGTGCCATAAAGCACGAGAAAGTAGGCGAACCCGAGGTAAAACTCGAAGGTGAAATTCTTGATCATCAGCAAGGTATCGAATATTTGCTCGGCGTTCTGATAAGCGAAAAACACGGTTGCATCTCTTCTCTTGATGAAATTGGAGCTGTTGGGCATCGTGTAGTACACGGAGCGGAAGAATTTAGCGGAAGCGTATTGATTACCGACAAAGTGATAAACGCTCTGGTGGCTTCAACCGAGCTTGCTCCACTACACAATCCACCCAACTTGCAGGGTATTTATGCCATGCAGCAACTTTTGCCCAAAGTGCAGCAGGTGGGAGTTTTCGACACGGCCTTTCATCAGACCATGCCTGAACATGTTTACCTGTACGCCATTCCTTACATTCTTTACGACAAATACAAAATCAGGAGGTACGGTTTTCATGGCACAAGCCATAAATATGTTTCGCAGCGCGCTTGCGATATCCTGGGCACCGACATCAAAACACAACGCATCATCACCTGCCACTTGGGTAACGGAGCCTCTATTACGGCCATTAAAAACGGGAAATCGTACGACACCTCCATGGGGATGACCCCAACTGAAGGGTTGATGATGGGCACACGTTCGGGCGATATCGACCCAGGTGCGCTTTTGTATATCGCCGACAAGGAAGAAACCAGTATTGGTTATACTCAGACCTTGCTGAATAAATTCTCGGGCGTTGTCGGTGTTTCTGGTGTTTCGTCTGACATGCGCGATGTGGAAACTGCCGCCAAAGAAGGCAACCGTCGTGCACAGGTTGCGCTTGAAATGTATGCCTACCGCACCAAAAAATACATCGGAGCCTATACCGCTGCTTTGGGTGGTGTAGATATCATTGTGTTTACAGGCGGAATTGGTGAAAACGACACCCAAACCCGCAAGAAAACCCTGGAAGGACTTGAATATCTGGGTATTGAGCTGAATTCTGAAGTGGAAAATGTAAGAGGAAAAGAAACCATTTTAAGCACCGAAAGTTCCAAAGTTAAGGTGCTGGTGGTGCCCACCGATGAAGAGCTGATGATCGCCAACGATACGTATGAAATAGTGAAATAACTTAAACAATTAATGAAGAAAGGCTACCTTCCGAGAAGGCGGCCTTTTTTTTTGGATTGTAGAGACCGGTTTTCGTTTGTCCACTGACTTTTTGATTAAAGAAATAAAGTTACACCGTGATTCAGCAACTACCCTACAAAACAAACTTTGGTTTCCGCATTCTCAGCTATGTTCTGGAAATACCAAGTGGAAACAACAAATCCGGGAAATACCATAAATATTTAATGAGCCGAGAGTTTATATTAAAAGAAACGATACATTTGCTATAGACTAAACGCAATAACTAAAAAATACTATCCTGAACCTAATTCGCAACACTTTGACAATAAGGGCAGACACGAAATTGTCGGATGTGGCTCTAAGGGGAGATAAGTGTGGTAGTATTGTGGATTTAGCATAGGTTGTACTTAACTGCAAGGAAAAAGTAACATAAAAAAAATATATAAACATGAAAACGGGAATTTTGATTTTGACATTACTATTATCTGTGAATCTCTACTGTATCGAAATTGACACATTGAAGCTTACTTCAGAGATTAAGGATGTAACAGTATTTTTTGATGGTGCACAAATTACAAGAGAAGCGAAGACAACTGTTTTAAAGGGAAAACATCTTTTTGTGTTAGAAAACTTGCCTGTAGAGATAAATCCGCAAAGTATTCAAATCGACAACAATCAAAAAGGTGAGATTCAATCTGTAAAACATGAATTAGTTTATCCAACTGAAAAAAGTAAAACCATGCAAGAATATGAGAAGAAAATTAAACTTCAAAAGATTAAATTACAGGAAATCACAAATGAAATAAACGTATATAACCTGGAGGAAAAGATATTATTGGACAATAGTATATTAAATAAAAAAGAGGGGGGAACCTCAATAACAGAAATAAAAGAAGCATCAGTTTTTTATCGCACCAAACTAAATGAGATCAGACAAAACAAACTGGAACTAACAGTTCAGATCGATTTGGTAAAGGAAATTATTCAGGATTTGTATCTGGAATTGAACAAAAAAGTATCTCAAGAGCAAAAAACATACAGTAAAATTGTATTCGCCTTTAATTGCGAAACGCAGATAAATGCAAAATTCAAGATCAGTTATTATGTTTCGTCTGCAGGTTGGACTCCCTTGTACGATTTCAGGGTTAATGATATAACAGAACCAATAAATCTGATATACAATGCAAACATTTTCCAATCAACAGGTGAGGATTGGAATAATATATTTTTAACACTATCAACAAACAGACCATCTTTAAGCAATTTGAAACCTGAATTAGAAACATGGCTAATTGAAAGAAAAAAAGATTATCAAAAGAAAAATATCGCTGACGGACAGTCTGCATTACAAGGACTTGTTATGGATAGAGAAACCGAAGAACCAATTCCTTTTGCAAATATCATGATTTTAAAAAATGGCGAAATGATCAAAAGCGGCACAACTGATTTTGATGGAAGATATGCTATTAAACCTTTAAGTTCCGGCTATTATGATGTGAAAATTTCGTTCATAGGTTATGAAACCTTTGAGATGAAAGGGGTAGTATTAAATACCGACAGGATTACTTTTCAAGATTTCAAAATGCGACCAAGCAATCTGCTTTTAGAAGAAGTGCAAATAGTCGAATACAAGATTCCGTTAATCGACAAAGACAATTCTTCCTCAGGTGGCACCGTTACCGCAGACGCCATTTCTCGAATGCCTGGTCGTTCAGCCAATCACATTGCCACTAATGTTGCGGGAGTTAGAGGCGCAAGAAATGATGAAGTCGTTTATTATATTGACGGTTATGAATCAAACACCAATATTACTAGTTTAGAATATAAAATCGATATTCCGTATTCAATTCTTTCGGACGGAAAAGATTATACTGTAAAAATCAAAGAAGCAAAAATTCCCGCAAATTTCGTTTTCAAGAGTGTTCCCAAACTAGATATTGATGTTTTCCTGATTGCTGAGATAAGTAATTGGTCAAACTTAAATCTATTGTCAGGTGAGTCAAGCATTTATTATAATGGGGTTTTCACTGGACAATCTGAAATTGATGTAAAAAGTTTAAAAGACACATTAGCAATATCTTTGAATAGAGATAAAAATATTTTAGTTGAAAGAACATTACAGAAGGAAAAAAACGAAAAGCATTTTATTGGGAATAATATTCGAGAGACAATCAATTGGAGCATCACGGTAAAGAATAACAAACCTATCAGGACAAAGGTATTTATCGAAGATCAATTTCCTCTCTCAGAAAACAAATCAATCGCGATTGAAAAACTTGAAACTTCAAATGGCAAGGTAAATGAAAAAACAGGAAAAATAACTTGGGAGCTTGAACTTGAACCAAATGAGAAAAAAGAATTAACATTAAAATACTCAGTCAAATACCCAAACTATATGAACCTAAATATTGAGTAAGATGACAACCAGGTATAAAAGTCTATATGCAGAGTTTAAGTCGTACTTTAAAGCCCCTACCTCCCTAAAAAAAATTTTACCTTTGAGAGCGAAAATCAAGCAATCCCAGATAATTAAGGTGATCTCTCATCAGGTGCAGCCACAGAAAAGTTCTCCCACGGCAGTTATCGGAGCCATGAAATGTTGACAATCTTAATGTACTGAATAGACTAACAACTATCCACCTATTGCCAGATTGCTTTCTTATAAGCCTAACTCTCAAGACAGACTTCTTTGTTCGTTTGATTGATTATCCCGACAAAACGCATGCTTAATTTGCCGATATTGATGAATTGTTATTTCCCGGTTACCCCCAGCAATTAGAAACAAAAAAGAGCAGCGAAACGCACTGCTCTTTTTTGTCATTTTATAAAAGTATGATCGGGAGGCCGGAAACGCTACCATCCCACAAGGGAAATACCAGCAGAAAAGGGATACAATTCAGGC
>Ga0180009_10000512_pt1 | contig 53643 bp, 44 predicted proteins | sample OS_PC_MetaG_FD_123537 | JGI IMG/M metagenome (GOLD analysis project Ga0180009, IMG submission 123537) | Groundwater microbial communities from the Aspo Hard Rock Laboratory (HRL) deep subsurface site, Sweden - OS_PC_MetaG | ecosystem: Environmental > Aquatic > Deep subsurface > Groundwater... | reverse complement strand
TCGCTCGGTCACGAATCCTCAACGTACTGTCAAGTACGCCTGCGGTTCGTTCGGTCGTGAAACACCACAGCTACAGGCACTGGCAGCATCTCGCGACGTCGACTCACGAATAATGCGGGCTAGAGCAGGCATGAGCAGGACGGAGCCATTGCATAGCTGTCACCGGCGCTGTGCGGAATGACTTACAGATCCTGCTTGTAACGCACGTAGGGGATGCGTCCATAGATGCTGTTGAGGGCGTCCTCGCCGGTGAGTTCGGCGCTGCTATTGCCGGTGCTGTCGAGCACATTGTTGGCACCGACGCTGAGTGCACCGCGCCAGGGTGTATGCCAGGTGAAGTGCAGATTGAAAGTGGTAAGATCGTCGCCCCTGGCGATGCCGGGCAGCAGCGGAGTCTGCTGGTAGACGCTTTCCAGACCGCTGCTGAAAGCACCATTGGTCCAGTTGATCTGCAGGCTGGCAGCATCCAGCGTCTCGTTACTGACAAAGCGGCCGCCGCGGTTGAAGGCGTTGACCGCAGACAGGTCCGTCAGTCCCAGGGTCTGCAGCATGCTGCCCTGATTGAGCATGGCATTGCTGCCGACAGCAGCATCAAGAAACGGTGCGTCGAGTTCGAAATCGGTGATGCGCGACCAGCCGGCACTGATGTCAATGTTGTTGTTGCCACTGAGCAGCTCAAGCTGCATGCCGAGCTGCATGCCTCTGATCTGCTGACTTGCGCCGGCCAGCAGATCACCCATGCTGGCATTGCCGAAGCTGGCAGCGGCCAGGTTGCCGGCACCGATGCTGTACTGTTGCCAGCCCGGCAGTGCCGTCTGGCTGGATCCGAAAATTCCGGCGCTGGTGCTGAGTCCCGGCAGTGGCTGCCAGTCCAGGCCGACCAGCATCTGCTGCTGGTTGATCTGGGTGAACCGACAGCCGCTGGCCGAATACGAGGAGCTGGTGAGGACGCTCTCCGCACACTGGATGCTGGCCAGCGTGGTGCTGCCGGTGGCAGTGTTCCGACGCGGGTTGGCACCGAGCGCATAGGGCGTGCCGGCTGCATTGGCCGCATCACCCTGCAGACCCAGCTGCCAGCCCAGATTGAGTTGTGGTGTGAACGATTCTGCTTGTGGCATCTGCACAGCGCTGGCAGCGCTGCCCAGCAGGCTGCCGCCAAGCCCGGTGAAGCTGTCGGGGCGTGACGAACGCATGCGCAGGCCGGCAGGCTGGTCGGTGCTGTTGCCCAGCAGTGACCAGCTGTAGCTGGCGCGGTTGCCAATGCTGCCGCCGTTGCCAATGCGGTCGATGTTGCCGGGTTCGGGTAGCAGACGCAACACCAGCTGGCTGGACGACATCAGCCTGGAGGCGCCGCCTTTGTTCAGTCCGGCTGCCGGTAGCATGCCTGCGGCAAAGTTGCCGCTCTGGTTCTGCTCGTCAAGCAGCAGATCGATTTCGCTGGACTGGATGCTGATCGCCGGAATCCAGTCCAGCAGCACCGGGCCGGTGCGGGCCACGATATCGGTGCGGGCATCGCTGCTGGCGGTCTTGCTGTCTGCAGTCACCGGCAATGGCTGTTGGGCGGCCACTGGAGTCAGCGCCAGAGCAATCAGCGCGGTCACACCGTACAGCACTGTGCGCAGCTGGCGATACCGGCCTGCTGTGGTCGAGTGCTGGCAGCTGCTGGCGATGCGGCTGGTTTTCTGGTGACGGTGCATGCTTGTCATGGTGTTGCTGTCTGAGTCAACTGCAATGTTGCTTTTTCTGTTCAGATATGACCGGGTTTCCGGGAAAAAGTTACATCTTCGTAAAGTAGCCATATCATGCCACATTGTGAACAGGATGGCCATGATTTATAACTGTTTTTAACAATCGTTTGTCCTGTGTTTTGACAAGCCATGCTGCAGTTGCGATGGACGCTGTATGGGCTATCTGCCGCTTTTGTGCCACTGGTGGCGAAATGCGTATAATGTGGCGCTGGCCATGCCAAGCCCGGAGAGTCGATTTGGTCCTGAAATACACCCCTGAGCCTGAGCGCGGCGCCACCGCGCCTGATTTTGCACTGCCTGACACCAGCGGTCGGATCTGGACCCGCGACGAAGCTGTGGGTGAGCAGGGGCTGCTGGTGATGTTCATCTGCAATCACTGCCCTTATGTGCAGGCGATACGCAGCAAACTGGTGCGCGATGCTCACGCTGCGCTGAATCTGGGCTTCGGAGTGGTGGCGATCAGTGCCAACGATGTGGCCAGCTATCCCCAGGACGCACCCGACAAGATGCATGAACTGGCGCAGCAGGATGGCTTCCGGTTTCCCTATCTGTACGATGAATCACAAGCCACAGCGCGTGCATACGGTGCCGTCTGCACGCCCGATTTCTTTCTTTACAACAAGGATCTGGCCCTGCAATACCGTGGCCGACTGGATGCCAGCGGCATCAATGATGGCGCTACCGAACTGCCGCGTGAGTTGTATCAGGCCATGCAGGAGGTTGTTGCCAGTGGCGTGGGGCCGGCGCAGCAATACCCTTCCATGGGCTGTTCCATCAAATGGAAACAGCCCTGATTCCGGACCGCGACGCACTTGACCTTGGCTCGCAATGGGGTATGGTGTGCGCTGCGATGACAGTTTTGCGACTGTCAGAAATCCGATTCTGAGGAAACTGCCATGTCACGAACCATTCTTGTCGGGCTGGATGACAGCAACAACAGCCAGCGGGCAATCGAGTTTGCCAAACAGTTTGTCGATGACGACACGGTGATCGCACTGGTGTTCGTGATTGAGTGGTCGCGCTTCAGCTTCAGCACGGTGGAAGAAAATGCTCAGCGACACAAGCGCCGCGAGGAAGAACTGCAACGGGCTCACGAGATGGTGCTCAAGCCTGCGGCCGAGCATTTGCAGCAGGAGAACATTGCTGTGGAGTGCTATGCCCGTCACGGTCATGTCGCCGAGGTAATGAACAGGCTGGCGGTGAAACTGGACGCCGACATGATAGTCGTTGGCAAGCGCGGCAACTCCGCACTGGCCCGCAAGCTGTTTGGCAGCACCACGGCCAGTCTGGTGCAGGTGGCTGAAAAACCTGTGGTGGTGGTGCCCTGATGCGCCAGCGGGTTCTGCTCATCCATGCTCACGAATCCCATCTGCATAGACCGCAGCCTGCTTGAGCTGCCGAGACCCAAGATCATGAATAAATTGTCTTTACTGCTGTTTTTCTGGTTGCCGATGCCGTTGCTGGCGCAGAACGAAGTCGGCATCGATGAGCGCATCAACCAGGCCGTGCAGCCAATGACCGACTTCATCACCTCGGTGGTGTTTGCAGCGATTCCAATCGCTGGCGTGGACATTCCGTTTGTGCTCATCTGGCTGATTGCTGCCGCCACCTTCTTCACCTTCTACTTCCGTTTTGTCAACCTGCGCTCGATGCGGCATTCGTTCCAGCTCATCCGCGGCGATTACGACGACCCCAACGCAGTTGGTGAAGTGACCCACTTTCAGGCGCTGTCCACCGCCTTGTCCGGCACCGTCGGACTGGGCAATATCGCCGGCGTGGCCATTGCCGTGTCGCTGGGCGGGCCGGGGGCAACCTTCTGGATGATCCTGGCCGGTTTGCTGGGCATGTCGTCAAAGTTTGTCGAGTGCACCCTGGGCGTCAAGTACCGGCAGGAGAACGCAGACGGCAGTGTTTCCGGCGGGCCGATGTATTATCTGTCACGCGGACTGGCCGAGCGCAGTCCCAATCTCAAGGGGCTGGGCAAGCTGCTGGCGGTGATGTTTTCGGTGTTTTGCATCGGTGGCTCGTTCGGTGGCGGCAACATGTTCCAGTCCAACCAGTCCTTCGAGCAACTGGTCGCGGTCACCGGTGGTGACGCGTCCAGGCTGGCAGACAAGGGCTGGCTGTACGGCCTGGTCATCGCCACCGTGGTTGGCATGGTGATCATCGGTGGCATCAAGAGCATTGCCCGGGTGACGGCCAAGATCGTGCCATTCATGGGCATTCTCTACATCGTTACCGGGCTGGTGGTCATTTTCATGAACTTCACTCAAGTGCCGGTCGCATTCAATCAGATCATTACCGGTGCGTTCAGTCCGGAAGGCATTGCCGGTGGATTCATGGGCGTGTTGTTTCAGGGCTTCAAGCGTGCGGCCTTTTCCAACGAGGCCGGCATTGGCTCGGCAGCGATTGCGCATTCTGCCGTGCGCACCAACGAGCCAGTCACCGAAGGTCTGGTGGCCTTGTATGAGCCGTTTATCGATACCGTGATCGTGTGCACCATCACGGCGCTGGTGATCATCATTACCGGCACCTATGACCCCAGCGGCACCGCCAACGGTGTCGCGTTGACATCAACGGCGTTCGGTAAACAGATCAGCTGGTTCCCGTATGTGCTGACACTGGCCGTGGTGCTGTTTGCCCTGTCCACCATGCTGTCGTGGTCCTATTACGGGCTCAAATCCTGGACCTATCTGTTTGGTGATACCAAGGTCACCGATACCACCTACAAGCTGCTGTTTCTGGTGTTTGTGGTCATTGGTGCCTCCATGCAGCTGGGATCGGTGGTGGATTTCTCCGACGCCATGATCTTTGCCATGGCATTTCCGAACATCCTCGGGCTGTATTTCCTCATGCCGGTGGTGCGCAGGGAGTTTCTCGCCTACTGGGAGCGCTACAAGGCAGGCACCTTGCCCAAATACGACTGAACAGCGACAGGGGCTAGGCTCAGAGCCGCTCTCAGCCCGGATTAGTCATGACCCAAACGTCACGAGACGGTTCCAGGTGACATAGCCTTGTCGTTTCGCGACCGAGCGAAACGACACTACACTAGGGCCGACGCAGTAGCCTGGGGCATGAATAATCCGGGCTCAGGGGTATAACAGCCTGCTTTGCCACGTGCCGCTGTCTGCATCCAGTTCCCAGCGGCTGCGGTCATGCAGCCTGAATTCGCGCCCCTGCCAGAATTCGATCATGTCCGGCTGAATGCAGAAACCGGACCAGTGCTGCGGACGTGGCACCTCCACGCCGGCGAATTTTTCCGTGTAATGCTGCAGCGCCTGTTCCAGCTCTGCCCGGCTGCCCAGCGTGCTGGACTGCTGCGAGGCCCAGGCACCCAACTGACTGATGCGCGGACGGGTGGCGAAATAGGCATCGGCGTCGGCATCACTGACCGCCGTCACGACACCTTCCAGCAGGATCTGCTGCTGCAGCTCACGCCACAGAATGCAGGCTGCGATGCGCGGATTCTGTTGCAGTTGCCGACCCTTGTTGCTGTTCAGGTTGGTGTAGAACACCACCCCCTGTTCGTCAATGTGCTTGATCAGCACGGTGCGAGCCGACAGCCGGCCATCGCTGCCGCAGCTGGCGACGGTCATGGTGTTGGGCTCGGGCAGCTCGTGGTCGATGGCATTTTGCAGTGCGGTTTGCAGCTGATCGAGCAGATTCGTCGGCAGGGTTGGCATGTTCATGACTCCATGGCAGCGGTATTGGCCGGTTCGGCAAAGCCTTCTCTGAAACTGGGGTAGACGGGCACAAAGCCAAGGCTGTGCGCCAGCGCATTGCTGATGCGTTTGCCACACTGGCCATCACGCTGGCCAGTGCGCGGGCTGGCATCAGGCGGTGGCTCGGGCTGTGTCAGGCCACGCTGTGCGGCCAGCCATTGCAGCACTTCCAGCAGACGGCTGGGTTCATTGTCGACGCCGTTGATATGGGCCGGCATGCGCGACTGCGCCAGCAGCAGCAGAATCAGCCTGGCCGCATCCTGCAGATGTATGCGATTGCTCCAGCACAGCAGGGCGGCAGGATCGGCCAGTGGCTGGTCCAGCCACTGCAGGTAGCGTCTTGGCAGATCCACATACAGCCCGGCCAGGCGTACGCAGCAGCGCAGGCCGGTCGTTGCCGCCGGCCACGCCAGGGCATGCTGCTCAGCCTGCAGCAGGATCTGGCCATTGAAGGCCTGTGGCCGGGTGGTCGACAGCTCGTCCACATGACTGCCATCGTCCTGGCCATACACCGCTGTGCTGGAGACAAAAATCAGCCTGCCATTGGCACGCAGAGCGCCACAGCTGAGCAGGTTCTGCAGCCCGTAAAGATAAGTCTGGCGATAAGCCGCTGCGCTGCGCTGATCCGGAGCCGGACAATAGATCAACGCGTCAAACGGGTTTTGTCCCAGCGCCAGCAGGTCAGCACTGCGACCCAGATCAGCGACCACGTGCGTGGCCCCGGCAAGCTCTGTTGCAGAGCGGTTCAGGGTGCTGATGTGGTAGCCACAACCGGCTGCAGCGCTGGCCTTGACCAGTGCCGCGCCGAGCCGGCCAGAACCGGCAATCAGCAGGCGTGGTGAGTCGGTCATGGGGCCATGCCTGGCAGTATGGATATCTGACCGGGTTTCAGGTCGGGTTTCAGGCCGCAGCCACCGCAGCGTCTGTGTCGCCACCGCCGTCACCATTGTCATCGCCAGCCTGGCTGCGCGGCAGCATGCGCAACCAGATCAGCCACACCACCAGTGCATCCAGTATGATCAGCGCCTGCCACAGGTAGAGGTGAAACCACTCAAACCAGGTCATGTCCCACTGGCCCAGATAAAACAGGCTGATGATGCGCACCAGATTCAGCAGCTGGATGGCGACGAAACCGATGGCGAAGCCGATCAGCTTGTGTTTGATCGGTGCCGGGAACGCGAACATGGCGGCAAACAGAATGATCAGCGCTTCAACGCCATTGCAACCAGGCTGGATTTCCACCGCAAAGCCATTGCTCATGCTGCGCAGGACCTTGCCCTGGGCCAGCACGTCCGAATCGAATGACTGCACCAGAAAGGCGCTGACCTTGGCGATGCCGGCGGTAAACGGGGTAATCACATGGGTTTGCACCGGTCCCAGCATTTCCAGCGCGAACAGGCCAACCAGCAGCACAACAAACAGGATGAAAAATCTAAACATGGGGCGGTATTTCCGTAAGCAAGCGGCTATGTTACAACATACTGATAGACCAGCGCCTGCTGTGACCGCAGCAGGGGCCGCTTGTTCTGAACAAATGCCGGCAATCAGGCATAATGCGTTCTGGTCAATTGATGCAGTGAACCGCTTGAAACAGCCTCTTCTTGCCAATCAGAACCTGATCCTTATCGGGCCGATGGGCAGCGGCAAGAGCACCATCGGAAAACGTCTTGCGGCCCGCCTGGGTAAACAGTTTTTCGATTGTGATCAGCAACTTGAGCAGCATCTGAACGTGGACATCGGCACCATATTCGACATTGAGGGCGAGCAGGGCTTTCGCCAGCGTGAGCATGACATGCTGACCACACTGTGCGCCATGTCCAACGTGGTCATCGCCACCGGCGGTGGCTGCGTGCTGCGCGAAGACAATCGCCGTCTGCTGCAGTCCGCAGGCCTGGTGATCTATCTGCGCATCACACTGGAACGGCAATTGCATCGGCTCAGCCGCGACAAGACGCGACCTTTGCTGCAGGCACCGGATCGATGGCAGCGATTGCAGAAAATGGCCACAGAGCGAGAGCCGCTGTACGCCGCCATTGCGGACATGGAAGTGGATTCCGGTGATTGCAGCGTGGCGAAAATGGCCGCCAGGGTGCATCGCCTGTTGCAGCAGCAACAGGCTGGCAGCGCCGTCGCCCCGGTTGTCCAGCATGACTGAGCACATCCAGGTCAGCGGCAAGGGATTTGCCTATCAGGTCACCATCGGCCCCGGCCTGCTGCAACAGCCGCAGCAGTTTGCCGGGCTGCAGGCTGCCGACGGTGTGCTCATTGTCAGCAACGATGTGGTGGCTGAACTGTATCTGGCCACACTGCAGCAGTCCTTGCAGACGGCTGGCATCGATTGCCATGCCTGCATAGTGCCGGATGGTGAGCAGCACAAGACGATTGCCACCTGGCAAAGCATTGTCGATCATCTGGTGCGTATGCAGGCGAACAGAAAAACCGTGGTCATGGCACTGGGTGGCGGGGTGGTCGGCGACATGGCCGGCTTTGCCGCCGCCAGCTACATGCGCGGTATCCGTGTGGTGCAGCTGCCCACCACCCTGCTGGCGCAGGTCGATGCTGCCATAGGCGGCAAGACCGGCGTCAACCTGCCCAGCGGCAAGAACCTGGTCGGTGCCTTTCATCAACCCAGCATGGTGGTCATGGACAGCGATACCCTGCACACGCTGCCCGAGCGCGAGTACCGCGCCGGTCTGGCCGAGGTGGTCAAGTATGCGATGATCATGGATGCCGGATTCTTTGCCTGGCTGGAGCAGCATGCCGATGCCCTGCTGCAGCGTCATGCGCAATCACTGACCGCGATGATCGGCACCTGCGTGCGGCACAAGGCGGAGGTGGTGGCCGCCGATACCCTGGAGCAGGGCCGGCGGGCGCTGCTCAACTACGGGCATACCTTCGCCCATGCGCTGGAATCACAGACCGCCTACACCCACTGGCTGCACGGAGAGGCCGTGGCCATCGGCATGCACCTGGCGGCCAGTTTCAGTCACCAGGCCGGCGACATCAATGCCGAGGTGGTCAATCGTCAGCTGCAACTGCTGCTGCGCTTCGGCTTTGATCTGTCGCTGCCCGCAGGACTGCAGGCAGAGGCATTGGCCAACGCCATGCTGCTGGACAAGAAAGCCGATCAGCGCGGCATCACGCTGGTGTTGCCGCGCGCCATTGGTGCGGCGGTGATATCGCCCGACCACGATTGCGCCAGCCTGGTAAAGCATTTTCAGTATCATCTGCAGGCTGCGCCCAGGCAAGGTGCGGATGTCAATGCTGAGTGTAGCCAGCCCGATCCATCCCACGCACCCCCTCAACACTCAAGCAATCAGGAAGACGAAAATCATGACCATTGAAAACCAGAGATTTCTCCAGGCACTGCGCTGTGAGCCGGTCGACCGGCCACCCATCTGGCTGATGCGTCAGGCCGGACGCTATCTGCCGGAATATCTGCAGACCCGGGCGGAAGCCGGCAGCTTCATGAATCTGTGTCGCAATGCCGATCTGGCCAGTGAGGTGGCCATGCAGCCACTGCGCCGGTACCCGCTGGATGCGTCGATTCTGTTTTCCGACATTCTCACCATTCCCGACGCCATGGGGCTGGAACTGGAGTTTGTCGCCGGGGAAGGCCCGGTGTTCAACAAGCCGATTCGCGATGATGCCGACATTCATGCGCTGCCGGTGGAGGGCGTCATGCCAAAGCTGCAGTACGTTTTCGATGTGGTGCGTGCCATGCGCGAAAAAATCGGCAACAAACTGCCCATCATCGGTTTCAGCGGCAGCCCGTGGACGCTGGCCTGTTACATGCTGGAAGGTCAGGGCACGCGCGACTTCGCCACCGCCAGGCGCTGGCTCTGGCAGCGTCCTGAAATGGTGCAGCTGTTGCTCGACCGGCTTAGTCATCAGGTCGCCGACTATCTCGCGGAGCAGGCCCATGCCGGGGTGGATGTGTTGATGCTGTTCGACACCTGGGGCGGCCTGCTGGATGAGCCGAATTATCGCGATTTTTCACTGCGTTCAATGCACCGGGTCATGCAGGATCTGCGCGATCGTCATGCCGTGCAGTTGCCGGTGATGCTGTTCAGCAAGGGCTGTCACAGCCAGGTCGAAGACATGATTGCATCAGGCTGCGATGGCATTGGTCTGGATTGGCGCGCCAACATCGACACCGTCATGCAGCAGGTCGCCGGACGTGTGGCGGTGCAGGGGAATCTGGATCCCACCTCGCTGCTGGCCGATGAGGACATGATTGCGCCGGTCATCCGGGCCCGCTTCAGCAAGGTGGTGAACAAGCCCGGCTACATCTTTAACCTGGGACATGGCTTGTTGCCGCAGACCAATCCGGACAGTGTCACCACCGCCATCGAAACCGTGCACGCACTGGCTGCCGAGGCGTGTACGGCTGGCCACTGATACTGGTCACTGACCCGGGCTGGGTTCAGACGCTGTCCGCTGATCCACGCGGCGCATGCTTTGCTGGCTGAGCAGCCAGGCCAGCAGTTGCTGCCACTGCCCGGGCAGCACAAATGTGGTCACAGCGCTGCGTTGCACCGCTGACGTGTCCTGATTGCTGCGCAGCAGTGCGCAAGGCAGCGGACTGGCTTTGGCCAGCTGCAGCGATGTGGTCAGCAGCAGTGCATCTGCGGCATGGACGTGCGCGGCTTCTGCCAGGCTGGCCACCACCTGCACCCGGACAATGCCCTGCAACAGCGCGGCAAGGCTGTCGCTGGCTCTGCCGCAGGCGATGTATGCGACCGTGTCCGGCACTGTCGGCAAGGGATCAATGCCTTGCAGCACGGCGGGCACGGGCAATGGCAGACTGGCGCGAAACACGCTGCCCTGACCGGGTGTCGACACCACCGACAGCTGACCTCCCAGTGACTGGCACAGGTGATGGCTGATGGCCAGACCCAGCCCGGAGCCACCGTAGCGTTGCCAGGTCATCTCGCCGACCTGTGCAAAACGCTGGAACAATCGCTGCTGATCTTCCCGGCGAATGCCAATGCCGCTGTCATGCACCTCAAACAGCACCTGCTGCGGCGGCTGATCTGCGTGTGGATCCATGCGCATGCTGACCACGATGCCGCCGGTTTCGGTGAACTTGATGGCATTGCTGACCAGGTTGGTGAGAATCTGCATGCAGCGATCCTGATCGCCGATACGCCAGCTGAGCAGATCCGGTGCCAGCAGGCAGATCAGATAAATGTTCTTGGCGTCGACCTTGGCCTGGAACAGATCCTCGAGGTTCTGACACAACTGCTGCAAATTGAACAGGTCCTGGCGCAGCTCAATTTTTTTCGCCTCGATTTTGGAGATGTCCAGCACGTCGTCCAATACGACCAGCAGTTGCTCACTGGAGTGGTTGACCCGTTTCAGCATGAACGCGCGCTGGGCATCGTCGCTTTGCTGTTCCAGCAGGTGCAGCATGCCCATCAGGCCATGCAGGGGGGTGCGGATTTCGTGACTGACCATGGCGATGAACTCGCTCTTGGCCTCGTTGGCACGACGATTGGTTTCTGCCAGCTGCGTCACCTGCTGCAGCAACTCGCAGTTGTTGACCGCACTGCCGGCCATGCTGCTGGCCAGCTGGAGGAAGCCCAGCTGTTCCTGATCCGGTGCCTGCAGTGGCCACAGCACGGCCAGGGCGTGGAATGGCTGCTGGCTGCCCAGCGGCATCAGCCAGGCGCTGGCATGTTCGCTGTCCTCAGCGAGCTTGGCGTCGCTGAGCGGCTGGATGTCTGCCTGTTGCTGCAACCGCAGGTAGAGTTTGCCGGCATCAAGGTAGGTGACCGGCCGCTGCTCGGGGAAAACGTGCCAGCGCTGAGCGTCGGCCTGAAAATTGACCTGCATGCTGCGCAACGGCATGCGTGCATGGATGCTGGCGAACATCGCCTGCGCGATCTGTTCCGGCTGCAGGCTGCGATTAAGCTGTGTGGCCAGTTCGGACTGCTGACGGGCGAAGCGCTGCCGCTCGCCGGCGAGTGCCAGCGACTGCTGCTGTCGCCGGTACTGCCGTCGTCTGTGCCAGGCCAGGGTCAACAGCATCAGCGCCGCCACACTGTAGCCACTGATGGCGGCAGCGGACAGCCAGGGCGGCCGTTGGATGCGCCAGTGCAGGCGATCATTCACTGGGCCCCATGCCTGTTGTCCCAGCCGCGCACGCACCTGAAACCGGTATTCCCCGTATGGCAGGTTGCTGTAAATGGCCTGTGGTGTTTCGCCACTGCTGATCCAGTCATGATCCCAGCCGAGCAGACGATACTGAAACTGCAACAGTTCACGGTGGGTGAACAGCACCGTCTGGAAATTGATGAACAGCGTGTTCTCGTCATGCGGCAAGGTCAGCGGGTCTGCGGCCAGGTCACTTGCCGCTGCGTTCTGCTGCAGCGCCGGTGTGATCGCCAATGGTCCTTTGTTGCTGCGCAGCTGTTGCAGTCTGACCGCAGGCACCGGCAGATTGTCGTTCAAGGCGTCAGGCTGCAGCAAAGCCACGCCATCGGTGCCGGCGATCGCCAGGCGACCATCGTACAGTTTGACCAGAGTATGCTCTCCCAGCTCCATGTCGGGCAGGCCATCAGAATGGGTGATTTGGCGCATGGCATACGAGTCATTGTTGCGATCCAGCTGCAACCTGAGCATGCTGCGGGAACTGCTCAGCCACAGCGTTTGCGGATCTTCCAGCAGCAGGTTGTGGATGCCGGTCTGGCCCAGTTCTGCTGGCAGAGCCCAGCTGTGCAGCAGCTGCAGCGATGCATGGCTGTCTGTAATGCTATCCAGCGCATACTCCTGCAAGCGATTGCCCAGCACCAGCAGCAGGCGCTGCCCGTCCACCAGCATGGTCTGGATGATTTGCTGCTCGGCATCCAGCAGTGGCTGCATGCAGTGACATGCGGCACCATATTGCAACAGGTTTTTGCGTGTGGCGATAAGAAAATCCCCATCATCAATTACAGCATGGGCGACGATGGACTGATCGCTGTCATTGGTCGTATAGGGTGCCAGATCGAACTCATGCCAGCGTGCCTGCCGGGGGTCAAAATACATCAGGAAACGTGAATCCCAGCGCGCCCACAGACGCCGGTCGGTGGCAAACAGACCGCTGATGATGCGATTGCTGAAGGTCTCATTCAGCCCGGCCTCGCTGGCGCTGATGCGTGTTCCCTCATCATCGCGATAGCTGACGATGTAACTGTTCATGCCCAGCCAGAGGCGCTGCTCATCATCCAGCAGCATGGCGTTGATGCGATGTGCCCGCTGATCGTCTCTGGTTAATTCGCGCAAGGCCGTCGGCGTGGTGTAGTTGTTGCCATGCAGATCATGGCGAATCACACCATGGCTGTAAGTGCCGATCCAGAGCTGTTTGTCATCGGCCAGCAGGCTGCGCACACGATCATCCGGCAGACTGGTTGCTGCCAGTGGATTATGGCGCAGCAGGCTGAAGGCCTCCCAGCCTTTGGGTCGATAAGTGATGCCACCCTCCATCGAGACCAGCCACAATCCATCGTGCCGATCAATGTGGCTGAAATAGACCTGGTCGCTGCCAATGCTGTCAGCCAGGGCGGCGGAGTGGCGAAAATGCTGCCAATCGATGAGCGCGTCGTGAGCCTCATTCACGCGTACCCGGTGCAGGCCGGTGCGGCTGCCCAGCCAGAAATGACCATCTCTGTCCCGGCTCATCGATATCATTACAGTCGCTGTCTGGCCGAGGTGCTCGCTCACGAGAATGTCCGCATGCAGCCGTGCATTGCGTCGGTCAACGACAAAAAGTCGAGTGCTGCTCAATGCATAAATGAATTGCTCATCATGCACAATGGCCGAGATATAGCTGGGCATGGCGGTGACCGCCTGCTGCGGCAGCCCCGGAGGCTGCAGGCTGATCTGTACAAAGCGCTCAGCGTCGGCAGCTTTGCGCCATAGTCCGCGTCCCACCGCAGTGACCCACACGGTCTGTTGATCATCGACGTGAGTGAACAGAATGCTTGACTTCTCGACGCTTTCCGCGCTGTCCTCCTCAGCCGGCGTTGCCAAGGGAAAATGGGTGAAGCTTTTTGTCCGTTCGTCATAACGGTACAGGCCGGCATCGGAGAAGCCCAGCCAGAGCTGATCCGGACCGGCTGGTGCGATGCTCCAGATGGTCGCTGCCGGCATGGCTGGTGTGTTTTCCGGTGTCAGCAGTTCCAGCATTTGCATGTTTTCATCCAGCACTGCAAGTCCGGCGGATTCCAGCGCTGCATAGACTTTGCCGTGCCGGCTGAACAGGTATTGCACCGAAGCCCCCGGCAGCCAGCGGGCCCGACCGGAGTGGGTGTTGGCGCTGGTACCCGCCGCAACGCCGCCGCGATCCAGCAGTACCGATTCGAACTGACGGCCGTCAAACCGTGAGATACCGGCATCACTGCCAAACCACATGTGGCCGGACTCGGACTGGGTCACGGCGTAGATGATTTCCGATGGCAGGCCATCGGCCATGCCGTAGTTGATGAAGCGCTGATCCTGACCGGCGGTGTGGGCAAACCCTGCCGTCACAACCAGCAGCAGCATGATGCTGGTGACAATGCGGATGCCTGGCGCTGAGGTGAATGCCATCGCTGAATGGTTTCTTATTGACCCTGTTACGTCACATCATAGTCCAGCACTGACGCACAGGCAAATGAAACCAAGCCGCCGGTGGTGCCGAAATCCATGCACAATCAAGACGCCGAGAGCGGTTCGACGTCCATACACACCACAGCGACAGTCATAACACCATGCGGGTAAGCAGAATCCAACCTCCATCTCCACGAGCTTTGCCATGACTGGTTCATGCGGCTATTATGTGCGGGGTATGCAAGCATCGTTTTCTGGTCTGTATGCCATACTGGCTGCAGCCCAGCGTAACGACGCACGCTGCCACGGTGAGAAGTTCACTAATCAGAGGCCGATATCTCAAACCATGACAGACTCCAGCCTATTGCAACGGATGGCCAACGGTGATCCGGGCGCAGATCGAGAGTGTTACGACCAGTATCGAAAACTGGTCTGGTCCATCGTGTGCAGATTCTGCAACGTGCCTGCGGAGCGGGAAGACGCCATGCAGGAAATCTTTGTCGAGATCTGGCGCAGTGCCAAACGTTTCGATCCGGACATCGCCAAGGAAACCACATTTGTCGGCATGATTGCCCGCCGCCGCATGATCGACCGGCTGCGCCGGAACAAACGTCAACCCGCCACAGATTCCATTGATGACATGGTGGAACTGGATGCGCCAGGTGCCTATGGCGGAGAGGATGAGGCCGAACTGGAAGTGGTGGGGCGGTTTCTCAATGAATTGAGCAAGGATCAGCAGCGCGCCATCCGTATGTCGGTGGTGCATGGTTATTCGCATGGGGAAATTGCCGCCCGCACCGGTATGCCAATAGGTACCGTGAAAACGCACATACGGCGCGGCCTGATTCTGCTGCGCGAGCGCCTGCAGGCCGGGGAGGTGATGGCATGAACGACAAACACATGATGCCTGAGCGCATGCAGAAACTGCTCGCCGACCAGGCCGTGCAGGGACTCAGCAGCAGTGAAAAACTGGAACTGCAAACCATGCTGCAATCGGTCGATGTCGAGTCAGCCGACCGCTTTGCCGAAGACCTGGAGCTGGCGGCGGCAACCCTGGATCGCTGCCTGTCTGCACCGGCAGATGATGAATTGCCGGATCAGCTGCAGGACAAGGTGCTGGCGGCCATGGCCGATGCCAGAAAACTGGATCAGCTGTCAGCAAGCCAGGCGCATGCCGATGCCAGCGTGCACGCGCTGCCGGTGACCCCGCCGCCAACTGCCGGCAAAGGCTCCGGATCAGTGCTTGGCTGGTATGCCGCAGCAGCCAGCTTCGCGCTGGCGCTGGTATTCGGCTGGCAACTGCTGCAGCTACCGACACCGGAACAGTCCACCCCCGATGCGGCCAGTCAGCGTCAGGCGCTGCTGGCACAAGACAGCACCATGGTGATTCCATGGCAGCCACCCGATGACCAGCGCTTTGCCGGGGTCAGTGGTGACGTGGTGTGGAACAACGCCACCCAGAGCGGTTACATGCGGCTGGTCAACATGCCGGTGAACGACCCTGCTGCCAGCCAGTACCAGCTGTGGATCGTTGATCCGCAGCGCGACGAACATCCGGTGGATGGCGGCGTGTTCAATGTCAACGCCAGCGGCGAGGTGATTGTGCCGATCAACAGCAAGTTGCCGATCATCCAGCCGGCGGCTTTTGCCATCACCGAAGAGCAGCCTGGTGGCGTCGTGGTGTCGGCGGGTCCGCTGCTGGTGGTCGCTGCGGCTGAACAGGCGTAGGATCGGACGTCTGCTCCAGCGACAGCGTGCTGCTGCCGACAGCATCCGGCTCAATCTGCTTGCGTCGACTTGCTGGCGCTGATGGCGACACCGATGATGTCGCCATTGCGCTTGTGCACCATTTCCACCTCGCCAGCGTGCATCCCATGAGCGGCCAGCCGCGCCAGTATGGTGTTCACTTTGTCGTTGTCCAGCGCGCTGGAGACCAGCGCCTGCATGCGGCCGAGAAACACTTCCATCTCGACCCGCACCTCGGCCACTTTCTGTAACACCAGTTCCGGCGTGTGCTGCTCGCGGTGCTGATAGATGTAGGCCAGGTTCTGCAGCACCATGTCCAGGAATTCAGAAGCCGGGGTGGCAGCACGCAGCCGTTGCACGCAAGCCTGCAGAGCTGCGTTGAGGGCCTGCCGCTGCGGGGTCGAGGCGGTGCGCTGATGCGATTGCTCGATGAACCGGCCAGCTTCAATCTGGCGCTGCAGCAAGGCTGCCAGCAGCAGATCCGGCTGCGCCTGTTCCAGCACAAAGCGCGCATGTTCGATCTCGCTGCAGGTATTGCGGTAAATGGTGCTGTCGCGGTGATGACAGACCCAGCGCAGGCAACCGCCGCGGGCCAGCACCCGCACCGCTTCAGCGATGCTGGCACCGGTCTCGGCGTATTCGGCACCATACTGGCTCACCACGGCATCAAACATGCCGGCGGCAAACGGCATCCGCTCGATGTTGGTGTGGCCATAAAAGCGAATCCGCTTCTGTTCGCTGAGCGCCGCCGGCAACTGCCGCCATGGTTCGATGGCCGCATAATCCACACCCACCAGGCGCAGACGGCTGCCATTGCCACTGGCCAGGGCGAGGTGCACCAGAGCACCGTTGCCGGTTGCCAGATCCAGCACCCGGGCGCACTCCGGCAGCTGCTCGAACCAGCGACGCCACTGTTCGCCAAGCTGGTCACCATAGCTGCCGCCCGCATCGGCCATGCAGGCGGCGATGCGCCCGTCGGACCAGTAGCGCGACCATTTGTCGCTGTCGCTCTGCGCTGATTTCTGCATGCGTGGATAAATCGCTTGTGGTTGACTAAAATAGCAGGCTGTTGAGCCGTGCGACGGTTCATTTCTTTCATGTGCTGTGGCTTGCATGAGCAAATCATTGCGGCCACCGCATCTGATCCCAATAGTTTGACATACCAATCAGTGCGGTGGCAGACCGGGTGCGCATGCTGTGCGTACCATTGCCGCCCAACCAGCGGAGTGCAGCATGCGTATCGGAGTGCCCAAGGAAATCAAGAACCATGAATACCGTGTCGGTCTGGTGCCGGCTGCGGTGCTGGAGCTGACCAAGCGCGGACACGAGGTGTTCATCGAGCACAACGCTGGTGCCGGCATCAACCTGTTCGATGCCGACTACGAGCAGGCCGGCGCGACCATTCTGGACAACGCCGACGCCGTGTTTGATCGCGCTGACATGATCGTCAAGGTCAAGGAGCCGCAGTCCGGTGAACGCCAGATGCTGCGCCGCGGGCAGCTGCTGTTCACCTATCTGCACCTGGCACCGGATCCGGAGCAGACCCGTGACCTGGTTAATTCAGGGGCTTCCTGCATTGCCTATGAAACGGTCACCGATGCCCGTGGACGACTGCCGCTGCTGGCGCCGATGTCGGAGGTGGCCGGTCGTCTGTCGATCCAGGCCGGCGCACATTGTCTGGAAAAATCCGCCGGTGGCAGCGGCGTGCTGCTCGGCGGTGTGCCGGGTGTGCCGCCCGCCAAGGTGGTTGTCATCGGTGGTGGCGTGGTGGGTTACAACGCCACCCGCATGGCGGTCGGTCTGGGGGCCCGCGTGGTGGTGCTGGACCGCAACCTGGATGTGCTGCGGCATCTGGATGAGCTGTTCGGCAGCCAGGTTGAAACCGTGCACTCCAATGCCGAGAGCATCCAGCAGCACACCGCCAACGCCGATCTGGTCATCGGTGGCGTGCTGATTCCCGGTGCGGCAGCGCCCAAACTGGTCACCCGTGAGCATTTGCGGCAGATGAATCCCGGTTCGGTGGTGGTGGATGTGGCAATTGATCAGGGCGGTTGTTTTGAGACCTCGCATGCGACCACCCATGACAGCCCGACCTTCATCGAGGAGGATGTGGTGCATTACTGTGTCGCCAACATGCCCGGCGCGGTGGCGCGCACATCCACCTTTGCGCTCAACCATGCCACGCTGCCGTTCACCTTGCGGCTGGCCGACCATGGCCTGCAGGCGCTGCTGGCCGATGAACACCTGCGCCGAGGCCTGAACGTGCATCAGGGGCTGGTTACCTGCGCCGAAGTGGCGCAGGATCTGGGCTATGACTATGTCCGTGCAGAGCAGGCGCTGGCAGGCTGAGGTGCTGCTGCGGGCGTCTGCGCGCAGCACACCGGCAGGCCTGGCTTGACCGCCATCGCCGAGCCCTGCCTGTGGATGCCGCCGGAATGGCATCCGCACCAGCGCACACTGATGGCCTGGCCGCAAGCCCACAGCTGGGGTGAGGGCTGGCAGCGGGCGGAAACAGCCTTTGCCACCGTCGCCAATGCGCTGAGCGAATTCGAACCGGTGCTGATGCTGGTGCCGGCGGCGCGCGAGGCAGTGTGCCGGCAACTGCTGGGTGGCGACGTGCAGCTGCTGTCGCTGGCCTACGACGATGCCTGGGCGCGTGACAGCGGCCCCACTTTCGTGTTTGATGCGCACGCCAGACAGCATGCCCTGAGCTGGAATTTCAACGGCTGGGGCGATCGCTTCCGGCCCTGGCAGCAGGATCGTGAACTGGCCGCACAACTGGCCGCACAGCTGGATGTGCCACTGCTGCGCAGCGATCTGGTGCTGGAAGGCGGTGCCGTGCACGTCGATGGCGCCGGCGCGCTGCTGGTCACGGCGCAGTCATTGTTTGATCAGCGTCGCAACCCCGGGCGGGATCACGACGAGCTGTTGCGAGCACTGCAGCGGCTGACCGGCGCGGACCGGATCATTCTGCTACCGGCAGGTCTGAGTTGTGATCACACCCATGGTCATGTCGATGAGCTGGCCTGTTTTGCAGCAGCGGGCCGGGTGCTGCTGCACATGCCGGACACGGCGGACGCGGACGCCGGAATCTGCCGTCAGGCCGACCGGCTGCTGCGGGCGCAGGAGATGGACATCGTACACTTGCCGGCACCGCAACCGCGCCAGCTGTCAGATGGTGAACGTCTGACCCTGTCGTATGTCAATTTTTATGTCGCCAACGATGTCGTGCTGGTGCCGGCATTTGACCAGCCCGCAGTCGATGCCGATGCGGCGGCCATCATCGCCGAACAGTTTCCGGGGCGCCGGGTGGTGAGCTGTCCGGCGTTGCCCATTGCCGCCGGTGGTGGTGGCATTCATTGCATTACCCAGCAGCAGCCAGCGGCGATTGCCGACGACCGCATGCCAGCTGCTAACCGGGCAGGAGATACTGGAGCATGACGAATATCACTGTAGCCGCCGTGCAGATGCGCTGCGGCAAAGACAGCAGCGACAACCTGCGGCGCGCGGTGGCCGGTGTGCGCGAGGCGGCCTCCTTGGGTGCGCAGGTGGTGCTGTTGCCGGAACTGTTTGCCAGTGAATATTTCTGCAAGCGGCAGGATCCGCGCTATTTCGAGCTGGCGGCACCACTTAAGGATCATCCCCTGCTGCAGGTGCTGGGTCCGCTTGCAGCCGAGCTTGAGCTGGTGCTGCCGGTGAGCCTGTTCGAGCGCGACGACCAGTGTTTCTACAATTCGGTGGCGGTGGTCGACGCGGACGGCAGCGTGCTTGGCAGTTATCGTAAGGCGCACATACCCGATGGCCCGGGCTATCAGGAAAAATACTACTTCACGCCAGGTCGGCAGGCGTTTCCGGTCTGGCAGACACGCTATCTGAAACTGGGCGTGGCCATCTGCTGGGATCAGTGGTTTCCTGAAGTAGCGCGCATAATGGCACTGCAGGGGGCGGAACTGCTCTGCTATCCAACCGCGATCGGCTCTGAGCCGGAAGAGCCGGAGATTGATTCCAGGCCGCACTGGCAGACCGTCATGTGCGGCCATGCCGGGGCCAACATGACGCCGCTGATGGCCGCCAACCGCATCGGCAACGAGACCGATGCTGGCATCAGCATTGATTTTTACGGTCATTCGTTCATTGCCGACTGGCAGGGACAGATTATCACTGCCGCCGCCGCCGCTGCAGAAACCGTGTTGACAGCGCAGCTGGATCTGGCCGCCATGCGCGAGCTGCGCGCCGGCTGGGGGCTGTTTCGTGACCGCCGTCCTGATCTTTATGACAGAATATTACAGCATTGACGGCCGCGTCGATGACGCCCCGGATCGCTGCAGCGCAGGCTTCGTAGCACACCATTAACGCAACACTAACACCAACAGCGGCTATGCTGTCGACTCGCAGGTTTGCAGACAACCAACCATACAGAGGAATCCCATGCCATTGAAATGGTTTCGAGGCTTGTTCTCGAATGATCTGTCCATTGATTTGGGCACCGCCAATACCCTGATCTACGTGCGCGGTGAGGGCATCGTGCTGAATGAGCCGTCGGTGGTCGCCATCCGCATGGACAAGGGGCCGGGCGGTCCGCAGTCGGTGGCCGCAGTCGGCACCGAGGCAAAGAAAATGCTCGGTCGAACCCCCGGCAATATCCGTACCGTGCGACCGTTGAAGGACGGGGTGATCGCCGATTTCACCATGACCGAAGCGATGCTGCAGCACTTCATCCGCAAGGTGCATCAGTCGCGCATGCTGCGTCCCAGCCCGCGCGTGCTGGTCTGCGTGCCGTGCAGCTCCACCCAGGTCGAACGGCGCGCCATTCGTGAATCCGCCGAAGGTGCTGGCGCGCGTGAAGTGTTTCTGATCGAAGAACCGATGGCAGCCGCGATCGGCGCCGGCATTCCGATTCATGAGGCCAAGGGCTCCATGGTGCTGGACATCGGCGGTGGTACTTCGGAAGTGGCCGTGCTGTCGCTCAATGGCATCGTCTATTCCAACTCGGTGCGCATCGGCGGCGATCATTTCGACGAGGCCATCATCAACCATGTGCGCCGCCACTACGGCACGCTGATCGGTGACAGCACCGCAGAACGCATCAAGATCGAGATCGGCTGTGCCTGGCAGGAACGTGCGGTTCAGGAAATGGACATTTCCGGGCGTGGTTTGTCCGAAGGTGTGCCGCGCAATGTCAAGCTGACCTCACATGAAATCCTGGAGGCGCTCAGTGAGCCGCTGTCGGGCATCACCGATGCGGTCAAGACCGCGCTGGAGCAGACCCCGCCGGAGCTGTGTGCCGATGTCGCGGAGACTGGCATCGTGCTCACCGGCGGCGGTGCCCTGCTCAAGGGCATGGACCTGCTGCTGATGGAAAAAACCAACCTGCCGGTGATCAGTGCTGAAGATCCGTTGACCTGTGTCGCACGCGGCGGTGGCATCGCGCTGGAAATGCTGGATCAGCATCGTGGTGAGTTTTTTGCCAACAACTGATGCCGCTCAGCACCCTGGCGTTGCGCGCTTGCTGAGCAAGCGGTACCGGCGTGTCTGCGGTCGATAAAACCCAGCATCAGCAAGCGCATCAACGCGATACCCTGCGCTTGCTGATGTACGGCATTCTGGCCGTGTTTCTGATGGCACTGGATCACCGTGGTCACTATCTGAACTTTACCCGCAACGTGGCCATGCAGGTGATACTGCCGCTGTATGAGGTGGTTGAATGGCCGCAGCAACAGTGGCAGCGACTCAGCGCTTATCTGGGTGCCAGCTCTGCGCAACTGCAGCAGATTGCCGATCTGCGGCAGGCCAATCAGAGCCTGCGCGCAAAAATGCTACGGCATGAAGCATTGCAGCAGGAAAACGAGCGCCTGCGCACGCTGCTGGCGGCGGTGGAAAGCACCAGCCTGCAGGTGAAACTGGCCGACATCGTCGCCATCGATCTGGACCCCTACAGCCACCGCATGGTGATCAATCTGGGCTCCTCGGCAGGCGTGCGTGCGGGCATGACGGTGGTGGATGAGTCCGGCCTGCTGGGGCAGATCAGCGAGGTCTCGCCGCTGGCCGCCAGCGTCACCCTGATCAGCGATGCCAATCACGCCATTCCGCTGCGCAATCTGCGCAATGGACTGCGCATGATCGGTTATGGTCAGGGCAACCATCAGCGGCTGCTGATCCGGGATCTGCCGCTGGGTGCCGATCTCATGCCCGGCGATCTGCTGGTGACCTCCGGTCTCGGCGGTCGTTTTCCGGCCGGTCTGCTGGTCGCAGAGGTGATCGAGCTGCCGGCCCGGACACCGGCCGATGACGGTCATTTCGGCATTTATCATGCGCGCCCGCTGGCGGCACTGGCAGAGGCCAGTCAGGTGCTGGTGGTGCAGTAGTCATGGTCATGACGCAACCACTTGCCAGCAGTCGCCTGTTGCTGGTTTTCAGCATGCTGATCGCCTCTGTGCTGATGATCGTGCCCTGGCCCCCAGCCTGGCTGAAGCCTTACTGGGTGGCCTTGCTGCTGATCTACTGGTTGCTGGAATCCGGCCATTTGCGCCGGCTGGGCATGGTGTTCGTGATCGGCCTGCTGGTGGACCTGCTCACCGGCACACTGTTTGGGCAGCATGCACTGAGTCTGCTGATCATGGCCTATCTGCTGTCGTTGTTTCGCCATCGCATCCAGTTTTTTTCGGCACCGCAACAAACCCTGGTGGTGTTCATGCTGCTGGTGAATGACCGCGTGCTGCAGCTATGGGTATTGTCGTTGAGTGGCATGCTGCCAGGCTGGGAATACTGGCTGCAGCCGCTGGTGAGTGCTGCGGTCTGGCCGTGGCTGTTTCTGCTCATGGACCGGCTGCGCAGTCACCTGCGTCAGCGCGGCAGGAACTGAGATCATGGCCGGACGCCGCAAAGCGCGATTTCAGGAGCGCATGCTCGATCCATCCGGTCGCAGCAGCAGGCCGGCACTGGTGCAGGACCATGAGTTGCGCGCGCGCCTGCTCAGGCGCAGCCTGCTCGCGGCCATCGTGGTGCTGATGACCATGCTCGCGCTGGCGGGGCGCTACTGGTATCTGCAGGTGCCGAAGTACCAGCAATATGTGTCACGCTCCAACGACAACCGCTTGCGGCTGCATGCGCTGCCCCCCAGCCGCGGGCTGATCTATGACCGCCAGGGCGTGGTGCTGGCCGACAACCGGCCTGCCTATCGGCTGGAAATCGTGCCCGAACGCATCGACCGCAGCATGGATGAACTGCTGCAGGAACTGGCGCAGCGGGTGCGTCTGAATGAGGCCACGCTGAAAACCTTCCGGCAGCGTCTGCGGGCGCAGCCGGCATTCACCCCGGTGGTGCTGCGCTATGACCTCAACGAACAGGAGGTGGCGCGGTTGGCGGTGGAGCGGTTTCGCTTGCCCGGTGTGGAAATCACCCCCTATCTGACCCGCTACTATCCGTTTGCCAGCCTGTTCACGCATGTGCTGGGTTATGTCGGACGCATTTCGGCCGCCGACCAAGCGACACTGGATCGGCAGAACTACCGCGCCACCAACTACATCGGCAAATCCGGGGTGGAAGCATATTATGAGCCGCAGCTGCATGGCCGTAGCGGCTTCCAGCAGGTCGAAACCAATGCCGCCGGCCGTGTCGTGCGGGTGATCCGGCAACAGGATGCGATCAGCGGTGACAACCTGCATCTGAGTCTGGATCTGCAGCTGCAGCGCAGTGCCGCGCTGGCCCTGGGGGATCGCGCCGGGGCCGTGGTGGCGATGCTGCCGGCCAGCGGTGAGCTGCTGGTGCTGTACAGCGCGCCGTCCTACGATCCGAATCTGTTCATCAACGGCATCAGCAGCAACGATTACCAGGCGCTGCTGAGCAATCCGCTGCGGCCCCTGTTCAACCGCGCCCTGCAGGGCGGCTATGAACCAGGCTCCACCCTGAAGCCGTTCATCGCGCTGACTGCACTGGCGCTGCAGGCTGTGGATGCCGATGAAGTGTTCGTGTCCACCGGCGAGTACCGGCTGCCGAACAGCGAACGCAGCTACCGTGACTGGAAACGTGGCGGACATGGTCGCGTGGTGTTGCGTGATGGCATTGTGCAGTCGGTGAACACGATTTTTTATGAGCTGGCACGCCGGCTGGGTATCGACAACCTGCATGACGGGCTCAGTCAGTTCGGCTTTGGTGCGCCGGTGGGCGTCGACCTGCATGGCGAGATCAGCGGCGTGCTGCCATCGCGGGCGTGGAAACAGGCGCGCCTTGGCGAAGTCTGGTTCCCCGGCGAAACGGTGATCTCCGGCATCGGCCAGGGCTACAATGTGGTGACACCGTTGCAGCTGGTGCACGCCACCGCCATGCTTGCAGCGCGCGCCCCGGTGCCGACACCACAATTGCGACCGGCCAGCGCGCAGCCGCCCACGCCCGCAGAGCCGGCCTCGCCGGCTGCGCTGCTGCTGAACGGTCAGCCGGTGCAGCCACAACACTGGCAACTGGTTGAGCAGGCCATGGTGGATGTGGTGCATTCCAGTACCGGCACCGCCCGTGCTGTGGCCAGCGACCAGTTCATCATGGCCGGCAAATCCGGAACCGCGCAGGTCTACAGTCGCGTGCAGGGCGCGGAGTTGCTGGAAACCGATCAACGCGAACTGCAGGACCATGCGCTGTTTATCGCCTACGCCCCAGCTGGCCAAAGCCGTGGGGACCGGGCATTGGCCAGACCTGCCATTGCTGTTGCGGTGGTGGTGGAACACGGCGGCGGCGGTTCCACGGCGGCCGCGCCGGTGGCCCGAGCGGTGATTGAGAACTGGCTGCAGCGACCATGATGAGCCGTGCGCTGGAGCAGTCCCGGGGTGGCCGTTTACCGCAGCGCTGGTGGGCACAGTTCAGGGTCGATGGCTGGTTGCTGGCCGGGGTGTTGTTGCTCATGGCGGCCGGATTGCTGGCCATTTACAGTGCTTCCGAGCAAAATCTGGCACTGCTGTACCGGCAGCTGATTCGCTACGGCATTGCCCTGCTGGTGATGCTGACGCTGAGCCAGCTGCATCCGCGTTATCTGCGCATCTGGTCACCATGGTTTTATGCCGGCATGCTGCTGCTGCTGGGCTTGGTGCTGGTGGTGGGCAGCGGCACCGGTGCCAGCCGCTGGCTGGACCTTGGTGTGCTGCGTTTTCAGCCGGCTGAATCCAGCAAGCTGGCGGTGCCGATGATGCTGGCCTGGACGCTGTCGCGGTTGCAGCTGCCGCCAGGACTGTTCAGCGTGCTGCCGGCTTTGCTGCTGCTGTTGCTGCCCTGCGCACTGATTGCCGTGCAGCCCGATCTGGGCACCGCGATCATGATTGCTGGCAGCGGTCTGCTGGTGCTGTTTTTCAGTGGCATAGCCTGGCGCTACATGCTTGCCGCTGCGCTGACCGGTGTGGCGGCAGTGCCGGTGGTGTGGTCGCTGCTGCATGAATATCAGCGCAACCGGGTGCGCACCTTTCTGGACCCGGAAAGCGACCCGCTGGGGCAGGGCTGGAACATCATCCAGTCGATGACGGCGGTGGGCTCCGGCGGCTGGCATGGCAAGGGCTGGCTACAGGGCACGCAATCGCATCTGGAGTTCCTGCCGGAACCGCACACCGATTTCATCATGGCGGTGATCGCCGAGGAGTTTGGCTGGTTCGGGGTGGCGCTGATGCTGCTGCTGTATGCTGGCATTACCCTGCGCGGTCTGTATCTGGCGGCGCAGGGTCGGGACAGCTTCGCGCGCATGCTTGGCAGTGCCCTGATCATGACCTTCTTTTTCTATGTCGTGGTCAACACCGCCATGGTCTCCGGGTTGCTGCCGGTGGTCGGCGTGCCGCTGCCGATGGTCAGTTATGGCGGCAGTTCGGCGGTGACGCTGGCGGCCGGCTTTGGTATATTGCTAAGTCTTTACAAACACAGGAAAATCTGGTCATGACAAGAATGTTGCACCGGTTGCGCCGAGGGTCTGTTGGTGGTTTGCTGCTGATCATCTGCTTGGGTTGCGCCAGCAGCTTGCTGGCGGCTGAGGAACAGCATCCAGGTGCTGATGCCTTTGTTGCCCGCATGGTGGAAGAATACGGACTGGACGCCGACAAGGTGCGGGCAACGCTGGCAGCGGCAGAATACAAGCAGAGCATCATCGATGCCATCACCCGGCCAGCCGAGGGCAAGCCGTGGCATGAATACCGCAAGATTTTTCTCACCCGCACCCGCGTTGTCGACGGTGTCAGATACTGGCAACAACACGCCGAACTGATCGATCAGGTGGCCGCCCGCTATGGCATCGCGCCGGAAGTGATTCTGGCCATCATCGGCGTGGAAACCAGTTATGGCCGTAACACTGGCAGCTATCGGGTGCTGGATGCCCTGGTTACATTGGGCTTTTATTATCCCCGGCGAGCCGAATTTTTCAGTTCCGAGTTGGGCCATCTGTTCGCGCTCAGTGATCAGGAGCAGTTAAGCATCATGGAGCTGACCGGTTCCTATGCCGGTGCCATGGGACTGGGGCAGTTCATGCCGTCCAGCTACCAGGCCTACGCAGTGGATTTTGACGCCGATGGCGTGCGCGATCTATGGGGCTCGCTGCCGGATGCCATCGGCAGTGTGGCCAATTACCTGCACAAGCATGGTTGGGAATCGGGTGCGGCGATCAGCATTCCGGTCAGCATCGATGCCGCTGGCGAATTGCCGCAGGATCTGCTGGCGAGCGGCAATTACAAACCCAGCCGCAGTATCGCCGAGTGGCGCGAGCACGGCATTGACATCAGCGCCGGCATGGACGATGAACGGCTCGCCAGCCTGATCGAGCTGGATGGAGAGGATGGCAAGCAGCACTGGCTGGGGTTGCAGAATTTCTATGTCATCACCCGCTATAACCGCAGCCCCCTGTATGCCATGGCAGTGACCCAGCTCAGTCAGTCCTTGCGGGCTGCCTACAGCGAACAGATGGCACAGCAGGTGGCGCAGCCTTGAACACAGCTGGCTGGCGAGCCTTGCTGCTGCTGCTGCTGCTGCTGGGCGGTTGCGCCGGGCCGGATACCCGCGATGCCGGCAGCGATGGTCCGCCATCTTCGGATCGAGGCCGCATCGGCAGCCAGCCGACCCCGCGGCAGGAGCCACTAAGCCGCTACGGCAACCATTCACCCTACACGGTGCTGGGCAAAACCTATCGTGTGTTGCCCAGCAGCAATGGCTATGACCAGCGCGGCAATGCCTCCTGGTACGGGCGCAAGTTTCACGGCCGCAAGACATCCAGTGGCGAGGTGTATGACATGTATCAGTTCACCGCCGCCCACCGTGAACTGCCGCTGCCAAGTTATGTCGAGGTGACCAATCTGCGCAACGGCAGGCAGGTCACCGTGCGCGTGAACGATCGCGGGCCGTTCCACGATGAGCGCATCATCGACTTGTCCTATGCGGCGGCAAAACAGCTGGACATGCTGGGCAGCGGCACCGCCCCGGTGCGCGTGCGTGCGCTGACCTCGCCGCAGGGCACGACCACGCTGGCCGCGGCTGGCGGGTTCCGACCCTGGCTGCAGATCGGTGCCTGGAAAGACCGTGACCGCGCCCGTGAAATCCATCTGCTGTTGCGTCGCAGCGGTCTGAGCAGCATGGTGAGCCGCTTCGAGTCGGCCCGCGAGGTGTTCTGGCGCGTGCGCAGCGGACCCTATCGCAATGACGACGAACAGGCACAGGCCATCCGCCGCATCCAACAGTTGGGTCTGGGCCGGCCCCAGCCCATTACGCTGCCATGAACAAGCGTTGGCGAATGCGGTCTTTGTCTGCATGCGCTGACGGCCGCTTGCTTTTTTGGCCATATAGTTAAATCTTTGGAAAAACATGAAACCGAGCCTACGCTTTTCTGCCCTGATCCTGTTCGGCTGGCTGTTGTGTGACAGCCTGTCCGCACAAACCGCCAGCCGCATCAAGCCGCCGTTGCCGGATCCGCCCAGGCTCAGTGCCAGCAGCTATCTGCTGCAGGATTTCAACAGCGCAACGGTGCTGGTGCAACACAATGCCGATGCCCGTGTGGAGCCGGCCAGCATCACCAAGGTGATGACCGCCTACGTGGTCTTTCATGAGCTGCAGGCGGGCAAGCTGGCGCTGGATGATCTGGTCACGGTGAGCGAGAAGGCCTGGCGCAAGGGTGGCTCGAAGATGTTCATTGAGGTCGGCGACAAAGTGCTGGTGGAGGACCTGCTGCGCGGCATGATCGTGCAGTCCGGCAACGATGCCAGCATCGCCCTGGCCGAGGCCGTGGCCGGCTCGGAAGCGGCGTTTGCCAGTGTCATGAACGGCTATGCTGCGCAACTGGGCATGCAGGACAGTCATTTCGTCAACGCCACCGGCTGGCCGCATGAGGACCATTACACCACGGCGGCAGATCTGGCCCGACTGGCGCGGGCGATGATTCAGGAGTTTCCCGATTTTTACGGCTATTTTGCCGAGCGTGAGTTCAGCTATGGTGGCATCGAGCAGCCCAATCGCAATCGGCTGCTGCTGCTTGGGCCCGGTGTGGATGGGCTCAAGACCGGTCACACCGAAGCCGCCGGTTACTGCCTGTTGGCTTCGGCCGAGCAGGATGGCATGCGGCTGATCTCGGTGGTCATGGGCACCGAGTCCGAACAGCAGCGCAATGACCAGAGTCTGGAACTGCTGGTCTATGGCCAGCGCTTTTTCACCAGCATGCTGGTGCAGCAGGGGCAGGAGCCAATCGGCCAGCTACGCATCTGGAAGGGCGCACAGGACACCGTTGCCGTGCAGGTGTCCGCAGACATTCACGTCGCCGTGCCGCGCAGCCAGGTCGACGACGTGCGCACCGTGGTGCGGGTGCAGCAACCGCTGCTGGCGCCGTTGGCAGCCGGTGACGAAGTTGGCCGTCTGCAGGTTTTACTGGCCGATAGTGTGATTGCCGAATATCCGCTGCAGGCAGCAGACGATGTGGCACCGGCCGGACTGATGACGCGCTGGTGGCACGGCATGCGCTTGTGGATGGGGGCCGGCGATGCAGCGACCGGGGCGGATGATTGATGACTGGATCAGGCAACAGCGGTGATGCCGATGTGCAGCGCAACGGCGGAACCTCCGGCAGCAGCGCGCTGGAGTTTCCATGCCGTTTCCCGGTCAAAGCGATGGGGCTGAATGCGGACGACTTCAGCCAGCATGTGCTGCAATTGCTGGACGCCCACAGTGAGCACATAGAGCATGATCAGCTGCAGCAGCAGACCAGCCGCAGCGGACGTTACCTGTCGGTGACGCTGGTGGTGCAGGCGCAGTCGCAGGCGCAGCTGGACAGCATTTACCGCATTCTCAGTGCGGATGCCAGAGTGCTGGTCGCCCTGTGATCACGCCGTTGCCAGCCACGCATGCAGGCATGGTGCAGTTTACCGACCTGAGCGCCCGGCACGGACTGATTGACTACGCGCCGTTGTGGCACACCATGCGCGCCTACACCGACCAGCGCAACGCCGACAGCCCCGACCATGTGCTGTTGCTGCAGCACCGGCCGGTGTTCACGCTGGGTCAGGCGGGCAAGCCCGAGCATGTGCTGCTGCCGGGTGATATTCCGGTGCTGCAGTGTGATCGCGGCGGCCAGGTGACCTACCACGGCCCCGGTCAGCTGGTGCTGTATCCGCTGCTGGATCTGCAGCGGCTGGGGCTGGGCGTGCGCGCGCTGGTCACGGCGCTGGAGCAGGTCGTGCTGGACACTCTGGCCGGGTTTCAGGTCAGCGCCGAGCGACGCGATGGCATGCCTGGCGTCTACGTCGATGGGCGCAAGATCGCTGCGCTGGGCCTGCGCATACGGCGCGGCTGCAGCTATCACGGGCTGGCTTTCAATGTGGACATGGATCTGGAACCGTTTGCGCGCATCAATCCCTGTGGCTACCGCGATCTTGAGGTCACCGATCTGCGCCGCTGTCGTGGCGAACGCGGTGTCGACATCACTGCTGTGCAGCAGCTGCTGCTGGATCGTCTGCAGGCCACACTCGGCTTGACGCTGGCGACTGAATCCACAGATTGTGCGGCGGATAATGTTTTCAGTGACTGTGTTATCGACTATAGTAGTTGACAGCGTGTCATCCAGCGGCACGCCAACGGCGAATTTTTTCTGCAACTTCAATGCCATGGCAATGTCCCAGCAGAACGAGCAGGATCGGGCAGACGAAACATCCCCAGCTTTAACGGTGCAACAATGATGAAACCAGACATGGACAGCGCGGTCTCGTGGGCAAGCCCAGCCAACCCTCTCACAGTGAGCGCCAGGCGGCGCGCACCAAGGCCGGCTGCACGGCTGACCATCGCGCTGTTGCTGCTGTGCTCGGGCCTGCTGGCCACGCTGATGCTGCCAGCCAGCGTCACCAGCAGCGTCGACCCGGCACCGGGTCTGCTCACCCCAACCGAGCAGCAGCGGCAGATCAGCGGTTTGACCCGTCGTCACATCGGTCGCCATCACTATCAGCCGGCCAGCATTGACGATGAGCTGTCGGCGCAGATGTACACCCAGTATCTGGATGCGCTGGATCCATCCAGAGCCTATCTGCTACAGTCCGACATCGACTACTTCAACCGTTATCGCAGCACGCTGGATGATCACCTGCGTCGCGATGACGCCGGCCCGGCCTTCGAGATTTTCAACGTCTATCGCAAGCGGGTTGCTGAGCGCACCGCTGCCGCACTGCGTTTTCTGCATGAAGGCTTCGATTTCACCGTGGCCGAGCAGTTGCAGATCGATCGCAGCGACAGCCCGTGGGCTGGCAGCGAACCGGAACTGGATGAATACTGGCGCAAGCGGGTCAAAAACGACTGGCTGCGCCTGAAGTTGACCGACAAGGCGGACGAAGACATCCGCGAGACGCTGACCGAGCGCTATAACGATCTGCACAAGCGCATTGCCGAACTGGACAGCCAGGATGTGTTCCAGCTGTACATGAACTCCTACCTGTCCTCGGTGGAGCCGCACACCTCTTATCTGTCGCCGCGCGCCTCGGAAAATTTTGAAATCGCCATGAGCCTGTCGTTTGAAGGCATTGGTGCCCTGCTCGGCACGGAAGGCGAATACACCATCATCCGCGAGATCATTCCCGGCGGTCCGGCCGACATGGACAACCGCCTGCAGCCGGGCGATCGCATCGTTGCGGTAAGCCAGGGCACCGAGGGCGACAGTCAGGACGTGGTCGGCTGGCGCATCGACGATGTGGTGGATCTTATTCGTGGTCCCAAGGACAGCGTGGTCACGCTCAACGTCTTGCCTTCAGCCAGCGGCCTGCAGGGGCCGGCGGTGGACATCGCTCTGACCCGCAACGAGATCCAGCTGGAAGAACAGGCGGCCAAGAGCTCGATTCTGGAAGTGCCGGATGTGGATGCCGAGGGCAAGCTCACGCAACTGCGCATAGGCGTCATTGATCTGCCCACTTTCTATCTGGATTTTGAAGCCTACAGCCAGAACCGCCCAGACTACCGCAGCAGCACGCGCGATGTGCGCAAGCTGGTGAACCAGCTCAAGCGTGAAAAAATCGATGGCCTGATCATTGATCTGCGCGACAACGGCGGCGGCTCGCTGGCCGAAGCCACCACACTGACCGGTCTGTTCATCGACAAAGGTCCGGTGGTGCAGGTCAAGGACAACCGCGACCGCGTGTCGGTGCATGAGGATCTTGAGCCGGGTGTGGTCTGGTCCGGCCCGATGGCGGTGCTGGTGAACCGCTACAGCGCCTCGGCCTCGGAAATCTTTGCCGCCGCATTGCAGGATTACGGCCGTGCCCTGATCGTCGGTGAACCGACCTATGGCAAAGGCACGGTGCAGAACCTGATTGATCTGGACAATGTCAGCGGTCAGAACCAGCGCATGTATGGCCAGATCAAGCTCACCATGCACCAGTTTTTCCGCATTGACGGCGGTTCCACCCAGAACCGTGGCGTCATTCCCGACATCCAGTTCCCGACCAGCGACGATCCGGATGAGTATGGCGAGAGCGCGCTGGACAATGCGCTGCCCTGGACGCAGATCAAACCGGCTGATTTTCGCAGCAATGAAGCCTATCAGCAGTTGCTGCCCAAGCTGGTCACCCAGCATCAGCAGCGCATGCAGTCCGATACCGAATTCGGCTTTCTCCGCGACGACATTGCCGAGTACCAGAAGCACAAGGACGATCAGTTCATCTCGCTGCTGGAATCCGAGCGCCGTGCGGAAATGGAGCAGGCCGAAGCCAAACGCGAACAGCGCAAGGCAAAACGCAAATCCAGCGTGGCCGAAATTCGCCATATTCCATTCGGCAACATGACCGCCGCTGAGCAGCCGGCCGCCGAACCCGTCGCCGACAGCAGCGATGACGCTGATGGTGAAGACAGCGACGACAATCAGTCGCAGGTGGATGTCTATCTGGATGAGGCTTCGCGCATTGTCGCCGATGTCAGCCTGCTCAAGCAGCAGGGCCGTGTGCTCGCCGATCGTGCGCGGGTGGTTGATCTGCTGACGGCGGCCGAAGATTCGTCCAGCGCGGCCGAGGACGCCTTGATCTCGGCGCTGGAAGCCAAGCCCGCCAGCGGCCTGCAACCGGAAGGATGATGCCTGGGCTGCGGCCCACTGTGTACCACTTTCCTGTGCTCCGGCCGCAGAGCACGCCAGGTCTGTTCACCGCACGCAGGCCCCTGTAACCAATGTGACCACAGTGCCTGCCCGCGTGGTGGAGGCGGCGGTATGCTGCCCGCTGCGCCAGACCTTTGAATACGCCGGCAGCGAGCAGTCGCCGCTAGGTCCCGGCGACCTCATCTGGGTACCTTTTGGACCGCGTAAATTGTGCGCCGTGCTGCTGGCACTGCATGCCAGCAGCGAGCACCAGCTCAAACCCATTGACAGCACGCTGCCGGCCCTGCGCCTGGATGCGCAGTTGCTGCAGCTGTTGCAATGGTGCTGGCGCTATTACCAGCATCCTCCCGGCGACATCCTGCAGGCGGCCTTGCCAACGGTCTTGCGTCAGCACAGCGCTGCTCTGCGCCTGCTTGCCGCGCAACAGATCCAGCAATATGCGCTGTCCGTTGCCGGTCGTGAGCAAAGCGCCGCGTCGTTTGCGGGCAAGCCGGCACAGCTGGCCTTGTGGCAGTTGCTGCAGCAAGCCCCCAGAACCCGTGATCAGCTGCAGCAGGCGCTGCCCGGCTGGCGGCGCAGCTGGCGCGTGTTGCAGGCGGCAGGCCTGGTGGAGCAGATCATGCTGGCCAGTGACACGGCACCTGTCGCAGCCACATTCCCGCCAGCAGCATGGCAGCCAAACAGTGAACAGCAGCAGGCATTGCAGGCGATCTGCGGCGACCGTGAAGGTGAGCGCCGCAGCTACCGCTGTGTGCTGCTGGATGGCGTCACCGGCAGCGGCAAGACACTGGTCTACATCGAGGCCATGCGACGTCTGCTGCAGCAGGGTGGTCAGGCCTTGTTATTGGTGCCGGAAATCGGACTGGTGCAGCAGTTGCGTGAGCAGCTGCAGCAGCACCTGGGCACTGCGGTCGCGGTGTTTCACTCCGGTCGCAGTGATCAGCAGCGCGCGCGCTGCTGGCTGCAGGTCAAGCAGGGGCGGGTACAGATCGTCGTGGGCACGCGCTCCAGTGTGTTTCTGCCGTTTGCTGATCTGCGCCTGATTGTGGTGGATGAAGAGCATGACCATGCCTACAAGCAGTTCGAGGGGTTTCCCTACCATGCCCGCGATGTGGCCATCAAACGCGCCTTTGAGCTGGACATTCCTGTGGTGCTGGGCAGCGCCACGGCAGCGCTGGAAACGCTGTTCAATGTGGACAGAAAGCGCTTTGAGCGGGTGCGTCTGCAACAGCGTTTCGGCAATGTCGCAGAGCCTGAGTGGCGACTGCTGGATCTGCGTGAGCAGCCAGACAAGTCAGACGGTGACGGTTTGCTGCACCAGCAGGCGGTGCAGGCGGTGCGGTCGGCACTTGCACAACAACAACAGGTGCTGGTGTTTCTCAACCGCCGTGGTTACGCGCCATTGCTGCAGTGCCCGGCCTGCGGCTGGTCGGCCGATTGCGCCCACTGCGCAGTAGAGGATCGGCACATGCACATGAACTGGCATCGCGGGCAACGCAAGCTGGTCTGTCATCACTGTGGCCAGGAGCAGCCGCAACCCAGACACTGCCCGGCCTGTGGCGAGCCGGACATCAGCGCCATCGGTGCCGGTACGGAAAAACTGGAAGAATTGCTGCAACGGCAGTTTGCCCCGTATTCGGTACACCGCATCGACAGCGACAACATGGCCAGACGCGACGCCATGCAGACATTGCGCGAGTTGGTGCTGGGTGGCGAGCCATGCATTCTGGCCGGCACCCAGATGATCAGCAAGGGGCACCATTTCCCCGGCATCAGCCTGGTGGTGGTACAGGATGCCGACCAGGCCCTGTTCAGCGCCGATTACCGTGCCACCGAGAAGCTCGCCCAGCAGCTGGTTCAGGTCGCCGGCCGTTGCGGGCGGGGCCGGCAGCGCGGGCGCATTCTGTTGCAGACGCACCAGCCGGAACATCCGCTGCTTAAGTCATTGATCAGCGAGGGTTATCACGCCGTGGCCGCAGATCTGCTCAGCCAGCGGCAGGCCATGCAGTTGCCGCCGTGGCAGCATCAGGCCGTGATCAGAGTGGATGCGCCGGACCTGCGTGCCGTGCAGGCTTTCATGCAACAGGCCTGTGCCTGCGCGCGCAGGCTGCAACCGGTGCTGCAGCGTCAGGTGCAGTTGCTGGGTCCTATCCCCGCCCTGCTGGAGCGCAAGGCAGGCCGCTACCGGCATCAACTGTGGCTGCAATGTGAACAGCGCGGGCTGCTGCACAGCAGCCTGTCGCAGTTGCTGGCCGCGCTGGATCAGATCAGGAAGCCGCGCAATCTGCGCTGGCGCCCGGATGTGGATCCGCTGGAGATGTAGCGCAGATCAGTTGCCGTCGTCCAGCCGGTCGTCCTCTTCCAGCAGCTGCTCCATGGCGCGCATGCGATTGAGCTCGGCGCGCGGCATGTTTACCCAGACCGTGTCGATGCCGCGTTTGCGGTTGCTGGTCGTCACGGCACTGACATAGGTGGCATTGGGATCACTGCTGGCATTGATCTGGCCGACGTTGTCAGCGGGGTTGCGCACAGGCGCAGACTGACAGGCTGACAACAGCAGAGCCAGCAGCGAGAGGGTGATGATGTGGCGTGTATTTGTTTTCATGGTTTTAGCACCTCGTGTTAGTACGACTATAATCGTACACTTGAATCAATGGCTTGTCAAAACATTTTTAATGATGATTATCCGCTTGGATGCAGGCCTTTACAACTCCATCACATCGGCGTTGTTAACATGCCCGAAAAACCTGGCAGGCAAGAGAACCAGCAGCCGAGCCATCCTGATCAGCACCAGCAGTGATGGTCTGCCATTAATGATCTGATCGCGGCAATCATGGAGAGCCGTTACAAGGCTGCAATCAACCAAGGAAACAAGCATGAATTTCAGCATTAGCATGAAACTGGGTCTGCTCATCGGCCTGCTGGCCGTAGGCTCGGATCACAGCCATGCCGGCAGCATCGTGCCGGCCGATTTTGCCCTGGAGCAGATCATCACCGGTGGCCAGTTGAGTGGCGCACCACTGGCGGCAAGGCATGCCGGCGATGGCAGTGGCCGGCTGTTCATTGTCGAGCAGTCCGGTGCCATCCGCATCTGGGATGGCAGCACGGTACTGGCCACGCCATTTATCAATCTCGGCGGTGGTGGCGGTCTCAACATCACCTCCGGTGGCGGTGAGCGCGGCCTGCTGGGGCTGGATTTTCATCCTGATTTCGCCAGCAATGGCCTGTTCTACGTCAACTACACCGCCGCCAATGCCTCACCGTTCACCACCGGCACCACGGTGGTTGCCGAGTTTCAGGTCAGCGCTGGCAATGCAAACGTGGCCGACGCCACCAGTCAGCGTGTGCTGCTTACCGTGACGCAGGATTTTGCCAACCACAACGGTGGTGACATCCATTTCGGCCCCGACGGTTATCTCTACATCGGCATGGGCGACGGTGGCAGTGGCAACGACCCCTGCAACCGCTCGCAGACGCTGGATCCCGCCAGTCTGGTGCCGCCGGGTGCCTGTGGCAGCGGCGCGTCCCTGAACGACAGTCTCGCCCTGCTGGGAAAAATGCTACGCATCGATGTTGACAACACCACACCGCCGGGCAGCAATCAGCTGTGCGCGGCGGACCCGGATGGCTCGGCGGAATACGCCATCCCGAACGACAACCCGTTTCTCGGTAGCGATCCCGACAACGCCTGCGACGAGGTCTGGTCCTATGGTCTGCGCAATCCGTTCCGCTTCAGTTTTGATCGCCAGACCGGCGACATGCTGATTGGTGACGTGGGTCAGAATGTCTGGGAAGAAGTCGATTTCGAACCGTTTGACACCATGGGCGGCCTCAACTACGGCTGGGATCCTTGTGAAGGCAACAACGCCACCGGCACCACCAACCCCTGTACCTTCCCGAGTGAGCTGGCCATTCTGGAATACCAGCATACCGGTGGTCGCTGTTCCATCGAAGGCGGTTATCGTTATCGCGGGCCGGTCAGCTCGCTGCAGGGGCTGTACAGTTATGGCGATTTCTGCACCGGCGAAATCTGGCTGGCCGAGGAAGTCAGCCCGGGCGTCTGGCAATCCGAAATTGCCACCAACACCGGCGTCAACTTCGGCTTTGGTCTGGTTGCTTTCGGCGAAGACGAGCAGGGCAATGTCTATGCCATCGACCAGACCCAGGGCATCTGGCGCTTTACGGCACCACTGCAGGAAGTGTTTTTTGTCGATGGTTTTGAGGACCTGCAGTAAGGCAATGCCGAGCAGTACCAGGCTTTGCCCGTTGGCGTGACAAAGTCCAGGAGTGCCAGCTAACCCGCTAGCAGAACAAAGCTCTTGAGCGCCAATGCCCAGTTGGCAGAACATAGGTCATGAGCGCCAGCGTCCCCGCTGGCATTTCATTGTCAGAAGACATCAATGCTTCGCTTGCCAGCAAGCTCCTACCGGCTTACGGCTGTTCAGAGGTGTGTGTGTAACTGTAATCAACCATCGGCGGGAACTGTAGGAGCCTGCTTGCAGGCGAACCGTCATTGGTGACATGCACCTCTGATACCGTTAACCGCCTGACGCGCCCGGATCATGACGACCGCAGTCATGCCGCCCGCAAACGCTTATCGCGCCTTGATGATCATGGCATCAAAACCATTGGCCAGCAGCTGGTTGCGCACCGCATTGGCAGCGCGGGCATCGTCGACCGGGCCAACACGCACGCGGTGCCAGGTGTCGCCGTCGACGTTCACCTTGATGATATCCGGCTGCATGCCCAGCAGCAGCAGCCGCGCTTTCAGTGCATCGGCATCGGCTGCCGAACGCAGCGAGGCCACCTGCAGAATATAGCGGGTGTTCTCCTGCGACGTGCTGTTCTGCTGTGCCTGCCGATCGGCCTGGCGCAGTACTTCGCTTTGCGGAACGACGATGTCCTGTTCCGGCAGGATGCGGAAGAAATCGTAATCGCCGCTTTCGCTGCTGCGATCTGTTGCCGGCCGGTTGCCGCTGATCGCCGCTTCCTCCAGCATTTCGCGTTCGCTGCGATCCACTGCCTGCTGCAGGTTGCGCGGCATGCTGATCAGGCCGGACTGCAGTGCCAGCGTCATCAGCAGCAGGCCACTGAGCAGGCCGGAGAAAAACCACATCCAGCTGGAGCCCGCGCCCTGGCGGTTCTTTTTTACCTGGCGGCGTGCGGCCATGAGCTTACATCTGCTCCGGCGCGCTGCAGCCCATGATGCGCAGGGCATTGCGCAGCACCTGGGCGGTGGCGGTGAGCAGCGCCATGCGGGCGTTGCGCAGGTTTTCATCGTCCACCAGAATGCGCTCGGCGTTGTAGTAGCTGTGCAGCTTGCGCGCCAGTTCATGGGTGAAGTGGGCGAGGATGTGCGGGCTGCGTTTTTCCGCCGCCGACTGGATGATTTCCGGATACTCCAGCAGTCCGCGAATCAGCTGCTGCTCGTAATCGTTGGTGAGTAGCTTGATCGAGGCAATGCCGATGGCCTGGTTGTAGCGCACCCCTTCGGCTTCCAGTTTACGGAACAGGCTGGCGATGCGTGCATGCGCGTACTGAATGTAATAGATCGGGTTGTCCAGATCGTTTTCCTTGGCCAGCTCCAGATCAAAATCCATGTGCTGGTTGTGCGAGCGCATGATGTAGTAATAGCGCGCCACATCGTTGCCCACCTCTTCGCGCAGCTGGCGCAGTTCGGTGAATTCGCCGCTGCGGGTGCTCATCGACAGCCGCTCGCCACCCCGGAACAGGTTGGCAAACTGCACCAGCAGAATCTCGATGTCGTCGGGGTCGTGACCCAGCCCCTGCGCCACCGCCTTCAGCCGTGGAATGTAACCGTGATGATCGGCACCAAATGAGTAGATCGCCGGCTTGAAACCGCGCTTGAGTTTGCTTTCCAGGTAGGCGATGTCGGAGGCGAAATAGGTCTTGCGGCCATTGTCGCGGATCACCACGCGATCCTGGGTGTCACCAAACTCCGTGGCGCGAAACCACTGCGCGCCATCCTGCTCATAAATGTGTCCGGCATCGCGCAGGCGCTGGATGGCGTCGTCGATGGCACCGCTCTGGTCCAGTTTGTGTTCTTCAAACCACTCGTCAAACTCGACCCCGAACTCGGCCAGATCGGTGCGGATGTTGTCCAGCATGGCCTGCAAGGCCGACTTGAACACGATGCGGAAGCCGTCCTCGCCCAGCAGTGCGCGGGCGCGCCTGATCAGCGCGTCGATGTGCTTTTCCTTGTCGCCGCTGCTGCCGTCTTCGCTGGCATCGGCTGGCAGCTGGTCGCTGACCTCGAAGCGGTTGTGGCGCAGGTGGTCGCCGTGCTCGTTGCGGATCAGTCGGGCAATGTCGTAGACATAATCGCCGCGATAGCCGCTGACCGGAAAACTGACCTGCTCGCCGCACAGCTCCAGATAACGCAGCCAGACGCTGACCGCAAGAATGTCCATCTGTCGGCCATGATCATTGACGTAGTACTCGCGATGCACATCGTAACCGGCAGCATCCAGCAGCGCCGATAGGGTGGCGCCATAGGCCGCACCGCGCCCGTGCCCCACATGCAGTGGGCCGGTGGGGTTGGCGGAGACGAACTCGACACAGATGCGCTGGCGCTGTTCCGGCTGCTTGTGGCCGTAGCGATCACCGGCCTCCAGCACGTCCACCACCAGCTTGAACAGGCAATTGTCGGCCAGCTTGACGTTGATGAAACCGGGGCTGTCGGCACGGATTTCTGCAATGTGGCGTGAACGCGAGGTGTGCTCGACCAGCATTTCGGCCAGCTGCATCGGTGGCATGCCGGCGATTTTCGCCAGCTTCAGAGCAATGTTTGAGGCATAATCGCCCTTGGCCGGATCGGGACAATTGGTGATCTCGATGTCGGCAGCCGGATGATCGGTGACTTTGCCGGGCAAATAGTCCTTTTTGACCAGCTGATGCAAAGCCTGGCCGAGCAGTTCTTGAATGACTTCTTTCACGTTATGCAGGTGCTACCATGAGCATGGTATGACAATAGAAGCGGTTATTGTAACGGGCTTGCGCCGGGCACAGAAGCTTGACACCGGCAACGGCATGAAAATCATCCACAAATTGCTGTGGATAAATCTGTTGAAAAGTTGTGAGAGATGGTCGCCAGCGTTGCAGTCATCACGTTTATGACAGATTGGTTAAAAACTGATCGCTTGCTATAGCGATATAAATCAATGGCTTATGTCTGCAATCTTGATCGGATTCTGATGATAGTCGATTAAACGTCTGTTTTTTTGTCGCCCGCAGGGTTTGTGCATAACTGTCACAGCCGGCACCGGCAATGGCGGACAGGAGGAAACCAAATGAGCCAAGTGCGCGCTTACCGCGAATGGTGGCCACAGATCGGTGCAAGGGCCTGGATCGATCCGGCAGCGGTGGTCATCGGCCGCGTGCAGCTGGGTGACGATGTGTCTATCTGGCCGGGCGCAGTGCTGCGTGGTGATGTCGAGGCGATCACGGTCGGCGCCGGCAGCAACATCCAGGACAATGCCGTGCTGCATGTCACCCACGACGGCCCGTTCACGCCCGGCGGCTTTCCCTGTATTGTCGGTGCCAACGTCACCGTGGGCCACAGCGCTGTGTTGCATGCCTGCAGCATTGGCGACAGCACGCTGATCGGCATGGGCGCGATTGTGCTCGATGGTGCCAGGATTGCCGATCATGCCATGATCGGTGCCGGTGCTCTGGTCAGCCCCGGCACCGAGGTGGGGGCAGGGCAGTTGTGGCTGGGTTCGCCGGCGCGCTACAAGCGCGATCTGTCCGCGCGCGAGCTGGACATGCTGGATTACTCGGCACGCAATTACATCCGCCTGAAAGATGAATACCTGCAGCAGGCAGATCACGCATGATGGAGGCACTGCCCTCGCTGTTGCTGTTCGCCGGTCTGCTGCTGGCGCTGATGGCCGGTTACCCGGTGGCGTTCACGCTGGCCGGGGTGTCGCTGCTGGCGGCCGGCATCGGCATCCTCACCGGCACATTCGATGCGGCGTTTCTCAACGCACTGCCGAACCGGCTGTATGGTCTGATGATCAATCAGACGCTGGTGGCGGTGCCGGCGTTTGTGTTCATGGGCAGCATGCTGGAGCGCTCCGGACTGGCCGAGGAACTGCTGCTGAGCATGGAAGCGCTGCTGGGCAACACCCGCAACGGCCTGAGCCTGGCGGTGATCGTCGTCGGTGCCTTGCTCGCCGCCAGCACCGGCATTGTCGGTGCCACCGTGGTCACCATGGGCATGCTGGCGCTGCCCAGCATGCTGCAGCGTGGCTACTCGCCGCGGCTGGCAGCCGGCAGTATCTGTGCCGCCGGCACACTGGGGCAGATCATACCGCCGTCGATTGCACTGGTGCTGCTGGGCGACGTGCTGGCCAATGCCTACCAGCAGGCGCAGATCTCATCCGGAGTGTTTAACACGCAAACGGTGTCGGTGGGCGATCTGTTTGCCGGCGCGCTGATTCCCGGACTGCTGCTGGTGCTGCTGTACATCGTCTATGCCGTGCTGCTGGCACCCAGGGTCAGCGGGGCCGGCGGGCAGACTGAGCCGCAGGACAATGCAGGCGATGAGGCACAAGGAAGCAGGCCGCAGCAGCCAGGACTTGGATCGCTGCTGCTGACGCTGCTGGCCCCGCTGCTGCTGATTGTCCTGGTGCTGGGTTCCATCTTCATGGGCGTGGCCTCGCCCACCGAAGCCGCCGCTGTCGGTGCCGTCGGTGCCACCGCACTGGCCGCAATCAAACGCCGCCTGAGCAAAACCGTCTGGCGCGAGGTGGTTTATCGCAGTGCCCAGATCACCAGCATGGTGTTCATGATCCTGATCGCTGCATCGCTGTTTGCACTGGTGTTTCGCGGTTTCGGTGGCGACCGCGTGGTCACCGAGCTGCTGGGCAATCTGCCCGGTGGCGTGTTCACCGCCATGCTGGTGGTCATGCTGGTGATCTTCGTGCTGGGCTTCATGCTCGACTTCATCGAGATCACCTATGTGGTGGTGCCCATCGTCGCCCCGGTGCTGCTGGCCATGGGCGTGTCGCCGATCTGGCTTGGCATCATGATCGCCGTCAACCTGCAGACCTCGTTCCTCACCCCGCCATTCGGGTTCGCCCTGTTCTACCTGCGCGGTGTGGCCTCGCAACAGCTCAGCACCAGCGACCTGTATCGCGGCGTGCTGCCATTCATCGTGCTGCAGCTGCTGGTGCTAGGCCTGCTCGCGGTGTTTCCTGCCCTGGCCACCTGGCTGCCGCAACAGCTTGGTTGAGGCATGGCAGGACAATAAATGCAGTGCATCAGGCATTACGATAGACCATCAGTTTGGCAATTTTATGCAGGACGGATAAGCGCGTCGCATCCGGCTGTACGAGAGACCATCAGTTTGGCAATTTCATGTAGGACGGATAAGCGCAGCGCATCCGGCAATGCTTAGAATCTGAACAGCTTCTGTGTGCTGTCCAACCACACAAATCAGCATCATCGGCAAGCTTGGCCTATCCTGTTCAAAACAGGCAAAATGAGAGACATCAAATGCTGCAACCATCCCAGTTCACCCCTAATCAGGCGTGGCTACTGTTCAAGCTGAACCAGGTACCGATTTCAACAGGAGCAGACGGTGAGTTTGACGTCATAGCGCTGATGGACGCAGCCAGTCTGTTCATTCTGGGTTCCGAGTTCGTGCCGGCCGGAACGCTGGACACCGCCGTCGCCGAATTGAGAAACCTGATGGAATCGGCATACGCCCAACACAAAGCCTGGCCAAAAAAGCTGTATGCGCCGCAAACTATGCCCGTTGCCAAACTGGCAGCCGAACTGAAAGCCTGGGGCATGGCTGCCGTCGTTGTAAAAGAAGCCGAGTTGAAAACATTCACAAGAGAAGCGCAGCGAGGATTCAACGCCCACTTTGGCGGTTGAGCAGAGAGCCGATGGCTAAGCCTGATGGAACCTGACCCCAGCATGCAGCAACAGATGCCGCGAAAGCTATGGCAAATGTCTGAAAATGATGTAGGATAATTGCTATGGATGAGGGTGTCCCGAGCTACTTCAAGTATTTGACTTACCATCCGAACTCAATAGAGTTGGTACTCTGAGACGATAGGGGGCTTTTCATGACGGATACGCCGTATTGGGACGAGAAAGTGCCGACTAGTCTGTTGGGGCCAGCCGACACTCCCCCCAATGAGAAGCAGGTCGAACTCCTCTGGCAGATGTTCGTTGGCATCACCGAACATTGGCAACTCGATTTCGCAATCGATCTGCTTAGAAGCAGATGGCTCGACATGCTTCAGGCGCGGCGCAGTGGCGATCCGGATTACACCGAGGAATATATCAACGCTGCCAAAGTGTTCGAAGCGCTCTTAGATGCGCTTGGTTCGAGCGGAGCCATAGAGACGATCTATGGCAAGACGATAGTCACCAAAGAGAGCGAGGCTACGACGCGACTGCGGCACGCGAAATACTTTGTCGCCAATGATTTCATCCGCTGCTTTACCGCCTGCGGCGGCTTCAGAGCGCTCGTGCCCGGTCGAAACTATACGGGCTTTCTTGGAGGTTCTCGCTTTCGCGAATGGGCTCCCGTCCGAACGAGGGCCAGGCAATGACGCAGGAATACGAACATATCCTCGTTGGAAGCGGGATCGCGGCGACCCTAATTGTCGATCGCTTGCTTGCAGAGAACCCGCTCGCCTCGATTCTCATCCTCGAGGCCGGTGGTCGAATACCTTCGCGCGATCGGCGAAGCTGGTGGAACCTCGTCCTCGATCGGCACACGCCCTATGAGTGGACCTACGATAATGAGAAAGGCGAAGACCGGGAAAGCTTCTCGATCGGGAACACGCCATGGGGGTTTAAGGGTTCGCGGGTGCGAGCCTATGGCGGATCGACCATGCATTGGGGCGGATGGTCCCTCCGCTACAAGGAAGAGGATTTCCAATGCCGCACCAACACGGGGCGCGGCGCGGATTGGCCCTTTCAATACGACACGCTTGAGCCATGGTACGCGCTCGCCGAACAGGAACTGGGCGTAGGAGGATCAAACAAGAACCAAGACGGTCCCTGGCGCAGCGGTGAATTCCCACTACCCGAATACCCGTGGTCAGCCAATGAAACCGAGCTGGCGGAAAAGGCCTTCCCGGCCATCAACCTTGCGCCGGGCCATTTACCGATCGCCCGTTACAAACGCTGCATGACGACGGGGACCTGCAAATATTGCCCGCTCGGCGCTAGGTACTCTGCGCAGGACCAGCTCGACGAACTGCTCTTCAACCCAAAGCATCGTAATGTCGTCCTGAAAACCAATGCGCCTGTCCGACGCATTCTCGCCGAGCGTCACCGGGCGCGGGGCGTCGAATATTTCGACAGCACAACTCAAGACTGGTCAGTGGTTCACGGGGCCAGGGTCATCCTGTGCGCCGGCACGTATGAATCCACCAAGCTGCTGCTGGCTTCGTCTTCGCCCAAATGGCCCAACGGCTTGGGCAATCGCTACGATCAGGTCGGACGATATGTCGTCACGCATTTGATGATGCGGGTCGAAGCGACCAAGCCGGAAAATCCAGATAAGTTATACCAGGAATATGACTTCCCCACGCTCATGTCACGCAGTTGGGACACACCGGAAAGACAGGCCGAAGGCAAGGTCTTCGTGTTCAACAACCGCAGCCTGCCACGCATCGATTTCGAACGCATGATGATCGAAGGCAAGACTCGCGAGGAAATCGATGCTGTTGCGAGCGGACCGCGCAAAGCGGGCCTGCATGCCTTTATCGAAGAGTTCGGTGATGCTGAGAACAGGCTGACCTTGGGCAAAGCGCAAGGCGCATTCAATCTCCCGCAAACCAAGGTCAACTTCTCGCGCAGGAGTCCCCCCTCATTCGACAAGACGGTCGAGAAGGTGAAGCGAGAACTGCTGCGAGGCCTCAAGGCCGCAGGCTTTGTACCGCCAGACGACCTTTCGACCGAGAATCCGCGAGGAGATCACGCTTCGGGCACCTGCCGGATGGGCATTAGCCCCGATACCAGCGTCGTCGACAGTAACCTCGCCGTCCACGGCATCGAGAACCTCTACATATCGTCAAATGCGGTCCTGCCTAATGCAGCCGCCGTCAACCCGACATTGACGCTCGCAGCTCTCTCGCTGCGCTTGGGAATGCACTTGGCATTGGAGGGCTTGCGATGACCACGAAGCACAAAGATCTCAAGACTCTGACCAAGATGCTGGAGGACATTGCCAATAATGCTGAGCCGGCTGAGGAAAAGGTCAAAGTCAGTGAGATAGTCGAAAAGGAGGGAAAGAAGGGGAGCCGGCTGACGGAGTTAGGAGAGGATCTTGCCAGTCGTGCGGCGGTGGCGTTGAACAAGCTGCCGATCGATATTCCTTTCAGGACCGCCGATGCGATATCGGTCGAAACGCCGGTCGACAAGAGCGACGATAGCGACGGATCGGAAGAACCTCCGGAGGATCCTCTGGACGTGCTGAAGCAAGCCATCCGCCAAGGCATTCGGCTGGAGTTTGCGACGGTCCCACCGTATCTCATCGCCTTGTGGTCGATCATCGATCAGACCGGTCCTGTGGCAAAATCGATCCGCGCAATCGCCCATGAGGAAATGCTGCATGTAGCGATCCTGTGCAACTTCCTCTCCGCGCTTGGTGAGCGACCCAATCTGACCGGCGACATGGTTCCGCAATACCCCAGCCGGTTGCCTGCTGGCGTACACCCCAAACTCGAGGTCGAGCTGCTCGCCTATGGGCAAGACGCGCTCAAGACCTTCCTCACGATCGAGCGCCCGGAAGTTGCGGTCGAGATCGTTGGCGAACCGGCAGACACATTTCCTTCCGAAGACAAGACAATCGGGAGGTTCTATGCCGCGCTCTTGAAGGCATTCGAGACGGTGCAGCCCGATCTTGATCCAAGCCACCAGGTTGCAGGCCCCTTTTCGTGGTTAGTGCTGACGAAGGCTGACGACGTTCGCGAGGCGATCAATCTCATTACCTCGCAAGGCGAGGGGGCAAGCGGCGTGCCTTTCAATCGCGATCCGCGGTTCCTGTCACACTATTATCGCTTCAAATCGATGGTGCTTGCGGTCGAGCTCATCTGGGACGAAAAGCTGAAGAAGCTGACGAGAGGCAAACCGCTTCAGCAGCCCTCCGTGTTCACGCTCGCTGCTGCCTCACCCACTGGTTACGGATTGGCGGTCCCCAAACAACTGCGCGAGGCCAACGAGAAGTTCGTAGCGAGCTTTTCGAGCATGCTCCGCTTGCTCGAAGAGAGCTGGAAAGATGGTGGACATAAGTCGTTCGTCGCCGCGCTCGAACACATGTTCGAACTGACAGAGCTCGCACAGACCATGATGCGGATCTCGCGGCCTGACGGCAAAGGCTACTGCCCCGCATTTGTGTATCGACCGTAGAGGATCGCAACAGCCCAGAGGAATATTATGAGCCCAACCGGGCGAAGGGGAAAAGGATAGAAGCTGGACACCCAGAGAAGGATAGAAGCTGGACACCCAGAGCGCCGGCCAAAGCCGGTGGTAGATCAAGCGGTGTAAGCCCGCTATCTGGAAAGGGTTAGCAGCCCGCCAGCATTAGGTGCCGGACACCCACACTCCAAGCAGTGAAGCCGATACATCGCCCACCATTGCTGACGTCAACAAACTTGGAGGGTTATTTACGCTGATAGTCGTCAAAAAGGGTCAATCTGGTAGTAATCACCAAATCACAGGCAAGCCAAACCTCGGCCAAGGCCGATAACATCGAATGATGCAGATTCAGCTAGATCCGCTGAGGAAACAATCGATCAGCCGCAGCAATGCCCTGCAGAAACGTTCTGCCAAGCTTTGCCGCAGCCTCCCGAATTGAGCTTTTGCTGCCAATGACATGATGAAAACTGTCTTCCTTGTGACTGAGATAGTTCAGCAGCGCCGATGGCTCTATCTGCAGCCGTTGCAAGATCTTCGGCTGATGGTCGGCAATCTTTCCCCTTTTGTCTGGATGAATCGCACGTCCTGACCAGTCCACGAGTTCCAGATAGTCTTTCAAGTCGCAGGGCAAGCCTTGATCGTCATCCAGCCTGCCGGAAAAGCCCATCAGCCTGGGGATTACCTCTGACAGGTCTTCAGTCTCATCCCGCGTTGCGGTACTGGCATTGTCAATCCTCTGAGCACCAGCAATCCGCTGCTGAATCGAGGTGTATTCAGACTCTTCAGGCGTATCGGCCATACCCGCTCTGATCGGATTCAGGTCCACATACGCCATGCAGGCTATCAAAGCTGCTTCATCGAGTAAGGCCTGAGACTTGAACCTGCCTTCCCAGAACCTGCCGGTACAGTTGTCTTCCTCATTGGCCATTCTGGCAATGGATTCGTTCAGATAGCGCATAAACCATGATAGATCCGCCAGCCTGCTGCGATACAGAGCAACAAACTCATTGACCTTGGCCAGTTCAGCGGAATCCATGGCTGGATTGGCGAGGTATCTCTGCACAATGGGATTGCCGGCAAACAGACGACACCAGCGTGACAGCACTTCATCCACAGGCCAGGATGCAGCCAGATCGGCATTGATCCTCAGCACCACATGGTAGTGATTGCTCATCACCGCATAAGCGGCCACATCGATGGCAAACACCGAAGACAACAGCGCCAGACGCTCAACAATCCAGCCACGCCGATGCTCAAAGCTGCGACCGGTGTAGGCATCTTCACCACACAGAAAGGCCCGGCGCACACAGCGCCCGATACAGTGATAGTAAGGCGTGGATTGCACGGAAACCAGGGCAGAACGGGGCAGAGTCATGGCTAAACCTGATGAGACCAGGCTCCAGCATGCACCAGCCGATGGCGCGAAAGCTATGGCAAATGTCTGAAAATGTTGTAGGATAATCGCTATGGGTGATGGGTGTCCTGAGCTTGCTTTCGCCGATGGCGCGAAAGCTATGGCAAATGTCTGAAAATGTTGTAGGATAATCGCTATGGGTGATGGGTGTCCTGAGCTTGCTTTTGGCAAATGTCTGAAAATGTTGTAGGATAATCGCTATGGGTGATGGGTGTCCTGAGCTTGCTTTCCTCGTTCATTGATGTGCTGGATCTGAAAGAGGATGAAGTGGTCGTGTTTGGATGGGTTTTGTTCCCTTCTAAAGAGATTCGGGATTTGGCAAACAAACAGGTTCCCAATGATCCAGAGATGGCAGAACTGGTCGCTCCGTTAACCGATCCTGACAGACTGATATTTGATGCCAGTCGCATGGTCTATGGTGGATTCCTGTCGCTGGTTTAATCGATCGTCAGTGATTGAGACTACCAGCGTTTCATCATGAGTGATATCAAGTCCAGCAAAACAGATACTACAACTTTACTACAAACTAAAAAACACAGCAGCAGAAACCACATGGTTGGTGCGGTCGCCGCGCAGGCGGTTGTGCATGTAGCCAAGTTCAAAGCGGGCGCTGTCACTGATTGTCACCGCGCCACCCAGAAACAGTCGGTTCTGGTCAAAGCCGCTGGCCTGGCCCCAGATGGTGTCGTTGATGTTGAGAAACAGCTCATCCGACAGCACTGCCGCGAACGGGCCGCTGCCGATTGATCGTGACCAGCGCAGCATCTGACGCAGACGGTGGCCGGTGTCGCCCTGCTTGCGAAAGCGCTGCTCGGTGCGTGTGCGTCCGGACAGGCTGCCGCCCAATACCGTGGCGATGGGATAGCTGGCCTGTTGCCAGAAGCGATCCTCATCGATGTTCGGTCCCGGCACATGGCCGGTGACCCGGGCGTATCCCAGCCAGACATCCAAACCATCACTCACCCGCCAGCCCAGCCCCGGGCGAAGGATGGTCACGCCTAAATTGCTGGCGTCATCACGCATGCGCGCATGGCCATCAAACCACAGCAGCAGTTGAGAGCTGTCGCTGACTGGCCCGGCAGCAGCGATCGCCGCCCATGGCTGAAAATCGGAACGATCCTGTGCTGCAGCCATCGCTGCAGACAGCAGGCAGCAGGCAATCAGGACAAGGTAGAGTTTGCGTGTCGTTGGTGAGGTCTGCATAACCGGCCACATCATGCAGAATTTTGGCATGGGGATCAACACCGAGTACACAATCGAGCGATATCGACAATGCTCGGGGGAGGTTCTGTGAGTAGGTATGCGCTATTTGAATGGCCGCTGCCGGATGTGACCAAGCACCGCCAGCACCAGCGCCAGCACCAGCGGCAACAGGCGTTCGGCGGCATCGCCCGGGGCATCCTGTACAAAGCTGAGTGCCACGGTGCCGAAAAAACCGCTGAGCATGGCGGCCAGTTTCCAGTTGGCCTTGATCGGACCCAGCCACAGCAGTACCACCAGAATGGGGCCGAAAGATGACCCCAGGGCCTGCCAGGCGAACAGCACCCGCTCAAAGATGGAGCGCGGTGAGTAGATCGCCAGCAGTACAGCGATGATGCCCAACGCCAGCACCACCATGCGTGCCCGCTGCATGGATTGCTGCTGCAGGTCATGGCTTACCGCCGAGGCGGCGGTGAGCAGTTGGCTGTCGGCGGTGGACATGATGGCCGACAGCGCGGCGGCGATGACGATGCCGGCCAGCAGTGAGGGCATCAGCACATCGCTGATGGCAAACAGCGCGTTTTCGGGATTGTCCAGATCGCCGATCAGCACCCGTGCGCACAGACCCAGCAACACCATGCCAGAGAAAATGATCAGGGCCCAGACAATCGAGATCCAGCGCGCACGAGGAATGTCGGCGGCGTGTTCCAGTGCCATGAAGCGGTTGACCACATGCGGTTGCCCAGGGTAACCCAGGCCGATGCCAAACAGCCCGGCCACGAACACCACGCTGAGCCAGCGTGTGGGTTGATCGACGATGGCCAGCAGACCTGGCTCGCCGATGACAGCAAGGCCCTGCAGCAATGGCGCAAAGCCGCCCACAGCCAGCAGTGCAGCAATCGGCAGCAACAGCGCCACGGCAAACATCACCACGCCCTGCAGGGCATCGGTCACGCTGGCGGCCCAGAAGCCGCCAAGAAACACGTACAGCATGACCACGCTGGCACCAACGACGATGGCCAGTGCCGGGCTGATGGGCAGAAACTGGGCAAATGTGTTGCCGGCACCCTCGAACTGCGCGGCGATGTAGAAGGCAAAACAGAACAGCACGATCAATGCGGCCAGTTGCCGGATCAGCCGGTTGCCTGTCTGTGCGCTGCTGCCGGTGTCGATGCTGATGAACTCCATCAGCGTGAGCGCCTGGTTGGCGTGACTGGCGCGGTGCAGGCGTGGGGCGATCAGAAACCAGTTGATGACAAATCCTGACAGCACTGCCGGAATCAGCCAGATTGCCTGCACGCCCCAGGCATAGGCAGCACCGCTGACACCGAGCAGGCTCCAGGCCGAAGACGAGCTGGTGGCTGCGCTCAGGGAGGCCACTACCGGGCCCAGCTTGCGGCCGCCCAGATAGTAATCGGTGTTGTCCAGATTGCGCCGTGTTGCCCACCAGCCGATCGCCAGCAGGGCGATCTGGTAGCAGACCACCACGGTGATGATCACGCTGCTGCGACTCATGATTGCGGTTCTGGCATGGTGATGGTTGTTGCGCTGGCTGATCCAGCCTGCATTCTGCAGCAGCTGGCTTTAGATGTCACGGTCGGGGTGTGGTTGAACCGCCGGCAGTTATGCGCTGAGATCCCTCGGTTCGCTGCGCTCTCTCGGGATGACAGCCCAGGTGGTTGGTCTGATTGTGGTCTGACCATTGCTTGGCTCGTTGAAACAATAGGGCTGTCATGTCGACCGCAGCAGCATGCCAATGCTGCGAAGTGGAGAGATCTGAGTGGCTGTGCTTTGCTGGATGGCAGTGAATTTGTAGATCCCTCGGTTCGCTGCGCTCTCTCGGGATGACAGCCCAGATGGTTGGTCTGATTGCAGCCTGACCATTGCTTGACTCGTTGAAACAAAAGGGCTGTCATGTCGACCGCAGCAGCATGCCAATGCTGCGAAGTGGAGAGATCTGAGTGGCTGTGCTTTGCTGGATGGCAGTGGATATCTCTGCAGCAGGGCCATGCTGAGCGGCGGCAGTGATCTCTTGCAGGCAGCTTGTAAGGTACGATTTTGACCCGAAATATAAGCCATCTCTGATGTTGCCGGGCCTTTGCTTCGTGTCAGCATCGGCAATTGCTATTTGAGGATACACAACATGAGAATGGACAAACTGACGAGCAAGTTCCAGCTCGCGCTGGCGGATGCACAAAGCCTGGCGCTGGGGCGTGACCACGCCATGATCGATCCGGTGCATCTGCTATCGGCGATGCTGGATCAGGAAGGCGGCGGCATACGTCCGCTGTTGCAGTCGGCCGGGGTGAGCCTGGCCGGTCTGCGTTCGGCGTTGACCGAGAAACTGGAACAGCTGCCCAGCGTCAGCGGTGGTCAGGCCGGTGACGTCAACATCTCCAACGATCTGGCGCGGCTGCTAAACCTGTGTGACAAGATTGCCCAGAAACGCGGCGATCAATACATCGCCAGTGAGCTGTTTCTGCTCGCGGCGCTGGAAGCCAAAGGTGAACTGGCCACATTGCTGCAGCAGCATGGGGTCAATCGCCAGGCCATCGAGCAGGCGATCGACAAGGCTCGCGGCGGTGAGTCGGTGAACGATCCCAATGCCGAGGATCAGCGCCAGGCGCTGGACAAGTACACCATTGATCTGACCGCGCGTGCGGAAAGCTCCAAGCTGGACCCGGTGATCGGCCGCGATGAGGAAATCCGGCGCACCATCCAGGTGCTGCAGCGGCGCACCAAGAACAATCCGGTGCTGATCGGCGAACCCGGTGTCGGCAAGACGGCGATTGTGGAAGGTCTGGCGCAGCGCATTGTCAATGGCGAAGTGCCGGAGGGGCTGCGCGATCGCCGCGTCCTAAGTCTGGACATGGGCGCGCTGATCGCCGGCGCCAAGTTTCGCGGCGAGTTCGAGGAACGCCTGAAGGCGGTGCTGACCGAACTGGGCAAACAGGAGGGCCGGGTGATTCTGTTCATTGATGAGCTGCACACCATGGTCGGTGCCGGCAAGGCAGAGGGTTCGATGGATGCCGGCAACATGCTGAAACCGGCGCTGGCGCGTGGTGAGCTGCACTGCATCGGCGCCACCACGCTGGACGAGTATCGTCAGTATGTGGAGAAGGACGCCGCTCTGGAGCGCCGTTTTCAGAAAGTGTTTGTCGGCGAGCCGTCGGTGGAAGACACCATCGCCATTCTGCGTGGTCTGCAGGAGCGCTACGAAGTGCATCACGGCGTCGAGATCACCGACCCGGCGCTGGTGGCTGCCGCCACGCTGTCGCATCGCTACATTGCCGACCGTCAGCTGCCGGACAAGGCGATTGATCTGATGGACGAGGCCGCCTCGCGCATCCGCATGGAAATCGACTCCAAGCCGGAAGCGCTGGACCGCCTGGAGCGGCGCATCATCCAGCTCAAGATGCAGCGCGAGGCGCTGAAGAAGGAATCCGACGATGCCTCACAAAAACGTCTTGATCAGCTCGATGAGGAGCTGGCCGAGCTGGAAAAGGAGTTTGCCGATCTGGAGGAAATCTGGACTGGCGAGAAGGCTGCCGTGCAGGGCACCACCCATCTGAAGGAAGAGCTGGAACGCGCCCGCGCCGCGCTGGACAACGCACGCCGGGCGCAGGATCTCAGCCGCATGTCGGAGCTGGCCTACGGCCGAATTCCGGAACTGGAAAAGCAGATCGCCGACATGGAAGACAACGAGGAGCATGATTTCCAGTTGCTGCGGACTGAAGTGACCGAAGAGGAAATTGCCGAAGTGGTGTCACGCTGGACCGGCATTCCGGTGGCGAAGATGCTCGAAGGCGAGCGCGACAAGCTGCTGCGTATGGAACAGGAACTGCACGCGCGCGTGATCGGCCAGGAAGAGGCGGTGCGCTCGGTTTCCTCGGCGATCCGTCGCAGTCGTGCCGGCTTGTCGGATGAGAACCGGCCGAATGGTTCGTTCCTGTTTCTTGGCCCCACCGGGGTCGGCAAGACCGAACTGTGCAAGGCGCTGGCGAATTTCCTGTTCGACACCGAGGACGCCATGGTGCGCGTGGACATGTCCGAGTTCATGGAAAAGCATTCGGTGGCACGCCTGATCGGTGCGCCGCCGGGTTACGTCGGGTACGAGCAGGGCGGCTATCTGACCGAGGCGGTGCGGCGCCGGCCCTACAGCGTGATTTTGCTCGATGAGGTCGAGAAAGCGCATCCGGATGTGTTCAACGTGCTGTTGCAGGTGCTCGATGACGGTCGTCTTACCGATGGCCAGGGCCGCACGGTGGATTTCCGCAACACCGTCATCGTCATGACCAGCAACCTGGGTTCGGATCGAATCCAGGAGCATCAGGGTGCCGACTACGACAGCATGAAGCGTGAGGTGATGGAAGTGGTGAGCGGGCACTTCCGGCCTGAGTTCATCAATCGTGTCGATGACATCGTCGTGTTCCATGCGCTGGATCAGGCACAGATCCGCCAGATTGCCGCGCTGCAGATTGCACGTTTGCGCAAGCGGCTTGCTGAACGGGACATCGACATTCAGTTGGATGAGCAGGCGCTGGATCTGATCGGCAGCGTTGGTTTTGATCCGGTGTATGGTGCCCGACCGCTGAAGCGGGCGGTGCAGACCGAGCTGGAAAACCCCCTGGCGGAGAAGATCCTTGCCGGCGAGGTGATGCCGGGACAGCGGGTGCTGGTGTCCTCGGCGGACGGCCGATTGACGTTTGCAACGCAGGCCGCTGATTGAAATGCCCCACCCGCAGTGAAATGCATCACCCGGAGTGAATGGCCCCCACCCAAACCCTCCTCCGCTCGCGGGGGAGGGCTGGCACCAGGCGCTGTTTAACCCCTTGGTGATCTGCAGGTTTACGCCGGTATCTGACCATTGCCGCCGGAAATGATCTGTTCATTGAAGCATGCACGCAGGCTGAGGCGGATACTGATGCTGAGGGCTGATCTCCCTCCCCGCATGCAGGGGCATGTCCATTTGCACTCCAGAGCACACGGGGGTGAAGTGAATGCTGATGCTGAAGGCTGAACTCCCTCCCCCGCGAGCGGGGGAGGGTTGGGGTGGGGGCGCTAACCATGCTAAAAAATTCGTGCAGGTAGGGTGCATAAGCACAGCGCATCCACCAAACTCGAGGCGTTGGTGCGACGGATGCGCTGCACTTACTAATACCTACAAAAGTAAAGCCTCATAAAGCGGCATAGGAACATGTGGGTGTATGAAAGAAGCTCGCTACGATGTCTGGGAGCTTCTGTAGGCTCCTGAGTGCCGCGTTGACCGCGTTG